>ENA-OXEZ01000004-OXEZ01000004.1-human-gut-metagenome-genome-assembly--contig:-NODE-4-length-174969-cov-25.1894_pt1 | contig 174969 bp, 152 predicted proteins | sample MGYA00249834_ERZ652262 | MGnify/ENA primary metagenome ERZ652262 (study PRJEB26925, sample SAMN05826728) | human gut metagenome | biome: ENVO:2100002; feature: ENVO:00000062; material: ENVO:00002003... | reverse complement strand
TCAGAGGGCATCGGACTCGGTCATGAGTTTTTGCGTCATATAGAGCGTACCAAGGTGATGATACACATGGTTGATGCTGCCGGTACTGAAGGCCGTGATCCGGTTGCTGACATCAAGGCGATAAACAAAGAGCTTGAAGCATACAATCCACAGCTTCTCAAAAAGCCACAGGTCATTGCAGCCAACAAAATAGATGCCATAGCAGGAGACGAGAATGAGGTAATTTCAGCATTAAGAGCCGAATTCGAGCCACAGGGCATAAAGGTATTCCCGATATCCGCAGTAAGCGGTAAGGGTCTTAAGGAGCTTTTGTACGAGGTGAAGAACCTGCTTGCAAATTGTCCTAAAGAGGTTACTGTATATGAGCCGGAGATTGATCCTGCACTTTCATTCTTTAAGGATGAGCCGTATGCGGTTGAGGTGGCAGCCGATGGTGCATATGAGATATCAGGTCCAAAGATTGAGAAAATGCTCGGATACACAAATATGGACTCTGAGAAGGGCTTTGCCTTTTTCCAGAGATTCTTGCGTGAGCAGGGTATCATCAAGGAGCTTGAAAATATGGGTATCGAGGATGGAGATACTGTCCGCATGTATGATTTCGAGTTTGATTATTACAAGTAAGGAGAAAGAGTATATATGAATTTATCAAGTAAACAGCGTGCATATTTAAGCAGCCTTGCAAGCACAATTAACCCTATTTTCAATATTGGAAAGGCATCGCTTACTCCGGAAATCATCGAGGCTCTTGATGCAGCACTTGAAAAGAGGGAGCTGATCAAGGTCGCAGTTCTTAAAAACTGCATAGATGATCCAAGAGAGATTGCAAGTGTAATCGGTGAGAGAACACACTCTGCAGTGGTTAAGGTAATAGGCAAAAAAATGATTTTTTACCGTCCTGCGAAGAAAAATCCAAAGATTAAGCTTCCGGAATAAGCCATGAAAACAGGGATTTTTGGTGGGGCATTTGACCCGATACACAAAGGTCATATATACATGGCACGAAAGGCGATGGAAGAGTATTCTCTTGACAGGATTCTGCTTGTTCCGTCAGGTCACTCGCCGAACAAGACTGAGAATGCAATGACAGCATTTAGCCACAGGTACAATATGTGTAAGCTGGCATCAGAAGCAGTGCCCGGCATCGAGGTGTCTGATATTGAGATAAAGGATGAGTCCACCAGCTATACGTATGTGACACTCCAAAAGCTAAAGGCGCTTTATCCGAAGGATGAACTGTATTTCATTATGGGTGGAGATTCGCTTGACTATTTTGAAACATGGATGAGACCTGAGATAATAGCCCAAACAGCAATAATCCTTGTTATGGTGAGGGAAAATTTTCCAAAGCAGCAGATGGAAGAAAAGATTGCTCATATCAAAAATCTGTTTCCTGCAGATATAAGACTTTTAAAGTGTGACAGGATGGATGTGTCGTCTACCCAGGTCAGGAAACTGCTACGTGCCAAGTCGCAGGCAGACGGGGATAGGAGTCCTAAAGGAGCGGAAATGTTTCTGGATGCTGCAGTTATGTCATATATACAGGCTAATAATTTATACAGGTGATAGAGTATGGAAGTAAAAGAAATAAAGAAAAAGCTAAAGAAGAGCCTTGATAAACAAAGGTATCAGCATACACTCGGAGTGATGTATACTGCCGGCTGTCTTGCCATGGCAAACGGCTATTCAATAGAAAAGGCAATGCTTGCAGGCCTGCTTCATGACTGTGCCAAGTGTCTTTCGACTGAAAAGAAAATCGGACTCTGTGTAAAGAAAAATATAGACATAACAGAGGTAGAGATAGCAAACCCGGGGCTGTTACATGCTAAGGCCGGCATGGTGCTGGCTGAGGAAGAGTATGGCATTAAGGATGCGCAGATACTGCATGCCATAAGAGTGCATACTACAGGAGAAGCAGATATGGGGCTTCTTGACAAAATACTCTTTGTGGCAGATTATATTGAGCCAAACAGATGTGAAGCACCGAGGCTTGAAGAGATAAGAAAGCTTGCTTTTTCAGACCTTAATAGGACTGTTGCAGAGATATTGTATGATACAATCAATTTCCTTAACACAAAGAGTGGGGCAATAGATCCGACTACCCAGATTACTTACAATTATTATGCTAAATACAGAGACAACAGGGAGGAATAACTGCTATGCAGACAATCGATTTAGTTAAAAAGATAGTGGAAGCACTTGAAGACAAAAAGGCAGAGGATATCACAGTTCTCGACATAGGAGAGGTTTCTTCTATAGCAGACTACTTTATCATTGCAAACGGAAACAATGCAAATCAGCTCACAGCCATGGAGGATGCTGTGGATGAGGCTATGTATACAAACGGAGTGCATCAGAAGCAGGTAGAGGGAACAGGCAACTCTACATGGATTCTCATGGACTATCAGGATATTATCGTGCATCTGTTCTCTAAAGAAGACAGACAGTTCTATGATCTCGACAGAATATGGAGAGATGGAAAAGTGGTGGATGTACATTCACTGTAGTATTTATTCTATGATTAAGGAATTATAAATCGAAACCGGTAATTTAAAATATCGCACCCATATGCCAAGCTGTTTAGCTTAGCATATGGGTGCGATATTTTTGCAATAAATATTAGAAGAAACGAAATACTCCAAACACTTTGCCTAGTATTTCACAGTCCGGAACTATGATTGGATCCATTGTGTCGTTCTCCGGCTGAAGACGTATGTGGCCATTCTCTTTGTAGAAGGTCTTTACGGTAGCGGAATCATCTATAAGTGCTACAACCATGTCTCCGTTTGAAGCATCACTCTGCTGCTCGACGAGGATATTATCACCGTCGAAGATACCGGCATTAATCATGCTCTCGCCCTTGACTTTAAGCATAAATGACTGCTTATTTGGCATATATTCAGCAGGAACGGGAAAATAGGTTTCGATATTTTCCACTGCGAGTATCGGCTCACCTGCAGCTACACGACCGACCAGAGGAACATTAACCATCTCGCGACGCTGTAAACCAAAGCTGTCATCTATAATTTCTATAGCCCTGTTTTTGGCAGGATCTCTTCTTATGTAGCCCTTTCGCTCCAGTGTCTCGAGATGAGCATGGACGCTGGATGTGGACTTTAAATGTACACCTTCGCAGATATCACGCACTGATGGCGGATAGCCCCTGTTTAAAATCTCACTCTTGATAAACTCCAGTATCTCTTTCTGCTTGTCTGAAATCTTTTCTAATGCCATAGTTAAATCCTCCGTCTGAATATTAAAATAATATAATGATATGGGGCAAAAGGAATTTTGCACCCCATGAATGATTGTAAAAATTATATCTCAAAAAAAGTATATCATAAAACCAAAGCAAACGCAAACATATATTCCGAAATTTTGTTCGTTTTTTCTATTGACAAACGATTGTTCGAGATGTATTATGTAACCACAATAACAACAAACACATGTTCGGAAATACAAGAGGTGGTTTTATGAGAGGAAATACTTTATCAGGTAGAAGAAAAATGTTTGGATGGACTGCTGTTGCATTTATAGCAGCTGTCATTATATTGTGTGGCACTATTCATATTTTTGCCAGTTCCGGTGACAGCAGGCCTTATAACAAGTATTATACCAGCGTCAGGGTTGAGGAGGGCGACACTGTCTGGAGCATTGCCGATAGATATATTGCCGACAGTCAGGTGAGCAAAAGAGATTATGTAGATGAAATTTGCAGGCTCAATAGTCTTACAGATGGCAATGTCCGCAGTGGCGATTATATAGTTGTTTCATATTATTCTCAGGATATAAAGTAACGTTTTCTTGCTAAAATTTCCTGTTTCTTATATAATATAGGTTAATTGCAGCGGATTTGGGTTATAGTATCTATAGCTTATCCGTTTTTGAAACAGGAGATTGGATATTTATGTTAAAACTATTTTTTGTTATATTTGCAAATTTTCATAGAGCGCCGTATATTGTTCCCAAAATGAGATACATGGCTGATCATCCGCAGAAATATTCAGAAGCGGAGAGATATGATATGATGCGGCATTGTATAGATTTAATGAATAAATCGGGAAAAATTACAACAGAAGCATATGGTCTTGAGAATCTTCCTGAAACAGGTGGCTATATCATGTATCCCAACCATCAGGGAAAGTATGATTTACTGGGGATTATTACTACACATGACAAGGTACTGTCGTTTGTTATGGATAAGCAGAAGTCGCATACAATGCTTGTCAGGGAATTTGTGGATCTGGTTCAGGCAAAGCGTTTAGAGAAAGATAATCCAAGGCAGGGGCTTACTATAATCAATGAGGTAGCTAAGGATGTGAAAAACGGCAAGAGATATGTCTTGTTTCCGGAGGGTGGCTATAAGTTCAATAATAAGAATAAAGTGCAGGATTTTAAAGCAGGTAGCTTTAAGATTGCATTGAAATCACATGTTCCTATTATTCCGATAGCTCTTATAGATTCATATAAGGTGTTCAACAGCTTTCATTTCGGCCCTGTTACAACGCAGGTTCACTATTTAAAGCCTATTGAGTATGATGAGTACAAGGACATGAAGACGAAGGATATAGCTGCACTGGTCAAGGAGCGTATAGAGGAGAAAATCAAAGAAATACTTGGTTAGAGTCAACTTTGATTATTATATAGTATTATTATGAAAGACAAAGCTTATTACGAAGACGTAAATATAAAAAATGAATTAAAGCTCAGAGACATGATACAGAAGCTTCCGAAGTTCTGTATGGATTTTTTTATCGGAATAGATGCGGATAAGTCCTCAAGAACCAAGATAGCGTATGCATATGATCTACAGACCTTTTTCGAGTACATGAAGAGTGCCAATCCATCGCTTAAGAAATATGATATAAGGGATTACCCTATATCTCTGTTAGATCAGATCAGTCCTTCAGATATTGAGGAATATCTGTTTTATCTAAAGTATTATGAGAAGGATGGCGTCGTACACACCAATGACGAGAGAGGCATTAAGCGAAAGCTTGCATCACTGCGCACCTTTTATAATTTTTATTTCAGGAAAGAGTTTATAGATACCAATCCTGCGAGCAAGGTAACCCTTCCCAAAATACATGAGAAGAATATCATCCGTCTTGATACTGATGAGGTCGCACAGCTTCTCGATGAGGTTGAGTCAGGAGACAGTCTGTCCAAGAACCAGCAGCGTTTCCATGAGAAAACAAAGGTTCGTGACCTTGCACTTATGACACTGCTTCTTGGAACAGGTATCCGTGTATCTGAGTGCGTGGGGCTGGATATGGATGATGTAGATTTCAAAAACAACGGAATCAAGGTGCACCGAAAGGGTGGTGCTGATGTGATTGTTTATTTTGGTGATGAGGTACGTGATGCACTTCTTTCGTACTGGGAGGAGAGAAGCATAATTACACCTGCCGAGGGGCATGCTAATGCGCTTTTTCTCTCTTTACAGAGGAAGCGTATATCTGTACGCTCTGTTGAGAATCTGGTAAAAAAGTATTCGAGACTCGTAACAACCGTTAAGAATATTACTCCTCATAAGCTTCGCAGTACATATGGCACCACACTTTATCAGGAAACAGGTGATATCTATCTTGTGGCGGATGTTCTAGGGCACAAGGATGTAAATACCACACGTAAGCATTATGCAGCCCAGGAGGACAGCAGGCGTCGTGCGGCAGCCAGGGTAGTACATCTGAGGGAGGATTGATTATATGTCTGATAATATAATCACAATTACAGATTTTATGGACCCCAATCTGGATGTGTATGCCAGATTGACGGAGAATCAGCTTTTAAACAGAGCCAATCCAAAAGAGGGGATGTTTATAGCTGAAAGTCCAAAGGTAATAGAGAGGGCACTTGATGCGGGATGTGAACCGGTTTCTCTTCTGATGGAGACAAAGCATGTAAATGGCGAGGCAAGAGGCATTATCGAAAGATGTCAGAATATACCTGTATATACTGCGTCATTTGATTTGCTCACAAAGCTGACTGGCTTTGCTTTGACCAGAGGCACACTTTGTGCTATGTACAGGCCGAAGCCAAGGTCCATCGAAGAGGTGTGCAGGGACGCAAGAAGAGTTGCGGTGCTTGAGGATGTGGTAAATCCAACCAATGTCGGAGCTATATTCAGGTCAGCGGCAGCACTGCATATGGATGCGGTGCTGCTCACTCCTGCCTGCAGCAATCCTTTGTACAGGCGTGCAATCAGGGTTAGTATGGGAACTGTGTTTCAGGTGCCATGGGCATATTTTCCCAAGTACAATGCCTGCAGTGACAACACTTTTTCAGATGCTTCATTGCATGATAAGTGTGATAGCCGTGACCAAAATTGCAGCAACAGAAATAGCAGTGTTTATAAATACAATATTGATGTGCTTCATAAGCTTGGATTTAAGACCTGTGCTATGGCGCTGACTGATAATTCCGTGAGTATAGATGACCCTGTGCTTCACTCAGAGGAAAGACTTGCAATAGTGCTTGGTACTGAGGGAGATGGTCTTCATGAGCAGACTATAGACTCCTGTGACTACACTGTAAAGATACCAATGTCACATGGCGTCGATTCTCTAAATGTGGCTGCTGCCAGTGCAGTGGCATTTTGGGAGCTTGCTAAATAGTCTGATGAGAGTGCTTTATATTGTAAATTTTGACATTTTCGTCAGCACTGTTTCTAACTTCAGTTCCTTCGCATACGCATCCGAGTGGTAAATCCGCATAGTTTGTGCTATCGCAGAAGGCACTTTGGCGGCTGCAGTCAGTTTTATCATCTGATATGCCGCAGATGTTTGATTTATTGGTATGATACTGTTTAAAGTTTTGCCGGCTGTAGATATTCTGGTCGGTATTATGTGTATTGGCATTATATATCCCTGTATTATTCATGAATAGTCCTCCTGATTGATGCTTGGTTATTTGTTTTTTGTTTATTTGATGTTTTAATTTAATGATATGAGGGTCAAAAGGTATTTTGCCATTCATTTATGATTAATCAGATTACTGTAATTTTTCTTTTTTCATCCTAAGTATGAGTTTAGCATGTGCTGTGAGTAATTATTTTATGTATCTTATTTTTAATTGCGATTTCGGTTAGAGGCTTTTTTAATTAAAATTGTGGCAATCATAAATATAATTTACACCTTTGTACATAATAATGCTGACAGGAGGTGTCTATCAAATGATTCTAACAGAAAAAGAAACAAACGCTATTGAAGATTTAAAAACACAGGAACAGGCATGCATAGAGAAGTATACCAAATACAGCAATCAGGCAAAGGATCCGGTGCTTAAGGAGCTTTTTGAAGAAATAGCAAGGGATGAGCAAAAGCATTTTGACTCTTTGGATCAGGTGATTAAGGGAAAGGTTCCGTCAGTTGACTGCAATGATTCCAAGGGGAAGAATTATAACCCTGCTGCAACATACGATTCGCTTGGCAATTCTGAGGACAAGAAAGCTGACTGTTATCTGGCTACAGACTGTATAGGAACAGAAAAGCTGGTATCCGGCGAGTACAATTCCGATGTATTTGTATTTGGAAATTCGGATATCAGAAAGCTATTGGCAGATATACAGATAGAAGAGCAGAATCACGCTGAGATGCTATGGAAGTACAAAACTGCAAATGGTATGGCATAGATAAAATATAAAACCATAGAATTTAGTACAAAGTGTAAAACAGGACTGCCTGAATATCGACAGTCCTGTTTTATAGGTTTAGTTGCCGGTTGGAATAAAAGGTCTGATTGCACCTGCAAGCTGAGAAACAGGCATACTCTGGAGCCATACACGGCCAGGTCCGGTGACAACGGTGTTGAATAATCCTTCACCGCCAAATACCACATTTTTGATACCCGGAACAGTCTGAATTTCGAGCTGACAGCTTCCTGTCATAGCGGCTAAGTATCCGGTATCAATCACCAGCTGCTGACCGGGTGCAAGCTCGTATTCCTTTATGTGGCCGTCAAATTCTAAAAATACCAATCCGTTTCCTGACAGACGCTGCATGATAAAGCCCTCACCGCCGAAGAAACCTGCTCCTATTCTTTTTTGGAAAAATACGGACAGCTCAACTCCGGAGGTTGAAGCAAGAAATGCTGATTTCTGGGCAATTATCTCCTGTCCCGGTGCAATCTGGAAGGGTCTGATGCATCCTGGAAAGCATGATGCAAATGCTATCATTCCCGGACCACCCATAGATGTGTAGCGATTTTGGAACATACTCTCACCTGAAAATGCACGGCCAAACATTTTGCCGATGCCTCCATTTGATGTAGTCTCCATCTTCATGTTTGGAGTCATCCATGACATGGCACCTTTTTCGGTAATCATTGTCTCGTTTGCCTCAAGGTTGCAGATCACAACCGGTAATGGCTCCCCCTCAATATTGTAGTTCATAAATATCCTCCTTTACTCAAAAAATGGTTTGTAGAAATTTTATATTTATAATTCTAACACAGTAATATGTCACTTGACAATATAATTCATAAATGTACACGAAAGCTTATAAATGAATACAAATTGCCTAATAAATACACTTTAGGGATTGCGGTGTTCATATGATTTTGACTGAAACTATGTGGGCAAAGTCACAGACCGACTTGTTTATTTTATAAATATGGTTTAAAATAATATGGAAATTGTTGGATAAAAATGGTAGTAAAACTATATGTCACATAAATTGTAACAAAATAATTATATCCAATTTATAACATGTAAATAACATATTTGAGGAGACAACATAATAATGAGATTTGTAATACAGCGTGTAAACCATGCAAAGTGCACTATAGATGGAAATATAACCGGCAGCATAGAAAAGGGACTGTGCGTTTTGATAGGCATAGCAGAGACAGACACTAAAGAGATTGCTGATAAAATGATCAAAAAGCTTATAAACATGAGAATTTTTGCCGATGAGAATGACAAGACAAATCTTTCGATAAATGATGTAGACGGAAAGCTTTTGCTCATATCGCAGTTTACGCTTTATGCAAATTGTAAGAAAGGCAATCGTCCTTCATTTGTGGAGGCAGGAAGTCCTGATATGGCAAACGAGCTTTATGAATACTGTATCAGCGAGTGTGATAAGGCAGTTCCCGGAGTACAAAGAGGGGTGTTTGGAGCCGATATGAAGATAGAGCTTGAGAATGACGGGCCATTTACGATTGTACTGGATTCGGACAAGCTGTAAAAGATATAAGTATGAAAGGCATTTTTATGGAAAAATCATTAAAAAAAGATATTATAATAAACAGGCTTCCTGTAGTTATATATTTTATCCTGATTTTTGCTGCTTTAATGGTGATGATAAGTGCAGTAGCTCCGATGAGTAATCATGAGCCAAAGACGACGGATACATATTCTGATTTTTCAACAGGATGGTTAAATTGCGAGGAGTCTGAGGCTTCACTAGACCATTTATCCGGCACTACAGTAATCCATCGTACTATAACGGCAGCTGATTGTAATAAAACATTGTTTTTCTTTGCAAAAACTTCAAATATCAAGGTGTTCATAGATGGGGTATGCCAATACAGGAACAATCATTTCTGTTCACAGTTTTTTGGAAAGACACCCGGGGCTCTTTTTGTAAATGTACTTATCCCCGCAGAAAGTGATGGCAAGCTACTGGAGATTGAAATTGAAAATCCATATAAAGATGACGACAGTGCAAAGCTTGATGAAATGTACATAGGCGATATTTCTGATATCATACAATTTCAACAACAAAAAAGATTCAATTCTTTCTGTATCAGCTTTATTATTATGGTACTGGGTGTTGTAATGCTTTTACTATTTATTCCTCTTACAAGGCAAAAGATAGTAGGCATTGAGTTTTTGAATCTTGGTGTTACAGCATTTGTATCAGGCTTATATCTTACAACAGACGGACGATATCTACAGCTTGTTTTTGGAGATGCCCATATATATCATGTGATAGCAGAAACAGCCCTGAGGCTTTCTATTCTACCGTTTTTAATATTTTTAAGTCAGATGTATGACAGCTATAGTAAACGTATAAGCGCGATACTATGCGTAATTGGCGAGATAGCATTTGCAGGCTGCTTTATCGGTGAAATAACCGAAATCATGGATTATCATGAGACACTTTTTCTGGTACATGTTGTATTTGCAATTTCTATGCTCTTTATTCTTGTTTCGACGATAAAGGGCATTGTAAAGGCACCAAAAGAGAATATATATCACAATATAGGCTGTATTGTTTTAAGCTTTATGGCTATGACGGATATCATAATTCTATGGCGAGGCACTGGACGAGAAACAAGCTATTTTATCAGACTCGGCATATTGATATTCTTTTTCATGGAAATAGTCCAGATTATAAAAAAGTTCCTCGCCTCTTATCAGCGCAATATCAAAAATGAGTTGCTTAGCAGGCTTGCTTATCATGACGGATTAACTGATTTACTCAATCGTACCTCATATATGGAAAAGGTCAAGGAGCTTGAAGATGATGAAAACCCATACATGCTGATTGCGATTTATGATGTAAACAATCTGAAAAAGGTAAATGATACAATGGGACATCAGAAGGGTGATGAGATGATAAAACGCGTTGCAGATGTGATGAGTGCTTCTCTTGGAAAATACGGACAGTGTTACCGAGTCGGTGGTGATGAATTCGTATTTATCTCGACAAAACCGGATATCGAGACCGTATTCATGAATGCAAGTAAAAAAATGATGGATAATCTCGGATGTATCACTGATGGAAATAATATAGTGCCTATCACAGCTGCCATGGGATATGCTGTGCAAAACGATAACAGCACAAAGGATATTAATGAGATAATCCGTGAGGCTGATTCTAGGATGTATGAGAAAAAGCGCTCTATGAAGCATCGGAAGGCTTAGTGCATTTCACCCAATCATCGATATTGCCGTTTTGAATAGCAGAAAACAGTCTCTTCTTGACACCCGGATTTTCCATATTTAGCTGTCTGACAAGCTGCTTTACATATTCGCGCCGTGTGTGGCCGTCGTAAGGGCATGGATTCTTGCACACCGGCAGATTGTATTTATTCTTAAAGCCCTTCACATCAGACTCGCCGACATACATAAGCGGACGGATGATGGCAAGCCCACTGCCGTCCAGCTGTGTAACAGGCGCGAAAGAATAAAATTGTCCCTCATATAGCAGGGAAAGAAACATAGTCTCTATAATATCATCCATATGGTGTGCATATGCGATTTTGTTGCAGCCGACAGACAGCGCAAAATCATTCAAAGCTCCCTTTCTAAGCTTTGCACACCATGAGCAGGGACTAGCCTGATTCTTAGATTTCTCAAGAGATATTCTTCCAATATCAGTTTTCACCACATAAAACTCAACAGAGAGCTCATCACACAGCGCCTTCACCGGAGACAAATCAAAATCCTCATATCCCAGGTCAACCGCTATCGCTACAAGTTCAAAGGGCACAGGATAAAAGCTTCTGATGCCGGAAAGCGCATAGAGCAGCGTAAGAGAATCCTTTCCGCCTGAGACACCGATGGCGATTTTGTCATTTTCAGTTATCATATTGTAGTCGTCAAGGGCCTGACGGACCTTGCTGTATAATTTTTGTAATTTCATGGTAGGTATTATACTACAAATCTGTGAAAAAACAAAGTTTCGAACACAAATTAAGATTATAATGATACAAATTCTGAAAAGTGTAATATTATAGGAATAAGATATCAAATTTTTGTGGAGAAGATATTGGAGAGGAAGTTGATGAATAGAAGTCCGGGGGGCAGATTCCCTCGGATTTGGCGTAATATAAAAAAATTGGGGGACATGAGAACTATAGAATAACTATTTGACATGGTGGACAGAAAAAATTATTATAAACATAAGAATAGTAGATTTGAAAGTTTAAGGGATGATTAGGCTATGGCAACAATAAAAGATGTGGCAAAGGCAGCGGGAGTTGGAACGGGAACAGTTTCTCGAGCCTTAAGTGGAAAAGGATATGTTGATTCTGAAAAGAAAAAGCAGATAATTAAAATTGCAGAGCAATTAGAGTATGATCCTTCAGCGTTATTAAAAAGAAAAAACAATAAAAAAGTTAAAAGTGGTTTAATAGGAGTAGTTCTTCCGAATAGTTCACAACCTTTTTTCGGAAGTTTTTTGTGGCATGTAGAGAAAGCCTTGGAAATGCATGAGTATCGAACAGTAATTATTAATGTTGGAGGCTCGTCCAAAAAAATATCTGATGCGATTGACTTGGTAGATAAACATATGTTGGATGGATTGATCATAAATGCTGATGTAGATAAAAGTGATATAGAGCGATTACGATTGATTCCAGCAGTAAGCTTTGAGTGTGAAATGGGAGAAGGTATTCCGCTTGTAGCATCTGATCATATAAAAGGTGGCGAACTTGCAGCAAAACTGCTCTTTCGATGTGGATGTAAGAATGTAGCTATTTTAAGTATAAAGGCAACTGCACCTGTATATGCAAGGCGTCGTATTACAGAATGTCAGAGATTATTGAAAAAAAAAGGTGTAAAAGTAACGATTGTAGAGCATGAGGGTGGATCAGAAGAGTTTCATGTCATGGAAGAAAAGATAAATGAGTATTTGAATACTCACTCAGAAGTTGATGGCATTTTTACGGAGGATGTGGAGGCATATTTTTGCTTGGTGCAGGCGAAAAAACGAGGAATTTCCATTCCAAGAGATCTTAAGATTGTTGGATATGATGGGAATGAAATAACACGTTTAGTTAGCCCACAGGTAACTACTATTGCACAAAATACAAAAAAATTAGCAGAAACATGTGTAGATGTACTGAATAAAAGAATCAGCGGATTGGATACAGAAGACAGATATTTTGTTCCTGTTAAAATCCGAATGGGTGGAACGACATAATATCGTTCCATAAAATATTTGTATATAATTTATAATGCAGAACGTTAAAACAAGGCGTTCTGCTATTTTTTTGTGCAGAATTCATAAAAGACTTGAATATTGGCTTATTATAAAGTAGCATTTGAACAAGAAATAAGAAAACAAAAGTTGTGATGAAAAGGAGAACATAATGAATCAAATTTATACTTCCGATTTGCTTTCTTTTCAAAAAAGATTAGCACCTACGGTGGACAGTGATGTAGTGATTGACAGACCCAAGACAGAAATTTTGCCGGAGCCATATGTGATTACCCATGAGAGAAAAATTCGATTTAAACTATATTATCCGAATGCAATAAAAGTAGAAATGTGGGATTATTTAAAAGAATATAAGCTTGAAAAAAATGGAGATTATTGGTGCGGAGAATTTGATATGGGGGAAGGATTCATTGCAATATTTCTCAAAGTTGATGGCACAAGTATTCTATCAGAGTTTTTTCCGATAGGATATGGAGGAAACAAAGCGATAAACTATATAGACGTTCCTGAACAGGATCATCCAATTGAGCTATTAGGAGAAAATCATGGAAGTGTTCTTAGTGATTTTTTTGAAAGTAAAATAACCGGACAACTAGAGAGAATTATGATTTATCTTCCACCAGAATATATGCAAAATACAGAGAAGAAATATCCGGTTCTGTATTTGCAGCATGGACATGGCGAAAACGAAACATGCTGGGTAAGCCAGGGGAAAATGAATTTTATATATGATAATCTGGTACATCAAAGAAAAGCAGTTCCTGCTATTGTTGTGATGGCAAATGGAATGATATATAAGGAGAGTGGAGACAAAAGAGAATTAAAGTATCGTGATATGTCAGAATTTGTAAAGGAGGAATTAATTCCTTATGTAGAAAATAAATACCGAACCTACGGAGATAAAGAACACAGGGCAATGGCTGGATTGTCTATGGGAAGTTTACAGACTTCTATTACGGCATTTGAACATTCTGAACTGTTTTCATATGTGGGAGTATTCAGTGGATTTGTACAAGATATCCTTACACAGAATCAGAGTCATTTGACTGAAAAAAATAAAGAAAGCTTTCGAGAAAACAATAAGTTATTTTTTAGAGGGATTGGAGCTGAAGACAGATTTATTGATTTCTTTAAGTCAGACGATGAATTTCTTGAAAAGTCTAAAATAAAATGTGAGAGAAAAATATATAAAGGTGATCATGAATGGAAGGTATGGAGACGCTGCTTATATGATTTTGCTCAACTGATTTTTAGAGAAGATAATTAGTATAGTTATTGATAAGTGAGGAATGAGGAAAAGATGACAGGAGTGCAAATAGTAGGAATAGCAGTGATCAGTTTAGTGGTTATATTCTTAGTGGCAGAATACTTTATGGCCAATTTTATGGCAACATATATTTTGACACCGCCTTCTAAATTATGTCCAACGCCGGAACAGATAAAGGAGCGGAAAACATGTGAAATATCAGCGGAACGTGCTGTTTATGCAGATGCAGATTTTGATGCTTATGAAGAGTGGGAAACAGAAAGATTTTTTTGTGAAAATAACGGAATACATATACCGGCGGTATTTCATCCACTGGAACACGCAAGAGGATGTGCGATTCTTGCACATGGATTTGGACAGAATCGTTACGCTATGGTTCCTTATGCGGAACTGTTTCGTAAGTTGGGATTTTCAACAGTATTGTTTGATGAGAGAAGATTCGGTGAAAGTAAGGCGCCGTACGGGACATTTGGTATAAAAGAGGCAACGGATGTAGCAGCACTGGTAGAGTGGGTGAAACAACGTTGCGGACAAGATACCAAGATTGTACTGCTCGGTGTTTCCATGGGAGCGGTCAGCGTTATGAATGCATTAAAATATACTGATGATGTAGATTATGTTGTGGAAGACTGTGGTTTTATCCGAGTGTCTCAAGGATTGCCATTTGTTTATCGAAGTATGGTGCATATACCGAATCCGTTTTTAATGCCGGTTGTAAAGAAACGTGCAAAGAAATATGGATTTGATATGCTGGACAATAATCCAATTGATGTAGTGAAAAATTCAAAGGTTCCTATTTGCGTAGTGCATGGAGATATGGATAGAGCCGTTTCCGTAGAATGTGCAAAGGAATTGGGAACTGTAATGAAGAATCCAAAATCTCGTGTTGAAATCTATGAAGGAAGAGATCATGCTTACAGTATATGTGATAAAGAGCGATATACTCGGATGTTAAGTGATTTTTTGGATGAGATGTTTGTATTTCCGGTAGAACAGGAGGAGGAACATGGCAAATAAAAATGAAATTGTAAAACTTACAGATGGCGTTTACCAAATAAAGTATTATTGGCTTGGAATTGCAAATGTATATGCATATTTGATAGTTGGAAGTGAAAGGGCATTATTGATTGACACCTGTTATTCAATTACCGGAATTAAAAAATATGTTGAGCAGATAACGACACTCCCTGTTGATGTTGTAAATACACACGGACATTTTGATCATATAGGGGGAAATGCGGAATTTGAGACAATTTATCTTTCAAAGGCAGACAGAGAGGTTGCCGGAGAACATTCAGACTATAATGCTTTGCGTAAAATGATAGATAATTATGAAGAAAAGAATGTATTAGTGAGATATCTTTTTAAGTTAAAAAAATATAAGAAGCAGGTGGAAGATAGTCTTCATATAAAGTCAGTAGAATATAAGGATTTGCCATTATGTGGATTTTTTAATCTGGGAGAAAGAAAAGTATCCTTTATAGAAACGCCGGGACATACTCCGGGAAGTATTTGTCTGTTTGATGAAAAAAGCAAATATTTCTTTGTGGGAGATATGGCTTGCGAAGAAGGAGTTTTGCTAGGTTTTGACTATTCGACCAGTGTAGCTGAATATCGGGAATCTATTTTGAAAATGCAGCAATTTTATAAGGAATATGAAGGAAAAGCGATTATTCCCTCGCATCATCAGATGCCGGCAAAATCAGATATTTTTGAGCGTTATATCTCACTGTGTAATGATATTCTGTCAGGAAAACTGACAGGTAAATATGAAGATCAGGGACTTTGCGATGGTAAGGTTGTAAAAGGATACAAATTACAGATGGTATATAGAAAGATAAAATAAGAACAGGATGGGATAAGAAATGAAGTTATTTACAAAATCAATGGAGCCAAATACCACTCTCGGTGTGGCTGAAAGAGTGGCATATATGTCAGGAAATATAGGAATTGCATTAATTAATACAATTGTTGCGACATTTTTGATGTTTTTTTATACGGATGTAATGATGCTGAATGCCGGAATTATTGGTACAATCCTGATGGTTTCAAGATTATTTGATGGTGTAACAGATATTATTATGGGAATGATTGTAGACAGGACACATTCAAAATACGGAAAGGCAAGAGTATGGGTAATCAGAACATGTATTCCGTATGCAATCAGCGGGTTACTGCTCGTTTGCGTACCGGGTGGTATGACAGAGCTTGTTCAGTATATTTATGTATTTATTACTTACAATATTTGTAATTCCGTTTTTCTGACAGCGCTCTATGTGCCATATAATGCGATGACATGTAATATTACTTCCAATCCTTATGAAAGAGGAGTTTTAGGAATTTTTGTATTGTTTGGTGCTACATTTGGAACACTCGCTGTGCAGTCAACAGTGGATGCTGCAACGAAAGCGTTGGGCGGAGATCAGCGAGCATGGCAGATTGTAGTTGGGATTTATGCGATTTGTGGGTTAATCCTGCACCTTATTTGTTTCTTTGGAACAAAAGAGCGCTGTGGAAGTACATCTGAAAAAGTGAAAATTCATGCGAAAGAAGAAATGCGTTCTTTATTTACAAATAAATATTGGATTCTTGCGATTATGACAATCTTATTTGTAATGTTTTTTACAGCATTTACCGGGGGAGCAGGGCTCTACTTTGCAAAAGGTGTCTTAGGAGACACTGCTTATTATGCACAATTTGCAAACTTTATGTCTGTTACACAAATGATTTCTCTTTTTATTGCATTTGTTCCGATGAAAAAATGGGGGAAGAGAAATACATTGATGATTGGATTGACGATTATGGCAATCGGAACTGGTATTCAGTGTATTTGGGGAAATAATCTTACAATGCTTATAGTTTGTAGTGTGCTGAAAGGACTAGGCGGAGGATTTGCAGCAGGAGTTGGATACGGACTTGTTGCAGATACGATTGATTATGGAGAGTGGAAGATAGGAACAAAAGCAGAAGGAGTCGGTATGGCAGCGATGACATTTGTTACAAAAGTTTCTGCCGGATTTGCCGGAGCAATTATCGGATGGATTAATGAAATGGGGGGTTATGAGGCAGCGGTAGCAGTACAGAATGCCAAGGCCGTTTTTGGATTAAAAGTTAGTTTTAGTTATCTGCCATTTATATTCTGTGCGTTGGGATTTGTTTTGATGATTTTTTATGATTTAGACAAAATCTTCCCACAGATTCAGGCTGATTTAGAGAAACGAAGAGAAAACAAGAACAAATAAGAAAGTGAAGAGGAAAGAGATGAAGAAAAAAGAAATCATTGATAAAATTTTGCAATATCATCCAAACATAGAGCATTATCACGGATGTGATGAATATAAATCGGGATTTGAAGAGGAAAAGTGTACCGGAATTGTATCCGCATTGGTTCCTACAATGGAAGTGTTGAAAAAAGCTGTAGAACTTGGCTGCAATCTTTTGGTTGTTCACGAACCAATCTATTATCAGACACCGGATTTCCCAGACTGGAAGGGTGACTTTGAAAATAGTGTACAAAAAGAAAAGGAAGCTTATATTCGGGAACATCGGCTTACGGTTTGGAGAGACCATGATCATATGCATACGCATCAGCCGGATTCTATTTTTACAGGCGTAATAAAGTATCTGGGATGGGAGTCATATTTTAACACAGAAATTAGTGGAATGATGCCGTTTTTTTATGTTTTTGATATTCCGGAATGTACCGTGTCTGAACTTGGAGAAGAATTAAAAGAAAAAATAGGCATGAATGGAGTACGTATTGTTGGAAATCCGGAAGATAAGATGAAAAGAGTAGCGATTGTGGCACATTTGTATCCTAATAGTGCCATGGTAGACGAAATAAAAGAAGATGGATATTACCATAGTTATGACATGGAAATTATGAAATATATGGAAACAGAGGGTATTGATGCTATCATTCCGGGAGAAATTATTGAATGGACAATTCTTTCATATATCAGGGATGCTGCTTATATGGGAAAACACAAAGCATGTTTCAATATCGGGCATTTTAACATGGAAGAATTAGGAATGAAGTATGCGGCAGATTGGATCGGTGAATTATTGAACAATAAGATTCCGGTAAATTATATACCGACAGAAGATGGTTGGACATTTCTATAGAAGAGGTGATTAGAATTACACTCATCGTATTCCAAAATATAATGATGCAGAACGTCTGCATGTGTTCAGGGAAAGTGCCTTGAAAGGTATGATTGCTGCTGGAACTTATACAAAGGAAAGAGTTGAGTGTATTCATAACCTTTAGGTTAAGGAAGATGATGCAAATCCAAAATACAGTAAAGAGATTGTAAAGAAATAAACAAAATGTGTAGTCGTCGTAATTATGCATTTTCAGAAGAACGGAAATAAAGAATTTCTCAAGATGTGAAAAGAGATTATATTATTTATAAATGGGAAGGAGTGTATGTTCTGATTTCAATGTAAAGCGATAAGGTGAAACCTTATCGCTTTATTAAAAGAAGAATGTGGGATTGATAATCATTTAATTTTACATAATTAGATGTCAGTAGAAAGTTTTTTAATTTTTCTTATAGCAATACGATAAGAAATGTAAAAAAATAACAATGTTACAAGGAAATAAACAGTTAGAAATATTAAGGAGACAATAATTCTTTGATTAATCTGTTCAAGATAGAAAACAGTATCAATTTGGAAACTCTCAACAAAAACGATAATAGTATTTAAACTAGAATAGCATAGTGCAAATAGCCAACACCAGTGTGGAAAATGTTGGGTTCCATTAAAAAGAACTCCTTTTATTGACATCCAAATGATTAACACATCAGGCGTTAATGGAATAACCCAACCGTTTAAGCTTGTTTTAAAAAAATAATCTAGTAGATAAGTAAGTTCATTTGCTATAATTATACCCCAAAAAAGTTTAACATAAATTGTGTGCCGAATATTTGTGATCCTTTCATCACAGTGAATGGTGGTTTTCATAAGTTGTCCTCCTCCCAAAATAAATCGTTTAATGTTTTGTTAAGTACTTTACATATCCGAATACAAAGCTGAAGACTGGGATTAAACTTTCCGCCTTCTAGTAAGTTGATAGTAGGGCGTGTAACATTAACTTTGGCAGCCAGTTCTTCTTGAGAAAGATTCATCTCAACGCGTGCTAATTTAAGACGCATATTTTTCATTTATACAACCTCCTCCTTTCTATATGCATTATATGATATATCGAACTAAATGTAAAGTATATATTACAAAAAATAATAAATATATAACGTTATGTGAAAAAGATTATTATGTTTTGGTAAATAGTAAACTGAGAATCCCATTTGTAACCCAAGACTCCCCATTTGTAAATGAAAGTCCCGTTTTGTAACCGAGATTCCTGGTTTGTAAATGAAAGTCCCAGTTTGTAAGCTAGATTCCTGAATTTTCATTTCCATTACGATATGATATAATACGTTCAGCAATAAATTGAGGTTGGTTTTATTAAAAATTAAACTAGACGAATCTGATTCATTAAAGTAATATATAAGAATATGAAGTCAAGTTTTCACAGTTCCCAGATTATCGGCACATTGTGTCGACAATCTGGAAGCAGTATATATCATTTGAATTAATGGGAGGACAAAATCATGAGCAAAGTATTAGAAGAAATGAAAACCAGAAGAAGTATTCGCAAATTCAAGCCGGATATGATTCCGCAGGACATCCTTGACCGGATAATCGAGGCCGGAACCTTTGCGGCAAACGGCAGAGGCGCACAGAACACCATCATTATTCAGGTGACAAATAAGGAAATAAGGGATGAAATTGCTAAGAGAAATGCTGACATAATGGGAAGTAATACTGATCCATTTTACGGTGCGCCGGTTATTCTTATCGTTCTTGGAAAGAAGGACTGGCCTACACATGTCTATGATGGCAGTCTTGTGATGGGAAACCTGATGCTTGCAGCTCATGATCTTGGTATTGGAAGCTGCTGGATTCATCGTGCGAAGGAAGAGTTTGAGTCAGACTGGGGCAGGGAGCTTCTCAAATCACTCGGTATTGAGGATGAGTATGAGGGAATCGGACATTGTGCCCTTGGATATGTTGATGGAGATTATCCTGACGTGATTCCAAGAAAAGAGAATCGCGTATTTTACATATAGGAGATAATCAACATGAATTTTTTATTTGTAGCACTGGGGGGAGCCGTAGGTGCAATGGCCCGATATGCCATCAGCCTTATACCTTTAAAAACTGAATTTCCTTTTTTGACTTTAATCACCAATGTAATCGGTGCAATTCTGATTGGGTTTATTGTCGGAATCACAAGTGGCAGGGATGGAGTATCCAAGAATATGGTTTTGTTTTGGAAGACCGGCGTATGCGGTGGCTTTACCACGTTTTCTACATTTTCGCTGGAATCCTATAATCTGTTTGAACATAATCACTGCCTGCTTGGATGCGGATATGTGGTGTTGAGCTGTTTTGGATGTATACTCGGTGTAATGTGTGGTGAGAAACTTGCTGCAATAATCAAGTGATGAGTATCGTGCGGTTTTGCGAATGTAAGTGTTGTGATTCTGAATAGACAATACAAATCGATGGGAGGTATACATGAGTATTTTAAACGTAGAGCACCTAAGCCATGGGTTTGGCGACCGTGCTATTTTTGAGGATGTTTCCTTCAGACTGTTGAAGGGCGAGCACATAGGGCTTGTCGGTGCAAACGGTGAGGGAAAATCGACTTTTATGAATATTATCACAGGCAGACTTATGCCTGATGAGGGCAAAATAGAGTGGGCAAAGAAGGTGCGTGTGGGTTATCTCGACCAGCACACAGCGCTTGAAAAGGGGATGACTATCGGCTCTGTTCTTTCCTCTGCATTTGATTTCCTTTATGATATGGAAAATGAGATGAACGACATATATGCGCGTCTTGGCGATGTGGACGAGGATGAGATGAATAAGCTGATGGAGGAAGCCGGCACGATTCAGGACATGCTTACCATGCATGATTTCTATATGATCGATGCAAAGGTTGAGGAGGTTGCAAGGGCTCTTGGACTTTTAGACCTGGGGCTTGATAAGGATGTCACCGATTTAAGCGGTGGTCAGAGAACCAAAGTGCTGATGGGAAAGCTCCTCTTGGAGAAGCCGGATATTCTGCTTTTGGATGAGCCTACAAACTATCTGGATGTGGAGCATATTGAGTGGCTTAAGCGATATCTTAATGATTATGAGAATGCGTTTATTCTCATTTCGCACGATATACCGTTTCTGAACAGTGTGGTAAATCTCATCTATCACATGGATAATAAGAAGCTCGACAGATATGTAGGTGATTATGACAAGTTTATGGAAGTCCATGAGATGAAGAAAGCCCAGCTTGAGGCTGCGTACAACAAACAGCAGCAGGAGATTAAAGAGCTGAAGGATTTTGTGGCGAGAAATAAGGCGCGTGTCGCTACAAGGAATATGGCGATGTCACGTCAGAAGAAGCTTGACAAGATGGATGTTATTGAGCTTGCTGCTGAAAAGCCAAAGCCGGAGTTTAACTTTAAGACAGCGCGTACTCCGGGGCGGTATATTTTCCAGACAAATGGACTGGTCATTGGCTATGATGATCCGCTTTCATCTGCTCTCGACCTTGAGATGGAAAGAGGACAAAAGATTGTTCTTACCGGTGCAAACGGCATCGGAAAGACCACCCTGCTTAAGAGTATTCTTGGGCTGATAAGGCCGCTTTCAGGAAGTGTTACACTTGGAGATTATCTGGAGATAGGGTACTTTGAGCAGGAGATGGATCAGTCGGTTACAACCACATGTATTGAGGAGATATGGAACGAGTTTCCCGCATTTTCGCAGTATGAGGTGCGAAGCGCGCTTGCAAAGTGTGGCCTGACCACAAAGCATATTGAAAGTCAGGTGCGTGTGTTAAGCGGTGGTGAGCAGGCAAAGGTACGCCTGTGCAAGCTGATAAACAGAGAGACAAATATTCTGCTTCTGGATGAGCCTACCAATCATCTGGATGTGGATGCTAAGGATGAGCTGAAGCGTGCCTTAAAGGAGTACAAGGGAAGCATACTTATGGTATGCCACGAGCCGGATTTCTATGATGGGCTTGCGACGGATGTGTGGGATTGTTCAAAGTGGACTACGAGATTATAGATTTATAAATTATGAATTAGATATGCATGCCTTTTAAGACATAAATATTTAAAGCAGGAGATGATTTTTATGCATATCAGTATACTTTTAATGGAACAGATAATAGAGCTTTTTATCATGATTTTAATGGGTTTTATTATCGTGAAAGCAGGTATTGTGAAGGATGAGGACAGCAAGGTTTTATCAAAGATTGTGCTGTATCTGATTATACCGTGTGTTATTATCAATGCTTTTCAGGTGGATTACACTTCAAAAACAGTGAGAGGTCTTTTGATTGCATTTGCGGCATCGGTGATTTTGCAGTTAGTTTTGCTGTTTATTATTTCTGCTATGGGCAGGCTTTTCCATATGAATGAGGTGGAGGTCGCATCAGTTTATTATTCAAATTCAGGCAATCTGATTGTTCCGATTGTGACATTTATACTGGGGCAGGAGTGGGTGCTTTACGGCTGTGCTTTCATGAGTGTGCAGCTGGTATTTTTGTGGACTCACTGCAAAAAGATTATAAGCCGTGAAAGCTCCTATGACTGGCGAAAGATTGTCCTTAATATCAATATGATTTCCATAGTAATAGGTGTGGTGCTTTTCTTTACAAGGATTCATCTGCCTCAGCTTATCAATGACACAATCGGTTCTGTCGGCAGTATGATTGGACCCGCAAGCATGATTGTGACAGGCATGCTGTTTGCAGGGATGGATTTGAAGAAGGTTTTTGCCAACAGAAGGGTGTATTTTGTTACCTTTCTCAGGATGCTTCTGGTTCCGTTGATATCGCTTATTCTTATTAAGATCAGCCATATGGCATATCTTTCTGCAGATGCGCCAAAGATTATGCTTATTGTTTTCTTGGCGGTTATTACGCCTTCGGCATCGACTGTCACACAGATGTGTCAGGTGTATGGCAATGATTCAAGGTATGCCAGCGCAATAAATGTAGTGACAACGCTTTGTGCTGTAGTGACGATGCCGGTTATGGTGCTTTTGTATGAAGAATTTATATAAAAACGAAAAGTCATGAAGCATGTTTTTAAACTAGAAGGTCATCACACAGTCCCTTGTGATTTCATCAAGCGAAGATACACCACACATCTTCATGGTGTCTTCAAGCTCTGTACCGATTTTGTCTATGTATGCACGTACACCATCGGCCTTACCGCCGTATACAGCCGTTACAAACGGTCTTGCGATAAGAACTCCGTCTGCACCCAGTGCAAGGGCTTTAAAGACGTCTGTGCCGCTTCTGATGCCACCATCTACAAGAATCTTAATGCCTGAGCCTTCAAGAGCCTTTACGATGCTTTCAAGAACCTCAGCAGTGGCAGGACACTGATCCAGCACACGTCCACCGTGATTTGATACAATAATAGCGCTTGCGCCTGCCTCTTTTGCTTTAAGCGCACCCTTTACGGTCATAATCCCCTTTACAATAAATGGGGTTCCGGCCATCTGTATGATATCGCAAAGCTCTGAAACTGTTTTGCTTCCGGCTGGTGGATCAAGATTTTTGAGGAATGGAAGACCGGCTGCATCGATATCCATAGCTACTGCAAATGCGCCTGATTCATGTACCAGCTTTATTTTCTCACGTATGGTCTCAATGTTCCATGGCTTTACGGTAGGTATTCCTGCACCATCAGCATTTTTGATAGCCTTGGTGGCTGCAACCATGACATTTGGGTCAGTTCCGTCACCTGTGAAAGCTGCAATGCCGTTCTTGGCACAGGCTGACACGAGGATATCGTTGTATGTCACATCATCCAGACAGTCTCCGTAGTGCAGCTGTACTGCACCTACAGGACCTGCAAATATCGGATATTTAAAAGTACGGCCGAAGAGGGAGAGAGAGGTGTCTACAGGCTTATTTTCGGCAATAGTATCCATGTTTACACGGATTTGTTTCCATTTGTCGTAGTTGCGTATGGCTGTGTCTCCGATGCCCTTTGAGCCGGGACCAGGCATCTGGTTTTTGCATGCGCGGCCGTTGCATTCAGGACATGCCTTGCAGTATTTTCCAAGACGTGGTCTGGCATTTTCGATACATTCTGTATAGTTCATATTTTTCCTCCAAGTGTAAATCTTTTTAAATTTTATTATTGAGATTATAACACGATAATTTTTTAATGTATACAAAACAGATGAAAAGCTCTTGACTTGGAGTGGACTCCAAGTGATATAGTTTCATTGTAACAATCAAAAAGGAGGCGCTTATAGAATATATCAAGCTTTTTCAGATGGGAGATGCCACATTTGAAGCAAGGTGTCAGCTTCTCAAGGAGCAATACGAGCAGCTTGATGAGCAGAAAAAACAGATTGAAAACACGATGGAACGTTTACAGTATAAAATTTCTAAATACGAGAATGCGATAAAGACAGGTGAATTGACCTGGGACAAATAGGAGGACAAAATATAATATGTATCTTGAGAAAATTAACGGACCAGAAGATGTAAAGAAAATTAAGATAGATGAACTGCCGGTGCTGGCGCAGGAGATAAGAGATGCCCTTTTGGTAAGAGCAAGTAAGCATGGCGGACATTTTGGACCGAATTTCGGAATGGTAGAGGCGACAATCGCTTTACATTATGTATTTGAATCACCTAAGGACAAGATTGTTTATGATGTATCGCACCAGAGTTATCCTCATAAGATGCTTACGGGGCGTAAGGAAGCGTATTTGTCTGAACAGCACTATGATGATGTGTCAGGCTATACAAATCCAAACGAGAGCGAGCATGATTTTTTTACAGTCGGACATACATCAACGTCGGTCAGTCTGGCTGCAGGTCTTGCAAAGGCAAGGGACTTAAAGGGTGAAAACGGCAATGTGATTGCTGTCATCGGAGACGGCTCATTAAGCGGAGGAGAAGCACTTGAGGGACTTGATTTTGCTGCTGAGCTTCAAAGCAATTTTATTATTATAGTAAATGACAACGATATGTCGATTGCTGAAAATCATGGAGGTCTCTATCAGAATCTTGCTCTGCTTCGAAAGACTGACGGTCAGACAGAATGCAATCTGTTTAAGGCTATGGGACTTGACTATGTGTATGTGGACAGGGGCAACGATGTTGCAGCTCTTATTAAGGCATTTAAAGAGGTCAAGGACAGCACTAAACCGGTTGTAGTGCATATAAACACACTTAAGGGCAAGGGTTATGCCCCTGCAGAAAAATGCAAGGAGCAGTGGCATTACAGCGGCCCATTCGATATAGAAACAGGAAAGCCGCTATTTGACAATGTGGAAGAGGATTATTCTTCTGTGACCTGTGAATATCTGCTTGAAAAGATGAAAAATGATTCTTCTGTTGTTGCAATTACTTCCGGTACGCCGACTGTTATGGGCTTTACAGAGGATAAGAGAAAAGAAGCTGGCAGTCAGTTTGTCGATGTAGGTATTGCAGAGGAGACTGCAGTGGCACTGGCATCAGGTGTCGCAGTAAATGGTGGTAAACCATTTTATGGTGTATACAGTTCGTTTGTACAGAGAACCTTTGACCAGGTATCACAGGATGTCTGCATCAATAACAGTCCGATTACAATGGTAATATATCAGGGTTCCGTATATGGAATGAATGACGTTACACACTTAGGCTTTCAGGATATTCCGATGCTTTCAAATATTCCAAATCTGGTATATCTGGCACCGGCAACAAAGGAAGAGTATCTGGCCATGCTCGACTGGAGTATGGAGCAGACATCTTATCCGGTTGCAATAAAGCTGCCGGGCGGACCGATGATTTCAGATGGCTCAAGGGTGACAAAGGATTTTGGCAGACTCAACAGATATGAGGTGGCTCAGACAGGAGAAAAGATTGCGATTATCGGTCTGGGAACCTTCTTTGAACTGGCAAAGGAGGCTGCGAAGCTTCTTAAAGAAGAAGCCGGAATCAATGCAACTGTAATCAATCCGTATTACATCACCGGATTGGATGAGGCGCTTTTGACTAAGCTTAAGCAAAATCATGATACTGTTATTACTTTAGAGGATGGTATTTTAGATGGCGGCTTTGGTGAAAAAATCGCACGATTCTATGGTGCAAGCAATATGAAAGTGATGAATTATGGATTGAAGAAGGAATTTCTTGACAGGTATGATGTGGATGCTGTACTGAAGGAGAATCATCTGACTGCAGAGCAGATTGCGGAGGATGTGTTATCTATTTTATAATAAAATCATAAATTCTAGATATAAAAAGACGATTGATTTATCAACCGTCTTTTTGTGTTTAATAATATAAAATATCTGAAAAATAACAGATGTGGAAAATTCCAGTCATTAACAGACATTGACAAAGGAAGCAGTGTATTAAAGGACTACTTCAGACATATGTTGAAGCATACTAATGTACTGCAAGCGGAGTGGTACTATTTTTTAGCGGCATACATTTATTCGCTAAATCTAAGTTTAACGAATAAATGACGGTTTAATTAAAATCGCTCTTATCGAACGACACATAGTACATATAAAATTGATGCAATAAGTATTAATTTGCCTTGATAAAAAGATACACCAAGAACATGTGTTTGTAAATACTTTATTATATTTTTGTGAAATATGCACAACAAAAGACTCTGAACCAACGTGGATCAGAGCCAATATAATTTATTTATTTGTGCATTTTGATGTGTGCTACGCGCTGGCAAGCCTGAGCGCGAAGCACACATACAGACAAACTTAAGGTTCACTATCAAGTATACCAGTAATTTCAGACGTAGTACGAATGCCTTGCTGTTCATACTGATAATCTTCGACATTATCAAGACGAGAATCTAATTTTGTGATAGCCACTACACAACCAATAATACCAATGATACACAATAGAATAATAAAATCCTTACAGTAATCTTTTTTCATAATGCAAAACCACCTTTTTTATTTATGATTTTACACTATTTCAATAGCTTTTTCAACCGCCAGCTTCTATGTATTATCTGGTCATTATCTGGATTCATATCCCCACGCATCTGCAATATTTCTTCCTCACTCATCATATCCCCATCATCAACAGACTTTTTAAGCTTATCAACAACTGCTAATGTATCATATGCATTATAATCCTTATCTTTGATTAAAAAGCCGGTACGCTTGCGAGGTTTAATGAGAGTCGGGTCAGAAGCATATTCTACCTCATCAGCATCATATTCGTTCTGCACTAGAAACCGCCATATCTTTTCGCAATTAATGCATTTTTGAGTAACCGAACGCATGAGCGCATCAGTCAATTTAAACTTTTGGCTTGAATACATAAATGATATATGATAATGTCGAGAAGTTATCAAAGTATTCAAAAACGCTGCATCTATATTAGTTTTGAAATTCCTACTATTGAGTTGTGCCGATGCTTCATCCAATACCACAATTACTACTGTCCTGGTGTTATTTTTAATATCTATATCTTTATTTTTGTACGCACAGCATACCACCTGCGACAGACTGGCAAGAGGTTCATATGGTATTGACTTAAAATCTACATTACTAATCACATGGATTTTTTGTCGCACAAATTTCTTTCTGCCCCTATCCCAGACCATTTTATTATTATATTTATTAAATATCATAGTCACGTAATGAACAATAGACAATGTTTTACCACCACCAAAGTGTGCACAATAACAATTCAACAATCCAGCTTCATAGAAGTTATAACCTTTGTGTTTTATCCAAAAATAAAAATCTTTAACTGCATACATTATTGTACTTATTGGATGTAAACAAATAATTCTGAATATAACCGATAGCCACAGCAAAACCAGGACACCGAGAAAAATTAAAAATCCCATTACTTCATACCCCCAAGAAAACCGCAAGCAGTAGCAAATAATTCAAGCGAAATCATTACTACAATAAGCCGAACAATAACATATACATCTAACGTTGTAGAAGTACCTACAATCAAATTAACTATTGCATCCATTATTTTCTCACTCCCTTCAAAGAATGTGTGCGCCAAGACTTCATACACGACCAACAGAAACTAAACACCACAATAAACATAATTACATGAACATCATTAGCAATCGCATCTATATTAGAAGTATAATCTACAGTCTGAACAGTAGAGCCAACCGCAGGAGTCGAATTATCAGTTGTGACAACTTCCGTATCACCTTCTTTAAAATCCTGCGGAACACTTTCTTCACCTTGCGCATTTTGAACCTCACTATTATCAATTATTTCTGTATCTGGTACAGCTTCATATACTTCCGTAGAATCAACAGTCATTCTAACAACCCCCTTACAAATTTAATGATTAATATAGCTGCAAGTGAAAATACAATTACCTGCGCTATAGTCGGCTGAATACTACCCGACCAAGGCACACGCATATTTAACACTCGAATAATTAACATACATACATTTTGATATATTTCATACAACATGACTACCCCCTAATAAATTTAACGACAACAAGTATCATTAGTAGAGCAAAGCCAATAGCCACAACTTCAAGGCACCAAGAAGGCAAAAAAGAAAATATATCAGCTATCATTTTAGGTACATCCCCGATACCCTTTGTAAATTGCTCAAGTTTATCAAATGTGGAATTATTACCATTAGCAGAATCATTTAAATCATCATTATCCTGCTTTTCCTCTGCTTTAGGAACATTATTTTTAGCATCTTCCGGAGTATCACCAGTACCAGTAATTTCAGAAGTATCTTTTGGCTTCTTATATCCACCCCCAGAATCAGGAACTGCATTGTCATCATCATCAACAGACTCTGAACGATATTTTCCCTTGTTAGTAGAATTGTAAAGTTTAACCCATGCACCATACTTATTATCTTGAGAAACTATACGCAAATACCAGATCGGCTCATATTGATAATTAGCGTAAGTTGTCATTTTTTCAAAAACATTCGGTTTATGTGCTTTATCTGTTTTATCCGCTTCAACTTTATAATTAGCTGATTTCCAATCAATCCACCTATATTTAGACCTGTCAAGACCTTTTATGTTGTCCTGCGCGTCCCAATCTTTAATAAAAGTTTTATGTCCTTTATCTTCACTTTTTATATTACCTTTTTTATCTTGCCAAGCATAAGAACCATATAATTGGACTCTATACCCACCCTTAGAAAGGTCAATCCCAGAAGTGGTAGAGGAACTATATACTATCACCTTATCTTGATTAATTTTAGATAAGTCTGCATTTTCATCTGCATCAATTAATTCTTTTTTATTAGTAACGTATGTTTCCATCTGCACATTATCAAGACATCCAATTTCTGAATAAGCTTGAGTATTTGGACGATAGCCAGAACCGCCAATTATCATACCATCGGATTTTTCACCAGTTAAAACATAATTAGCAATGGAAGCAAAGCAATCAAGATAATCAGAATCATACAACATAAATATATCAGATGATGAACCGGAAAATTTATTACCTTCATCAAAGGTAAGCAAACCATAATTATAAAAATAAACACCATCAGATTGACTCACTGAAGAACCAGAAACACCAAAGAAATTAGATGAATCTATATCACAACCAGTAAAATCATTCTTAGAAACATAACCACAATAAACTTGATGTGAATATTTATCATTCGGAAAAATTGAATTAGTAGACTCTAAAATAAATGAATAAACAGGTGCACTAGAATCATGATTATGTGATAATATAAGAGTATTATCACGAAAACCACTACTAGACGTATCTGTTTTAATACTCAATACAGAATTTTGAGTATTAGATTGAGCATATACAATATGCGCATTCATCAGAACAGACACCGAAACAACGAGCAGACACACAAAAACAACCATTCTCCGAGTAAAACGAAAATTTCCATATCTTTTCATAAGTCCTCACTTTCTATAAATCGGTTTTATGCTGCACAGAACCACTCAAACAATCGCGGATCAGCGCAGCATAAAACACTTTTCGTAATATTCATTGTAACAATTCGCAACGTGTAACAAGTATCATTTTTAAATATGATACAAAAAGGGATGAGGTAATAAACCCCACCCCTAAGGGAATTGATAAACATTAGTGCTTTAACTTTCTTACCACACCAATAGCAATTCCAACTACACCTGCACAGAAAAATACCATAAGTGTAGCATTTCCAGTAATAGTTGTTAATACAGTACTAACAACATCCATAAGCGATGTGACCGCAGTTGTCATAGTGTTTGTACTTGTCTCTGCTAATAACATAGACATTTCCCCTTTCTTTATTATTTTATAGTAATGTCGCTAATAAACGCTTTACCGCTATAGCCACAACCATAAGCTACTACACATTCACGACCAATAACACTATCTGTTATCTTGTCCGCCAAGTCTTCATATACAAAGAGCTTCTCAACAGACTTGCCATGAACACCATTCACGCTATCATTTTCAGTAAAAACAACAGCCCCTTTTGTCTTTTTCATTGGTATGAATCCTACTATCTTAATCATTCTTTATATCCTCACTTTCAATTCTTTCAATATCTTCTGATACTCCTAGGCATCCAAGCGCAGGTGCATATTTGTTAAGTACATCTCTTATATCTGGAAGTACTACCGCTTCAAAGAGAAGTTTTTGTTCCATTGTGTCAAAATGCGTGTAGATTGCTACCGGCATACCAACCAGTTTTCTTTCTGAATCAACATTCTTATTTACTTTTTCCATCTTATTTTTCCTCACTTTCATTGTTGATTTGATATATCTGATAGATAGCCTTTTTAAAGCCATCCACAACAGATTCATATTTAAAATCATAACCGTGATTTAGAGCTATGTCCTGCACCATATATTTAAGCCATTCTTCACCATTAAATGTCATTTGAGCATATCTATCGCAGTCATACGGAGATAGCAACAGTTCTAATTCAATAGGCTCGTGCAGGTTCTTTGAAGCTATGTACCGGTGCTTACCTTTGAGGTCAGAGCATATATCTTTAGTAACGTATTTTGTTATATAGTTTGTAGCTTTGTAGGAGTCGTTTATCTTAGTTGCAGTAGACCACCCATAGTTCCAACCGCCAAGATTGTAAATCGTTGGATATGACTTATTTTTGTCGGTTCTGGTTACTGCATTTTTTCCAATTGCCACTCTTCCAGAATCAACAAATTTCATACTTCCAACATTCGCTACTAATCCATGAAAATGGTATGCACCGTCTTTGTGTTTTTCCGGTACAAAGATATAGGCTAAATCCTGCGCATATCGTTTATGCTGATTATTAAGCCACTGACGGCATTTTTTAAGACAAGCATTATAATCATACCTATCTGTTTTAGAATCGTCATATGTTAGAGTTATGAAGTATTCCCACGTTTCAGACCTAGCAAGGTCATGTATCTTATTCTTTGAGCGTGTAACAGATACTCTTTGAGAGTGTGCTTTTCTCTGCGCTTCAATCTCTGCTGACTCAAACTCTTTGAGCTTTTCTATCTTGTCAGTAAATGGATTATATATATATTCATCCTGCGACTCTTGAAGCTTACGCTCTATTCGCTCATTTTCAAGATAAGATTTAAACTCATCCGGAACATAATTTATACCCTCTGGATAGATAGAAAATTTTACCTCACCATTGTGAAACTCTTGTATTTTTAGATTATAGCCAATCATTTTTTATAAAAGTGACTGCAAAGTGTTGCCATTGTCAAGTAGGCAACACCGCTTTACTCTTTCGTGAATAGTTCTCATTTAAGACCTCCTAAACGTTACTGGTGGCACCATTCCTAATCCCCAGCGTGTTACTTCTAAGTGCCAAAAAGCAGGCACTAAGAAGAACAATCGCGCCCCCTTCCCCGAAATCCAGGGGGGCTATATGATACGAACTGTTATAATAAAGCGCTCACCGAACGACATAAGACCATAAAAATATGATGCAGACGCTTCATATATCAGCTTATCAAACGACATTATTCAAAAGGCAATTCATCATCAGAAGATAAATCATCATCAATAACACTAAATTCAGCCATGTAATGTGTTCTCAAAGCTTCAACGACTTTGCAAACATTATGCATAGAAGCATTAGGAAATCTACCCGACATATAATAAAAAATATATACGTTGGTAACAAAATCCAAAGGATTATTAGAATGGTACTTATCAATATAATCCTTTGCTTGAACGAACATTTCAAAATTAGTACTTTTTTTCATTTTCTCTTTTCCTCTACTTTCTTTTTACTTCTACTCTTTGACTAAGGTAAACAAGGGGATTCCATCCCTCTGGGAGCAATCCCCAAAGCTCAAAATTGTCTTGTGTTTTGGCTTGTCAAGGCTAAAATGCACTGCTAACGCAGGCCTTGACAACTTGCAACACGTTCTTTTGATGCACAAAAAAAGTGCAATCCGTAAGACAAACTCACGAATTGCACTTTATTTTAAAATGCACTATATTTAATTAAAATGATGCTTACCAACGCTTGAAGCCTGCGAGAGCAGGAACACAGCAGAAAAAAAGAATCGTGTCATTTAGTTCGTCAAACACGTATTTCACAAATAGTTGACAACCAAGCGCCCTCCGACGGGAGAATGGATGTCGGGCGCTGTCAACTACCGCTTCCCCGATTTTCGACCTGCAGACCGGTCGAAAAACGCTTTCGTGAAACATATATCAGTTTAACGAATAAATGACCTTATAAAAGTACTAAGGTACTACAATAAAAACATACATATGCTTATTTTTTGCATAATACCTGCAATTTCGATACGCACAACAATATTATGATTAAAGGGTCAAAAGGTATCATCGATGCATGCTTCGATGATACCTTTTATAATAATACAAGAATAAGCCACCGAAACCTCTATTTGCATCAGTTCCGATGGCTTTAAATCCATAGCTTTCTATACAACAATACAATTATTTATTGTGATTTCTCATGCATTCCCTGTATTTAAGTATAAGCTCAATTGAGTCCTCAACTGATATCTGGCTTGTGTTCAGGCACAAATCATAGCTTCTTGCGTCTCCCCATTTTTTACTGGTGTAGTAATTGTAATAGCTTGAGCGCTCTTTATCTTTTTTCTTAATTATGTCTTTAGCCTTGTTCTCCGGGACATTGAGTCTTTCACTTATTCTTTTAATTCTGTCGTCCATGTTGGAACGTATGAAGATATTGAGACAATGCGGCTCGTCTGCTAAAGCATAATCTGCACAGCGGCCTACAATAACACAGGATTCATTTGCCGCAATCTTTTTAATAGCATCAAACTGTGCTAAAAATACCTTGTGATTCAGAGGCATATCAAGAAACGGTGCTGTGGAATAAGAGCCACCTGTGTAGGTGTCCATGACCAGCGAATATAAAAAGCTGTTTGTAGGCTTTTCGTCATGCGACTCAAATATTTCCTCGCAAAGTCCTGATTCCTTAGCTGCCTTCTGTAAGAGCTCTTTATCATAAAATTTAATTCCAAGTCTTTTAGCTAAATCTTGTCCGACCTGTTTTCCGAGGCTTCCAAATTCTCTTCCTATTGTGTAAATTTCGTTTGATCCCATAATTCAGACCCCCTTATATAAATAATTAATACTATATCACTATGTGATAATTCAATTTATTTGTTATTTATATTATATAACACTTCAAGCAAATTGGCAAAGTATTTTGGTAAAGGTGCATCAAATTCCATGTATTCACCGGTTTTTGGGTGCACAAACCCTATTGTTTTTGCATGCAGGCACTGTCCTTCAAGGCCTTTGAAGCGGTTTTTCGTCGGGGAATAGCTCGAATACAGCATATCTCCAAGCAAGGGATGATTAATACTTGCCATATGCACGCGTATCTGATGTGTTCTGCCGGTCTCAAGCTTAAACTGCATATATGTATAGTCACCAAAGCGTTCAAGCACCTTATAATGTGTGACAGCCGGCTTTCCGTTTTTCTCATTGATGGCCATTTTCTTGCGGTCATTGGGATTCCTGCCTATGGCGCCCTCTATGGTGCCCTCGTCATTCTTTACATTGCCACAGACAATGCCCACGTATATACGGTTGCAGCTATGGTCCTTTATCTGTTCCGATATCTTTATATGGCTTTCATCGTTCTTGCAGACAATAAGGGAGCCGGTGGTGTCCATGTCTATGCGATGCACTATACCGGGCCGTATTTCGCCGTTTATGCCACTTAAAGAGTCCTTGCAGTGGTACATTATGGCATTTACAAGAGTATCGCTGTAATGCCCTGCTGAGGGGTGTACAACCATGCCCTTTGGCTTGTTGACTACCAGTACGTCATCATCCTCGTAGAGTATGTCAAGAGGAATGTCCTGTGGCAGGATAGGTGTCTGTACGGCATCAGGAATTGTGACATCTACTATGTCATCAGTCTTTAGCCTGTAATTTGCCTTTTGGGGCTTATCATTTACCAGTATTTGATTTTCTTTTAGTATCCGTTGAAAAAAGGAGCGAGAAATATCCGGATAAATGCTGCTTAAGTATTTATCCAGACGTTCTCCCTCCTGTTCACTCTGGACTTCAAATGTATCTCTATTCATAGTGAAGCTTTCTCTTTTTTTATTTTAGTAACTATTTAAAACTACATTGCACACTTTAAAAAGCGCATACCGCACTAATTTTCATGCTTTCCATCATGCTTTTTGTCAGGGAAGATTAAGGAAAAATCCTCCTCCTTGTAGTAAAACAGCCCGAGTATGATAAACATAAATGCCGCTACAGTGACGTATATATCAGCTACATTGAATATCGGAAAATTAATCAGGCTAAAATAAAAGAAATCAACCACATAATTATTTACAATACGGTCTATCAGATTGCCGAGTGCACCTGCAATAAACAGTATTACAACAACATTCAGCAGTCTAAAACGTTTTGAGACAGGTATTTTGCGATACCATACACACAAAAGTATAACAACTGCAATGGTAATCACTGAGAAAAAAATCATTTTGGCACGCAAAAATGCCAATGGATTCTCAGACCAATATGTAAAATGAAAGATATTCTGTATTATTGAAAGCAGATCAACACCAAATGCAGCACTCTGGTTTTCCAGGTATCTGAACTCGAATACTCCCGGAATGAGAACAAACACACCCGTGGACGATTGCTTTAGATTTATAACAGCCAGATACTTTGTAAGCTGGTCAATTGCTACAAGAATCAATGCAATGATGCCTGCTGTACACATCTGTTTTTTTGTTTTATTTTTCTTCATAGCTGATTAGAGACTCCGCTTAATAAGATGAACCCGGGAGATCAAATGAATCCATGAGACTCTGGATATCTCCTGAGATATCTACTCCGTGTGGTGTGGCGATGAAGATAAAGTTGGATATCTTCTGCAGATTACCGTGCAGGGCATATGCTGAGCCTGATGTGAAATCTATGATGCGCTGTGCCACATCGACATTAAGTCCCTCCATGTTGATGACGACTGTACGTCCGTTAAGTAATGTGTCTGTTATTTCTATTTCGTCTTCAATTGAACTTGGTTTTATTACGCAAACTTCCATGTCTGATGATACCTGCTTTCTGGATGATTTTGATATTGGTGTAATCTTGGATGTAGTCTTAACAGGCTTCTCCTTTGGTGTTGTATCACGCCTTGTGCTTTTTATGGCCGGTTCCTCTTCAGCAGCCTCTTTTTTTCTGCGGAAAGGATTTCTTGGAAGCTCTTCTTCTTCCTCATCATCGAGGTAATAATCCTCGTTATCGAACTCCTCATCGTCCTCAGAATTTAAACTCATTTTGTCAAGAATCTTATCTATGAAACTCATTTCTATATTCCTTTTCTATTTTTATTTTGTGTATAGCATATGCAAAGTATCAGTTAGCCTTGCTGTAGTCGCGCTCTCCAAATATTCCGGTACCGACACGTACCATTGTTGCGCCCTCTTCTATTGCTACTGTGTAATCTCCTGTCATACCCATTGACAGAACATTCATACTGACATTATCTATGTTTTTTTGTGCTATGTCAACTGATAATTGCTTAATATCTCTAAAGTATTGTCTGTTATCCTCAGGATCATCTACAAATGGTGCTATAGTCATAAGTCCTTTTATATGGATATGGTCCAGTTTAGCAATTTCTTCAACTAAGGAGATAGCCTCATCTCGTGATGTGCCAAACTTAGATGCCTCTCCTGCAATATTGACCTCAACCAGTATGTCGCAGCTACAGTCATGCTTTATGGCCTGCTTTTGTATCTCCTTTGCCAGATGCAGTGAATCTACAGAGTGAATAAGTGAAGTTTTTCCAACTATATACTTCACCTTGTTGGTCTGAAGATGCCCAATCATGTGCCAGTGAATATCTTTTGGCATAACCTCCATCTTTTCACACATTTCCTGTACCTTATTTTCGCCGAACTCACGGATGCCCTCATCGTATATCTCACTGAGCATCTCAACAGGTTTGGTTTTGCTGACTGCAATTAGTGTGACATCACTATAGTTTCTGTGAGCTCTGTCACATGCGGCCTTTATATTTTGCTGAACCTGATGTAAGTTGTCTTTTAACATAAAATCTGTCCTTTCTGTATAATTTTTCAATGATATTTATTACCAATAATTATTTGGTTATGGTCTGGTTTTCCTTCACGGATTTGCCATCCAAGGCTATATGGTCATAAAGCGAAATGCCATATGGCGTTTTGGCTTCTACAATTGTGTAGTCATCGTTCGATGCAAGTACCTTTATCTGCTTAAACACAGCGTATCCTTTGTTGATATTGTAGACACCTGTGAGCTTGTCCTTATCTGTTCCCACCCTGTAGGTTGACGAAGAATCAGGCTTTACAATGATATCGCCGTCCTTAAGATATTCATCATCTACGAAATAAAAGTCATCATTCTGGCTGAATATTGTTGGACTGACTATATTAACTGAGCCACTGCTTTTATCCTTTATCATGAGCGATGAATCATCGGAATCGCCGCTTGCAGTGAAATAATCCTTAGGAATAGTGAAAAATTCCTTTTTGGTTATAGCTGAATTAGGTATTTTAAGCCCTGTGTCTGCTCCAAGCACGAGCTCTATATTGGTAAAACGCTCATTTATATAGCGGATGAGCGAGTTTTTCATATTCAGCTTCAGGAAAAAAGCATCATCCTTCTTCAAAAGGCGGAACGATACCGTGGTTGTATAGTCATCATCGCAAAATCTGATTTTTATGACTGACTTGTCATTCAGGCTCTTGGCAACATTGTCAGGAACATTTATGAGTATATTCCAGTTTTCACTTGTAATCAGCTTATAAACAGGATCCAGCTGATTGATGGTGCTGTTGTTGGTTAAATCAGTCTCTTCATAATTAGTGTTGTTGTACTGATCCAGAGTGAAGCTGTCTGTAGTGACATCCTCATAGCCGTCTATTCCGTAATAGACTATTCCGGGAGCTGTCGGCTTATATGTATAGAAGGTGTTGTTAGCCTCAGCAGTACTTATAGTATCTGCCAGGCTTGTCAGTGCATTTTGACTGAGAACCTGTGTCAGCTGTGCAGACAGATCGTTTTTGAAGGTATAAACCTTTGAAAAGTATCGTCTGTTGTAGCCGGATGAAAAGCTGTTTATGTCAGTGATAATCTTCCCGGCAGCCTCGTCAGTGATGGCGGAAGCATCATTTTGAGCACCGGTAATCTGGGTTGCAATGGAGCCATCTGTATCAACAGAGTAGACAACATCACTTGTTGCAACCTTTGAGCCGTTTGACACAAAGTAGTTGAGGTTTCCTGATTCCTCAGCATACACTACACTTTCCTCGCGGATTATCATGCCCTTATATATGTTGTTGGTCGCTATAGTACCCTGTTGTACCTCGTATTCAGATACCGGGTTTGAGGTGAAATACGTAAATATGTGAAAAATCACATAGATTATTATTACAAAAAACACTATAAAACCGATATTCAGATTGAAGCCGGTGTGATATTTCAGTATTTTTTTATTCTTTTGGGACACAATTTTACTCCTTAAAAAAGGGATGTGAAATACACATCCCCCTAATTAATCATTTATAAAGAAATGATAACCTTTGCCTTGGCACATTCAGGCAACTTGTCAATATTCCTTGAAACACTTAAGATGAACTTCACCTTAAACTTCTCGCTGATGATATCAAGCTTTTCGATTGCCTTGGTGATATCCCCCTCATCATCAAGTGATGCAATTGTAAGGAAGCTGTCTAAATACATCTCCTCCAGATCATGATCCTGCGATATGATTCCGCATATAAATCCTAAAAATTCATCACAATTGTCAATAGGATAGTCCATAACATTGATTAGTCGAACCTGGTTATTAAGCTCATACATGTGCTTCTGGCTCTTATCAAGAAAAACTATGGAACCTTCATTTCCCTTAATTGATGAATTTACCTTGTCTAACAGCTCTTTTGTCTTGCCCTTGCCCTTGTCTCCACAAATAATTTCTATCATGGCTCATTCCTCCTATGGATAAATATTGTGATTATTAATAAAAAATAATTGTATTTTTATATTATTATAGTATAAATAACCATAAAACTCAATATTTAATTAGCAAATCCACTAAGTATTTCATTCATGAAGCTATAAAGATCCTTTTTACCATCTGCCTTGTAAACTATGCTTATGATGCGCTCATTTTTAGCATTCTGGCTTAGCAGTACGAGGCAATGACCGGCTTCTCCCGTAGTGCCTGTCTTTCCTCCTGTCACTGTGACGTTTTCAGGGGCTGTATATGCTCCGGTCAGATAGCCGCAGGTATTCTTAAAGGTCTTTGAAACAGCCGCGCCCTGGGCATTTGTATATGCCACATCATGGGTCTGTGAACTGATGATTGCAACAAAGCTCTCTAAGGATATGGCATTGGAAAAAATGAGGTACATGTCATATATGGTAGTGTAATGATTTTCATCAGGAAGACCGCTTGGGTTGACAAAATTGCTGTTTGTGGCACCAAAACTTTTTGCAGTGCTGTTCATCAGCTTGGCAAATTCTTCTACAGAACCACTGCAGTACTCTGCCAGTGCTATTGCCGCATCATTGCCACTCTCAAGTAAGAGCCCATACAATAAGTCCTGCACTGTAATGACATCGCCCTCCTTGAGGCCGCATACAGATGATGAATGGCCAGGGTTTGCAGCGTCATGGCTTACTGTGACTGTCGCATTTAAATCACAGTTTTTAAGAATTATGTATGCAGTTAAAATCTTTGTAGTGCTTGCAGGATAGAGCTTTTCAAACAGATTCTGGCTATACAGCACCTGATGAGTGTCTATATTAAAGGCTCCGGCTCCCTCTGCGGTTTTTGCAAACTGCATATTGTCCTGACCAAAATTGACATCATTTGTGACGCAAAGGTTGGACGCAAAATAATTACTTCCGTTGTATCCATTTATATAATCGGTGGAATAAGTATCATATGCATTCTCAATCTTTGTACCACAGCCTGTCATAAAAACCGCTGCTATGCATGTCAGACATAGCAGTCGTTTAATTCTTTGTTTACTTGTACATCTCACGCCAGTCAAGATCTCCTCTGTCCAATGATAAAATGAGCAGCTCTGCTGTAGCCAGATTGGTGGCAAGTGGTATATTATGCTCATCACAAATACGGAAAATACTGTTTACCTCAGGCTCGTGTGGCTTAGGCTTTAATGGATCACGCAGAAAAATGACAAGGTCTATGTCATTGTGCTCAATCTGTGCTCCAAGCTGCTGGATGCCTCCTAAGTGTCCTGCAAGATATTTGTGTACTGAGAGGTTTGCAACCTCCTCTATCAGACGTCCTGTGGTGCCTGTGGCGTACAAATTATTTTTGCTTAAGATACCTCTGTATGCTATGCAGAAGTTCTGCATCAGTTTTTTCTTTGAATCATGTGCAACTAATCCTATGTTCATTGCTAACCTCCCTATGAATATTTCCTCGGCTGTAATCCTACATTCAGGACAATTCCCATTCCCATGTACAGTGAAACAAGTGATGTAAGTCCATAACTGACAAATGGAAGAGTCATGCCGGTATTGGGCATAAGACCTGTGGCTACGCACAAATTGATAAAGGCCTGAAAGCCTATAAGTGCTCCCATGCCACAGCATATGAGCTTTCCGCTTGTGTCCTTTGCCTTCCTTGCTATAAGTATACACTCAATTACGATAAGAAGCAAAAGAATTATTATACTGATTGTACCAATAAAGCCAAGCTCCTCTCCGGCAACAGCAAATATAAAATCTGTTTGAGGCTCTATGATGTAGTTGGTGTTCTTCATAGAGGTTACAACAGAGTTGTTAAGTCCCTTGCCAAACAACTGTCCTGAGCCTATAGCCCAGATAGAGTTCCTTTGCTGTGCTGCTGTATCAGCGTAATTTGTCGGGTCAAGCCACGACATTATACGTGTAGCAGGGTAAAAGCCTTTTTTGATGAGTGCATCGGCATGTGTATATATGTAGCTTATCACTATCAAAACTATCGGTACTGAAACTCCAAGTACCGGCATTATTATTTTATAACTTAATCCGCTAATAAACAAGAGGGTAGCGAAAATTAATGCAGTAAGAATTGTTGTTGAGTTGTCCGGCTGTTTTAAGATAAGAAATAAAGGTATACCGGCAAAAATTACAGATAATGCAAGAGTTCTTACTGTATTTATACTATCCTCAAACCTGGAAAAGAAATAAGCAAAAAACAAAATAAGTATAATTTTCGCAATCTCCGACGGCTGGAATCTGATACCTGCGATCTCAAACCAGCGCTGTGCACCCTTTGCATCATCACCTGCAAATAGAACAAGCAACAGCAGCACAATCATTCCGGCATAGTATATCCACACGAATTTGAGCAGAAATGTGTAATCTATAAGGGAAAGCACTATCATAATAGTCAGTCCCATTACAAAGCCTATTATCTGCTTGCTCTGTACGGAGTGCTTGGCACTGCCTATCAGCAGGATGCCTATAATCGACAAAGCTATTATGTATACTACTAATTGAAAGTGATAATTCTTTAGTCTGTACTGTTTGAGCATTTTGTTACTTCCTATCTGTTATCTTTGTAATCTTAATTCTAATACTAATGATATGATGGTCAAAAGGTATTTTATTAAAGGTTATTAATTGATTTTTTGTCGCGCATGATAATCCGGACCTCGTAAGCTTCATCGTTTATATTCATATGTCTTTGTATCACGCTTTTTATTTCTTTTTTAATCTGTGTCATATTGTCAGAAGCAGATATTGCACTTCTATCTTCTGCAAGTGCTATTTTAAGCCTTTTCTTGGCGTATTCTCCTGTTTTGGAAAATTTATGCATCATACAGCGGCACCTCTCATATCGTCAGAGGAATGGATTATCTGACCGGATATTCGGGCAAATACAGGGCCAAGCCTGCTTTTAGCCTCACGGACAGGTATTCCTCTGTTCTGGCAAATGATAACACTTTTGTCATAGGGAATAGTGCCGATAATCCTGGTAGAAAGAAGTGCTGTAATATCATTATCTGATATCATCTGATGCCTTCTTACCATATGCTTGTCATATGCATTAACAATGACTGATATATCGTCAAGATGTGCGCTGTCGAGCAGGCTTATGCATCGTCTTGCATCGTGTATTGCAGATACATGCGGTGTGGTAACTACTATCGCACGGTCTGCAGGTGAGACTGAAAACCAAAAGCCGCTGTCGATACCCGCCGGAGAATCTATCAGACAATAATCAAAGCTTGCTTTAAGCTCCTCTATAAGTATCTTGAAGCGTGCCTCATAGCTGCATAGCGTATCCATGGAAGGTGCTGCAGGAATTACATATAGATTGGGATACTTTTTATTGCGTATGATTGCCTGTCTGATACGGCATGAGCGGTTTAAGATGTCGAGGATATTGTAATTGACCTTGTCCTCTATTCCCATTACCAGGTCCAGATTGCGAAGTCCCATGTCTGTATCGAGCATGATGACTTTTTTATCTAACTGTGAAAGTTCAACTCCGATGTTGGAAATAACCGTAGTTTTTCCAACACCGCCTTTTCCTGAAGTGAAAACTATTGCTTCACTCACAAAAATAAACCTCCTAGTCTGTTCTGGCACTTGAGCCTGATGAGTATACACCCTCAGCCTTGACTGCGAGTAAATTGTCAAGTGACTCCAGATTATAATAATATGAAATTATATTTCTGGATGCAGCTGCAGCATTGTGTGAGCTGTATCCATGTGATATACGTGTAGCTATTGTAATTTCAGGATCGCTTGATGGAGCGTATCCTACAAACAGTGCATGGTTTGGCCTTGTCTCAACCTGCTGTGCTGTTCCTGTCTTACCGGACACCTCAACGCCTGTAAAGCCGCCAAATACATCGTGCAGGTCTTCGACCACCATACGCATTCCCTGATGGATGGCATCCCACTGGCTTTGAGTGAGTGTGCCTGATATATCGGTTGATTTTGAATCATACTGTTTGACTGTTTTGCCGTCTGCATCCACAATTTTGTTCATCAGCTTATAGTCATAAAGCTTTCCGGAAGCAACTGCTGTCACATATCTTGAAAGAGAAATAGTCGTAAAGTTGTTATTACTCTGTCCGATAGCTGCCATAACAGGATACTGTGTGGCAATGGACGGCGTCTTTTCTACTATCTCAACACCTGATTTCTGGTCCAGTCCGTATATAGATGCATATTTTTGTATGTATTTCATACCGTTTTCATCGTCATATGAACCGGTGTCCTTGCTCGCAAGCCTGAAACCTGTTGTGTAGAAGAATACGTTACATGAATCCCTTAAAGCTTCAGATACATTGTCCATACCATGCGCTCCGGGATAAATCCAGCATTTTGGCTGATTGCTGATTTCTGTAAATATTCCGGTACAATTAATCTTTGACGAGGTATCAATGACTCCCTCGGCAAGACCTGCGGTGCTTGATACCATCTTGAAGGTAGATCCCGGTGCAGTCTGCTCCTGGGTTGCATAATTCCATAGCGGATTAGACTTGTCCTCTCTGAGAGACTGGTAGTAATCAGCATCTACAGTGTTTGCAAGCTTGTTGTTGTCATAGCCAGGATAGCTGACTAAAGCCTTTAGCTGTCCTGTCTTTACATCAGTTATTACACAGGAGCCTGTACATGGGTCAAGGGCAAGCTGTGCAGGTGTTATCTCTATATTGTTTATTTTATCCATAAGAAATGCATATGGACTGATGGAGCCATTGGCAATGTTGCTTACTGTTGCATCGTCATAATCGAGTACACCCTGGTCAAAAAGCAGAAGGCACAGCTGCTGTCCAGTGACCGCCCCGGAATTTACCATATATTTGTATATAATTTTGGCAAAGTCTTTATTGTCAGTCATGGCATCTCTGATATACGAGCAGAGTGCTGTGTAAATCTCGCTTGAATCAGCATACTTCTGGTCCACATCAAGCTTTGTTATGTCTATCCACTGCTTTGAAATGCAGTATTTGAGATAATCACGCGGTGAGAGTGTGCCAGCCTTCCATGAGGCATATGTGGAATCAGAGGTATCTATCTGTTTGCTCAACAGCAGTCCATCATCGTTTAGCACTGACATAACACATGTAAAATAATCAAGTGTCTGCTCCGACATGGAAGCAGTGCCTGAAGTACCACTTTCAAGCTCGCTGTCAATAGTGGATAATGCATCCTGCAGCTGACCGCTGAAGGAATTGTATATAGCCTGCTCAGTTGCTGATGCATCTGATGCATTGAAATGTGTCAGGTCAACTACATTGTTGTTGATCAGTGCAAAGTAAACATCATTTATAGGTATTTCACCGGATTTGATTTTGGAGTAAACAATTCCGGCTATCTCCTGCTCTAACAGCTTGTATGTGGCCTCCTGCAGCTTGATGTCAATACTTAAGTAGACATCATTTCCGGAAACAGGATTCTCCTGACTTATTACCTCGTTTATCTTACCGACATTGTTTACATAGACCTGTTTTTCACCGTTTTTGCCTCGCAGATAGCTCTCATAGTACTGCTCTAAGCCTGACTTACCTACCATATCATTTTGTGTATATGAGTCATCATCCTTTGACAGCTCATTATACTCGTCGGTAGATATCTTGCCTGTGTATCCTATGAGCGATGAAATATATTCAGGATAGTTGTACTTGCGGATGGTATCCTCTTCAACTGATATGCCGGTAAGAGTATCTGAATGCTCATTGACATATGCTACTATCGAATCATTTACATCCTTTGCAATAGTAGTGGTTTTGTATTTAGTGAATCGGTTCTGTTTTATGGCATATCTCATCACTACAATATCATAAGTGGCCTGTGTATCATACTTGCTGCTTATATCAAAGCATTCATTCTGGTCAGAGCTTAGAAAATCAATAATATTCTGGGCGCTGGCATTTGCCTCGTCAAATCCAAGCGCTTTATTGTATTCGAGCTTATCATATTTCTTTCCGAACACATCTGACAGAAATCTCTTTTTTGAGGTTTCAGATGTGAATGTAAAGCTGTATGTACCATCATCGTTTAAAACAACCGGAAAATCATTATATATGGAGCCGCCATTGTTTTTTATCACATTGATAATTTCATTAAGCTCTTTGTTTAAAAGACGATTGTGCTCCTTCGTAGATGAATAGCTGCCGTTGTCTGAGATGACTACAGAATATGCAAGCTGATTGTAAGCAAGCAGCTCACCATTTACATCGTATATATTGCCTCTTGATGCCTCTATGGACAGCGGCTTTTTAATCAGCATTATGAAGTTTTTCTGATAATCTGCACCTTTAATAATCTGAAGGGTAAAGACTCTTTCGGCAAGTAGGGCAAACATGAAAATAATTACTGCTGCTAATACAAAAAGTCTTGAGCTGAAAAATTTCTTCAGAAAATCTTTTATATCATAAATCAAATTTCTTTGCTCTCCTTTTCTCGTGTGCTTCCAGCTTCTGGTTTAACTTAAGAAATACCAGATACAAAAGTATACTGATAACCATTGTGTATACAAATTCAGGTATGATAATTGACTTCAGATAATACAAAAAGCTAAATCTGCCACGCAGTAAAAACATGAAAAAGTATACTACCAGATTGTAAAACAAATCGCTGCCTCCTATCAGAAGCATAGGAAGCTTTATATCGTCAGGATAGAATCTTTTTTGGAATAATCCATTGATAAAACCGATATACATATATATTAAAGCATACAGTCCTATATAATTTCCGCAAAATATGTCAATAAGCAGGCCGCAAAAGAAGCCTACCCACAGTCCTTCCTTTTTGCCACGCATAAAGCCAAAGGATGATACGGCTATAATCAACAGGTTTGGTGAGATATTGGCAAAGGAAAGAGTCTTAAACAGCGTGGTCTGCAATAAAAAGCATAAAGTTATTATTATAAATAAAACAATTCTACGTCTCATGCTGCTCCTTACTTATTTTCAGTTGAATTTTCAGTCTGGCTGTCACCGGCTGTTTCTGTACTTTCGGTGTCGTCAGCTGTCTTAGTGTCACCGGCCTGCTTAAGCTGTGTTATGACCATGACATTTTCGATATGCTCAAAATCTACAACCGGTGTGATAGTGCCGGATTTTGTCAGATTGTTGGAATTATTTTCGATTTTTGTCACATAGCCAATCAGTATGCCCTGCTGGTAACGGTCTGACACGTATGAGGTAACAACAGGATCGCCCTCTTTTACCTTGTTGTCGTCATCCTTTAACTCCGTAAAGGTAATTACCTTGTCATCGTTCATGGTTTTTATATTGCCACTGACGGTGAGGTTGTCCTCCGTGGTGGAAACCATGCCACTGACCTTGCTGGCATCATCTATGATACAGCGTACCTTGGCAAAATTATCGCCAGCATCGGTAACAATACCTACAAGTCCGCTTCCCGCAAGCACATTCATGCCTACGTCCACTCCATCCTTTTTTCCTTTGTCGATAGTAAAGGTAGAAAACCAGTTTCCGCTGTCCTTTGCTATGACACTGGCAGCGACCTTGGGATATGATGGATATTTGGCATCCAAATCAAGAAGCTGTCTGTAATTATCAAGCTCATACTGTTCAAGTTTGGTGGTTGTGAGCTGTGTTGTAAGCTCTTCTACCTCGGCCTTGAGCTTTTTATTTTCAGCCTTGACATTTTTTAATGTGCGTATTTCTGTAACCTTATCTGAAATGTGGATTCCAAAGCTGTTTATACCCTTCTGCATTGGGATGAATACATATCCGGCAGCAGTCTTTAAAGGACCACCGGAGATATTTAAGGTAAGGCTTAACAGCATGGTCACAAAGCAGACTGCTGTCATAATCAACAGTGTGTATCTTGCAGGCAGCTTTTTATTGTGCTTTCTCTTTCGATTGCGAAAATTCTTACTCATGTTAACCTCGGTTATTATTTTTTGATGCTGAACGGAAGTCTCTTATATTTTGAATCAGAAACTATTTGTACGAGCCCGCGTACTGCACTCTCCTCAGGACATTCTGAGCAGATGACCTTTATACCTGTAATCTGTTCAAAGAGCTGGTCAAGTCCTGCAAGCTGTGAGCCGCCTCCTGTGATATAAATGCCTGAATGGATGATATCCTTTGCAAGCTCAGGCGGAGTCTTCTCAAGAATCATTTTTATTGATGTGCATATAGACTCAAGGTTTGACTTCATAGCCTCGTAAACGACCTTTGAACCAATTTCCATCTCAATAGGCAGGCCGCTTACCACATCACGTCCCACTATGACCATACTGTCCTCTCTTCCCGGAAGTGCAGAGCCTATAGTCTCCTTCAACAGCTTTGCAGTCTTTTGTCCGATTACAAGATTGAACTCCTTTCGCACAAAGGAGATAATTGACTCGTCAAGTCTGTTGCCACCGAAATGAAGCAGGTCACTAAGCACCAGGCCACCGAGTGAAATAACGGATGTCTCTGTTGTGTCAGCGCCCATATCTACTATCATGACACCGGTTGGCTCGTTTACATCTATTCCAAGACCTACAGCATCAGCGATAGGCTTCTCACAGAGCATGACCTTTTTAGGCTTTGATTTGCTCTTATAGAAGAGCTCGTAGAACGCTCTTTTCTCTACATCTGTGATATCTGTCGGCACAGCGATGATGAACTCGGCATTTTTGATACGTGCCTTTGTCTTGTGCTCCAAAAAGTCAAAAATCATAGTCTGAAGCAGATTATAGTCAGCAATAACTCCCTCTACAACAGGAAATATGACGTTGATTGTCTCAGGCGCCTTTTCATACATGGCATATGCGCTGTCTCCATATGCATATATCTGATTTTTGTCTATTACGGCTATTGTGTTTTTCTCAAGCATTGTCTTGCCTGTAGCCTTTGAGTATACCTTGAAATTGTTTGTTCCCAGATCAATTCCGTAAACGTTGTTGCTCATAATAATTCTACCTCGTCTTCTGTTTATATAAGTTTATTTTCATAGAAGCTATAATATTCGTTATCTCCAATTATGATATGGTCACAAAGCTCTATGGAAAAAATCCCTGAGCCCTCAATTAATCTGTCTGTGACAGCAATATCATTTCTGCTGGGAGTACAATCTCCGCTTGGATGATTGTGCAATAAAACAAGCTTTGATGCATTTTTATCCAGGGCGGTCCTGATGATGGAGCCTATGTCCACTACAGATGAGCTTAGTGAACCCTTGGATATGAACTTGTCTCCTAAGAATCTGCTTTTTACATCAAAATAGGCACAAATGACGACTTCATTTGTAAGATGCCTCATCTGCTCCATATAGTAGTCAGCTATTGTCTGAGGATTATTCATTCTGATGCTTTGAACCTTTTTGGTCTTTGCTATGCGAAGCGACAGCTCTGCTATCGCCTTAAGCTGTATAGCTTTTATCTGCCCTATCCCGGGAATATTAAGAAGCTCCTCATAGGACATCTCATAGAGATTGAGCAGATTACCATGCCTGCCGGAAAGTATGTCCTGCGCAATATCAATCACAGTCTTGTCTCTTGTGCCGGTCTTTATAATGATGGCAAGTAAATCAGCGTCTGACAGGCCTGATGCTCCAAGCGATAAAAATTTCTCATATGGTCGCTCTGAAGCCGGCAGATTTTTAATTGTTTTGTTATTATGCATTAATCCCTTTCGCTTCTCCCAGGCGATTGACAACGGATTTAAGCAAAGTTTTCAGTTAATTGTAGCACACCTAATCCAGCTTAACAAGATTTCTCTCATAAAGTTTTTGTAAAGACATCAAAATTCCAAGCTTTGCATGGTACCATGTGAGTCCTCCCTGGAAATAAACCGCATATGGCGGCTTCACAGGGCCATCGGCAGAAAGCTCAATTGATGAGCCCTGCACAAATGCGCCTGCTGCCATGATGACATCACTGTCATAGCCCGGCATAGCCCATGGCTCAGGGGTCACATAGCTGTCTACAGGTGCTGCTGCCTGAATGCCCTCGCAGAAGGCTATCATGGCATCTCGGTTATTGAACTCTACAGCCTGTATGATATCGTGGCGGCTTTCAGTACCGTCAGGGACTACCTTAAAACCAAGCTTTTCATAGATTTTTGCGGCAAAGATTGCTCCCTTTAATGCTCCGCTTACGACTGTCGGTGCAAGGAAAAAGCCCTGATAAAATGACTGGATGACTCCGAGTGAGGCTCCAACCTCCTTGCCAAGTCCCGGAGATGTGAGACGGTATGCGGCATTTTCAACACATTCCTTTTTGCCGACAATATAGCCTCCGATTGGTGCAAGTCCGCCTCCCGGATTTTTGATCAGTGAGCCAACCATCATGTCCGCTCCAACCTGGATAGGCTCTGTATCCTCGACAAACTCACCGTAGCAGTTATCGACCATACAGATCACATCAGGCTTTATGCTCTTTACAAAGGCAATGAGTTCGCCTATTCTTTTGACCGAAAGTGTAGGTCTTGTAGCATAGCCCTTAGAGCGCTGGATTGTGACAAGCTTCGTTTTTTCGTTGATGGCTTTCTTTATTCCGTTATAGTCAAACTCACCGTCAGGCAGTAAGTCAACCTGCGCATATGTGATACCGTACTCAGCAAGCGAGCCCTTTGAAGGGCGTATGCCTATTACCTCCTCAAGTGTATCGTAAGGCTTTCCGACAGGGCTTAAAAGCTCATCGCCCGGGCGCAGGTTTGACATGAGTGCAAGTGCAAGTGCATGTGTGCCACAGGTAATCTGAGGCCTTACAAGTGCATCTTCTGCGCCAAAACAGTCTGCGTACACTCTCTCAAGTGTATCCCTTCCGAGGTCATTGTAGCCGTAGCCGCTTGATGCCTGGAAGCATTCTGCGCTCACCTTGTTTTTCTGCATGGCGGCTATGACCTTAAGCTGATTATACTCAGCATTTGTGTCTATTTTGTCAAAACGCTCCTTAAGCTCCTTTTCTACAGAGGTTCCGAAATCCAAAACCTCCTTTGATATTCCAAGTGTCTCATACTGCCTGTAAATGGCTTCATTGGTATCTAACAAATTATAATCCTCTTTTCTGCTAAAATTTCTTGTATTTTATTTAATATTTTATTATCATCATATGAATATTCATTTTTTTCTATCCATATGGTATCTTTTTCTCTCCTAAACCAGGTTAGCTGTCTCTTTGCAAAACGCCTTGACTCAAGCTTTACCTTGTCCACAGCCTCATCAAGTGAATATTCTCCATCGAGATATGCAAGGATTTCCTTATATCCTATGCCCTTCATGGATACCATATCGCTTGTACAGCCCATTGCCTTTAGCTTTTTCACCTCATCGACAAGTCCGTTTGAAACCATGATATCAACTCTCTTATCTATCCTCTCATAGAGTCTTTGTCTTACATCATCCAGTACAAAATAGGCAAAGCTGTATGGAGACTGCCTGGCTCTTTCAGTCTCATTGTGCTTTGAAATCGGCTCATGGCAGGTGTGATAGTATTCAATTGCCCTGATGACGCGCTTTACGTTATTCTCATGGATGCTCTCGTAGGATGCAGGGTCGATATCCTTAAGCTTTTCATGCAGTGCATGGTTTCCGTGCTCGTTAGCAAAGTCGTAAAGGCTCTTTCTGTATGACTCATCCACATCCTGCTTTGTGAAATCAATGTCATACAAAAGTGCCTGTATATAAAAGCCGGTGCCGCCGACAACTATAGGTATCTTTCCTGCTTCGTATATCTCATTAAGTGCTTTTTTTGCCATATCCTTAAAGATAAATACATTGAACTCGTCAGAGGGCTCAAGCTCATCTATCAGATAGTGCTTTATGCCGTCCATCTCATCAACTGTAACCTTCGCAGAGCCTATATCCATGTATTTGTATACCTGCATGGAATCCGCGGATATTATAGCACCATTTATTTTTTTTGCAAGCTCAATCGATAGAGCTGTCTTTCCTACTGCTGTCGGTCCTGTCAGGACAATCATCGGTTTTTGTGTCATATTGCACCTCAGTCCAAATGTGTATGTTGTCATACGATACGTTTGAATTTCTTTTCTATCTCATATTTGCTCATAGAGATGATGGTTGGTCTGCCGTGTGGGCAGTTGTAAGGATTGTCGAGTGACAAAAGCTCATCTATCAGCTTATTTATCTCAGGAAGAGTAAGCTTGTCATTGCCCTTGACTGCTGCCTTGCACGACATGGATGCGACCTTTTCCGTGATGATATCAGGAGTCTGTCTGCCTGTCGAATTGGAAAAATCATCGAGCATCTCTATAAACAGATCCTTCATATCTATGTTAAACAAATTATCCGGAATTGCACTGATCATGTATTCCTTGCCGCCAAAATGCTCCACCTCATAGCCAAACTGTTCTATCTGCGGCCTGTATTTCTCAAGCATCTCACATTCCCTGGCATCAAGTGTCATGACAATCGGAGGGCTTATGCGCTGTGATGTGAAATCCTTATTGGCAAGTCTTGCCATCGTTTTTTCATACAGCACCTTCTCATGAGCTGCATGCTGGTCTATGATATAAAGCTTGTCCTCAAACTCTATGAGCCAGTAGGTCTTAAAGAGCTGGCCTATGATGGAAAACTGCTTCTTTGAGCTTTCTGTAAGAAAAACCTTGTCGTAATCGCCGAGTGTCTGCTGGGTGCCGGTGACAACCTGTGCAGGTTCATACGCGGTGGAAGTCTCAGGCGCTTTTGCAGCAGGTTCTGTTGCTGAGTAATTTTTTACTGTTGACGTCACGCTCTGTCCGTACACACTCCTTGATTCCGCTGCCCTCACCTCATTGATACGCCTCTTCTCAAACGGCTCCGGTATTGGCTCCTTATACTCATGCACTATCTTTTTAGGCGCCGGCGTACTGTCTACAGGCACCTCGGGAATCATCTCCTTGTGGGATAGAATTGCATATATTGTGTCACACAATTCGACATATATCTCGTTGTTGTTGTCGAACCTAAGCTCCATCTTGGTCGGATGCACGTTGACATCCAGCTCACTGAAAAATGTAAAGTAAAGCACTGTAAACGGATACTGATGCTGCATTAGAAAGCTCTTGTAGGCCTCCTCGATAGCGCGTGACAATATATTGCTCTTTACATACCTGCCGTTTATGAAATAATTCTCATAATTTCTGTTGCCCCTCGTGATGACAGGCTTTCCTATAAAGCCTTCCACCTTAAAGTATTCGCATTCATGCTTCACCTCAAGCAGTGATGACGATATCTCGCGACCGAATATATGGTATATGATATCCTTTCTGTTGCCGTTACCGGAGGTGTGAAGCTTTGTCTGGTTATTGTTTATGAACTTAAACGATATATCGGGATGTGAAAGCGCAAGCTTTTCAACCATATCGCTTATGTAGCTGCCCTCTGTCTGTGCTGTCTTTAAAAACTTACGTCTTGCCGGAACATTGTAAAACAAATCCTTTACTATGAAGGTAGTACCGTCCGGAGCACCGATTTCCTCGTTGGAAAGCTCCTTCGAGCCCTCAATCACATATCTGGTGCCGGTGAGCTCATCGTAGGTTTTTGTGATAAGCTCAACGCGGGCAACGGCCGAGATACTTGACAGCGCCTCACCTCTGAAGCCGAGAGACTTTACTGTGAGTAAATCCTCTGCCGAGCGGATTTTACTTGTGCTGTGACGGTAAAATGCAACTGCAACCTGTTCTCTTTCAATTCCGCATCCGTTGTCGGTGATACGGATGAATGAGATTCCGCCCTCCTTTATCTCGACAGTAATGGCTGTGGAGCCTGCATCTATGGCATTTTCCACCAGCTCCTTTACCACGGAGCACGGACGCTCAACAACCTCTCCTGCAGCTATTTTATCTATTGTTTCCTGATTTAATATGGCAATATTTGGCATTTTAATCCTTTCTACCAGCGGTTTTTAACCTTGTTCTGGAGCTGATACAGCTTGTTTAACGCATCAAGTGGTGTCATGTTGCCTATGTCTATGCTTCGAAGCTCGTCAATTATGTCATCATCCTTCACTGTGTCGAAAAGCGAAATCTGTGTCATATCAACCTCGTCAAGATGCTCCTTTTTATGCTTGTGGCCATTGTCAACAGATATGCTTTTTACAGTATCTGTGATATCATTTGCAAGAAGCTGTTCTGCAATTTCCTTGGCACGCTCTATGACTGAATCAGGCAGACCTGCAAGCTTTGCTACCTGTATGCCGTAACTTCTGTCAGCTCCGCCCTTTACGATTTTTCTTAGGAATACTATATCATCGCCCTTTTCCTTTACAGCGATGCAATAGTTATTTACACTGTCAAGCTTGCCCTCAAGCTCGGTGAGCTCGTGATAATGGGTTGCAAAAAGCGTCTTTGCTCCGAGAAGCTTTGGATTACTTATATGCTCTACAACTGCCCAGGCGATGCTTAGTCCGTCAAATGTACTCGTGCCACGTCCGATCTCATCGAGAATGAGCAGGGATTTTGCGGTTGCATTTCTTAGTATATTTGCCACCTCGTTCATCTCAACCATAAATGTACTCTGGCCGCTTGCAAGGTCGTCAGATGCGCCGACTCGTGTGAAGATACGGTCTACAATGCCGATATTTGCAGTTTGTGCAGGTACAAAGCTTCCAATCTGTGCCATGAGAACGATAAGTGCTGTCTGTCTCATGTAGGTGGATTTACCGGCCATGTTTGGCCCTGTGATGATTGAGATTCTGTTTTTGTGCTGATCCAGATATGTATCGTTTTCTATAAACATGTCATTTGTAATCATTTTTTCAACTACAGGATGACGTCCGTTTTTTATGTCTATTATTCCGCTTTCATTTATCTTTGGCTTGCAGTAATTATTCTGGCTGGCAACAAGAGCAAGCGAAGCAAAAACATCAATCTGTGCTATAGCTCTGGCTGTTTTCTGAATCCTTGAAACATTGCAGGAAATCTGTTTTCTTACATCACGAAACAGCTCATACTCAAGTGATGTGAGCCTGTCTTCAGCTCCAAGGATGGTATCCTCAAGCTCTTTAAGCTCCGGTGTTATGTAGCGCTCTGCATTGGTGAGTGTCTGTTTTCTCACATAATAATCAGGAACCATATCCTTGAAGGAGTTTGTGACCTCAAGGTAATATCCAAATACCTTGTTATACTTGATTCTTAAGTTTTTGATGCCTGTTTTTTCACGTTCACCGGCTTCAAGCTCTGCAAGCCATGTCTTTCCCTTGGTTTTTGCGTCTCGAAGACGGTCAACCTCCTCGTTGTAGCCAGCTTTTATGATATCTCCATCGCGCTGTGAGATAGGCGGCTCATCCTCAATGGATGAAAGTAAAAGCTCATATATATCCTTAAGCTCGTCGAACTCTTCATTAATCTCATCGGTAAGCTCACACGGTATGTCTGAAAGCTGCTGCTTTATTGGAGGAAGCATTTTTAATGAATCCCTGAATGCAATAAGGTCGCGCGGATTGGCTGACTGGTAGGTGATTCTTGTGATGAGACGCTCAAGGTCATAAATAGGATTAAGGTATTCCCTGATCTCGTCTCTTGTTATTTCGTTTGCATTAAGTGCTTCGATAAGCTTCTGGCGCTTTATTATCTCTGCCTTTTCGATGAGAGGCTGCTCGACATAGGTGCGAAGCAGTCTTGCTCCCATAGCCGTGCGTGTCTTGTCGAGTACCCAAAGCAGTGAGCCTCTCTTTTGCTTTTCTCGAAGTGTCTCAACCAGCTCCAAATTACGTCTTGATGAGCTGTCTATTATCATATATTTGCCTATTGAGTACGGATGAATCTCAAGTATATTGTCGAGCGAGTTCATCTGCGTCTCATAAAGGTACTTTAACAGGGCGCCGGCAGCTATGACTCCACTCTCATAATCCTCAAGGCCCAGAGCATTTATTGTCTGTACGTGGAAATGTGAAAGCAGTGTCTCATTTGCAAGACCATCAGAAAAATACCATGAGTCGAGTGCTGAAACAGTAATTGACAGTCTGTTTTTCATATCGTCAACATCTATTCCGCTCATGTAGAAGGCCTCGTTGCATATGATTTCCGATGGATTAAATCTGCTCACCTCATCTAACAGCTTTCTTTCCGCATCCACCTCTGTCGTAAAAAAATCACCTGTTGTGACATCACAGGTTGCTATGCCGTATTTGTCTTCAGTGTATACAATCGACATTATATAATTGTTTTTTGCCTCATCTAAAGAAGCCATATCAGTGTTAGTGCCAGGTGTCACAACACGGATTACCTCTCGCTTTACGATTCCCTTTGCCTGCTTTGGATCTTCCATCTGTTCACAGATAGCTACCTTGTGACCGTTTGATACGAGTCTGTTGATATATGAGTCTGCCGCGTGAAACGGGACTCCACACATAGGAGCTCTTTCTTCAAGTCCGCAGTTTTTGCCGGTGAGTGTAAGCTCAAGCTCCTTTGAAACCATTATCGCATCGTCAAAAAACATCTCATAGAAGTCTCCTAAGCGATAAAATAAAATACAATCCTTATATTGTTCTTTTGTCTGCAGATAATGCTGCATCATTGGTGATACTTCTGCCACGAATATTTCCTCTCTTTACGTGTATAAATATTATTCATGTGTATAAATATTATTTAAAATCCGGCCTATATTTTTTAATAATTGCTTCTGCGACCTTTATGCCGTCGATTGCCGCAGATGTAATGCCTCCTGCATAGCCTGCGCCCTCTCCGCAAGGGTATACACCCGAGATGTTGCTCTCAAAGGATTCATCTCTTTTTATGCGAAGCGGAGAAGATGTGCGTGTCTCCATACCGGACAAAATTGCATCTTTTCTGTCAAAACCATGTATCAGATGACCAAAATGTTCCATTCCAAGCTTGAACGACTGCTCCATGTCAGCGTTCATCAGTCCATTCAGCTTTGCAAAGACGGTGTTTCCCTTTGTACAGGAGCTAAAATCACCGTATGCTGTTGTTAATCTGTCATCACAGAAATCACCGAAAAGCTGCTGTGGTATTAAACCATTGCCTCGCTTATAATTTTCTGTTTCAAGCTTTTCTTGATATCTCACTCCGGCGAGGGCATCATCTGCTCCGAAATCCTTCGGCGAAACAGATACTATGATGGCACTGTTCGCATTTTTGCTGTTTCTGTCGTGATAGCTCATGCCGTTAACCACCGTGTGATTTTCGGTTGACGATGAGTTGACCACATATCCTCCCGGACACATGCAGAATGAATAGACTCCTCTGCCATTCGGAAAATTGGATGTGACCTTGTAAGGGCTTGGAGGAAGTATGATTTTCTTTTGAATACCATACTGTGATTCATCTATCATGCGCTGCGGATGCTCCACGCGAAAGCCGACTGCAAAGCTCTTGCATTCCATATCAAAGCCTTTGTTGTAAAGCATATCAAATGTATCTCTGGCGCTGTGTCCGAGTGCCAGAACGCACACATCTGTCTTTATCTCACTATTACTGTTACTGTCAGAATCCGTGTAAACACTTAATAGCTTTTGGGAAACTATGTCAAGATTGTTTACACAGGTGTCAAATACAAATGTAGCCCCTTTGTCAACCAAAAACTCACGCATGTTGACAATCACTTCTGAAAGCACATCAGTACCAATATGTGGCTTGTTGTCATAAAGTATGGACGGATCTGCCCCAAAGCGCACAAAGGTCTCAAGCACAAGACGATTTCTGCCCGAAGGATCCTTTACGGATGTATTCAGCTTGCCGTCTGAAAAGGTTCCGGCACCGCCCTCACCAAACTGTACATTGCTTTTGGGATTAAGTATGCCGCTCTCCCAGAATTTTTGTACATCGCAGGTTCTTTTCTCAACCCGGCTGCCACGCTCGATAACTATCGGGCGAAAACCTGCCTCTGCCAGTATATATGCACAAAACAAGCCGGCAGGTCCTGCCCCTGCAATAACAGGTCGCCTGTCAAGCGGTATATGGCCGCATGCAGGTATCATGTACTCTTTTTCTTTATATATGAGCACAGATGAGCTGGCTGCTCTTTTTACAATTGCTTCTTCGCTATTTTTTGTATCCTCTATCTCTACAGCAACTGAATATGTATAGAACAGCTCAGGCTTTTTACGCGCGTCAAGTGATTTCTTTAATATCCGGTATGTAAAGCCTGTCTTGGCATTGAGCTTAAGCATTTTTATTATTTTCTTTTTTAATGCCTCATCACTGTGTGTGACGGGGAGCTTTATCTGGTTAATTTTAATCATTTACTGCATTTCTCCTGCTATATATCCACTTGTCCATGCCCACTGCAGATTGTAGCCACCGCATATGCCGTCCACATCAAGCAGCTCGCCGCAAAAGTAAAGCCCCGGATGGATTTTGGACTCCAATGTACGTACATCTATTTCCTTTGTATATATGCCGCCTGCACACACCTGTGCAAATTCGGCTCCTCTTGGCTTTTTTACCGAAACGGCTGTATGCTTTATTGAGCGGGTGAGACTTTTACAATCATCATCTGTCAACAGCCTTCCCTTTTTGTCAGGAGATACACCTGATTTGTGTATCAGCTCAAGAAGAAGCTTATTGTTTAAAAGTCCGTTAAGCATCTCATTTAACGAGCGGTGGTCTGTCGTTGTAATGCTTCTGTCCTTTATGTACCCATTAAGCTCATCATCACTAAAAGCCGGCAAAAAGTCAATTATCACCTCGACCCTTTGACCTTTATCGAGGGCTCTTGACATAAGACTTGAAATCTGAAAAACCGGGATGCCTGAGATGCCATAGTCGGCTAACTGCAGCTCCCCTGTATTTTGCTCTGTCATTTGACCGTCTATCACGGAAGCGACAGTGGCATCGCACCTGACACCTGTGATTTTTTTGAAATTTAGGCCATCACAGCTAAAGCCGCAAAGCGCGGGTAATGGCTTTTGGATATGATGGCCGAGAGCTTCTATCTGTCGAAACAGGCTTCCGTCACTTCCAAGCTTCGGGGAAGCCGTAAGGCCACACGCTATGATAAGCTTTTTGGACTTAAAGCTGCCATTGTCTGTTTGGATGCAGTAACCGGTCCGGTCATCTGTCTTCTTATTAGTTGCCGGATTAGAAGCAGACTTTGTGTCCTCAGCCGTAATCCTTGCAGTCTTGATTTCTGTAATACTAATGCCTGTTTTCACATCCACATGAAGCCTCATAAGTTCCATGCGAAAGGCTGCCACAACAGATGCAGCCTGTCTTGAATTTGGATAAATGTAGCCTGCATTGTCATATGCAGGTATTCCAAGTTCTTTAAAAAAACGTATTGTGTCTGCATAATTAAATTGCGACAACCCGTTTTTAATCAGCGCTTTACTGCCGTGAAACTTATTTACAGACATATCAGTGTTTGTGAAATTACATCTGCCGTTTCCTGTTGCAAGTATTTTCTTTCCTATATCATCCTTGTGCTCTAAAAGTGCCACACGTGCTCCCTTTGATGCAGCAGCTGCTGCCGCCATCAGCCCGGATGCACCGGCACCTATTATAATTACATCGTACATATTCTTTCCCCTAACTGATTTATTTTAACATTAACTCGAATAGCTTTCAAGAAAATCGTACAAATCAGTTTCGTTAAAAAAGTAGAGTCCATTTGTAACCTTATTTTTTGCTTCATCGGGCAGTTCTTCAAAATACACGCCTGTGTCAAAGTATTTTTCACTTGCAGTGGCGTTGTATACAGACAGCATTCCGGAGTCATTTTTGATGCAGTATTTTGCATTCTTAGCCTCATTTGATGTCAGAAGGCTTTCTTTTTCATTTTTTTCTTCTTTATCATTTTCATTTCTTTGTGCAATTATCGCAGCCTTGTCTGCTGCTCTTTGCGTATTGATTTTTTCTATCATAACAAGTGCAAGAAGAATTACAACAATAGTTAAAAAACAGATACTGATTTTGCTTTTCATATTATCACCTCAAAATCAGTATCTGTAAATTTTTGTTATTTATTCAATTTTATAATAAATGACATTTTTTTGCCACTTTTATGATAAGTGTGCCCTTTGGAAAATGTCTAAGCTCATCCTCAGTCAGTCCCTTGAGTAAAAGCAGCGCCACTGCATATGAGATAACCGCAATGATTGCAGCAAGAATGAAGGCGATAATCTCAATATGACAGGCCTTGTAAAGTATAAAGTATACTATATACGAAATAACTCCCATTATGAGCGAGCTGATGGCCGGTATGATAAAGGTCTTTTTTATTTCCTGCTTAAAGCCGCTGTACTTCTTTAAAGCCATGCTGTTCATAAAGCACATGAGCAATGCAAAAAATGTATTGGCAAGCACAACTGCATGTATATTGAGCCTGAATATGAGCATAAGCAGTATGAGCACTATGACATGCGCTACAATCGATATCGCAGCGTTGATTACCGGAACTTTGAGCCTGTCAATTCCCTGCAGCAGTCCGTTGGACAGAGTGGAAAGCGAGTAAAATACTACCGCAACCGCACCGACATACATCATAAGTGATGCCTCAGCATTTGTTGCACGTGTGCTTGAAAACAGTATATTAAATATAGGAAGTCCAAACACGGCAAGCCCTACTGCACATGGGAATGCGACAACCATAATAAAGCGTGTGGAAAGATTAATCTGTCCTCTCACTGCTTTCATATCATCTCTGTGATATGCGCCTGTAAGCACCGGCACAAAGGATGCTGCCATAGCTGATGCTATGGATATAGGCACATTGATTAAAAGCTTGTACTTTCCGGTGTATACACCCCACCATACGTCTATATCATTCTGAGTGTATCCCTGAAGCAGTGCAACCTGCTTGAAAATACCCTGGTCGATAATACCACTGATATTGTATATAGTAGTACTTAAAAGCACAGGAATAACCGTGATTACAAGAATCTTCATTGTGTAGCCAAATGAGCTCACCCTGACATTTCGTTCTCTTTTCATCTGCCTCTTGAACACCTTCATATAGATAGCAAAGATAAATACTACAAATAAAAGAGCCGCTACAGAGCCAAGCACTGTTCCAAGTGTACCACCGGCTGCACCATATGCTGCGGCATAGTGCTCCTTGTCACCAAGCACTGCACCAATCCTTGTGCCTGTACGGTATAGCACATATGCAGCCCATACACTGACTATGGCATTTACTATCTGCTCTATTATCTGTGAGACGGCACTCGGCATCATAGTACCCAGTCCCTGGAAAAAGCCTCTGATGACACCAAGCACTGCAACTACCAAAAGCCCCGGAGCCAGTACTCTTAAGGCAAAAATACTGTATGGTGTGTTAAGAAGCGTTGTTGCAAAAAAATTGCCACCAAAAAACAGTATGAGTGCAACCGTTGTGCCACTGATGGTTGCAAAAAGCAGAGCACACTTCAGTATCTGATACGTCGCAGTCCGCCTCTTTTTTGCCATCTGGGCTGAAACCATCTTTGATACGGCAAGTGGTAAGCTGTATGATGATATAATCAGCATGACATTGTATATTTCAAAGGCTGTGGAATAATAGCCGATTCCGATATCGCCCAATATACGCTGCATCGGAATACGATATATGAGTCCTATTATTCTGCTTATAATAGATGCTACGGCAAGTATGGAGCCCTGTACTAAGGCATTACTTGCCCCATTGTTTTTTTTAGACATTTATAAAATCCTCTGTTTCAATTGATAACCAGCTTAAATATTAGCGTGTTATACCTAAAGCGTCAAGTATTTTTCTCTGGTGCTCTTCCATTATGGCAGCCTCATCAGCCTCCATGTGGTCATATCCGAACAGATGAAGCATGCTGTGTGTAATCAGAAAGGCAAACTCTCTTTTTTCGCTGTGTCCGTATTCTAAGGCCTGCTCCTTTACTTTGTCGACGGATATGATAATGTCGCCTAGCATGACCTCTCCTGTATCAGGATTGAAATCATCCTCATTCTCGTCTGAAAGGAAAGAAAAATCTCCGGGTGTTTCATATGAAAGCATCGGAAAAGACAGTACATCTGTAGGCCTGTCTATCTGTCTGTACTCCTTATTGATGGCATGTATCCCTTTATTGTCTGTCAGTGTCAAATTAACCTCCGCCTCATACGGAAAGCTCTCATGCTCAAGTGAAGCAGAAACAACAGCTTCTGCGACCTTTTCATAATCAAAATTAAAATTGCATTCTACTTCTTTTTCGATAAAAAAACTCATTTAAGCAGCTCCTCCTTTGTAAGATAGTCTCGTATTTTTAAAAAGTGATTCATGGAAAGCCCTGATTCATCATACATTCCTGAGCTTGACAGCTCATTTAATGTCTGGATAATAAGTATCTCGTGATTCCATTCACTGTCTGCCACATCGTTTTTGATATGATCAAGCCTTACTATTAAAGCATCGACCATATGGATGAGTGCGGATTCAGGGGTCTGTGGGTGTCTTAGTTTGCCATAGTACTCATAGAGTATATTGGTCAGCTTTTCAGGAAAATGCATGGCTAATGCCTGTTCTACTCCTTCCATGACGCTTTTATGCCTCTGCCACTGCCCTATGCGGTAATAAAAGCCTCCTGCTGCACATAGCGCTGTGTCCAGTCCTGCAGCCTTTGCAGCCTTTATGGCAATCGTCGATACGAAATTGCCATGATTGTATTCAGAGAAATTGTGCTTTTTAAGCTGCTTTACAGCAGGAAAATCCTCCTCTATTATTTCTATAAGCCTGTCATTTGTTTCATCAGCGCTAAGTGGCTTAAATACCCTGGCACAAATGATGCCGATAAGCGAAACAATCATGCCGCTTACAGCTCCGGCAATAATAATGGAAACAGAAAACTCCTTTGTTGACATATAATAGAATATGCCCGGTGTCACAATGCTCATACTGATTGTGATCAGATATATACATATCTGAAGCTTGTCCTCCTTTAGCATCTTTGCAAGGATAGCACCTGTGATTACAAGAAGCAGCTCACATACGAGCTCAAAGCAGTCGCCGGATACAGTGATTGAAAGCAATATACAAAAATAAGTACCGCTTATAAAAGCCAGAAACTCATTGCCAATCAGACAAAGCAATATAGGAAAAATCATCACCGGCCTGCTGTACAGTGGCATAAAACCGCTTATGATACACACTACAGAGCAAATGATAAACGCAAACGTAAACCTAAGATAATCGGTTCTTGAGTTGTTCGACAGCTGCAGTGTGTTCCGCTCGTACTCAAGCTCAAATAAAAGCAGCATATAAAATATGATATCTAAAAAACCCATGCATATCCACTCATCCGGATATACATCACCAAGCAGACACAGCACAAATGAAAGAGCTAAGATTGATATAAAAATTGATATTAGTGATACAACCCTTCTCAATTGCTCTTCCTCTGCTTTCTTACAGTCTTTGCAGTCTGCTTATTTTCATAATCATCATAAGCCTGAACAATTTTTTGTACAAGCGGATGACGCACGACATCCTTGCTTGTCAGATTGCATATGCCTATATCATCTATTTTTTTAAGCACCCTAAGTGCCACATCAAGCCCTGATTTTGCTCCCGGTGCAAGATCCTTTTGTGTCGCATCACCTGTCACAACAACCTTTGAGCCAAAGCCGATTCGTGTAAGAAACATCTTCATCTGTGCAGGAGTTGTATTCTGTGCCTCATCAAGTATGATAAATGCATTGTCAAGTGTACGGCCTCTCATGTATGCAAGAGGAGCCACCTCAATAAGGCCCTTTTCCATGTTGCGTTGGAAGCTCTCAGCTCCCATTATCTGATAAAGAGCATCGTACAACGGTCTCAAATATGGGTCAATCTTGCTCTGCAGATCTCCCGGCAGAAAGCCAAGCTTCTCGCCTGCTTCAATCGCAGGGCGTGTCAGAATAATACGGCCCACCTGCTCATTTTTAAAAGCTGTTATAGCCATTGCCATGGCAAGATAGGTCTTTCCTGTTCCGGCAGGACCCATGCCAAACACAATCATCTTTTTCCTGATTGCATCGACATATTCCTTCTGGCCTATGGTTTTTGGCTTTACAGGCTTGCCATTTATTGTGTGACAAATGATATCCTTGTCAATCTCAACAATCTCACTGCCTCTATGCTCCTCTAAAAGTGCAAGTGCATAGTTTACGTTCTGCTCTGTAATGACGTTGCCCCTCTCAGCCAGCGCAATGAGCTGCTCGAACACCTCTTTTGCCCCATCAATATTCCCCTGCGCTCCGATAATCTTTAAGGAATCATCTCTTAAGACAAGCGTTACATGCAGTGTGCGCTCTATTTTCTTGGCGAATGCATCAAACTGTCCAAAGACATTTGGAATATATTCACCCGGTATTTTTATAGATACTTCATTTAAACTCATTAGCTCATGTGCCTTTCAATCAAAATATTTTTCATTATAACATAAAAATAAAATTTGTCATAATTTACCTATAATTTATTCCCTCTGATATATCAATTTTCATGGTATTTTTTTCTATGTATATACTGCACCACGTGATATCGGGATATTTTTCCTCAAGCTTCTTTTCAAGGAGGCTGTAATCTGCTCTCTTGTGGCTGCCTATTGTTACATTTTCACTCTCCATAAAGGAGATGACCGACTCATCATACGTGAAACGGTTTCCTTCAGGCACAATGTGCCAGATTCTTGTGCAGATGAGTGCATGTATACAAAAAACGCCGGTAATTGCAGCCGTAATAATACGTATTTTATATAGAAATGCTCTTATCGCAAAGTATCCCTGTCTTTTTACCACGAGAAGCCTTGTATGCGTCTTTTTCAGGTGCGGCTTCATTAGAAAAATATCTTCTGTACTGCAGCAGGCCTCATATTCCTTTGGACTTACATATTTAAGGTTCCATATTTTTATATGGTTTGCCGTGCATAGATTTATGAAGCGCCTGATATTGCAGCCTGTTAGCCTTACTGTTGCATAAGCTTTAATACTCATATATAACACCCTTTAAATGACCGGCTATTATTATTAAATCCTTTGTAAATTCCTTTATTTCAAGGCGGCTGCCGGATATTTTTATGGTACTGTCTGCTGCCCTTACAGTTACGGCCTTGTCCGAAAATGACAGAATACCCTTGTGGTTTTCTATAGTCAACTCATTATAACCATATGCTGTTACAATTGGAAGCCCTAGCACTATGTCCTTTGGAAGCTCGAACGAATCAGTTACTTTTTGCATCTTCATATATTAACATATGTTTATTTAGGCTGAATTATGCCGGTTATTTGTGGTACGGCTCATTATTGCTGATGCGAAACGACCTGTAAATCTGCTCCAGTAAAATTACGCGCATGAGCTGATGAGGAAATGTCATTTTAGAAAATGAAAGCTTATAGTCAGCGCACTTCAATACATCATCGGACAGCCCCAGAGAGCCTCCTATTACAAAAACAAGATGACTTTTGCCGCCTGTCATAAGCTTATCCATCTTCTGTGACAGCTCAACCGAATCAAGCTGTTTTCCATCTATCGCCAGACAAAATACATATGCATCGTCTTTTATATTTTTAAGAAGCCTCTCACCTTCTTTATTTTTTACGATGTCTATCTCTGTCTGTGTGGCCTGTTCACTTGTCTTTTCATCGGAAACCTCAGTGATTTCAAGCTTACAGTAACGGCTTAGGCGCTTTGAGTACTCAGCAATCGCATCTCTGTAAAATTTTTCTTTAACTTTTCCTACACATAATATTGTAATTTTCATCGTTTCATTATAACATATAACTATAATTAAACAATATGGAGGCCGTATGAAAATATACGTTGATGAACAAAAACGATACGAGGATACAAAAGCAACCGGACAGTGCTTCACCGGAGTCGGTGCGATAGGGCTTATTGCTATTGTGCTGCTTGATACAGGAGTTATAAAGCTTGCCGCTTTAGACTCGGTAAACAAGCTCATGGTTTCTATCGTAATGGGGCTTGTTTTCTTGATATTTTTTATCATAGGAATGAAGTCATTTATGGAGCTAAAGGACATTTCAAAAAAAATTGACCGGAATAATTCCCTCGAAGAGGAAATCATGGAATACGCGACCGTCACTCATAGGGACGAGCTTATGACTTTAGCGTCATCTGGTGAAAAAGAGGATGCCTGCTCAGGTGATTTATACTACAAAAGAGCTGAGCTTATCACATCAGTCATTACTGAAAAATACAGCCTGCTTGAGGAAAGCTTCCTCGATCATATGGTTGAAGAAATTTATTCTAAAATTTATAGTGATATTGTCGAAGAATAGTGCTATAATAATAACAATTTATTTTTTATGAGGTGAACAAAATGAAAGAACTGCAAGATCGAATTCTCAAGGATGGCCAGGTAATTGGCACAAACATCTTAAAGGTCAACAAATTTATCAACCATCAGGTAGATCCTGTGCTTATGGAGCACATCGGTGAGGATTTCGCAAATCACTTTGCCGATAAGGGAATCACAAAGGTTGTCACAATAGAGAGCTCAGGAATTGCTCCTGCACTTATGGCAGCAGCCAAGATGAATGTACCGCTTGTTATTTTAAAGAAGCAGCCTTCAAAGACATTACATAATGATTTATATCAGACACAGGTTACTTCATTTACAACAGAGAAGAGCTATGAGCTTACGCTCTCACGCGATGTTATCTCAGAGGATGACAATATTCTTTTGATTGATGATTTCATGGCTGACGGAGAGGCTGCTACAGGTGCCATCAGACTTCTTCGCATGGCTCACGCTACAGTTGCCGGTATAGGAATCCTTATTGAGAAGTCATTCCAGCCTGGCAGAAGAAAGATCAACGAGCAGGGCTATGAGGTTTACTCACTTGCACGTATCAAGTACATGGATGAGTATCAGATAGATTTTATTGAAGAAAATTAAAATAAGATTTAATATTTAAAATCAATACATATTATACGCAAAATCCACTACCCTATTTACAGATTTATGAGTCTGTCAATGAGTAGTGGATTTTTATTATTGTTAAAGTATATGTTTTATGTTAAACTGCCGGATTATGCTCCGAAATCGAAAAGTGAAAGCTGGTTTGACTCCGGCAGTGAACCAAGCAGTCCCAAATCTGACATGAGGTCTACGGCTGTTCGCGATACATGAGTTCTCTCCCTGAAATCATCCTTTGAGAGGAATGGTCCGTCCTTTGCCGCTTCCGAAATATAAATAGCGGCATTGTCGCCCAGTCCGTCAATACTGTTTATGGCCGGCATGAGCTTACCGTCAATTATCTGGAAACGGTTAGGGTGAGCCCTGTATATATCAAGAGGCATGAAATCAAAGCCTCTGGCATACATCTCCTGTACGATACGCATGTCCTTAAATACATCCTGCTCCTTGTTTGACAGCGTGTCTTTTCTTTTCTTATAGTCCTTCATGTAGTTTTCGAGTCGGTCCTTTCCCTGACACATAAGCTCATATGAAAAGCCTGTGGCACGGATTGAAAAGTATGCTGCGTAGTATGCAAGCGGATAGAAAACCTTACAGTAGGCGATTCTCCATGCCATCATAACGTATGCCGCAGCATGGGCCTTAGGGAACATGTACTTGATTTTCTCGCATGACCAGATATACCAGTCAGGCACACCATGTGCCTTCATATCCTCCTTCCACTGTGGCCACTGAGGGCATTTGCCCTTGGCAATAATGCCCTTTCGAACTTTCTCCATGATGTTGAAGGCTTCCTCAGATTCAAGTCCCATGGAAATCAGATATGTCATAATATCATCTCTGGTACAGATACAGGTTGAAATGGTAGCTGTGCCTTCCTCGATAAGAGTCTGTGCATTGCCAAGCCATACGTCGGTACCGTGTGATAATCCGGCGATACGAATGAGGTCAGAAAACTCCTTTGGCTTTGTATCAAGGAGCATGCCCATGGCAAAATCGGTACCAAACTCCGGTATACCTAAAGCTCCAAGCGGACATCCATCGATATCCTCAGGCTCTATGCCCAAAGCGGAGGTGTTCTGAAACAGTGACATGACAGCCTTGTCGTCGAGCGGAATCTTTGTTGGGTCAACACCTGTCAGATCCTGCAGCATACGAATCATGGTAGGATCATCGTGTCCAAGTATATCGAGCTTTAACAGGTTGTGGTCGATTGAATGGTAGTCAAAATGCGTTGTCGTGATGTCAACGGTCATATCATTCGCAGGATGCTGTACAGGAGTAAAGGTATTAATCTCCTCACCCATCGGCAGCACGACTATACCACCCGGATGCTGTCCCGTAGTACGGCGCACACCGACACAGCCCTGCACTATCCTGTCTATCTCGCAGTTCCGTTTTCTGACACCGCGCTCCTCATAATAGTTTTTAATGTATCCAAATGCGGTCTTGTCAGCAAGTGTACCTATGGTTCCGGCTTTAAAGGTCTGGCCCTCTCCGAAAATAACCTCGGTATATTTGTGTGCCTTTGACTGGTACTCACCGGAGAAGTTCAGATCGATATCCGGCTCCTTGTTTCCCTTGAAACCGAGGAAGGTCTCAAACGGAATATCAAAGCCCTCCTTACTTAAAGGTCTGCCGCACTTTGGACAGAGCTTATCCGGCATATCACAGCCACCACGGCCTGAAAATGCCTGTACCTCTGGTGAATCAAAATCACTGTATTTGCAGTGTGTACACAAATAGTGAGCATGCAGCGGATTAACCTCTGTGATACCTGACATAGTTGCGACAAATGAGCTTCCTACGGAGCCTCGCGAGCCGACCAGGTAGCCGTCCTCATTTGATTTCCACACAAGCTTCTGTGCGATGATGTACATTACGGCATAGCCGTTTGAAATAATAGAGTTAAGTTCTCTGTCAAGACGCTCCTTAACTATCGGCGGCAGCGGATCTCCGTACATCCTGTTTGCCTTGTTATAGCAGATTTCACGAAGCATGCCGTCAGAGTTTTCGATAACCGGCGGACATTTATCAGGTCTGACCGGTGAGATACGCTCACACATGTCTGCTATCTTATTGGTATTGGTGATGACTACCTCCTCAGCCTTTTTGCTTCCGAGATATTCAAACTCCTTTAGCATTTCCTCTGTGGTCCTTAAGTAAAGCGGAGCCTGCTCATCTGCATCCTTAAAGCCCTTTCCGGCCATGATAATACGACGGTATACCTCGTCCTCGGGATTTAAGAAATGTACGTCACAGGTTGCAACAACCAGCTTTCCAAATTCCTCTCCAAGCTTTACGATTCGTTTATTTATATCGATAAGGTCATCGTTTGAAGCAATATCGGAATCCTCGTCACGTATCATAAATGCGTTGTTGCCAAGAGGCTGTATCTCCAGGTAATCATAGAAATTCACAAGTCTTGTGATTTCCTCCTGTGGTCTTCCGTTTAAAATAGCCCTGTAAAGCTCTCCTGCCTCACAGGCTGAGCCTATTAAAAGCCCATCACGATACTTGTTAAACTCTGATTTTGGTATTCTCGGTCTCTTATTATAATACTTGATGTGTGACAGCGAAATAAGCCTGTAGAGATTGGTACGCCCCTGGTCACAGGTTGCAAGAATGATTGCATGGTATGTAGGCATCTTCCTTATCATCTCAACAGATGATTTTGCCAGGGCATTTACCTCATCTAAGCTTGATATGCCCCTGTCCTTTAGCTTTTCTATGAATTTGACAAATATCTCTGCGGTACATGCGGCATCATCCACCGCTCTGTGATGATGATCAAGCGAGATGTTTAGAGCCTTGGCCACTGTATCCAGCTTAAATCTGTTTAGCTGTGGCAGAAGTACTCTCGCAAGAGCCACCGTGTCCACTATAGTAGGATTACACTCCATGCCAAGCAGCGCGCAGTTTCGCTTTATAAAGCTCATATCAAAGTCAGCGTTGTGGGCAACCATGATGCAGTCCTTGCAAAACTCCATAAACTGTGGCAGTATGACATCCACTGTTGGCGATGTGATAACCATGTCATCCCTTATCGAGGTGAGCTCCTCAATCCTGAACGGAATAGGTACCTCAGGGTTTATAAATGTGGAATAGCGGTCTACAATCTCGCCACCGATGACCTTCACCGCACCTATTTCTATGATTTTATTCTTTTCCGGAGAAAAGCCTGTTGTCTCTATATCAAATACCACGTACTTGTCATCCAGCGACTGACCGGCTGCATTCTCCACAATATCCTTTGTATCATCGACCAGATATGCTTCCACACCGTAAATGACCTTGAATTTATCATCCACAGTATGGTTAGCATCAGGGAATGCCTGCACATCACCGTGGTCTGTAATAGCAATGGCCTTGTGCCCCCAGCGCATGGCACACTTCACAATATCCTTTACGTCAGACACGCCATCCATGTCACTCATCTTGGTGTGACAGTGAAGCTCAACACGTTTTTCGGCAGCAGTATCCTCCCTCTTTGATGTAAAATCAGGTATCTTTTTAAGTCCGACTATTGAGCTTATTGACAAATCACTGTCATATTTATCTACAGTCACAACTCCCTTTGCCTTAACAAAGTTGCCCGGGGCAATATATGCAAGAATATCTGCTACGTCATCATTTCTGGCAAAGAGTTTGAGCATGATGGTGTCTGTGAAATCAGTGACCGCAAACATAATGATGGTCTTTTCGTTTCTGATTTCGCGGGATTCAACCGTAAGAATCTTGCCCTTTATTGTAACCTCACCGATAGGACCGTCAATCTTTTCAATAGCCATCTCCTCATCATCAAAGCTTCTTCCGTACACGATATCAGGGTCATTGTCATATTTACGTCTGAAATCTCCCTTGCGCTCGAACTTTTTCTCGAACTTCTTTTCAAACTTCTTCTCAGGCTTTTTATCAGTGCCTGTCTTTGCTTCATTCTTCTTATCTCGGGCTTTAGGAGAATCTGATGTGCCACTCTTTTTTGTATCAGATGTATTTTCACTGCCTCCTACAAACATTGCACCGTCATCGACAGCCACTTTAGCATCTTCATCACCGTCATCTTTTGCCATGGCAAATTTAGTGCGGGCGACAATATTTTGCACCTCCTGCTCAATCTGCTTGTCAGCATTCTGACGGTATTTGCTGATTTTTGGTTTTTCGTACTGCAGATTAACGATAAAATCCATCCCACAGCGCTCGCAGAACACCTTCTCAAGAAATTCTATGACCGTATTGCCTCTGGTCTTTGCGATTATTGTCTCTTCAAGTGTGACTGTGACATGTGTATCGTCGGTAAAGCTCCACTTTGAGGTGCGCAGCAGATTGTACAAAAGCACACTGTGACTGTTTATTTCGTCAAGAATACTGTCAAAATAGACATCAAAAAGAGTCTTCGGTGTGTACTGCGAAGACAACTCGTAAGACTCTATAATTTTTACTGTAATATCTTTACTTTTAAATATCTGTTTTTTTATGCTTTCTTCTAGCTTCCAGATATTTTTTTTGAAAATAAGGCGTTTTGCTTTTACATATATTTTGTAAAAATCTCTTGCATGGTTTACGGAAATTCTGGTGACATCAGCATTCTCCAGCAGATTCTCCATATCCTTGTCCAGCTTAAGTGTAGGGAAAACTTCCTTAAATGTTTTTGTCAAAATTATTCACCCCAATGGTCAAGCTCATATTTTAATGCACCCAACAGCTCGCTCTCAGGCACCTTTTTAAATACCTCACCGTGCTTTATGATAAGACCCTCGCCGATTCCTCCGGCTACGCCAAGATCTGCTTCCTTTGCTTCACCCGGTCCGTTTACCACACAGCCCATGACAGCAACCTTTATGTCAAGGTCATATCCTGAAACCATTGTCTCCACCTGATTTGCAAGCCCGATAAGATCTATCTGTGTGCGGCCGCAGGTAGGACATGAAACAACCTCTATGCCACCCTTTCTAAGACCAAGAGTTCTTAAAATGAGCTTGGCAGACTTGATTTCCTCGAGAGGACTTCCTGTGAGAGACACACGTATTGTATCACCTATGCCCTGGCTTAGTATCAGTCCGAGTCCGATAGCAGACTTTATATTGCCGCTTATTATTGTGCCTGCCTCTGTGATACCCACATGGAGCGGATGATTGGTTTTATCTGAAATAAGCTCATGTGCTTTAACACACATCATGACATCTGATGATTTGATGCTTATGACAAGATTGTCATACCCCATATCCTCTATGAGATTTACCTTGTCCAGAGCACTCTCCACAAGCCCCTCTGCTGTCACACCATGATATTTCTCTACCAGGTCTTTTTCAAGAGAGCCACTGTTTACACCGACGCGGATAGGAATATTTCTCTCCTTTGCTACATCCACGACAGCCTTTACCCTTTCAGCGCTTCCTATGTTGCCGGGATTGATTCGGATTTTGTCGGCTCCGTTTTCAATCGCAGCTATTGCAAGCTTGTAATCAAAGTGTATATCCGCAACAAGCGGTATGCTGATTTGTTTCTTAATCTCCTTAAGTGCCATTGCAGCCTCCATCGTAGGCACAGCACATCGGATTATATCACAACCTAAGTCTGTCAGCGCGTTTATCTGCGCAACTGTGTCAGCTACATTCTCAGTCTTTGTATTTGTCATTGACTGTATGAGAATCGGGTTTCCTCCACCGATTACTTTATTTCCGATTTTTACTATTTTTGTCTCCATGTGTATATCTCCAATCTGTTATAAAATCAGACTATTAGCTTTCTGATATCATTGAACATGACAACAACCATCAAAAGAAGTAAAAGCACTATGCCAACGAGATGTACATAGCCCTCCTTCTCAGGGTCTACTCTCTTTCTTCTTATGGCTTCAACTATCAAAAATACAAGTCTGCCACCATCAAGTGCCGGCAGTGGCAGCAGGTTCATCACACCGAGGTTTGCAGAAATCAGCACGCCCCAGTTTAGCATATTTAGTATGCCAAGCCATATTCCTGACATCGAAACTGCCTGCTCATAGGTGTCTCCCATGTTTTTTACAATGCCGACAGGTCCGCTTAAGTTATTTACAGAGGCAGCCCCGGTACAGAGCATTTTAAGCCCCTCTATTGTTGTATAGATGTTGTATTTCACCTCGTAGCAGCTATAAAGCAGTGCCTTTCCAAAGCCTGGCTTTGTACGCTCTCCTGACACGTTAAAGCCGTACAGATACCTCTTTGTTGTCTCGTCATATTTAGGCTTCAATGTGGTGGTGTGCCTTTTGCCATCCCTAAGGTAGGTCACATCAACTGTTTCACCTTCGTGAAGCATCGAGTAGAGGCTTATCTCGCGGTAAAAGTGTATATTCGTATTGTTCAGCTTTACAATCTCATCACCGGCCTTGATACCGGCCTCCTCAGCCGCATACCCCTCAATAACACCGGCAAGCTTTGGACTGTCATAGCCTACAGAGCAGATGATAATGAGAGCAAAAAGAAATGCCATGATAAAATTAAAAAACGGGCCCGCGAATACAACGCTTATGCGTGCCCACACGGATTTGTTGTTAAATGCCCTGTCATCACCTGAGCTTTCATCCTCGCCCTCCATGATACACGCTCCGCCAAACGGAAGCAGCTTTATGGAGTATTTGGTCTCTCCACGCTGCACTCCAAAAAGAGTCGGTCCAAGTCCCAGACAAAATTCATTGACCTTTATGCCATTTGCTTTAGCAAGCCAGAAATGTCCGAGCTCGTGAAAAATTACTATGATGCTGAATAATATGATTGCAATAATAATACTAATAATGTTCAAAATTACCACCTTTTACTGATATAGTCATATGCGCACTGCTCTGTATCAAGTATCTCATCCACTGAAGGATTTTCAATAAATGATGCATTCTCCATACATGCCTCGATTATATCGATTATTTCCAGATATTTAATCTTTTTATTCAAAAACAGTGCCACCGCTCTCTCGTTTGCAGCATTGAAGGCCGTAGGAATATTGCCTCCTGCCCTTGCAGCCTTCATGGCGAGAGCAAGCCCTTTAAAGGTATCAAGATCCGGTGCCTCAAAGGTTAGATCCTTAAGCTTAAAGAGATCAAGCCTGTCACCGGAAAGCGCAGGTCTGCTTGGATAATACAGTGCATACTGTATAGGTATACGCATATCAGGAGTACCAAGCTGTGCTATAACTGCTCCATCCGCATACTCAACAGCCGAGTGAATGACACTCTGAGGATGCACTACAACCTGAATCTGCGACAAATCGACATCAAAAAGCCATTTTGCTTCAATCACCTCAAGCCCCTTATTGACCATGGTTGATGAATCAATAGTGATTTTTTGACCCATTGACCAGTTAGGATGCTTTAGTGCGTCCTCCACCCTTATACCTTCAAGCTCAGAGAGCTTTCTGCCTCTGAACGGACCTCCGGATGCTGTCAGAAGAATCTTTTTAATCGGATTCATTGAATTTCCCTGCAGTGACTGGAAGATGGCACTGTGCTCACTGTCCACCGGAAGAATGGACACACCATACTCCTTCGCAAGCGGAATAATGATATGACCCGCTGTAACGAGAGTCTCCTTATTTGCAAGTGCAATGGTCTTTTTTGCCTTTATTGCAGCAATTGTCGGGCGTATTCCAAGCATACCGACAATTGCGGTTACAACTATGTCACATGGCTCAATGGTGGCACATTTAATTAAACCGTCCATGCCATAACCAATCTCGATGTCTGTATCTGCAAGGCTTGTGCGAAGCTTTTTGGCATCGTTTTCATCACTTACACTGACAAACTGTGGCTTAAATTCCCTTGCCTGTTTCTCTATAAGGGAGAGATTTCTGCCACAGGAAAGTGCCACAACCTGCATATCGCCATGCTCTCTTATCACATCAAGTGTCTGTGTTCCGATAGAGCCGGTTGAACCAAGTATTGATATTTTTTTCATGATAATTCCTCGATTTATATTTTTCTCAGTGGTTCTGAATAGTTACCTTAGCTTTTTGTTTCAATGGTTCTTAAATGTTACTTTTTAACTTAAAAAGAAGCTAGCCAGATAATAAATGATTGGTGCTGTGATAATCATGCTGTCAAAGCGGTCTAAAATACCACCATGTCCGGGTATCAGATGTCCGTAATCCTTGATATCATAATTACGCTTTATGGCTGATGCACACAAATCTCCAACCATTGAAATAAGGCCTGCAACAGCAGCTATAACAGCAAGTATAGCAATCTCTGTGCCGTCTATATTCATATGATTTCTGAATATAAAGCAGTATAATGCTGTAAGAAGCGCACTGCCGAGTACACCACCTACTGCACCCTCTATAGACTTCTTTGGTGAAAGCTTTGGTGCCATTTTGTGCTTTCCAATCAGCACTCCGACGCAGTAGGCACATGTATCACAGCCCCAAGAGCATAAAAATACCAAGAAGGCAAGGTAAAGTCCGTTGTTGAGTGTACGTATCTGGTAGACATATGAAAGCATTGTTCCTACATAAAACATACCAAAAAAGGCTGCCATGAGCTGCTTTGCATCATATTTCGGATATGAAAGCACATACACAAACATCAGTACGATAAGAAAGCCCATGAAAAGCATCATTACATCAGGTATGAAGCTCCACCTTAAGTTGATGTAAAATAAAATCAAAGCAATATACGGTACAACCGATAAGAGCGATTTTTCAAATTTAAACACCCTGAAAAGCTCAAACATACCTATACACGAAATCAGAAGTGTTGAAAAAAGAAGCACCTCGTTTCCTGTTACTATAAGAAATATAGCGGCAATTACAAGAACTATACCACTAAGCAGTCTTGTCTTAAACATTATTTATCCTCCGTGTCGTTCGTTTCTTTTAATCCACCAAAGCGACGGTCTCTTTTATTATATGCATCTATAGCCTTTTTGAGTTCATTTTTATCAAATGCAGGCCACGGAACATCTGTAAAATAAAACTCAGCGTATGCAAGCTGCCAGAGCAGGTAGTTTGACAGGCGCTGCTCACCACTTGTGCGGATGAGTAAATCAGGATCCGGAAGCTCTCTTGTGTCAAGATATGATGAGAATGTATCTGCATCTATATCGTCAGTCGAAAGCTTTCCGGCATCATGGTCAGCTATCATATGCTTTACAGCACGTATCATCTCATCTCGGCTTCCGTAATTAATTGCAATTGTCAGGTTAAGACCCGTATTTACTGATGAAACTTCTTCAAGGTTTCTTATTTTCTCCTGAAAATTCTCTGAAAGCCTGCTTATCTCGCCAATAACGCGCACACGCATATTGTTTTTATTGGCAGTCTTTATACAGTTTTTAAGATAGCTTTCAAGAAGCTTCATTAGTGCAGCAACCTCAGACTCAGGGCGGTTCCAGTTTTCAGTGGAAAAGGCGTAAAGTGTCAGATATTTAACGCCGAGATCGTTTGCAGCCTTACATATATTCTCAACATTTTTGGCTCCTACTGTATGACCGTAGTTTCTTGGCATACCCTTACTTTTGGCCCAGCGGCCGTTTCCGTCCAGAATGATTGCTATATGTTCCGGAGTACTCATATTTTATTTCCTTTCATTTATGCATATTATATATTTACAATCATGACGCATCATTTATTTGCTGGTCACACAGTTAAGTGTGAACAGTAAAACCGGGAATAAGCAAATAAGGGACACGAATAACATGTCCCTTGTTTGTATACGTGATATAAATACTATACAGTAAGTATCTCTTTACATTTTGCATCAACCGCAGCGTCAACCTTTGCGACAAACTTGTCGGTAAGCTTTTGAGCGTCATCCTCGAGGCCTTTAATCTCATCCTCTGAAATGCCTTCCTCTTTGCCGGTCTTCTTGATGCTGTCGATTGCATCCCTTCTGATATTGCGGACAGCAACCTTAGCTTCCTCGCCTTTTTTCTTGATGTCCTTTGCAAGATCTTTACGTCTCTCCTCTGTAAGCTCAGGGAAAACAAGTCTGATAAGCTTTCCGTCGTTTGTAGGATTAATTCCGATGTCAGAGCAGTTTATTGCTTTCTCAATCTCCTTAACCATAGAAGCCTCCCATGGCTGAATCTGAATCATTCTAGGCTCTGGAACACTTACATTGGCTACACTCTGAATTGGTGAAGGTGTGCCGTAATAATCTACACGAAGCTTGTCAAGAATATGTGGATTGGCTCTTCCTGCACGGATGCCTGCATACTCTTCCTCGAGATTATTTAATGTTTTTTCCATTTTATCCTGGAAAGGGTTTAATCTTGAATCCATATTATCCTCCTGATATGCATTATATGCAATTTACTATACAGTAACCTTTGTACCGTTAAATTTGCCTGTAAGAGCATTTACAATGCTGTTTTCCTCATTGAGTCCGAATACATACATAGGCATCTTGTTCTCAAGGCACATGATAGACGCTGTGAGGTCAACTACTGCGAGCTTCTTCTCAACAACCTCTTCGATTGAAAGCTCATCATACTTCTTTGCAGCAGGATTGGTCTTTGGATCACTGTCATATACTCCGTCAATTGCTTTGGCAAGGTAAATACCATCTGCCTCAATCTCAATTGCACGAAGCACCGTGGCTGTATCTGTTGAGAAATAAGGATGACCTGTACCACCTGCAAAGAAAACAACCATATCATGTGCGAAATACTTGTTTGCTCTGTCCTTAGAGAAAAGCTTTGTCATGTTACCGCACTCAAACGGAGTAAGAACAGCTGTCTTCATTCCGACATATCTGAAAATCTCAGATACATAAATGCAGTTCATAACTGTAGCAAGCATACCAATCTGGTCAGCCTTTGTGCGGTCGATGGTCTCACTCGTTCTGCCTCTCCAGAAGTTTCCACCACCGATAACAATACCTACCTGTGTACCATTATCAACAATCTGTTTAACCTGTTTTGCAACCTCAATGACTGTAGCCTCATCAAAGCCGTGGTGCTTATCACCTGCAAGTGCTTCACCACTTAATTTTAGTAATATTCTACTCATATTTATTTACCCTCGAAAAGTCCCTGAACATCGATATCAGCGTATGTCTGAGAACAGAAGCCCTCGATAACGGCACCATTGTTAATCTGTACTGAACGTGACTTGATATTACCCATGATAACTGCAGAAGTATCTACTACAACAGGTCCCTGAACATCTATATCGCCCTTTACAGCTCCTGCGATAACTGCTGAAGATGCTGAGATATTGCCGATGATAACAGATCCTGCACCTATCTTTACAGTTCCTGTTGAAACAATTTCACCCTCAACCTTAGCTACATCAGCGAAAAACTCTGATGAATTTGTGTTGCCGTTGACTGTTCCTGTAACAACAATCTTGCCGTTACACATTACATTTCCGTTGATGGTTCCCTGAATATCAAATGATCCTGATGACTGTAAATCTCCTGTGAGTACAGTACTTGCTGTGATGACTGATGTTTCGTCCTGTACATCTCCTGATAAAACGTTATTGTTTACTGGCTGTGTATTTACTGGCTGTGGTATATCATTCATTTGTGGTATCTGCTCCTCTTTTTGTGTATTGATTGTATGCTCTGCAAAATTTTCACTTGGAGTTGGTCTTGGTACAGTTGTCTCCTGTGGCTGCTCCTCGACATGCTCAAGTAATCCGTCGAGCTTTGAAAGCTCTGATGCAACGTCAACATTCTCTCCTATAGTATCAACTACAAGATTGTCAGCTGTCTGAGCCTTTGGCTCTACTTCTTTCTCAGGTACATCTCCGGGTACAAGCTCGTTTACAGCCTGAGAAAAATCATCCTTAAATTCTTTGAATAATCCCATGAATATTTCCTCCATTTATTATCTTATCCAACAGTATCTGATTTGATATATTGAACTTTATATGTATTATTATCAATCGGCAATATTTCGGCACCCTGCGCTTTTATGCTTTCAACAAGCGGCTCAATAGCCTCTGCCGTGGTTGATCTGTTTGAATCATCATGTAATAACACAACTGAATTGTCATATTTGGCAATACCTGAGGTGACATTATTGACAATATCATCGACACTGCAATTGTCGGCCGTATCACCAGAATTGACATTCCAGTCAAAGTATGTGATATGCTTTGAATTGAGTATCTTTACAAGCTCAACCATGTCTACATTACTAATCTGGTTCATGCTGCCACCGGGAAAACGATAAATATCCGGTGCTATTCCAGTCAGATTGGTGATATAATCGGAAATCTGTGTCAGGTCATCGGTAAATGCCTCTGTTGATTCATAAATTTTACTGTATGAATTACTGTAGGAAGCCATCGCAATAGTGTGTCCGTCCTGCACTATGCGCTTATAAACATCATCATATTTACCGGAGGTATCTGCTGTGACAAAGAAGGTAGCCTTGACACCACAGTTGGCAAGGGCATCTAAAATGGCACCGGTGTTATCACCGGGAATACAATCAAAGGTAAGATATACCTTTCTTGTATCCCCATCATGATACACATTGTCTTTTGACTCAAGCTGTTTCACGACAGCCTGAGTTTTTGCGCCAGAGCTTTCTTCATCAGAAGCGATGTCACCATCATCAGACTCAGTACCGGTAACTGTGCTTGATATAGCTGTATTTAACTGAAGCTCAAGCTTGTATATTCTCGAATTCAGTTTGACAACCATGATACCCAGTACAACTATGGCAAGTATAGATATTGCTATCCATATTGCTATAGTCATAATAATACCTGTCTTAATCCGGCTCACACGTTTGCGACGCTCCTGCTGCTGTCTGGCTAATTCATTATCCTTTGAGTCCATATGCGTCCCCCGTTATGATTGGTTTTGTTTCCTCTTACTATTTTACCATATTTTTATATCTTGTAAAGATAAAAAAATTCCGCAAAAGTTTAAAAGTTAAACTTTTGCGGAACAGCATTCGTTTAATCAGTATAAAGATACAGTTTAGACTCCAGCCATCTGGGCAGCAACCTCAGCAGCGAAATCTTCCTGCTTCTTCTCCATACCCTCACCTACCTCGAAACGAACCATCTCGGTGATTGTAAGATCCTTAGAAACTGACTCAAGATATTTTGCAACTGACTGCTTTCCATCCTCTGCCTTAACATATGTCTGGTCAAGGAGACAAATCTCTTTTAACTGCTTAGATACACGACCCTCAACTAAACCATTGAACATCTTCTCAGCCACGATAGACTCCTTGTCTGCCATTGCAAGCTCACCAAGTTTTGCCTTAGCAGCATCTGATAAGAAGTTCCATACATAGTTCATGTTGTTCTTGTGCTCGTTGAAGTTGTTGATATCATCATCGCTCCAAAGCTTCTCATTAATAGCCTTGTCAATTAACTTATTAAGAATAGGCTTTGGAAGTGTTGTAGCATCATTTAATGCACTGTCAACAGTGATCTCTCTAAGCTTTGCAAGCTCTTCATCAGAGATATCGTTTCTGCTGATGTACTGTGGGTTCATAGCTGCAACCTGCATAGCAATATTTGTGATTGCTTCTTTAGCTGCATCGTCTGTTGCACCATTTGCTGCAATGATAACACCGATTCTTCCACCACCATGGATATAAGAAGTAACAACATCACCTGTAACCTTTGCAAATCTACGAACAGATAACTTCTCTCCGATTGTAGCTGTCTTCTCTACAAGAAGCTCGCTAAGTCCGTTTGTAGCAAGAAGAGCGTCGATATCCTCTCCATTTGCACCACCATTTAAGCCAGAAGCAAGTGCTGTATCTGCTACAGTCTGAACAAACTCCTGGAATGTCTCGTTCTTTGCAACGAAATCTGTCTCAGAGTTAACCTCTGCTACAACTGCAACGTTTCCGTTTACAGCAACACGTGCGATTCCCTCAGCGGCAATTCTGCTCTGCTTCTTTTCCATCTTAGCTGCACCGCTTTTTCTTAATACCTCAACAGCGGCATCCATATCACCGTTTGTCTCAGTTAAAGCCTTTTTGCAGTCCATCATACCTGCGCCTGTCATTTCACGCAGTTCTTTTACCATACCTGCTGTAATAGCCATTTGATTATCCTCCGATATTAATCTGTTTTATTCCTCAACTGTCTCGTCAGAAGCTTCCTCAGCAGTAACCTCTTCCTCAGCTCCCTGCTTTGCCTCGATAACAGCGTCTGCCATCTTAGATACGATTAATTTGACAGCTCTGATAGCATCATCGTTTCCTGGGATAACATAATCTAACTCGTCAGGATCGCAGTTTGTATCAGCAATACCTATAAGAGTGATTCCAAGTGCCTGAGCCTCTTTGATACAGATACGCTCCTTCTTAGGATCTACTACAAATATTGCATCAGGAATTCTCTTCATATCCTTGATTCCGCCAAGGTTCTTCTCGAGCTTCTCCCACTCCTTCTTGAGTGCGATAACTTCCTTCTTAGGAAGAACATCGAATGTGCCATCCTCTGACATTGTCTCGATAGCTTTAAGTCTTGCAATACGGCTCTCGATTGTGCGGAAGTTTGTAAGCATTCCACCTAACCATCTCTCGTTTACATAGTACATACCGCAACGCTCTGCCTCAGTCTTGATTGCATCCTGAGCCTGCTTCTTTGTACCTACGAAAAGGATTGTACCACCCTGAGCAGCGATATCAGATACGGCATCATATGCCTCATCAACCTTTCCTACAGACTTCTGTAAGTCGATGATGTAGATACCATTACGCTCTGTGTAGATGTAAGGAGCCATTTTAGGGTTCCATCTTCTTGTCTGATGTCCAAAATGAACACCTGCCTCGAGTAACTGTTTCATTGAAATTACGCTCATTTTATTTACCTCCGTTTGGTTATTAATCTTCCGTGTGTTTCCAATTAGATCAGCCACCGGTAAGCGTTATCCGGCACCGGCGATCATCCGCACACGTGCTTTATAGTATTTAAGCCTTTGGAATTATAACATACCAAAGGCTTATATGCAAGCAAAAAATTTATTTCTGTGTCAGAATAGTGATTATATCATCATACGATGCTCCCTGTGGAATAACGTGCTCACCATCTGCTATAAAATGATCAGCACCCTTTTGTCCCATATATATACGAAATTGTTCAGCATCATCCACTAGATTGAGAGCTTTAAGCTTTTCTGCAATGGTGCGACATGTATCCTGACTTGTTACTGAAATTGTGTATGTTGTAACAGCATCCTGTGGCTCTACAGTCTCCTGCTTTGCATCCGCTGCCGGCTGCGTTGCTTCCTGCTGTGTATCTTCCTGTGCTGTTTGGCTGTCCTGCATCTGACTATCCTGTTCAGTTTCGGCTTTTTGGGAAGAAGCATCTGAGTTTGTAGCAGAGGAGTCATTTTTTTCACTATTATATTCGTCTGCGACTGTCCCGGAAATATTCTTTGCTTCAACCATACCGAGTGTTTTGGCTTTTTCTATTATTTCTGTATCAGACATGGACTGCTTATTGTCGTGAAAACCAATCATCATAATAATTACCGCAAAAATAATGCCTAATCCAAGTCCACGCAAATAGTATTTTAATCTCACTTTATTTGCCCTCTTTATATAAATCTATTATAAGCTTTACCTCGCCGGTACCAAGAGACAAAAGCTTTGCTATCTCTACATTGCTCTTGCCCGATTTATAAAGCTTAAGGATTTCATGTGTGTGATTTATTACATCAGCATTTGCGCTGCTGCCTGCGGGCGTACCAAAAGCAGCATCTGATGCCTTGACCGATACAGCGGCCGCTGTACCTGTTGCAGTTGTTGCACCTGCCTTTGACGCAGGGGCTGCTGAAGCAGGCTGTGTTTTAATGATACCTGAAATATCTATACCTGTCATCTGCTTCATGTCAGGCTTTGTATCCTGCTGCATTGTGCCAGACTTAGGTTCTGCCGGCTTTTGCACGGCTACAGACGGTTTTTCAGCCCTCTTTGCAGAGTCTGCAGAAAGCGGCTCGAAGGAGCTTCTGAGTCTTGATGATGCTTTATCTATATCGCCTGAAAGCCGTGTAAGCTCATCATGCTTGTCATTTAGCATACTGTATAAAAACATTATTTCATTATGTGCCTTGTTTATCGAATCAAGCACTGTATCAGAATATTCATTTATCGCCATTATTTTGGAATTTGCTTCCTTTTCAAGACTTCGCTTTGTCTCATCCTGCTTTTGTGTTATTTCCTCGTCCAAGGCATCGCTTAAGTCCTTTTTGGCGGCAGTCACTTCTTTTTCAGTTATTATTTTTAGTTCCTCAGCACTCATATCGGCTATTTTATCCAAATCCTTATGTGAAAGCTTGTCATTTACCATAAAGCTTCCTATAAGGAAAACAACACCTATGATGATGAGAGTTATTTCTAATGTTGTCATATAAACCTCTGCCCTCTTATGCGTTTGTAAGTATATTCATATAAGGGCCCATGACCTTACGCATTTTAATCAGTCCCTTTGTGTGAAGCTGTGATACTCTTGATTCTGAAACCTCTAGGATATTGCTTATTTCTTTAAGGGTAAGATCCTCATAATAATATAATTCAATAACCCTGCGCTCCTTCTCGGTCAGATTATCAAGCGACTTAACAAGCATTGTTTTCAGCTCTTCCTGTGTAACAATCTCCTCCGGCTGTGCATAATGTGAATTATGTGCAGCATCCATGACAGGCTCAGGTCCTGACTCATCAAATTCATCGAGAGATACAACATTTGTTACTTTAAGCTGCGACTGCCAGTTGCAAAGCTCATCCTCCGAGATAGAAAGCTCCTTTGCGAGGTCTGCATCATTTGCTGTTTTGCCGGTACGAAGTTCAATGTTCTTTATTGCCTCGTCTATTTTCCTTTGCCTTTGTCTGACTGTTCTTGGAATCCAGTCCATTTTCCTGATCTGATCAAGTATGGCTCCACGGATTCTAAGGCTTGCATATGTCTCAAACTTGACATTTTTTTCAAGATTAAACTTGTCTATGGCATCAATGAGGCCAAATATCCCATAGCTTACCAGGTCATCATATTCCACATTATGCCCAAGATACATGCTGAGGCGTCCTGCCACAAGCCTGACCAGCTGTGCATATTCTATTATGAGCTGTTCCCGTAGCTTGGGAGTGGGATTCTTTTGATATTCCTCCCACAGCTTTTCCTTTTCTATAGCTTTCATTATGCCCCCTGTTTACCAGTATATTATTCTGCAGCTAGCTAATTGGCTTATCATTGTCATTATCATTATCAAAGACTTCGGAATCATCAGTCTTTGCTTCGGCCGCTTCAGCTTTCTTTTGCCTGTCTTCCATTGCCTTAAATGCACAGCTTAAGATTACTTTAAGTATCGCTCCGATTATATAGAATACTACAAGCACAGTTAAAAGTCTTGTTGTAAAGCTCATCAGATCAACGCCCTGCCGCAGGGATATAATACTGCATACTAAGCCGGCTAAAAGCATAACAAGAGATGGTAATAAATTATTCTTCATGTTAAATCACCTTTTGCTCTTTTCCGACTGCTTTGATGATATAGTCACCGGTTTCACAGTCAAGTATAACAGTTCTTCCGTAATTAAGACCGGTATCCTGTGCCTTCAGAGGAATTTTCAGCTCTGCAAGCACGTGCCTGGCCATATCGGTATTGCGATCACCAACATTTCCGATTGTAGAATTGCCTGACATCTCAAACATCTTAGCTCCACCGGCAATCTTTGCAACCATTCGTCTGGGATTCGCGCCATTTTTTATCATTTGATTATAAAGTTCCCTAATTCCCGTATCGCCAAACTTGGCTATATTTGTGTTATTTCTAAGTTTGGTGCTGTCAGGCAGCATATAGTGTACAAGCCCACCGATTTTTGAAGCCGGATCATAAAGGGTGAGCCCTATGCATGAACCAAGCCCAAGTGTGGTCAGAGAATCAGGGGCTTTGGCAACCTTAAGGTCTGCCATTGATACTTTAATAGTACTTGCCATATGGATTCTCCTAAATACTAAAAACTAATTCCTAAAGCCGATAAAATATTATCATATGAATCCGGATCAGGCATAAGGATAAAGTATCCGTTCATCATTATATCATCACCAAACTCTGTCTCTATAAAAAGTGCATTGTCACCATATTGTCCAAACTGAATTGCCGGCACACTTAATATGGAAGCGGCCATATCTACAGCAATATACGGAATGGAAGGTAGTATTTTAAGATTTGTCATAGTTGAAAGCGCTGACAAATATGCGCCTGCTATTATGTTGCCAATCTCCTTCATGGCAGATAAATCCATCTCATCAAATGGCTCGTTATAGTCCTGTGGTCTGCCCATTAGCTTGTTTACCAGAAAGTGTGCTGCCGGAAGCTTCATGAGAAACATCATACTGCCGGAGATATCGTTGGTAACCTCAAGAAATATACCCACTATTGTCTCTTCCTCCGGACATATGGCATCTCCAAGCTTTGTCGCATCCATTAACAGAACTCTTGGAACTTCCATTTTCATGGTAGTGCCAAGCATGCCGGCAATCGCTGTCGTGGCATTGCCGGCACCTATATTTCCGATTTCCTTAAGGACATCCATATACATCGAATTGACATTATCTAAAGAAAATTCACTCATTGTATTCACCCTTTTATTTGTTAAAACTTATATAGTGAGGCTTTTATAACCTCACTATACATTGCTGCAAATCAGTTAGCGTCCTTATCTGAGACTATTGAGCCTATTTCAAACAGAGAAATCAGTTCATCTCCGTTTTTACCTATACCGTTTATGAACAGCTCCTTGCCTGTAGATGAAGCATCTATATTAGGCTTATCTATTTCATCAACCACAAGTGTGACAACTTCACAAACTTCATCGACAATAAGACCTATCTCACCCTTTTCTTCAAGCTTTAGGATAATTATTCTGGTTGATGATGTATATACATCATCGTCCAGTCCCATTTTTATGCGGGCACTCATTACCGGAACGATATCACCACGCAGATTTATGATACCCTTAAAGTACTTCTGCGCCTTTGGCACTCTTGTAATCTTCTGCATTCTGACGATATTATCAACATAGCCAATATCAATTCCAAATTTTTCTTCGCCTATTTTGACTGAAATATATTGCTTTGTTTCTTTTTCCTGTATATCAAATTCATTTTCTGGCATGTACTTCCCCTCCATTACATAAGTGTATTTACATCAAGTATCAAAGCTACATCACCATCTCCAAGTATTGTCGCTCCGCTGATAAGCTTGTTGCCGTTTATGTATTTTCCTAAAGACTTGATTACAATCTCCTGCTGTCCAATGAGATTGTCAACCACAAGACCTGCCTGCTGATCTCCCTTTTGGACAATCACTACAGTAAGATGATCCGGCTCCTGCTCCTTTGGCTCAATGTCCAGCATCTTATCGAGGCGGATGATTGGAATAACGCTTCCACGCAGGTGAATAACTTCCTTAGCCTGTACATATTTGATATCCTTCACAGGAATATCCTCTATATTTGAGATAGAGCCGAGCGCAATGGCATATATCTCATCACGGATCTCTACCATGAGAGCCTGAATGATTGCAAGAGTAAGAGGAAGACGTACAGTAAATGTAGTACCCTTACCAAGCTCGGTTGAAACCGATACATCACCACCCAGCTGTTCAATGCCGGATTTAACAACATCAAGACCAACTCCTCGTCCGGAGATATCGGTAATCTGTTTTGCCATTGAAAAGCTTGGCATAAAAAGGAAGTTGATGATATCCTTCTGAGATAGATTTTCAGCCTGTTCAGCTGTGACTATGCCACGCTCGATAGCCTTGTTCTTTACGGCTTCGGTATCGATTCCGTTTCCATCATCTCCGACCTTTATGACAACATTGTTGCCCTCCTGGTATGCATTTAAGAAAATAGTACCTACCTCTGGCTTTCCACGCTCAAGTCTGACCTCATTGCTTTCAAGTCCATGATCAGCACTGTTTCTAAGCAGATGCTGCAGAGGATCTCCGATCTGATCCACAACTGTACGGTCCAGCTCGGTATCTTCACCGGTTATGACAAGATTCATCTTCTTATTCAGAGTACGAGACAGATCTCTTATCATTCTAGGATATTTCTGTGTAACACTTTCAATAGGAACCATTCGTACCTTCATGACAGACTCATGGAGATTGGTCGTAATTCTTTCCAGATATTCAATCTGTTCATGGAATGACTGGTTATTATTGTTTTCTCCATCAGATGAGCTCATGGCTACAAGAGAGTTCTTTGCAATAATAAGCTCAGACACCTGATTCATAAGCATATCAAGCTTTTCGATATCTACTCTGACTGTTCGGCTTGTAGTAGCTTTTTTATGAGAAACAGCCTGCTTTTGAGAGTTATTTGCAGTTTTTGGCTTTGAAGATTCTGTCTTTGCAGCAGGAGTCTTTTCCTCTTTTTCTTCCTTATCTGCCTTTTTTGTCTCTTCAGAAGCCTGTGCTGTCTGCTCTGCTTCACCCTCCAGGTGAAACTCGGTGATTTCTTTTCCCTCAACCTTATCAATCTCAGATACGTTGGAAGCTGCATGCTCCAATTTATCAAAACCCTCACCTGATGCAACATAAAAGCTGAATGACAAATCAAACTTCTCATCCTCAATATCCTGTGAGCTTGGTCTGTAAACCAGAATCTGTCCCAGCTCCTCAACTGCCTTGAAAACAAGGAAAGCTCTTGCTGCTTTGAGCAGACAGTCGCTTGCTACGGTAACTGTCATGCCGTATATTTTAAGGCCTGCTGAAATTGCCTCGTCAATTAATTTTTTCTCGTTGTCTGTCAGTTCAATTGTATCAAGTGCACTGTCAGATGCATCTGATGAATCCTTTGTTTCAGCTTCAGCAGCCTTTTCTTGAGGCTCAGCCTGTTTGCTTACAGTCTGTCCGTTTGCTTTTGCAATAAAATCGTTGAGTTCCTTTATGATAACCTCATTATCATCAGTACCCTCATCAGATGTGGATTTAATATTTTCAACATAGCTGTCTATAGCGTCAAGGCACTTAAAGAGCAGATCAATCATTGAGCTGTCAACTTTAATTTTATCGCTTCTGACCTCCTGAAATACATTTTCCATATCATGTGTAAGGTGCTGCATGCGCTTAAAGCCCATTGTACCTGCCATACCCTTTAAGGAGTGGGCAGCACGGAAAATCTCATTTATAGTGTCTTTGTTTTCCGGCTCCTGCTCAAGAGTCATGATACAGTCAGACAATGTCTGAATATGCTCCGAACTTTCATCAATAAAAATATCTAGATACTGGCTAACATCCATTTTATTTTACCCCCACATTTTTTGTGATTGCTTTGGCAACATCTGATAGTGTAACGACTTCATCAACCACACCTGCCTCATAGATGGCTCTTGGCATGCCATACACAACACTTGATTTCTCGTCCTGTGCAATGACATAGATAGGCTTTGATTTGCCAAGTGAAAGAATGCCATTCGTGCCGTCTGCCCCCATACCTGTGAGTACCACACATACAACCTCATCATAATTAGAGGATGTCAGTGAATCAAACATGATATTGGCACAAGGCTTGAGTCCGCTGATAGGTGGCATATCATTAAATGATATAACATGTGAAGCGCCTGATTTCTTTATAGCTATATGTGTACCGCCCGGAGCTATATACACTACTCCGTTTTTAAGCACCTCACCGTTTGAAGCCTCCTTCACCTGAACCTGACTTAGCTCATTAAGGCGCTCAGCCATGCTCTTTGTAAAGCCGGCAGGCATATGCTGTACTAAAACAACCGGTGCCAAAAGTTCAGCCGGAAGAAACGGTATTACACTTTGCAGTGCCTTTGGACCACCTGTAGATGATGCAATTGCTACTATTTTATTGCTGCCTGCTGCCTTGTGTTTGTTTACAATAGCACCGGCTTTCTTCTCAACAACTGTGAGATTGCGTGAAGCACTATGAGCAGGTGTGATTCTAACGGCTGCATACACAACCCTGAGCAGAGTTTCCTTAAACTGGTTTCCCTTTGCCTCTATGATATTGTTTGGTTTTGTGACGAAATCAAAGGCACCAAGCTCTAAAGATTTGATAGCTTCATCTGCTCCCTCTATGGTTAGAGTGCTTACCACCACAACAGGTGTTTTTATGCTCTCCTTCTGCAGATGTGAAAGCACCTCAAGACCATTCATCCTCGGCATATTTATATCAAGAATAACAGCATCGTACTTTTGTGTACGGAGCTTTTCAAGTGCTTCCAGTCCATCCTTACATGTATCAGTTGCCTGTAATTTATTGTCTGAATTGATTATATCACACTCAACCCTTCTCAGTAGTGCAGAATCATCAACTATTAAAATGTTAGATTTCATATTATTACTCCATTTCTCTTCGTCTTATGCGTCTTTCTTCTTCAAACACAAATCTGACTATTTTCTCCCGTTCTGTCATGCGGTCGAAAATAAACTTTGAACGTGCAAAATATCTGTCTGCATAGTCCAAAGACTGAGTACAGTTTATTACCTTACAAACTATATTGAATTGTTGTGTACACTCCTCAAGTGCTAAAGAAAACTGAGCCATAAAATATGTACCTTCTTCAAGAGGTGTGCTTAGAGAAAATCTGATGCCTCCTCCACTTATATCAAGGATAACCGATTTGACAGTATTCATATTTTTGCTGTTGATTGCATGATTCTTATACATCTTTTTGCAAAACTCAAGCTCACTCTCAGCTTTATCATCGTATCTGACTTCATAAAAATCCATGTCTATAGTACATGGAAGTCTGAAAAACTGACGTCTTTGTATCTTTTCCAGATTATTTATAAGCTCTATAGCAAGAAAATACATATTTTCTTTACGATAACGCTGTCTGACTATAGCAGAGCTTTTTAGTATAGTTTTGTTTTTTGTGTATATTATAAAGTCAAATTGCGTGCCAAGCTGAAATAAAACCACTCTGCCACTGTCAACAGGCATAGTTATTTCCCACATGCTGTCTGTTAGCTTGTCAGAAAAGCTGCTCTTATATGATGTGCTGTTATCGGATAAACCGGATGCAAAGATATCAATTTTGTCACCCGGAAAAATCAAACTTGTATATTCCATATGTCTTCCTCTTAAATTAACTATTGCTTTCTGTTAAAAAAATTTGAAAAAACATGTGAGATTGTTCTTTTCTCATCCAAAGCAGCAGATTCATTATCCAAAAGTCTTTTTGCAATTTCTTCAAATGACCGTGCAGCCTTTGAGGTCGGATCATAAATTGAAAGTATCTTCTGCTGCCTGACAGCCTTTTCAACCATTGCATCAGACGGCACATATCCCAGATACTCAAGACTTCCGTTTAAGAACTGCATAACAACGGAATTAATCTTGTTGAACACTATACTGCCATCCTCTTTTGACGCAGCCCTGTTGGATATAACGCGTATGCATACTTTTGACGGATCGAAATCAGGTCTCTTATACAGTGCTTTAAGCAATGAATATGAATCGGTGATTGAGGTAGGTTCCGGGGTTGTAACCAGCACAATTTCGTTGCTGGCCGCAACAAATTCCATGACCTGTTCAGACACCCCTGCACCGGTATCAATTATGATAAAATCATACATACTGTTCAACTCATTTATTGCAGAGACAATGAAATGAATCTGTTTGTGGTTTAGATTATTAAGCCCTACAACACTTGAACCGGCTGAAATAAAATCAATGCCCAAAGGTCCGTTTGAGATGATGCTCTTTATAGTCTGGTTTTCATATATTACATCAGCAAGAGTATACTTAGGAATAACACCAAACATCACTTCTACATTGGCAAGACCGAAATCAGCATCAAAAATAATTACTCTTTTTCCGAGTCTGCTGAGCCAAACCGCCAGATTGACAGAGGTATTGGATTTGCCCACACCACCCTTGCCGCTTGTAATGGTAATAACACGGGCCGGTTCTATATAATTTTGATTACGCTGCTTAATAACATTTCTAAGCTGCTGTGCCTGGTCCATTATTGTCTGCCTCCGAGTAATTGTTTGACAATCTTTTGTGTATCAAATACCTCTATATCATCCGGAACGTTTTGTCCATTCGTGACATATGATATACCGGCATCAGAGTATAGCTTTATATTTAACAGATTGCCATATGATGAGGTTTCATCAAGCTTTGTAAATATCAGTTTGTAATCGGCAATATCCTTATAGGAATCAATTATAGATATAAGATCCCTGTACTTGGTTGTAGCACTTAAGACGAGATATACCGACTTCTCATATTCAGGTGATAGACCTGCAAGAAGTGCTCTCATATCATTCCGCTGTGTCTCGTTCTTGTGTGAAAAGCCCGCTGTATCAACAAAAATCACATCTGCCTGCTCATATTCAGCCACCGCACTATTTAACTCTGTGGCAGTATAAATGACAGACAAAGGTGTATCCAGAATATTTGCAAATGTACGTAACTGGTCTGTTGCAGCTATTCTGTATGTATCAGCAGTGATAAATGCGATATTTTTATTATAATTAACCTTGAATTTTGAAGCAATTTTAGCAATTGTGGTTGTCTTGCCAACGCCTGTCGGTCCGACAAAGAAAACAACTCTTGGTTTTTTGCCGTTTACCTTTATAGTTTCAGGCTGACCAAATCTTAAAATGAGTTTCTGGTATACATTTGATAAAATCACATCGAGACTGTTACCGGGACGTAGGAATTTCTCGATTTCATCAAGAATTTGGTTGATATATTTCTCATCCACCTCATTATCCAGCAGTGTCTTGTATAAAATGCGGACAAATTTAAGTTCCTGTGCACTTTGAGGCTTTGAAGGCTCCTTATTTTGAGGTTTATCAAATGTGCTTTCCATCATTTTGGCAATGGAATCAAGCTCCTTGATTTCCTGTTCAATATCGCTGGTCTGTTCAGCCGCCTTTTGGGCTGCCGGTGCAGGTGTAGGTTTTAAGGTCTCAGATGCAGATTTTGGGGCGAATGAAGGCATCTTTATTTCTTCATCTGCCTTGTAATCAATTTTACCCGGGAGTGTAGTCCTTGCAAGCTGCGAGGTCGTTATTGTCTGTGTCTGTTTTTTTTCATCCATAGCCGCAGTCACCTCATATGTTGAGCTTTTGAATATACCAAATAATCCCTTTGGCTTAATCTCCTTGATATTCATAATCACAGCATTTGGACCAAAGGCCTGCTTTGCACATTCAATTGCTTCTTCTTTTGTTTTTCCAGTGAATTTGTTAATAGTCATTTATGCAGTCACCATTCCTACCGACTGAAGCTCAACATTTGATTCAACCTCATTGTAGGATAACACAATGAGATCCTTGAAATAATCCTCAGTCATTTTCTTAAAGTACATTCTAACAATTGGAGATGTAATAATAATAGCACTCTTTCCCAAACTTTCCAACTTACCAATTTCTGTTTCAACAGATTTGATAATAGCCTTTATCCTGTCAGGATCAAGAGAAAGGTAAGAGCCCTGCTCTGTCTGTTTAACAGATGACATAATTTCCTGCTCCACAGCAGGGTCAAGTGTGATGACACTTGTGGTCTCATTTGCAGGAAAATACTTACTTGATATAGCTCTCTTTAAGCCCTGGCGCACGTATTCCGTAAGTACATCTGTATCCCTGGTGGTCTGTGCGTGATCGGCAAGCGTCTCAAAAATTGTAAGCAGATCCCTAATAGAAATTCCCTCGCTCAAAAGATTCTGAAGCACCTTCTGAATCTCACCAAGACCAAGCAGCTTTGGTATGAGTTCGTCCACAATGACAGGATTTGATTCCTTGAGATTGTTGACCAGATTCTGTACATCCTGTCTGGTGAGAAGCTCTGCAATATGAGATCTGATAACCTCAGTCAGATGAGTAGCTATAATCGATGGCGGATCTACAACTGTATATCCAAGACTCTCAGCACGCTCTCTTTGGCTTTCCGTAATCCATATGGCCGGAAGATGGAATGAAGGCTCAAATGTAGGAATACCTGTTATCTCCTCCTCCACATAGCCCGGATTCATAGCCATGTAGTGATCAAAAAGTATCTCACCTTCTGTTACCTGTATGCCCTTTATCTTGATGATATACTGATTAGGATTAAGCTGTATATTATCCCTTAATCGTATGATAGGTACGACAGTTCCAAGCTCTAAAGCAATCTGTCGCCTTATCATTACAACTCGGTCAAGCAGATCCCCTCCCTGATTTACATCTGCAAGAGGAATGATACCATAGCCAAACTCAAGCTCAATAGGGTCAACCTGCAGCAGTGAAACGACATTTTCGGGTTTTCGTATTTCCTCGGCATCGCTTTCAGCCTGTGCGGTCTCATCCTCTATGCTCTCAATACCGGCTTTTTTATCCAGATTTTTACCTGTTACAAAAAAAGCCACCGCAAGCCCAATAAAGAGCCACCACTCATTGCGAAGAGGTGTGAGTATACCTAAAACCACAAGTACAATTGATACAATATAAAGCACCTTGGCTGTGCCAAAGAGCTGGCCTAAAAGCTCTCCTGAAAAATCATTCTCATTGGAGCCTTTTGTGACAAGAATACCGGTTGAAAGAGATATAAGTAAAGACGGTATCTGTGAAACAAGTCCGTCTCCGATTGTGAGCAGGCCAAACTTCTGTATGGCCTCATTTGCATCAAGCCCCTGGAACATAACACCCATTATGGTGCCTCCAACCAGGTTGATAAGTGTAATAATAATACCGGCTGCTGCATCTCCCTTTACGTACTTTGTAGCACCATCCATAGCTCCGTAGAAGCTTGACTCCTTCTGGATTTTATCACGGCGAGCCTTGGCTTCCTTGTCAGTGATGGCTCCTGTGTTTAAGTCGGCATCAATAGCCATCTGTTTGCCGGGCATAGCATCGAGCGTGAATCGTGCAGTTACCTCAGCAACACGCTCAGATCCCTTGTTGATAACAACAAACTGGATGATAATGAGCACTATAAAAACGATTGCACCGATGACTAAATTACCCCCACCAACGAATTGACCAAACACATTTACAACCACACCCGGGTTTCCGGTTGATAAAATAAGCCTGGTAGATGAGACATTAAGTGAAATCCTGAATATAGTCGTAAACAGTAATAGTGTCGGGAAAAATGACATATCAAGCACTTCTTTTACAAAAAGCACCTTAAAAAGAATGATGAGTGCTATTGAAAGGTTGAATGCAAGCATAACATCTAACAGGAAGGATGGAATAGGTATGATAAAAAACAAAACAGCACATAACAGATATAATCCAACACCTAAATCTGTCTTTTTTAACATATTCTATTCCTCCTTTCCGTTAAATCACGGACTGCATATATAAAGTCCGTATTTATCTTTTTGTTTTATAATAATAAATTAATCTAATTATTTTCCTTGTAAATCATGGCAAGTATTTCCGCAACTGAACGATAAAGCTCAGGCGGTATCTCAGCTCCAAGATCCACATTGTGAAAGAGCATTCGTGCAAGAGGTTTATTCTCGACTATATGGATATTATTGTCTCTTGCTATTTCCTTTATTTTCTGCGCCACATAATCCTGACCCTTTGCGACCACTACCGGAGCATCATTTTTTTGAGCATCGTACTTTACTGCAACAGCAAAGTGAGTAGGGTTGGTGATGACAACATCAGCCTTTGGCACATCCTGCATCATCCTTCGCTGTGAAGCCTCCTGCATACGTTTACGCTGCTGACCCTTAATGGCCGGATCTCCCTCTGTATTTTTAAACTCATCCTTGACCTCCTGTTTGGTCATCTTCATATCATTGTTAAACTTGTGCTTATTGTAAGCAAAGTCAGCAATACCGACTATCATATAGACAATACTGATCTTAAGACCGGTATTTATGATGATATCACCAATCAGTACTATTGCCTGTTTGAGCGGAAGCTCATAGAGTATAAATATATCATTCTGATGTGATTTAACAGAGGAATAAGCCACATACATAATGATTCCTACCTTTAGTACAGACTTAAGAAGCTCAAAGATGGAGTCCTTTGACAGTATCCTCTTAAATCCGTTTATGGGATTAAACTTGCTAAGCTTTGGAGCCATAGGCTTAGTGGATATTTTAAATCCAACCTGGATGATACTCACGAGAATCGTGATTACAACTCCGAAAGCAAAAAACGGCAGCACAGTCAGTAAAAACTGAAGTATTACATTATTTAAATAATGTGTGACCGAAACAGATGAAATCTGCTCCTGTGACTCCTTTAAAAAGTCAGGCATTTTTTTATATACAGTAGAAAACAATCCAATCAGATTGCCCCCTACAAAGGATATAAATATCTTTAATACTAAAAACAGCACTATAAGATCAAAGGCAGCTGTAAGCTCCTTGCTTTTTGCTACCTTGCCCTCTTCCCTGGCATCCTTTAACTTCTTTTCAGTTGCCGGCTCTGTTTTCTCGCCGCCCTCGCCATCCTGTGCAAACCATTGCAGATTGTAGCACAACACTGTATGCAATTTGGAAAATTCATCTAAACTGTCAGTACATTCCATCAATTATCGAAACCACCATAGTCTTAATTTCTGTAATAATAAAATTAGCAATGTTCGGAATTAGATATACTATCAAAAATAATACAATAAATCCTGCTATAATTTTTAACTGGATACCTACAGAGAACATATTCATCTGAGGCGCAACCTTTGCCATGATTCCCAGTATACAGTTCATTATCATCATGCACGCAAAGACCGGAAGAAATATCCTGAAGCCTATTACAAACATATCGCCCATATACTTAGTCATGGTAGAGAGCATATTGTCAAATTGAAACTGTGCACCTCCAAGCGGTACAACTGAAAAGGAGTCACAAACTGCCCTTATAAGATATGTGTGCATATCAGATACAAGAAGCAGGACAAGAACTACGTAATAGTAGAAATTACCTGTAACTGTTGTCTCTGAATTCATCGATGGATTGAATTCTGTTGCCATGGACAGACCTATATCCATATCAATCAGATTTCCCGCAAAAATAACAATGGAATTACATATATTGGCCGCAAAACCTATGAGCAGTCCTGTAATTCCTTCTTTTACGACCAGTACAGCAAAACCTACTGCACTGACATAGGAAAGCTGTGGTCTTTCTATGATATTGTACATAAACAAAGCAACAAAGGCTGATAAGCCGGTCTTGACACGTGCCGGAACCGCATTATCTCCAAAAAACGGAGCTATGTACACAAATGATGCAATACGCACCAGAATCAGCAAAAAATATTCAAAATTTGCAATAGAAAAAGAATAATTAATCATATATCATCCTATCCCATGCTTATATAATAACTGAATTTGGACCACAAATCAGTCATAAATCCGGACATAGTGTCGAGCATCCATGAGCCACAGAGCATCATCACAAGAAAAATTGCAATTATTTTTGGCACAAATGTAAGTGTCTGCTCCTGAATTGACGTAACTGTCTGAAATATACTGACTATAAGTCCGACAATCAGCGAAATAAGCAAAAGCGGAGCTGATGTAATGATTGTAGTATAAATTGCCTCTCTGGCAATATCCAAAACAGCTTCCTGGGTAATCATATGTACACCTCCTAGTAAAACGTCTTGACCAGATTACCAATAACCAGATCCCAGCCATCCGCAAGGATAAACAAAAGTACCTTAAACGGCATCGAGATGGTTGTCGGTGGAAGCATCATCATACCCATTGACATTAGCACTGATGAAACAACCATATCTATTACTATAAACGGAATGTATATTAAAAAGCCTAATATAAAGGCTGTTCTAAGCTCACTAAGTATAAAGGCCGGAACAAGTGTTGTAAAAGGTACATCATCATAGTCATCGTACTCATCTCCTGAGATATCCACAAACAGCTTTATGTCCTTAGTCTGTGTCTGCCCATACATAAACTCCCTGAATGGTCCCTCAGCCTCCTTTATAGCCTCCTGCTGGGTGATTTTACCCTCATCAAGGGGCTTTATAGCCTTTTCGTTTACCTGTGAAAAAGTCGGCCACATAATAAAAAGTGTCAAAAACAAAGCCAAACCGACAAGGACCTGATTAGGTGGTGCTGTCTGGGTACCGATAGCTGTTCTGACAAAATGCAGTACGATAATAATTCTTGTAAAAGAAGTCAGCATGATGAGAATAGAAGGTGCTAAAGATAATACTGTAAGCACCAAAAACATCCTGACAGGTGTGGACAGAGAGCCTGACTCATTGTTGTAATATATGTTCAGACCATTTGTGCTGTCAGAGGTGGCATCGGCTAAATCCTTGTCACCACTGTCAAGACTTTTAACGTCATCCAAATCGTTTGTCACATCATTTGTACTGATATCACCGGATGGTGAGGGGCTCTGACTTGCATTTACACTGTCAGGATAAAATATGCATAATGAAATTGTTACCATAATGACTGCAATTGCAAAAATAAATGATGCATTGCAATATACAGCCTTGAATTTCTTCATGAATCTATTCATGTCTGCTCCTGTTACTGTACTTTTCTTTCAATTTATCCATAATTGCTGAAAAGGATTCCGGATTCTGCATCATGCTTTGAGAATCCTTAAATGATAAATCCTTTAATTCCTCCTCCTTAAGCTCGGTGAGATAATTCACATCATCCTTTCCGATTGAAACAACGATATATTTTGTACCTGCCTCAACAATACTGATCATCTTATTATTTCCGACGCTTATTGTTTCAATAATTCTAAGATTCTTATTAAAGCTTCGCCCCTTCTGGATACCCGCCATCCATCTGGTGGTAAAATATGTCAGGATAAGCACAAAAACAAAAATTATTAAAACTGTGATGAGCTGGACAAAGCTGTCCAGTGATGTTGCTGCTAATATCATTTTAATTCCTCTGCATAGTATTGATTAAATGTCAGCTGAAACTATTTTGTCTTTCCGGTGTTTATCTTTGAATTGACTATCTCAGTGATTCGTACACCAAAGCTTTCCTCAATTACAACAACCTCGCCCTTAGCTACATATTTACCATTTACAAGAATATCTATCGGTTCTCCTGCCAGCTTATTAAGCTCTATGATCTTGCCCGGACCGAAATCGAGTATTTCGGAAATGGATTTTTTGGTGCGTCCAAGCTCAACTGTCACTTCAAGAGGAACATCCATGATTAAATCAATGTTTTCAGGCTGGTAGACCTGATTTGGCATGGCTCCAAAAGGGGTGAATTGAGCGTTCTGTACATTAACCTGATTGCCTATCATATTTTGTGCCCCCATATTCTGGTTCATCATTCCCTGATTCATCATATTCTGACTATTCATATTCGAATTCATCATATTTTCGTTTATCATGCCCTGACTGTTTGCGGAAGCATTATTCATGCTGCCACTATCCTGTGGCTGTTGTATAGGCGCAGCCTGTGTGGCGGTGTTTGAACTTTGAGGAACATCCTCTGTCACACTTTGTGTATCAAGCTCCATATTCTGAGATACCCCCTTACACATTTCCTTTACAAATGCCGGTGGGTAAAGCTGCATTATCTCGCTGTCTACTAGATCCCCAATCTCCATATGGAAGGAAATCTTTACAAACTCTTCAGACAGGAAGCTGTCAATTTCACCCTCGTTTAAGGTGTTTTTTAAATCAACAACCTCTGCGATAGGAGGGCTGATATCGATAGTACGATTGAGCATAGACGAAAGAGATGTGGCGGAAGAACCCATCATCTGGTTCATTGCCTCACTGATAGCACTAAGGTGCAGCTCTCCAATCTCACCATTTATATTCGTTCCATCTCCACCCATCATAAGGTCGGTTATAATTTTTACATCCTTTTCTTTGAGTACGAGAATATTGCTTCCATTTAACCCCTGTGTGTATCCGATTTTGATAAACACACACGGTTTTTCATACTCGTCAACAATTTTGTCCCAATTTGAAAAAGAAACAACAGGAGTAGAAATCTCTACTCTTCTATTTACAAGTGAAAACAGCGTGGTTGCAGCTGTTCCCATACTGATATTGGCAATCTCTCCAATCGCATCCTTTTCGGATTCTGTCAATATCTCATCGCTCGAATCCGCCGCATCGTTGTTATTTAACAATGCATTTATTTCCTCCTGCGATAAAACTCCATCCATGATTTATTGCTCCTCTCTGACTACTGATGTAATTCTTACCGCATATTTATCACCGGAAGAACCAGGTAGTGCAGTAAACTTTTTGATATTTCCTACATAAATGTCCAACTCATCATCCACATTGGTGTCAAGTCTTATTACATCACCCGGCACAAGCGTAGAAAAATCCTTTACTGATATAAGACTCTTGCCAAGTACCGCTTTGACCGGTATTTGTGATTTTTGAATAAGGCTTTCTATGGCATTTCTATAGTTGGTTTCATCATGATTTTGTATGTTAGAATACCAGTATCTGGTATTCAGCTTATCTATAACAGATTCAAGTGTGATATAAGGCAGACATATATTCATCAATCCCTCAACATCACCAATCTTTATATTCATAGTGATAATAGCTATCACCTCGCTGGGAGATATAATCTGAGCATACTGGGAATTGGTCTCAATTCGCTCTAAATGAGGGCTTATATCAAGTACATTCTGCCACGGCTCCTGGAGCAGATTAATGCATATAACTAAAATACGCTCAATAATCAAAAGCTCAATCTCTGAAAATTCTCTCGTCTTATCGAGAGAATCTCCCCTTCCGCCAAGCATACGGTCTACAATAGCATATCCAAGACCGGAAGCCATTTCAACTATTATATTCCCCTGTAACGGTGCAAAGTTGACAATGCCAAGCAGCACCGGATTTGAAAGCGCGTTTGTGAATTCAGAGTATGTAACCGCCTCCGAATTCATCACCTCTACCTGCACAGACTTTCGCAGATAAACGGGAAGGTTTGTTGTAAGAAGCCTTCCATAATGCTCAAATATTATTTCAAGGGTCCTTAGATGTTCCTTTGAAAACTTAGATGGGCGGGCGAAATCATAGTCTTTGACCGTCTGTTCACTATTCTCTTTTATTTCATCTACATCAAGCTCGCCGCTGCTTAGGGCATTGAGCAGATTGTCTATCTCACTCTGAGATAAAACATCACCCATCTGTTAATCACCACCTGTATCCAAATTATTAAATATCTGCCTGTTTTAAAACCGGCATAAGTATTTGTAAAGAAATCATCACTGGGTAAGCGAAGATACAATATTTACATCTACTATATAGTCTGCTCCGAATTTCTTCTGGAGAGTTTTGAGAATCTTATCATGAACAGCACTCTTATCGGTGTTGTACTGTTCCATTGTGTAATCGCCTATTATGTCTGTAATGTCTGCTAAGATAACATTTTTCTTGGCGGACAGATCCTCACCGTAGGTCTTATATCCGTCACTCTTTTTGTTGAGTGAAAGTGATATGCCACAAACAAGATAATGTGTATTGCCATCCTCAGATGGGGCAAAATTGAAGGTAAGTGTATCATCATCGGCTGTAAGTGCATAATCAACAATCTGATCCTGCGGCAGCTGTGAACCACTAGTTGCAGTGCCACTGTTTAAGTCTAGTGATATAGCCTCACACACCTGGTCTATCAGATTGTTTGCCTTTTTTGTCTCAGGTATAATTGTAAATATAAGCAGTGCTGTAAGCACAAGGTTTGCAAAACAAAGTGCTAAAATCAGTACTGAAATTAAATTCTTTTTCATATGCATTCCTTTCCGGATTAATTGGTATTGAACTCTGAATTGTAAGAATTATACACCTTAATCTCTACACGTCTGTTCCTGGCCCTTCCCTCTGGAGTAGAGTTGTCCGCAACCGGATCATAGTCTCCTCTTCCGGATGACTTTATATGGGCAGGGTTTAAGCTTGTATTGTCCCTGATGTAATTTGCAACGCTCAGTGCTCTGTACATAGAAAGCACATCATTACTCTCATACTTGGAACGTGATGAAACCGGAACATTGTCAGTATGCCCTTCAATCTCTATCAGATTATCCTGATATGCAGCTAAAATAGATGAAATCTTGTTCACTACCGGATATGCCTCTTCCATTACATCAGCCTTACCCGATTCAAACAACAGGGCTCCATTCAGACTCAATTGCACGTACTGTGCATTGAAATCCACTTCTACAGCATCCTGTAAGCTAGTGTTTTCGAGCTGTTTTTCTATCTGCTCTGACATTTTTTCAGATTCAGAAAGCTCCATCTGCTCATACTGTTCTTCGGCATTCTTGTCATCACCCTCTGTGGTGCTTTCAGTTGTCGATTTGGAATTGGCCAGATCATTGTAATATTTATCCAAAAACTCAAGCTGGCTGACTCCTGCTCCAACAAGCCTGCCATCACCGATAGATGTGCTGCCTCCCGGCAAAACACTAACACTGCTTGTCAGTGATGCAATGACCAGCTGGAATTTCTCAGCGTCAACAGTTGACATAGAGAACAAGAGCACGAAAAAGCATAAAAGCAGGTTCATAAGATCCGAGAAAGTTGACTGCCACGCCGGTGCTCCCTTTGGCGGATCCTCAGGTCTCCTTTTCGCCACTATTCCTCACCTCCGCCTTCTGGTGAGAGAGCCTCTCTCTTGTCAGGTGAAAGGAAGGACTTGAGCTTTTCCTCAATAACTCGTGGGTTTTCACCCGCCTGAATGGAAAGCAGACCTTCTATGATAAGAGTCTTGAGAGTGAGCTCAAGCTCATTGTTAGCCTTAAGCTTGTTAGCAAATGGGGCGCAAAGCCAGTTGGCAATAAGCGAACCGTAGAATGTAGTAACAAGGGCAACCGCCATATTCGGACCTATTGTTGAAGAATCCTCAAGGTTTTTAAGCATATTGATAAGACCGATAAGTGTACCGATCATACCCCAGGCAGGACCCTGCTCTCCCCAGAATTCCCAGAAAGAAATTGTTTTCTTATGACGTTCCTCCATGCTTAGCATATCTGTTTCAAGAATGCCTCTCACAAGCTCTGCATCCGTACCGTCTACTACAAGCATAATACCCTTCTTTAAGAATTCATCGTCTATACTGCCGGCAGCTTCCTCGAGGGCTAAAAGTCCCTCCTTACGGCTGACATTTGACAGCTCTATTATTTTATTTATTGTCTCTCCAGGGTCTACGCTCTTTTCCTTAAAAGGAAGTGCAAATGACTTGATTCCGGCTATAAAGCCCGATAGCTTGTTAGAGCAAAGCACAGCCGAGAGTGAACCACCTATCGTGATAATTGCAGAGGGCGCATCAAGAAAGTTTAATAATGCAGGTACCCCACCATTTTGAATGATACCGAACAAAACCATTCCGATACCAAGAATTACTCCTAAAAGAGATGCTATATCCACTTATACACACCTTCCATAAATAAATATTTGTCGAATGACCTTAGTTATAATTCTACTAAATTTTAGTGTAAATGTCTATGTAAAAATAATATTTTTAATAAAAAATACACAAAATATTGGGAAATGACCTAAGCCATCCCCCAATACCTTGCGAAATTATTATCTCTTAAGATTGATAAGCTCCTCGAGAAGTGTATCAGATGTAGTGATGACACGTGAGTTTGCCTGAAATCCACGCTGAGTTACTATCATATCCGTAAACTGTGAAGACAAATCTACATTTGACATCTCAAGCTCTCCTGATGAGATAGAGCCTCCGTCAGCTGATATTTCAACTCCTATTCCATCAAACTCACCTGAGTTTAATGTGCTCTGATAGCAGTTGTCTCCGATTTTTTCAAGACCTGATGCATTGGCAAACTGTGCCACAGCTATCTGGCAGAGTAAAACAGTATTACCATTGTCATATGAACCGTATATCTTACCATCGTCACTGACAGTTATGCCTGTAAGTGCTCCGAGTGCTTTTCCCTTGCCATCGCCCTGCAAGTCACCGTTCATACCTCCGATAGTAGAGGTTCCGTAATTATTATAGTTCATGGATTTGCTGAAATCCACTTCTATATTACTGAAATTACTTCCGTTGATTGAGGCATCCTGTGTGTTTAAGACGGAAAGATTCAGGTTTATTGTCTTTGCAGCCGGTGAATTTGCACTTGAAATTGATGTAAAAGTACCCTCACTCTGGTCAAAAACGAGCGAAGCGTCCTCAAATATAGTCTGGGGATCTACAGCCCTTCCTTTATACGAGTACATTGTCTGTCCGTTTGGTCCCTGGCTTGTAATAAAATTACCATCCTTGTCCACATCAAATATTGAATTTCCCTTAGAATCAACGATATCCTTAAGCGTTACATCATATGTACCATCGGTATTTGTCTTTTTAATACCAAACTTTGCAGTATAGTTGTATCCCAAGTCATCAAAAAAGCCTATAGTGATGATTCTTCCGGTGTCGGCTGCCTGGGCATCATTTTTATCGAGCACACCTGATACATATGCCTTTGTTGTAGCCTCCGGAGCTGAGGTATTAGTGGCAGACGACATTACCTGCAGTGATGATACCGTATCCTTTATCACGTTGCCCTTTGCATCTACCTGCCATCCCTGCAATGTATATCCTGTAGAGCTCATACATAAATAACCGTTACCATCTACATAGAAATCGCCGGCACGGGTGAAAAGACGGTTTGTTCCATCACTTACCACAAAAAAGTTAGTCGCGTTTTTGTCATTTAATCTAAGATCAAATGGATTACCGGTAGTCTCAGCGGAACCGGCTCCGGTAATATTTACAGCAGTGGCACCAGACTTTACACCAAGACCTATCTGCTTTGCATTTTTTCCACCGGTACCGGCGGCTCCGTTTCCGGCCGAAGCGCCCGATGTAGTCTGGTACATAATCTCACTGAAACGCACTGAAGATGCCTTAAAGGCCTCAGTATTTACGTTTGCGATGTTGTTACCAATAACATCCATTCTTGTCTGATGTGTCTTGAGTCCTGACACAGCAGAATAAAGTGATCTCATCATAGTTGTTTGTCCTCCTATAGTATAGATGGACGGTATGGGCTTTTTCTGTCATTCAAAAGCCCTCTGCCTCCTTAAAAGGTCCGGCTACATAATTACCGCGCCATCAATATTTGTAAATACATTTGAATTAGTTTCCGCCTGGTCCATTGCAGTGACAACGGTCTTACTTGGCACATTTACTATAAACGCAATATCATCTACAAGCACCAGTGAATCGTTTACACCCTTGCTATCTGCAGCTGCTATCCCCTTTTGAAGACGCATGCTCTGGTCGTCGGAAAGATTAATATTTCTCTGTGTCAGCCGCATTGATGCATGCTTTGAGAATTTAACCGGCTGTGTCTGCTGCTTTAATATTTCCTCAAAAGATATATCATTTGTCTTTTTGTCTGTAGATTTTTGCTTATTTAGATATTGATTTGTCAGCTGCTCTATGGATGAGTAATTATTAACGATATTCTTCATAATCCACCTCACGCAGTCTGATTCGTATCGTTTTCTTTACTGTCAGCCTGATTATTTTTATCTGCCGCAATAAGCTCCTTAAGCTTATCCTCATAAGCCTGAAGCTTGCTGTAATCACTGGCATTTATAAACTGCTTGCCATAATCCGAAAGTCCGTCGTACAGCTTTCTTGCTTCCTCTATGCTGCCCTTTGAATCTATCGTCAGATCCTCTATCTTTGGAAGCTTTGCTATAAGACTTGAAAATGTACTTGAGTTTACAATTGCATCGTAGTACTCATCCGTTGATACAGAATAGAGACTCGAGTAGTCGTACATTTTTTCATTGATAGACAGCTGAATCTTGCCATCCTTATATGTGACATAGTCTACCTTGCCACTGTAGTATCCGGAAGCACTATCCTTATCAGTAACAATAACCTCCTTGCCTACAAGTGAAAGTGCTGCACTCTTTGTAGTCTGGTCATTTGATGATGCCATGGATTCTTTCATAGAAAGAGTTGCCTCCAGCTGTGAGAATGTAGCCATCTGTGCCACATAGTCGGTGTTGCTTGTTGGTTCAAGCGGATCCTGGTACTGCATCTCTGCACTTAAAAGCTTTAAGAAATCATCATAGCCAAGATTTGAGCCACTTGCTTTTGCACTGCCTGTTTTTCTGTTTTGTGTCGGAGTGGTATTTGTCTTGTCTAGCTTTCCGTTTGTAACATTTGCTGTAATTGCCATTTGTCCTCCTTTTTCATGACACCTTATGCTGTGAAATCTACTGAATTTCCGTTATCTCTCATAATCTGTGTCACAAGTCTTTCTTCAGCACGATCCTGCATCATATCGCTGTCTATGCCGCTGTCAGAGCTGTTTGAACCATTATAGGAATTTGTGCTCTCCTGCTGTCTGCTGTCGTTTGCAGCACCCTGCTCGAGATTCCTCTCAAACTCATGTGATGCAACGGTGATTTCCACCTCATTTACCCTGATGCCTGAATTGTTTAAGGCTTCCTTAAGATTGACCATCTGTGTCTGTAAGGCTTCTTTTACAGCCTCATTGGAAACTGCAATTCTTGCAGATATCTCACTGTTTTTCTGAGATACGTTGATATACATTCTTCCAAGGCTTTCAGGTGTAAGCTGAAGGTTAATTGCAGATTCTTCAGTGGTGTTTGATATGCTCATACTGTCGACAATCTGTCTGATGATATCGGTCGTATCAACACGTAAACGGCTTTGTGACTGTGACATTTCAAATGAAGTATCAGTATTCAACTGTTCGCTGACAGATGCATGAAGCACTGAATTGTCTGAGTGTGCGCCATCATCATGATGCAATACGCGCTCACCGGAATCATCAAAGCTGCTGTCAGCCTGAGACTTTGACTGAGTCTTTTCTGTATTTTCATCTGATGTAATACCATTGCCTGTTTCGCCTGAAGAAGTGCCTTCGTCCGGGTTTTGGTAAGAGCTGTCCTGTGTACTGCCATCATATACCTTAACAGCTTCATCAGCAGTATCGTTTATATTCTGACCCGAAGCTGCTGTATCGTCATAGCTGCTGTCAACCGTTTTTTCCGTTGTATCAGCCGAAGAAACTATATCTGCATCTAGTATTTCACCATCATCTGAAGCAGTAAGCTGTGATAATAAATCAAGCTGTGCATCATTTTCAGATGCAACCTGAGACACATCATTAAACAGTGCAGTAAAGTCGGCATTTAAAACAAGTGCCTGTGGATCAGATGCATTTCCGGTGACCTCACAATATAATGCCGACAGATTTGCAGGGTTGAGTAAATCCATAGCTGTCAGTCCAAGAAGCTGCATTGCATTATTAAGTTCATCCTCAGATATATCGAGGTCATCAGTTACTTTTTCAACTATCTGCGAAGATATATCATCTGTGATTTTTTTAACTTCGCTTTCTGTAGGGCTGTTTTTTGATGCAGTTTTGATGCTTATTTCCTTAGTATTGTTTTTATTTAAAGTATAAGAGTTTCTTCGCTTTAAAAATGTAGTGCTGTTATCCTGCACAGCTGTCCGGCCGCCAAGATAGCTTTTAAAGTCAATACCGGATTGTGCAGCTGTTTGCGTTACAGCCTTCTGCCCTGTCGAAACATTCCGTCCACCTGATACATTTGGTACAACAGGTGATATTGTATTGTCTGCCATATTCTCCTCCTTTCTTTTATTATTGTAACAAGATATGCTATCAGTTTTGTGAAGGATTCATAATCTTAGTAACCTTTGCCGCCGTAGCCGAATCCATTTTACCAAGGATATTACCTCTCGACTGGGCATCCATGGCATTTAATATCTTGGCAACAAGTGACAGATTGTCGGTCATGCTGTCAAAAATAGCTGCGGCCTCCTTAGGCTTCATTTTGGAATATGTCTGGGCATAATCCTTAATTTCATCATCCTGTTCAAGCTGTTCACACACCTGTTTATATAAGATTTCTGCATTGGCAGGATCTACCTGCTCGTAGAATTTCTTATATTCTTTTATATCGGGTGCTTTATCTGAAAAAACAACCTCCTCATAGTATTTTTCTTTTTCCTCCTCAAAGGCTGCCTGCTCCTCCTTATAGGTGCTCAAATCCTGTATCTGGGCATTTAAATCATTGATTGTCTGGGCATCTGCCTGATTCTTGCTATTGGCATCATCCAATTGCTTTTCGAGCTCCTTAATTCTCGAAACCGCATCGTCCAAATTTGTGTAGCCTGCGGTCTCTGTGGACTCAGATGCAGTGATATTGCCGGAATCAGGAAGTATCTTACTTAGTACAGGCACATCCTTTAGTGCCGGCGCAAGCACAGTCGAGCCAAAGCCACCCACATCTGCTTTTACAAAAACTGCAAATATTCCAAGCCATATTGCAATAATAAGTATAGTAACAAGCACCATGACTATCTTGCTTGAGACAGAATCACTGTCATCATTTTCTGCATCGGGCTTATCGGCTTCATGATTCTTCTTTGCTTTCTTAGCCGCCTTTTTAGCGGCTTTTTCTTCCATTTTCTTTTCTTTTTTTGTTTTCTTAGTATCCTTGGTTGATTCTGCTTCGTTTAGTTCTGCCATATTTCCTCCGGACTACGAATTATAGGTAAAGCTCACAAGCTGGTCTATCTCTTTAGATTCGTTGTCTTTTTCCTCTTTTTGAAAATCCTCAAATTTCTTATCGCGCAGCTTCTCATGCGTCTTGCGCTCTTTCATAAGCTCATTCAATGCCACTCTTTTAACCTCCAGCATATCCTCCGCTTTCTTTACATTCATAAGCTGTGTGCGGATAGCCGATTTGAGTGAATTTATGTTTTTTTTGCAAATATTAATTTCAGATATATTTAAGCTGCCTGAAAGCTGTTCCTTAAGAGCAGCTTCATAGACCGCACGCTTTTTAAACAGCTCTTCGAGCTTTTCTTTTTCAGTCAGATAAGCACGGTTTGCTTCCGAAAATTCGTTCTTCGCCTGTGTTTCAAGCTTTATTTTTATATCAAGTATATTTTGCATGCTGTATTTGAATTTTCCCATACTACTCGAACACCTTCTCTAAAAGCTCAAGCTCCTCTTCAAAGCTGAATTTCTCATCTGTTCCCTGACAAAGGAATGAGTTAACAGCACCAATTTTTTGAATGGCATAGTCGATATCCGGGTTTGAGCCGTTTTTGTATGCACCGATATTGATAAGATCCTCAGCCTCCGTGTATGTGGCTAGCACGTTTTTTAATCTGCCGGCGAGATTTTTGTGTTCCTTAGTTGCTATAGCACTCATAACTCTCGAAATACTCTGCAGTACATCAATAGCCGGATAATGATTTTTATGTCCCAGCTTTCTATCGAGCATGATGTGGCCATCCAAAATAGAACGCGCCGTATCTGTAATAGGCTCATTGAAATCATCTCCATCGACAAGCACAGTGTACAGCCCTGTGATAGAGCCTTTATCAGCTCTTCCTGCTCTCTCTAAAAGCTTTGGCATCTCAGAATACACACTTGGTGGATATCCTCTCGTCACAGGGGGCTCTCCGGATGCCAGTCCTATCTCTCTTTGAGCCATGGAAAAACGTGTCAGTGAATCCATCATCAAAAGCACGTCTTCACCCTTGTCACGAAAATATTCAGCAATGCTTGTAGCTGTCTTTGCAGCCTTGTTTCTTATAAGAGCCGGCTTGTCAGAGGTTGCAACTACTACAACAGAGCGCGCCATACCCTCAGGGCCAAGATCCCTTTCTATGAACTCCCTAACCTCCCTGCCTCGCTCTCCAATCAGGGCAATTACATTGATATCTGCCTTTGTGTTGCGGGCAAACATACCAAGAAGAGTACTTTTACCGACTCCTGAGCCTGCAAAAATACCGATACGCTGTCCCTTGCCTACTGTGATGAGGCCATCTACTGCCTTCACTCCCAGAGGAAGCACATCACTGATAATTTCTCTGGACATCGGATCAGGTGGCGGTGCTTCTATCGGATATTCACTGTCAAGCTCAAGGTCTTTTTCATCACAGTCAGTTACACGGCCTATTCCGTCAACTGTATGGCCTAAAAGCTCATCACCGACAGCTACCGTGAGAGGATGTCCTGTATTTTCAACTATACAGCCGACACCAACTCCCTCCACATTGTCAAACGGCATCAGAATAATATGTGAATCTTTAAATCCTACCACCTCAGACATGACATAATCCCTGCGTTCCTTGTCAAGAAAAATCATGCAAAGATCATTGAGCTTAGCCTTGGGACCAATTGATTCTATCGTAAGACCGACAACCTTGTCCACCTTGCCAAAGCATTTATAGTACTCACCGCTTTTTAATTGTAAATACTTTTGTGCTACCTCTAACAATTAAAATCCCTTTCTTCCAACACTCATACAGCTATATCAGCTGCAAAGTGAGCGTATATCCTTCACCAGATTGTTGAGCTCCATATCAATTCCACAGTCAAACACTCCAAAGCTTGTCTCAATGAAGCAGCCGCTCGTGTCAAGATTTGCGTCATTTACAACCTCGATATCAATATCATTGCCTATGCGTTCCTGAATCTCATCCAAATGCGACATCATAAACTTATAGTTTGAATAAGCTACATGTATACGAAATTCTTTGCCCACCTCTATATTTGACATGGTATTTTCAACCAGATGAAACAAGATATCCTTTTTATCATCGAACTGTATTTTAAAGACTTTGTTAAAAACCTGAATTATTGCATCTATCAGATCTGATTCAAGCTCCTTTGAATAAGCATCATATTTTGATTTCAAAGCGCTTTCTTTATCTGAAAGCTCCTGTCTTAAAGATATTTCTTTTTCGTCAAACTCTCTCTGACACTCAGCCAGACCATCCTCATAGCCCTTTGACTTGTTATCAGCATATAGAATCTGTGCACGTTGTTTAGCCTCATCTAAAAGTCTTGAGGCCTCTGCCTTTGCTTTGTCCAATATGCTATCAGCCTCAAGCTTTGCTTCCTCTAAGAGCCTTTCCTTCTCAGCTGAAACATCTATTTCTGTGACTACAGCAGCATTTATGCCATCATTGAAGCCGCTCTCCTGCGTGTCCGGACTTAGCGATTTTGTTTTTTCTAAGCTGCTCTGTGCATCAGATGATATGCCTGTATAACTATCAGCGGGGCGGCTTATGGAGTCGGCAAAAATCTGCTTTATCATGGAATTGCTATTTATCACACGGACATTTTTATCTTCTCCGGCAACACGATACTGCTTTAATATATTAGACAACTATATCATCACCTCCGCCTCTTGAAATGACAATATCACCCGAATCCTCAAGCTTTCTGATAACAGCAACTATCTTTTGCTGCGCCTCCTCAACATCCTTCATACGTACAGGTCCCATGAAATCCATATCCTCTTTTATCATAGCGGCAAGTCGTTTTGAAAGATTCCTAAATATGACATTTTGTAGTTCCTCTGTAGAACTCTTAAGTGCAAGCTCAAGATCCGCATTCTCCACATCGCGGAGCACTCTCTGGATAGACCTGTCATCCAGGAGAAGGATATCCTCGAATACAAACATCTTCTTTCTGATTTCTTCTGCAAGCTCAGGTTCATCAACCTCAAGTGACTCCATAATACGCTTTTCTGTAGCACGGTCTACACTGTTTAATATATTGACGATAGAATCTATGCCACCGACAATTGTATAGTCCTGATTGACAAGAGATGAAAGCTTTCTCTCCAGCACTCTCTCGACCTCCTTTATGACATCAGGTGATGTTCTGTCCATCTGGGCGATACGCCTGGCAACATCAGCCTGCTTTTCCGGAGGCAAAGCACCGAGTATCATGGCAGCCTGTGAAGACGACAGATAAGAAAGAATCATGGCTATTGTCTGAGGATGCTCATCCTGTATAAAATTAAGCAGCTGTGCAGGCTCAGTCTTTCTGACAAACTCAAATGGTCTGACCTGTAATGATGCTGTAAGCTTGGAGATAACTCCCTGAGCCTTTTCGCTGCCGAGAGCTTTTTCAAGGAGCTCCTTGGCATAGCCGATGCCACCCTCAGCAATATACTGCTGCGCAAGACACACCTGATAATATTCATCCAAAACAGATTCTTTATCCTGCGGAGAGACGCTTCTGGTGTTTGCTATTTCGAGTGTCAGACTCTCTATCTCATCTTCCTTCAAATGCTGGAAGATGGCTGAAGCCTTTTCAGGTCCAAGTGTAATTAAAAGAATAGCAGCTTTTTGTAAACCACTGTAATCATCTATCATATGTAACTACTCCCAATCCTCATTAAGCCAGTTACGCAACAGCTGCGCAGCCGCTTCGGGATTTTCATCAACAAATTTTTCTATCAGAAGACGTGTCTCCGTCTTCTCGTTATATCCAATATCCTCAAGAGGCTCATTATTCTCAGCAGTCTGTTCTAAAAGAGAATCTACAGACAGCTCCTCCTCTTTTGGCTCTTCCTCACTGCTTCTTGTGCTCTTAAATACCACAAAGCCAAGCAGTGCAAAAATAAGGACAGTGATTGCAATCTGTAAAATATCACTCAACGAACGCACGCCAGATGCCTTGTCAACAAACTCCGGCTGCTCATATACAAGGAATGAAATCTGTGAGATACCTGTTGCATTCTGCACGGAAGTTACAAGATCCTGGTCTACATCCGTCACCTTGACCGGATCTGCATGCTTTGCTTTGTATTCCTCCCAGCTTGTATCCTTGAGCTTTCCGTTCTTTTCAAGAGTGCTTTCATCATATACCTTATACCTGGTGGCAACTACGGTAATTGAAGATGAATCATACTTGATTGAGCCTCCATCGTTTTTACTTGTAGTGATTTTTTCATCATTTAAATACTTTTTGTCGTTATCTGTAATTGACGACTCTGATGGAGTGCCATCCTGTGTAGTGTATGTAGTATCATCGCTGTTTGAATCAGTTCCGGGAACCGCAGCCTGACCATTGGTTGCATCCGACTGGTAATTCGACTCACTGTCCAAAAGACCTGTATCGGTCTGTCCATCAGGCAAAGTGTAATTTTTCTGGGCTGTTTCAGTCTTACTGAAATCTATGTCCAGATTCATGCCAACTTCAATATTCGAGAAAATATTTGAGCTCTCTAAGGTCTTTTTGACTTCATTTTTCACCTGCTCCTCCAGCTTTTGCTTATAAGAAAGCTGTGATGTCGCAAGACCTGCCGAGGTATCGGAATCTCCGCCCGAGTAAAGTACATTGGCCTTTTTGTCGATGATAGTAATGCCCTTTGTGGTATCGTTTCCAAGAGCTGTTGCAACAAGACGTGCTATTGCGTAGGCCTGATCATCTGTAATCGAATCCTTAAGTCCAAGAGTGACAGCCGCAGTTGCCTCCTCTTTTGATTTAAGAATGGTACCATCCTTGTCAGGCATAGTGATATCAACGCTTGCTTCATTTACGTATGACTGTTTTTCCAGATGATCCTTAAGCTTATCCTCCAGATACACCTGATACTTTTTCTGCTTATCAGCCTCGGTTGTTGAGAAGCTGCCGTCTGTGACATTGTCTATCGAGTACGCCTGCGCAGGGATGCCGTTATCACCCAGTGCCATAATGGCATTTACCTCATCTGATTTATTGACAAAAAACACAAGCTTGCTGTCCACCTCATAGCTTATATTGTTATCTTCAAGTACTCCCTTTATTGTGGAAGCCTCTGATGCACTCTGTGCCTCGACCAGCTCAACCTGTGTAGGTCTTGATATGACTACGCCAAGTATTACAAGAGCCACTATAACCACAGCTACTATGCTTATGAGCACGGAGCGCTGCTTAGTATTGAATTTTTTCCACCATGCAGTTATTTTATCCAAAATAGCCTTTAAACGTTCTGGCATTTTCTATTACTCCTTATATTGACATCTGCATAAGTTCTTTGTATGCGTCAATTATTTTATCCCTGACAGCAACAGTGTACTGCAATGCCACAGCCGCCTTTGTTTCCGCAACAAGCAGATCATGTGTATTATCAGACTCGCCAAGTGCAAATCTCACTTCCTCCTGCTCAGCTGCATTCTGCAGATCATTTGTCTCACCGATGCTTCCCATGGCAGCAGAAAGTACATCAGAAAATGAATCAGTCTTGTCAGTTTTCGTAAGAGAGGTATTATTAAAAAAAGATTTAATATCTCCTGTTGAAATTCCATTAATGTTTGAAATATCCATCAAAAAAGCTCCTTTATGTATGTATCAGCCGGCTATTTGCCTATTTGTAAGCCATTTTGTGCCATTGACTTGCTTGCCTCAAAGGCAGTTGCATTGGCTTCATATGCACGTGTGGCATCTATCAGATTGGTCATCTCTGTGACTGTATTGACATTTGGATAAGAAACATAACCATCTGCATCAGCATCAGGATTTGATGGGTCATACTCCTTGATAAAATCAGTAGAATAATCTGATGTCACGCTGCTTACCTTTACACCGTTTCCAACAGCGGCCTTCTTTGATGAAGAGTATATCTGTGAAAAAGGTGTGACATTTTTCTCGGAAAAAGTCACAATCTTTCTACGGTACGGTGTGCCTTCCTTTGTGGACGTAGTGTTTACATTGGCAATATTCTGTGCAATGATATCTGTCCTGAAGCGTTCAGCCGTCATGCCGGACGCACTTATATTAAAAGCTTGAAATAATCCCATATCATTAAACCTCCATAATTACTACAGCACGCTCTTCATTCGTGAAAACTGCGAGCTTATGCTGCTTGTAAGTGCTTCATACTTAATCTGCTCAGACGCAAGCTCGACATTTTCAGTGTCTATATCCACGTTATTGCCATCCATCCTGTATGAATAATTGGAATGGTCTGTATATACATTGGCCGTCAGCTTTGAGGTATCAAGCTCACTTATTTTTTTATCAAGCGACTGATGCTTGCATCTGCCAAGCTCCTGTGACAGTACCCCCTCAAAATTTAAATCCTTGCGCTTGTAGCCCGGGGTATCCACATTCGATATATTGTTTGCAAGTATAGCTTCTCTTTGGTAGCTTGCATCAGCCGCTTTGGTCAATACATTGACATAATCAAAGGCTGTTGAGTTTATCATAAATATTCCTCCAATACACTTTTTGCATATTTTAAAAATACTATATAAGTACTCTAATATATATATTATAAAGTAAAATCGACAAAACACAAGATGTTTTTGTTGTTTTTTACATTATATTGTATTATTTTGTCGACAGACGCACTACATATATGCCGAAAACATAGAAAAGACCTATGTTCTTTCAAACATAAGTCCTTAAAATATACTTAAATTTATTTACTTGTTTTTATTTCGGATTCTGTCAAGCTCATCAAAAACTACATCGTTTACTACTTTGATATATGTGCCCTTCATGCCGGATGAGCGTGATTCGATAACGCCTGCACTCTCAAACTTGCGAAGGGCATTTACGATTACCGAGCGGGTAATGCCTACTCTGTCGGCTATTCTGCTGGCAACAAGTATACCCTCATTGCCGTCAAGCTCATCAAAGATGTGAAGAATAGCCTCAAGCTCAGAATAAGAAAGTGTATTGATAGCCGAACGGACAATCGCTACCTTTCTCTTTTCCTCTTCATTCTCCTCATTCACGGATCTCATCATCTCAAGCCCAACCACTGTCGTGCCATACTCTGTAAGAATGATATCGTCAATGTCATACTCTCTGTCACTTCTGTACTCAAAAAGAGTTCCAAGCCTCTCGCCGGCTATATCAATCGGTGTGATAATAGCCTTGTACATTCTTGTATCTTCACCAAAGCCAAGTGTCTCGAGGTTTACATTTTCCTTTGTTGAAAGTATGCCAAGAAGTCTTTCATTGAGCTCAGTGTCAATATAGCCACCAACCTCATCTACTATCAGTTCATGAAGCTCATCCACGCCTTTGCAGATACTTGAGCCAAGCACCTTGCCCTTTTTGCTGATTACAAGTATGTCTGAGTCGAGCACCCCGGTGAGCACCTGACATATATCATTGAACACAACCTTTGATGAATTGTTGTTGTGAAGAAGCTTATTAATCTTACGTGTCTTATCTAATAATTGTACTCCCATTAATTGTTATTCCTCTCTTTCGGGCTTTTTATCTGTTACGTAGCCGCACTGCTCATCTGCGCAGGCAATCTTGTTTCCCTTTATAATCATATATCCTCCACAACGAGGGCATTTTTCTGCAACTGGTCTGCCCCAGCTCATAAAATCACACTCAGGGTTGTCAATACAGCCATAGTATTTTCTTCCCTTCCTTGTTTTCTTAAGTACAACATCCTTACCGCATTTAGGGCAATTGACGCCGATTTTTTCAAGATAAGGCATAGTGAATCTGCAGTCAGGAAATCCCGGACATGCCAAAAACTTGCCGTGAGGTCCGTATTTTATAACCAGATTGCGTCCGCACTCAGGGCAGATTTCATCTGTCACCTCATCATGTATTGTAACCTTCTCAAGCTCATTTTCAGCCTTGTCGATTGCATCTTTAAGATCAGGATAAAAATTCTCAACAACTGTCTTCCAGTTAACCTTTCCCTCGGCTACCGCATCTAAAAGCGACTCCATATTGGCTGTAAAATGCTCATCGACAATAGTTGGAAATGATTCCTTCATAATAGAATTAACAACCTCTCCTATCTCTGTCACATAGAGATTTTTACTCTCCTTGGTAATATAGCGTCTGGCAAGTATTGTAGATATTGTTGGAGAATAGGTACTCGGACGTCCTATTCCAAGTTCTTCAAGCGTCTTTACCAAAGAAGCCTCTGTGTAGTGTGCCGGGGGCTGGGTAAAATGCTGCTTAGGCAAAAGCTCCTCAACTGTAAGAAGCGATTCTTCTGTCAGAGGATTTTTAAGAACAGGCTGCTTTTCTTTCTTTGCATCGTCTGCAGCAGTATATGCAAGCTCAAAACCATCAAATAACAGTCTTGAGGTAGCAAAGCTGAATACATAATCTCCGACTGAGAGCTTTACTGTAGTAGTCTCGTACTCAGATTTTGCCATACGGCTTGCAGTAAAACGCTTCCAGATAAGCTGATAAAGCCTGAACTGGTCTCTCGACAGCGACTCCTTAATCTCAGAAGGCACTCTGTTTATATCAGTTGGCCTGATTGCCTCATGGGCATCCTGGATATTTTTGCTGCTCTTCTTTGTTCCCTCACCGGTGGAAAGATATTTGTCTCCATAGCTTTTTGAAATAAAATCCTTTGCCATGGCCTCAGCCTCATCTGATACACGCACAGAATCGGTACGCAGGTATGTGATGATACCTACCGTACCTTGCCCCTTTATGTCTACTCCCTCATAAAGCTGCTGAGCTATACGCATTGTCTTTGAAATCGGAAAATTCAAAGCCTTTGAAGCCTCCTGCTGCAAAGTACTGGTCGTAAAAGGAAGCGGAGCTTTATTGCTGCGCTGTCCTTTTTTGATATTTTGCACTTTGCAATCCTTTCCATTTATTTCGTTAAGCACCTTATCCATCTCTTCCTTTGAGGAAATGGCTATCTTATTGTCGCCCCTGCCGTATAGCTTTGCAGTGATTGGCTTCTTCTCACCCTCCACATCAACCGTGGCATCAAGGCTCCAGTACTCCTCAGGGATAAATGCATTGATTTCATCCTCCCTGTCACAGATAATGCGAAGTGCAACAGACTGCACTCTTCCCGCACTAAGCCCTCTCTTAACCTTGGCCCAAAGCAGCGGACTGATTTTGTAACCTACTATACGATCCAAAACTCGTCTGGCCTGCTGTGCGTCCACAAGATCCATATCTATTTTTCTTGGATGCTTTAGTGATTCCTTGACAGCATTCTTCGTGATCTCATTAAAGCTGATACGGCTGACATCCTTGCCCTCAAGTTTAAGTGCGTGAAGCAGATGCCATGAGATGGCTTCTCCCTCACGGTCGGGATCGGTTGCGAGATATATCTTATCGGCCTTCTTAGCCTCCTTGCGAAGCTTAGCGAGTATTTCACCCTTTCCGCGGATTGTGATATATTTTGGTTCAAAATCTCCGTCCACATCTATTCCAAGGCTGCTCTTTGGCAGATCCCTCACATGACCGTTTGATGCCATTACCTCATAGTTCTTTCCCAAGAATTTCTTTATAGTCTTTACTTTTGCAGGCGACTCTACGATAACCAGATATTTAGCCATTATAAACTCCTTATATAGTAATTTGGAATTGTCTCCTTAACAAATCCTTTTTGTATAAGATCTTCTAACACTTCAAATAGTTCCGATAATTCATACGGCACTTTTTGAGACAATGTCCCGATTGCGATAGGACAAAAATCGAGTAAACTATACACCAATGCTTCTTTTTTATCAAGTATATTTTTTCTGAAATCCATCTGTGTGCACTCTGTAAACCCAGTCATTGTAATGTCTGAGACAAATTCATCAATATTATAAATAATGCCTGCGCCCTGCTTTATCAGGCTGTTGCAGCCGTAGCTTAAGGTGTCGGTGATACGCCCCGGAATGACATATACGTCCTTTCCCTGCTCCATTGCAAAATCAGCCGTAATCAGTGAACCGCTTCTCTTTTTTGCCTCAACTATAACTACTATATCGGATAACCCGGAAATTATTCTGTTTCTCATCGGAAAAAACATCTTTTGCGGGTCGGTGCCCGGCATAAGCTCGCTGATTATGCCTCCGGAGAGCTTTATTTTATCATACAGAAAGCGGTTCTCTTTCGGATAACAGGTGTCTGCTCCGGAGCCAAGAACTGCATATGTATTTCCACCAGCCTCCAGACACCCCATATGGGCATCTCTGTCTATTCCTCTTGCCATGCCGCTGATTATCTGTATCCCCTGCCTTGAAAGTGCTGCTGCCAGTACCTTTGCCACCTCGCAGCCATATGCGCTTCTGCCCCGTGCTCCGACTATAGCGACACTTTTTCTTGATTTGTCGGGAAGAGCGCCTATGTAAAAAAGACTATACGGCGGATTATGTATATTTCTAAGCTTGTCCGGATAAGCCTCATCCTCCATTGTTACAAAGCCGATATCCTTCTGCTGAAATAATATCCACTCCTTCTCTACGTCATATGAAGCTCTTGATTCAAGGATTATTTTTCTGTCATCATCTGTGAAAAACAAAATATCAAAAAGCTCATCCTTTGGCATAAAAAACAGCTTTTCTGCCGTTATACTGCAATCATGCAGAAGCTTTTTCTTCGCATTGCTTATATCTGTAAGGCTTGTAAGCCAGTATTTGAACTTCATGATACAGCACCTCCCCAGAACTTCTCATTGATGCTTCTGTAGCATATAGCTTCGTTGAGATGCTTTGTCTTTATGTTTTCACAGCCGTCCAGATCAGCTATTGTACGCGCAACCTTAAGTATCTTGTGGTATGTGCGTGCCGTCAGTCCAAGCTTGTCAAACATATTTTCCATGTAGCTTTTCTCTCGACTGCCGAGGGAACAGTATTTTTCCAGCTTGTCAGTTGATATTTTTGAATTATAAGAAAAGCTCTCACCTTTAAACCTTTCTTTTTGAAGCTCGTGGCAGTGCATAACACGCTTTCTTATGTCCGCAGATGATTCATTGGATGTAGTACTGTTTATATCCTCAAAGCTAAGCGGTGACGCCTCCACACATATGTCAATTCTGTCTATTATAGGCTGTGAGACCTTATCAAAATATCTGCGCAGAGTCGGCTCTGAGCAGCGGCACCTTTGCATATCGGGATAATAGCCGCAGCTGCATGGGTTCATCGCACCAAAAAGCAGGAAATTAGCCGGATAAGTCACGTTTCTGCCGGCTCTTGAAAGCCTGATGCAGTGCTCCTCAAGCGGAGCCCTGAGCAGATCCAACAGGCCGCCCTTAAACTCAGCGAGCTCATCCAAAAATAAAACGCCATTGTGTGCAAGCGATATCTCGCCCGGATTAATTCTCGTTCCTCCGCCGATTAATGCGGCCTGGGTGACGGAATAGTGAGGATTTCTGAATGGTCTGTTGTCTCTTAAGGAGCTGTCATTGTCCAAAAGACCGCAGATACTGTATATTTTTGACAGCTCAAGCCTCTCATTTTCACTAAGAGGAGGCAGAATGGACGGCATACGCTCTGCTATCATTGTCTTGCCCGCCTGTGTCAAGTAATTCCCAAAAAAATTTGTCGTTTTTTTGCAGATTTTTATCTCTTGTGTTCCACCTTCTTACTGACTTCTTTCCTTCCCGGCGGTTCTTGTGTCCATCCACACTTTTCAATATATAGGTTTCCTTTATCATCAGTCTGATATTTGATACCGATCTTTGCTTTCTCCATCTGGAAGGCATCCACATGCAATCCTACTTCCAGTTCGCCTTTCCTATTATTGTCAAAACTCATTGCCGGAAAAACCGGTCTTAACTCTTCTTCAAGCCAAGTCTTCAGTTTTGCAAAACTTTCAAAAGGCATCACAGACAGATTTTTAAATAGAATATCCAACTGTCCGCTCTTCATCAAACATTTACAACGGTCTTCTTTATACAGAACTGCCAGACTGCTTCCACAATCCCAGGACACATGTACAGAGCCAGTGTCATCAATAAAACGAACTGTCCCCAAATCCCCTGGCTTCAATTTGCCATACGGATCATCCATGCATTCAAGCTGCACCCGGCTTCCAACCGGGTACATTTCTTCTAAAACCAGCCTTTCCGCTTTCGTCAACGTATGAATCATCATATCCTCTCCCTTATCTTTATCATCTTTTTTTCTCCTGTGCAGTCGGACTTTTGTTCACATTCATAAGTTCTTCCCTCTCCTTGAACCATTCAGTGACTCTTTTCATCCCCTCTTCAAGAGTTTCATCCGCGCAATTAGTATAAAGTTCCTTATAGTCATTGAACAATTCATTTATCTCTTCGTTAAGCAGCTCAACTTCCTCTTTATCGTACTCGTCTAATTCACTCTGTTTTTTATAATACTCCAATTCCTCCCATGTCTCTATTGCAGTATCAATCTGGTCAAAATCAATCAGATAAGAAAGAAAAGTCTCTTCCATAGGGGAACTGAACCAACAGCGATCAAACCATTGTTGTGCATACATACGCTCATCAGAACCGTTTGTTCGTGAACCGTCAATCAGATCAGACACAAAATTCTCTATCAACTGTGAGACTGTCAATTCCGCTTTTGCAGCTTTTTTGCATAGTGCATCTATATCATCATCTGGAAGTTTGATCGTTATATTCCTCTGTAAACTGATTTCATACTCCTCTATATCTATTTCTGGCTCACAAAATACCAGTTTTGTATCTTTGTATATTTCATCAATATCGCAAAACCGCCTTGTCATGCCTACATAATCTTTTGCTTCCCAATCCCAGTCAAGATGGTATCCATTTTCTCTCGCATGTTGTTCTAAATCCTTACGGATAATGTTTCTTGTTCCTGCTGATAGCTGTGCAATGAATATCGTAGTATTTGGCACAGCAAGTTTCCTTTCTTTTACCAAGTGCTCCCTCCTGCTCTCTATGCCCAAAGTGACATACTGGCCTCCTGGCTTTTCATTATATTCTGGTTCCCAAGCATTTCCATATATAAGATAATTCCCTGTGGGTCCAAACGGACTGTTATGAATTTTTCAATCTCAACCTTTAGTCCCTCCGGGTCCAGATTTGCCCAGTCATTCTGGAAAGCTATCATCTGGTTTACGATATCGCTGTTCCTGAACTCCTGCATTATTAGAATGGGAACTGTAAATTCACATCCCATTGCATCGTAAGGAAGCGCTCCTTTCAGTTCGTCCATCCGGTGCAGGTAATAGCTTACCACGGCGTTTGCCATCCTGTTAGGGACCTCTACAGCTCCCTGCGTGTCGATCAGACGGTCATAAAGTCTTCGGTTGCACTCTATCTCTTCAAAAATTTTTCGGGCCTCAACGGAGCCATACCCCTTTTCATCAATCATTTCCATTATTTCATCAATTGTCATTTTTTCAAGATACACCCTATTTCCTCACTTCCCACTTTATAGAACCTGCAGAACTGCGAATCCATAATCAATTTCCCTGCCATCAAAAGAGGAAGGCTGCCATGCAGACCTTCCCACTTTCTACCTATATATAATATTTATTCTGCATTATTCCGTGCTGTTTCCAGATAGTCATCCTGATAGTTCCAGATTACTTCTATATGCTCCGGATCATAAAAGCGGATTTCTCTTATCAGTTCCTGTATAATCGAATAAGAGAGCGCTTCCAGATTCTTGTATTTGATAAATGCTTTCAGACCTGAATTCTCTTCTTTCGCTTTTCGTGCTTCGGCTTCCGCAATCTTCTCCTGCAGTTCATGGCTCTGGGCTTTGTATTCGGCTTCCTTTTTGGAAATGTCCCCCTTCTGGTCCAGATATTCCTCTTTTGTCAGATTACCCGTTGCAAACGATTCATAAAGCTCCATCTTCTTACTCCTGCAGATTTTTAACCGCCCTTCATATGCCCCCTTCTTTCTTCTTAATTTTGAGATATCCAGCGTTTTATTCATTTCTTTTATCTGCTTTATTGCGTCCTCAGCCAATGATGCCTGCTGTCTGATCAGTTGAAGTACCAAATTTTCAATCGGTTCCATAGAGTAAACACCCACTAAGCAATTAGAACCTTTTGTATAAACAGACTTACAACTGATTCTGGGAATCTTATAATCTGTTCTAATTCGCATTAATCTCCGACAATGGCCACAACGTATTTTTCCAGAAAAGAGATATTTCTCTTTTCTTTTTGCCTGATCAGCTTGTTTGGGGTGTTTTACCATTGCCGCGACACGCTCTAACTCCTCTTTTGTTACAATCGCTTCATGTGTCCCTTCTACATATATCCGTTCTTCTTTCGGAATCACACGTGTTGCTTTAGTTGCCAGCAAAACAGTTTCCGTCTTATGATTCTCCATAATGCCAGCATAAACCGGATTCTTTAATATTTTGCTTACAATCTGTGCTGTCCATTGCAAACGGACATTGATTTTGTAACACACAAAACCTTTTCCCGTCAGATATGCATATGGGGAAGCTATTTCTTTTTCCTCCAATTCCCTTGCAATATCTCTATATCCAGTCCCAGCAAGCCTTCTGTCAAAAATCATTCTGACAACCGGAGCTGTCTCCTTATCTACAACCAGGGCTGTCTTAGTATTCTCTGCAAACAAATAACCATACGGAGGGACCGAACCCAAATACTTTCCTGCTTCTCCACTTTTTCGGACAACCTGCTTGATATTTTTGGAACAGATTACCGGATAAATGCCATTAATCAGATTCTTAAATTTTACTTCTGTGTCTTTCCTGTTACTGTAACTGCTGTTACTGTCGTAGTAATCATTGATCGCAATGAAACGGACCTGTAAAAAGGGAAAAACTTTTTCAATATAATTTTGTGCAGTTATGGTATCCCTTCCAAATCTGGACAGGTCTTTAACAATGATACAGCAGGATTGCTGTTCCTGTTTTGCGAGGGTAATCATCCTTTTAAATTCAGGCCGCTCAAAATTAGTCCCGGAAAAACCGTCATCTGCAAAGAAAATAATTTCAGTCTCCTGAAGTTCTTCATTGTTCTTAACAAAATGTTCAATCAACAGCCGCTGATTCTTAATGCTGTTACTCTCGTCAGCCTTGTCATCATCGTCATTAGACAGCCGTAGATAAGCAAGTATGTATTTATACCGCATGTGCAAGGCCCCCTTCCAAATTTAGTATTTCTTCCTGAAAGATATCACCAAACCAAAAACATACGGTGATCTCCTCACAGCTCTTTACAAGCACTCTTTCGATAAAACGGTCAACAATCCCTTTCGTGATGGTTGTAAAATTCTGATATTTCAGCAATTCTTCCGCCCAATCCATTTTTGCCCTCAGCGTATCTAAAACCGCCTGCGAACGATTCTGGATCTGTACCAATTCTTCATGGGCTTTTTCCTGCTCGGCTGTGTAGCTTTCTTTAATAGCCATATACTCTTCTTTATCCAACAGCCCCGTTGCGTAATGCTCAAACAACTGTTTTATTTTTGCATTGTATGATTCATATTTTTCTTTCGCTTTTCTGATACTATTTTTAGATTCATCCTCCAGTCTCTGATAAAACTCGCCTCCATACTTTTTCTGATTATCAACCGCCAACTTAATCTGGTACTTTAGCGCGGTCTCAATTGCCGCAAAGATATATTTTTCATTAATATAAGCCAAGGAGCATACATGGTCCGCATACCTTGTTGCAGCACAATAGTAAGCTGCATATTGGCATTCCCCATCTACACACATTTTGCGTCTCAATTTCTTTCTGCAGTTCTCACAATAGATTTTTCCCAACAGCGGCCCATTTCCACTATGGGGCCGATTTTCCTTTACTCCCCATACTTCCAGACAATCTTTCCAACGCTGCTTTGCGGTTTCTATTGCTTTTTCAAAAATGGTTCTTTCAATCAACGGTTCCCTAACGTTCTCCTGTATATCCCATTCTGATCTCGGGACTAAATATAATGGCATATTATCCGCAAGCATCCGGCGTGTCTTCCCATATACAGCAGCGCCAATATAAACCGGATTTTGAAGCATCTGGCTGATATAAGCGTTTTGCCAAAGCAGTTTTTTCTCTCTCTTCCGTTTTCCATATTCCCGAATTTCATGGCTTTCCTGTGCCGACCATACATTTAACGTATTCAGTTCTTTTGCAATATCATAACTGGACATATCATGGAACACATACCAGTCAAATATCTGCTGGACAATCTTCTTTTCCTCTTCATCCGGGATAAGTATTTTCTTGGATTCCGGGGACCACTTGTAACCGTATGGAGGTCTGGCTCCCCAATATTCCCCTTTTTCCCTGGACTGTTTATGAGCTTGTACCAGCTTCGCGGAAACTTCCCTGGCATAGTAATCATTCATAAAATGCTTTAAAATGTTACTGACCCGGTCTTGCGCACATGCCGGATTCTCGCTGTCATAATCGTCCAAAACAGAAATAAAACGTACATTTAAGGATGGAAAGATAACATCAATTAAATCGACAGCATCCAGGGCATCCCTCCCAAAACGCGAGAAATCCTTTACGATGATACAGTCTATTTTTCCTGCACGGACATCCTCCATAAGCCGCTCAAACTCTTCCCTGTTAAAAGTCGTACCGGTCACTCCATTGTCTGTATATATTTTCGTCAGAAGCATTTCCGGATGTTTCTTAATGAAATCTGTACATATCTGTTTCTGGATGTAAACCGAATCTTTCCGTCCATGGCCTCCATCCTTTCTGGAAAGACGGACATAAACAGCAGACCGGTAATATTTAGCCTGCGGTACTGCCTGTGCCGTAACCTTTTTCTTTCTTTTGCTTACCCTAGGCACTCTGGTTCCCTCCTTCCATCTTATTGAGGAAGCCAGCCAGGACACCATTTGGCTGTATCCTGTTTGCAGTTTCCAATAATGCCACCAGCCGTTCAAATTCATCCTCGAACCAGAACTCAATAGAAACCTTTTTATCGGAATGTACACGGATGCGCTTTATCAGCATTGCCACCATAACCCTGTCTATTTCTTCCGTATCTTTGCAGACCAGAAAATGCTTCATCCATTCCTGCTGTTTTTCCATCATGGACAGCATATCGGAAATATCTTCCCGCTGTCTCTTAATGGCTGATTCCTTTTGTTTCAGGTCCACATCATATGACTTTTTATAAGCCGTAAACTCATCTTCATCCAGCAGCCCTTCACAATAGCTTTCATACAAATTCTTTTTAATCCGCATGATACGGTCACATTCCTGTTCAAGAACCTTTAATTGCTGGTCTGCCTCGAACATTTTCTGTTCTGGCAGGGAGACGGTCTTAACGTATTTAAGAGCTTTTTCCAGGCTTACAATTACAGAAATAAAGTACCGGATACTTTCTTTTACAATGCCGACCAGTTTCTTCTCACTGAAACTATGGGATGTACACTCTTTATCGTATAAGGAAGTAGAACAGATATAATAATAATTCTTTCCATCCGGACTCTTGCGGATCATGCTCTGGTGGCAGTCTGCACATTCTACCAGACCGCCAAGTAAAGCAATCCCCCCGGCCCCTTTTCTGGTGTCCCTTCCCAAAAGGTGTACAGCCACCTCGTAGATGTGCCGCTCTACAAGGCCTTCAAAGGCGTTATCCACACGCACCCATTCCTCTTTTGCCTTATGTATGACCTTTTTTACCTTGTGGTTGGGTGTCGTTGTTTTTCCCTGCAGGAGAACTCCCGTATAGCGTTCATCCAAAAGGATTCTCCGCACCATGGTTGCTTCCCACCGGCTCTTTCCGGTAGTTTTAAACCCTGTTTTTAAATTGAGGCCAAGATAGACCTGCTTATATGCCAGGGGCGGCAATATTCCACGTTCATTCAGAATGTCAGCAATAGCACACAGGCTATGTCCTTTCAGTTTTAAATGAAAGATATCCCTCACAACTGCCCCCGCAACGGGATCGATGATCAGCTTATGCTTGTCTTCCGGCGATTTCAAATAACCATAAAAAGCAAATGCCGCCACACACTGTCCATCCGCCATTTTCGCACAAAGGTTTGTACGCACGCTCCGGGAAGTATCCGCAGGGTAAATGTCATTTATAAGGCTTTTCATTCTAAGGGTAATAAAATCATGATTAGGGATATTGCTGTCATAGTTATCGTTCACTAATATCAGACGTATCCCCATTTTGGGAAGGATACGTTCAACATATTGAAGGACACCGGAGAAATCCCTGCCAAACCGGGAAAGGTCTTTACAGATAATACAGTCTGCTTTCCCTTCTTCAAGGAATTTCATCATACTTTGGAAAGCTGGCCGGTTGAAATTTGTGCCGGTATATCCATCATCCACAAATTCCTCCACAACAACAAACTCTGACCCTCTTCCCTTCAGATAACCATTTGTCAATATCCTTTGGTTAGATATGCTGTCACTTTCTCTGTTATCCCCATCATCAGACGAAAGACGCAGATATAGGACAACACGATAGATTTTTTTAAATATTTGATTTGTCATAGCTATAGCTCCAATCATTTAAATTAGTTAGTATTCCCAATTAAAGATGATTGGCACTCCAGCCACTATTAATACAACCAACCTGCCATCATCATACCATAGATTTTTTACCCTGTCTACCCCGCAATCTGCTGACACAAACTGCTTTTTTCTCTTGTATCACCACTTCATCTGCACAAGGCTTTCCAGTGCCTCCTCTATAGTACGGCTGGTTGAAGCAAACCCTATTTTCACAAGAATGTTTCCGCTTCTTATGAAATAAGGGTTCCTTCCGGATTCCAGAACTTCCAGAATCTTTTCTTCTTTACTTTTTGTAACATCAATGTCCAGATCTTTAATATCTGGGATTTCATCAGGATTTACATCGTCAAAGGACATATTTCTCATATGTAACAATTCTTCCCTTGTCAACATACGGAGTCTCCTATTTCACTTCGCTCATAAATCTTTCCAGAAAAACAGGGACAACAAATATATCCCTGCTGCTTCTCTCTTTGGCCGGCCTGATTACTTTACGCTGCGTCCGGCACAAAGAACACTGTTCAGGATGTTCTTCCAGGCATTCTACTTTTACACCATATTGATAGATCTGCCTCAAAACGCAAAGCGCATCAGGAAGAAAACTTGAGAGCGCATACAGGTTGGGGATGATAATTGTATCAACCAGTTGCTTTCTGGCTAACTCCACAATTTTGCCCTTCCCCATTTCTTCTGTTAATGTTGCCGGCCCAATAAACTGCATCAGGACAAGCAGGTCATATCCTTTCTGTTCACAATACTTAACTGCAAGGGCTTTATAATCTTCCAAACGCTGCCGCGCCTCCGGTCCTGAAAAGTTAAGATAAACGGCTGCTGTCATTTCATTACCTCCTATTTTCCCATATTCCTTTACTCCGGCACTGTATACCGTTTTTTCTTGGGTGTCTCTGTTTCATTTTACAAATCATTTTCTTTTGTAGGTCCGCCTATGTATTAACGTCACATTACTTTGTTTCCTGCGAAATTTAAAACAGATCAGACCCTGATAAAGTCCTCCATCCATCCCCAACAGAATGGCAGTTCTGTTTTCATCCCAGGGATATAAGGAAAAGCTTTTTTCCGCATATCTCCGGGATGAACGATTCTCAAAAAACAAGGAACATACTAAGCAGAAGTAACGGAGGAATAAAAAATATAAAAATAAAATCAAAAATAATTATCCCCCACATGATATAGCCAAAGATTTTCATTCATTCAATCCTTTCAAAAAATAAATCCACACGCCATACCAGAAATATAAGCTGAAACACAGCATACATTCTGGTATGGTTTTTATTTTCTCTGCCCGGTGTGGAACGGAATATGTAGGACTGGCCCGGCCTGACCACCTTACACCCTGCAGCACCCTTTCCCGCTGCAACATGCACCAGACGCTACCCTGGTTGCCGTGTTTTCGTTTCAGCAAAGGTATCATTATCATTCAAACTTTCGGAATATCTACCACCGATATCCCATGCCGGGGTGCCGCTCATACTTTTCCTTCTTCTATTACGATTCCTTGTTCGGTCTGCAATCATCCTGTTAAAATATACCGTCCACAGACAAATACCTCTTGGCGCAGCTCATGGCCCCTCATCATTCCAAAAGAATGTTTTGAATGTTTTGTGTCCTCTAAGATATTTCATATTTTTAGCGTCAAAAATGACACGTTCTATACAAAAAAATATCACCATACTGATATTCAATTTTCAAGGTTCAATCAGACCAACCTTTGCCAGTCTGCCAAAATATAGCACTATATTGATATACTTTGGCAGGCTAACAACCGTTACCTGTCATTAAACTACTAAATCCAGATTATCTGCTGCACATTCTAATACCTTTACCAGATATTTAACTTCTTCCTCTGATCTATTCATCAAAATGGTTCTTGCCTTTGCAACACATTTCCCCTTCTCAGTTTTCTCTTCATCCCGTATGGAAATATCCGCTTCAAGAATGTCCATAATCTTTTGATATGTAACGATGCTTGGTCGCTTAATATCCGCCTCTATCTTATTTAGATGAGAACGGCTGATTCCTACCCTTTCTGCCAGTTCTTCACGGGACATTCCACGTTCTGTACGCAATATTCTAATTGTTTCTCCTATATTGCTATCTCCAATGTACATCCTCATTACCTCCTGTGTGTTTTATTATATAAATAAAAAAAACATCTGCAAAGTGACCACTGGTGACATTTTTTCGCAGATGTTTCTCATTCAGAATTTTACCTATTTTCCCACAATATCACTACTTTTTTGACACTCATTTCCTCCATAATTTGGCTCCATAAAACAATTTTTTTACTATAAACTTAAATATATTGTCTAAACAAAACATATTCTAAATAATTATTATATCAATTTTACTATTAGAACAAATGTTACCTAACTAGGATATATTGTTTCCATATCAGAATCGCTTGCTTATCCGTTACTTTACCCACACCCTATAATGATTCATTACCGGATATATCTAAAGGTTTATCAATACCTGTACTTGTCAACTTATTTGGTTAGAATAAATCAGAAAATACATGAAAAAATTGTTTTTTTCGAGGCATATCAGAATAACTTATCCCAAATATTTTATAGTATTCAGGGCACATTTTAACCATTTTTCTTTTGACAAGCTATTGCTAAAAAACCATATCCAGATTGTCTGCTGCACACTGTAACATCTTAACCAGATATTTCACTTCTTTTTCTGATCTATTCATCAAAATATCCCTTGCCTTTGCCACACATTTCCCTTTTTCCGTCTTTTCTTCATTCTGAATGGATATATCAGCCTCAAGAACATCCATGATTTTCTGATATGTAAGGATACTTGGTCGTTTAATATCCGCTTCTACCTTATTCAGATGTGAACGGCTGATTCCTACTCTTTCTGCCAGTTCTTCGCGGGACATTCCACGTTCAGTCCGCAATATTCTGATTATCTCGCCTATATCGCTATCCCCAATGTACATCCACATTACCTCCTGTCCGTAACTATACAAATTCATAATTATTCTAATAGTGCCTGTCATCAATGACATCTCCGACATAATTTCTTCCTTAATATCCGCTATCCTCTTATAAAATATCCTCTAAGCATATAAAATAAAGACGGAGACCGGTAAATTTCCCGAGTTTCCGTCTCATGTTCTAATATAAAATACTTAATAATCCAGTTTACATCCCATTCCCCCATAATCTCGAACCAAGATTCTATTCTCTTTACTCTTCCTTTTTGTACTTTTTCTCTGACAATGTTTTTAGGCCAGATCTAAAAGAATGAAATCGCATTCTTTTCAATTTCCACAAATACTATTTTACCAACCACAACAGAAACTCCCAATAATATAACAAAACAACATATAAAATTGGAAAAGCAGCGGAACCAATGCTAAAATGACACCAATTATGGCTTTAAAATCACCCATTTCCACTATTATTCGGGTGATTCTTGCTTTTTTAAAAACCATTTCCACCTAATCATTTCTTCTATTTTCTCTTTATAGTCTTCATCTGTCACTGGCCGTTCAAGATATTCTAGTACCCCCATAGAAAGAATTGCCAGATGGTTTTCTGTGCTTTTGTCTTCGAGTATGGCTAATATTGGAGAATCCCATCTGTATTTTACAGACAAAATCGGCATATATCTACGCTCATTAATCCGCTTTGAATCGAAATCCATAATGACAATATCAATCAATTCCTCTGTCATATTTTCCAAATTACAATACTCACATAAAATCAAATTGTGTTCACCAATGATTTTTTGTGTTTGGCCTACCATGGATTTATCGTCATACACAAGTAGAATATTCATGTTAACATTCACTCCTCATATGGTGTATTTTGTAGGCATTAATACATTGTATTATTACAGAAATTGCTATCGCACATAAAGAATATGATATCATTGAAAGCTCAATGGTACATTTGTAGATATAAAAAACAACTGAAGTCAATATAATTATTGCCAAACGCTTTATTAACTTACTTCTAAAATAGTTTTGTTCGTGCTTGTCAATGATGTTCGTGTGCATACCGGCACATGTCACAATAGCAAATGTACATAAAAAACATAAACATAAAGATACATTACCATTTAATGTTTTCCAGCTATTTAGTTTCAATAAAGCACTGTAAACTATACAGGAGCAGATCAAGCAATACCTGTATTTTTTTAAATGGACGCCTCCCGCATAACTTCTTACACAAAGGAAAATCCCCCATAAAATAAAGCCCTCGTAGAAAGCGCCCATTATGACAGCTATTATAAAACAAATACATAAACAAAAACTCAATTCCAGCCCTGATTGGAATCCGTAATTATATATTGAATAGTCCTCCTCTTTAATAATCCCCTTTTTGCATATATAATCCGTTAAATAATTAGCAATTTTTTTCATATCAAAACTTTCTTAATTTTTTTAACTCCTCAGGTTTCTCTGCATCGTGATAGATGCACATACACCTGCTATTTGCTGCGAAAACGCTAAATACAAGTGCCAACGAAGCCAATCCCTTAGCAACCCCAATATTTTTGTTTAGGAAATTCCTGATTTTTTTCATTATAAAGCCTCCTGTGCTGATTTTTTCCTATACTAGCATATATAAATCTTAAAATATCTACCTTGTAATTATTGAAAAGTTATATGTAAAATTTTTCTTCTAAATAATAGGTAAACAAAAAATGTTCAATACAAATAGACATTCAATACCCACACATCTATATATTGCACAGTAAAATTTTAATAATAAACATATTATCAGAATCATCAATTACCACTGAACCATGATATTTATTCGTGATTCTATAAACGGACTTTAAACCAATTCCATGATTCTGGGCATCCCCTTTTGTTGTTGCCAGTCTGCCATTTTTATCTTTAATTAAAATACCACAATACTGATTTTTCGAAACGACAATAAGCATATTATTGTCAAGTCTCATTATTAATTCTACATTGCGCTTATTTACAGGAAGCTGTATAGAAGCTTCAAAGGCATTATCCAATATATTCCCTAGTAAAATGCTAATATCTGCATTTTCAAAAGGTAATTGTATTGGTACATTTATTTGTATATCAAAATGAATTCCATTTTTTTCAGCATAAATATATTTAGCATTAATTAATGCGTCTATAACAATATTATCTGTTCTCGATACACCCAACTTCTCATATTTGTTTTCTTGTATTAGCTTAGACAAATACTCACTTAAATCGGAAAATTCTTTCATCTCAATCATTTTCATCATTACAATAAAATGATGTTTCATATCATGCCGAGCATTTCGAAATTCAAGCATTACTGATTCTTTTTCTGTCATATGATTATTACATAACTCCAATTGTTGAGCATATACGGTATTTTCTCTTCTCAGCTCACTTTCTTCCGACAATTTTAATATAACTCTAAAAATTATCACATTTATTAATAGCATGATTCCCAAACCAATTAAGGAAATATGCATTTGATCCTTAGAAGTCCCACTAAGTATAAATAAATTATACACTACATACATACTTCCAATCGGTATAAGCAATAGCAAAATACTATATTCATTTGAAAGGTTTTGAATATTTTCATTTTTGAAAACATAGTGTACCAAAATAATCAGTAACATAGCTAATAATTTTGAAATAATAACTCCAACTATTTGTGGTACAGTATAATATACACTCAACAATATACTAAAGCATCCAACTATGAATTCCATCATTGTCCATATACCACAAATGAGAAGAGAAAATATTAGTTTTAAGCCAAAACTGCCAATATACGCTGATAAGCAAATGATTGTAATCAGTACCGTACTAATAAGCATTTTACAATAAACTGGCAGATCTATTCCAAGCATCAATATCATTTGCCATCCTATATACATAATCCAAGGAAAATATAATCGGACACGTTTTACTTTTTTTTCAATAAAAAATGTACGAAAATATATTTTTAAAATAATAGCTGATAATACAATATCAAACAATTCTGTAACTATTATATCTTTTATACTATCCAATTATTTTATCTCCTATATATGAACAATATTGTCTATTAACGTCCTTACGCCGTTTTATACTAATGCTTATAACGCTTCCATCAGAAAGCGTCATTGAATCATACATATATACCATCACATATTTGGGATTTACCAAAAAGGATTGATGTGTTCGATAAAATATCACATTAGAATCATTTAGTTTTTTTTCAATATCATTTAATTTTTCATAACACTTTTCTTCTCCATTTTTAGTAACAATGTATGTAATTCTTTTCTCACTGCGGAAATATATAATATCTTCAATAAGTAATTTATAATGAATTTTATTATACTGATATCTATAATACACAGGTACGCTACGAACAGTTTCAATTGCACTAAGAAAATATTTTTCAAATATTTTTTTGTCAATTGGTTTAGTAATAAATCTATATGCAGAAACCTCAAAAACTTCTTTTGCAAAACTTTCATGGCTTGTAACATAAATTATTAATACATTGGTGTCCATTTTACGTATCCGCCTTGCAGCTTCTACTCCATTCTGTTTCATTTCTATATCTAAATAAATAATATCGTAATTCGTCCCCATTTCTATATAGTCAACCAAAGTTGCACCATCATAAAATACATCTATCTCCACTGCCACATTATATAATTCACACAAATTGTGAAGCATCTCTTCAATTTCAGAGGTCATATACACTTCATCATCACAAATAGCTATTTCTATCATCATATACCTCACTTTATTTCTCATTTGTTGCCAAATTAAGAGCATATCGCAATATCTGTTCCAGATCATAACGTTTATCTTTTGGACATTTATTCAGATAATATTCGAAGGGAAAATCTGTCTTCTCCTGCCCTGTAATTAGATACGTAATATCAACATTGAGTTTCTGATTAATAAGTAATAATTTCTGTAATGAAAGCCCATGGACACCTCTTTCTATTTTTCCGTAATATGCTGTGCTCATGTTTAAAATCTCAGCTACCTGTTCCTGTGTATAATTCATCCTCATTCTCTCCTGACGCAGTCTTAACCCCATATCAATGTATAGTTGTTTGGATGTATTGCTATTTTCTTTGGATTCCCTCAACATTTGCATTACCTCACACTAAAATGTATATTTATATAATACACATAAGCGCGCATAATATTAATACATATATACTTCTCTTTTTAGGTCATATTTATACCTATTTTGATAATACATTGGTTTTGTCTATCAAATTCGAAATCAGTAATTTTATCATGAATTCCTTTATATTTCAGACTCCATGTAATAATCAATAGTTTATTTGTAATATTTAACATCTATCTTATTACTACTTAAATATACCGTATTTGTACTTAAATATTCCTTGTATATTTACTTCTAAAGAAATATAATAGTAATAAACAATATCAAATAGTTTTTATCGAAAGGAGATTAGCATGAATTTATTGATTGTTGAAGATGATATGGAAATAAATGAATTACTGAGAAGCTTTTTAGAAGGTGAAGGGTATAGTATTACCTCAGCATATGATGGAAAAACCGCCCTAGAATTGTTTCAAAAAGATCACTTTGATTTAGTCCTTCTAGATTTAATGATACCTAAAATAAATGGTATTTCCGTTATGAAACGTATTCGCAATAATAGTGTTGTTCCTATTATCATTATTTCTGCAAGAGATAGTGATTCGGATAAAACCATTGGATTAGGATTTGGAGCTGATGATTATATTACAAAACCATTTTCAATGACAGAAGTTTTGGCACGTATCAAAGCTCAAATACGACGTACAACACAATACTCGGTCAATAATACCTTATCTACTCCTGCAAGCACAGTATTAAAAATAAAGGATATTACAATAAATTTGAACAATTATACTGTTTACAAAAAGAAGACTAAATTGGAATTAACAAACAAAGAGTTTCAAATTTTAAAACTTCTGGCAGAAAATCCTCAAAAAGTTTATACAAAAGCTCAGATATATTCTACTATTTGGAATGAAACTTATATGAGTGACGAAAATGCCGTAAATGTACATGTAAGTAGATTAAGAACCAAAATTGAAGATGATCCTAAATCTCCCCAATATATTCTTACGGTATGGGGAATAGGATATAAATTAGGTGATTTTACCCCAGAAGGAGTCTGACCTTATGGAAAAAGATATAATATCCGTTCTATTATCAATATTAGTTGCTATACAATTTATAATCAGCATTTACTTAATATTGCAAAAAAATAGAATTGAAAAAACGCTTAGAGAAATATCCACTACAATAAAACATATTGTGACATATAATACAGATGAAAAAGTCATGTCATTTTCTGGAAATAAATATGTAATTGAATTAATGGAAAGTATAAATATTATATTGAATGAGCATCAAAAAGTAAAAGCAAATTATAGAAGAACGGAACTTTCATCCAAAAGAATGTTGTCCAATATTTCTCACGATCTAAAAACGCCATTAACAGTTATTTTAGGTTATTCAGAAATGCTCATGTTATCTGATTTCTCTGAAATGAGTACAATTAGAAAAATTTATGAAAGAACTGCAGAAGTAATCAATCTTATTAACAAGTTTTTTACTTTATCAAAAATAGAGTCTGGTGATATGCAATTAACAATAGGAAAAATCAATCTATCGGAACTGTGCAGAAAAGTGGCTATTGATTTTTACCAGATTTTGACAGAAAAAGAGTTTACTGTTGACATCCGAATTCCAGAACAAAATATCATTGTGAGTGGAAATGATGATGCGATCTCCCGTATTTTAAACAATTTAATTTCCAACGCAATCAGATACGGATACGAAGGAAAATATATTGGTATAGAATTATATACTGATTCTAATTCTGCTTTTATAGAAATCAGAGATAAAGGCAAAGGAATTGACAAAAAGAATATTGTCAATGTTTTTGATCGTTTATATACATTAGATGATTCACGAAATCCTAATCTTGGTGGAAACGGTCTAGGACTGGCCATCGCAAAAAGTTTAGCAGAAAAGCAAAATGGCTCTCTGGAATTAAAAAGTCTTCCTTACAAAGAAACAATTTTCACACTAAAACTTCCACTCCTGACATATTAATTTCTGACGACAGACTTTCTTAAGGTTTATTCAAGAAATATGAAAATCTAATCTGATATCATGTAAGTATGAAAGGAGTGTATTTATATGACATATGTACTAAAAACAAATTCCCTCTCCAAAACAATTGGAGACAAAAAGATTGTTACTGATGTTAATATTCACATTGAACGAGGTAAAATCTATGGTTTTTTGGGGCCTAACGGTGCCGGCAAAACTACTGTTATGAAAATGATTACTAATCTTTGGAAGCCTACTTCTGGAAACATTGAAATTTTTGGAGAAATATTGACTCCAACTTCGTATGGAATATTAAAACGCATAGGAAGTATTATTGAGTTTCCTGTTTTTTACGAACATCTAACTGGCGCTGAAAATTTACATTTACATTGTGAGTATATGGGATACTACAGTCCAGACAGTGTAAAAAATGCATTAAAAATGCTCGAACTTATAGATGCTGCAGATACTAGCGTGAATAAATATTCTCTCGGCATGAAGCAGCGTCTGGGTATTGCTCGCGCAATTCTCACGAAACCAGAACTGATAATTTTAGATGAACCCACAAACGGTTTAGATCCGTCTGGTATGAAATCAATTCGTGATTTATTAAAGATGCTTTGCCAGGAATATGGTATAACAATTATGATTTCCAGCCACATTTTATCTGAAGTAGAAAGCATTGCTGACACTATAGGCATTTTAAATCACGGAAAATTGATCAAAGAAATTTCTATGCAAGATATTTCAGATATGAATTTATCTTACATTGAGCTAACCGTAGATAATACGAGCAAAGCTTCCTATATTTTTGCCGACAAAATGGAAATAAAGAATTTCAAAGTTATAGGTGATAACACAATTCGTGTGTACGAGAACAGAATATCACCCCAAGAAATATCAAAAATTCTTTCCATGAATGATGTTTCTATTGAATCACTTGGAAGGAAATCGGAATCTCTGGAAGATTTCTTCTTAAAATTAACAGAGGAGGAAAAATGATATGAGTTGTAACAAATTGAAAAGTATTTATCCAGATATTTCTCAAACAAAGCTTAGGAAAGAAGGTGCATGAAAATGTTAAAATTAATCAAACTCGAATACAAAAAGAACAATATTTCCAAGTATATACGCAATGCCATATTCATGTCTGGTATTATACTGATTTTTTTGTTTGCGTTCGTTTATTTGGGAATCGCAAATGATCCTGACACTGGCGTTCCTGATGCCGCAGTCGGTGCTACAGGAGTTACAGTAAATGTTGAATTGATAACTGGCATTGCATATATGATTTTTGCGACCGTAATGCATTCTTCATTTACTATTTCATCATATAAAAACCATACAATGAATCTTATGTTTTCGTATCCTATAAAACGACAATTAATTATTGCTGCTCAAATGGTTGCTGTTTGGATTTTTAATGTAGTTGCAATAGTTCTTACAAAACTATTGGTATATACTGTAATTCTGTTTGGAAGCAAATTCTTAAATCCAGCCTTTACCATTGACTTTAATCTTTTGTCCGTTGACTTTTATTTTATTTTACTATTAAAGTCTATTATGACAATTAGCATAAGTTTAATTGCTCTTTTTATAGGGCTTATTGTAAAGTCCTCTAAAGCTGCGATTGTTGCTTCTTTTTTGTTGGTTGTATTAATGCAGGGAAATATCGGTGGCGTTACTTTAGCGAATAATGTGCTTTTACCAGTTATATTAACTGTAATTTCTTTTATTTTTGCTTATTTATCTGTACAAAACATCGAGGTCAAAGATATCTGATAGGAGGATGATTAGATGAAGCATTACAAATTCTTTTCCCTATTTTTTTTATCCATAATACTTACTGGATGTACAAACGTAGACACAAAAGCCTCTGAGAATTTTTCCATTGATGAAGTGGCAAATATCTCTGTTGTTGTTCAGTCATACCAACTTACAATTAGAGAATCAACTGATGATCAAATACATGTGAAGTGTACTGATAAACCGAAAGTTTCTGTTGAATTATCCGATGATGAATTGAGCATTTCACGGAATGATTCTTCTGATACTGATTCAGAAAAGGATACACCGAAAGTTTCTATTGAATTATCTGATCAAGAATTGCTTATTTCACAGAATGATTCTTCCGATAGAGAAACTTTTTTTGGCGGTCTATCATTTGGTAAAACTGGGGAAATTGATATATATATTCCTGAATCCTACGGAAAGTCATTAAAAATTTCAAACGGAAGTGGTGAGTTAGAATTAAAATCTCTTTCACTTTCTGAAGTGAATATTTCAAATGACTCAGGCTACTTAACCATTGAAAACATTAACTCCAATACTGGAACAATAGTATCCGATTCAGGCGATATAAAACTAAAGAATAGTTTTATTGACTCTTTAGGAATAAGCACTGACTCAGGATATGTGTCTGTTTCCAACACTGATGCCTCAAGTATGAAAATGCATAGTGATTCTGGAGAAATAAATATTAGCAGCCTGAATGAATCATGCAATACATCTATTGACAATTCATCTGGCGACATTACAGTTTCATTTAAATCTTCACCAGAAGATTTGTCGTTTAATATTGCCACAAATTCTGATGACATCAGTTGCAAATTGGATAAAGCGAGCTATTCAAGCAATACACTTTCAAGTAAAAAAGGAACTATAGGAGACGGTAACCATTCCCTTACTATCTCCAGCGATGAAGGTACAATTATTGTCCGATAATCAAATACTATTCAAACTGTCGGCACCTTTACTGAGACTCATGATTTTAAATCTGCTAGCCACAAATAGTTCTTATGGATATGAAATAACCAATACCTTGCGCACTATATATCCTATGAATGAAAGTAGTGTGTACATCGCACTGAAAGAATTATCCGAAAAAGAATTTGTTACTTGCCAATTTAAGATCATAGCTGGAAAGCTCCGAAAATACTACTCTATCACTTCCAGTGGTAGAGTAGTTCTTTCTCAAAAGAATCCAATATGCCGAAAACAATTAAACGACATTCTTGAAATCATTTCTGCTACCATATAGAGAACCCGGAACATTTGTTTCGGGTTCTCTATTACACTTCATGCTAAGTTATTGCTGTGATTGTAACACTGTGTATACCTTGCCTTTTCGTTTAATCAACTCACTATAATTCCCCTGTTCAACAATACTTCCATGTTCCAAATAAATGATTTCATCATACTTCAGCATCAGCTCAGGATTCATTTTATGACTAATTGTAATGATTGTGACATTCTTTTCCTTTAATAACTCCGCTTCTATCTCATTACTTGTTATAGTATCTACGGCTGAGGTTCCTTCATCAATCAGTAAAATAGGTTTCTTTCTAATTAAAGCTCTTGCCATTGAAATTCTCTGCTTTTGACCTCCTGATAGATCCAGACTATTTTTTTCAATATCTAAGTCATTAAATCCACATAACAATAGCACTTTTTTTATTTCCTCATCAGAAAAGTTTCTATACAACTCTATATTTTCTTTTATAGACCGATTCAAAATATATACATTTTGTTGTATTACTGCACATAGATCAGTTATTTCATATTCTGCCAAATCATTCCCATCGCATCTGACTATTCCATTGTATGGCCTGCATTTTCCCAAAAGGACCCCTATAAGTGTTGATTTACCACAACCACTTTTTCCTAATATTAAATACTTCTTTCCCTTTTCAAATTTTAAAGTAATGCCTTTGAGTGCATAATTTTGGTTATCATATGAAAACCAGACATCTTGGTATTCTATATGTTCCCTGAATGATAAAAGCCTTGTTTTTTCTACATTTTTTTGGCTGCATAATTTATTAATCTTTTCCATGATCTTTCTCGTACTTTGCATTTTAGGTATATTCATAGTAATTTCCATAATTGGATTCACAAAAGAATTACTTAACTGTACTAATGCTACTAAAGTCCCAACAAGAACCGCCCCAGAAATTACCTTATATGCGCCAATAACAACAACTAGAAACATAGTTAACAATCCTAACATATCAGAAGTAGATTGGTTAATCGCCATGCCTAAATCTAGCCGAAACTTTATGCGAGTTAGTTTTGAATTGAAACTATCATGTTCAATAATAGCATGATGCGTTTCATTGTAATACTTAAAAAGTTCATACCCGTTGAGCAAATCCTTTATATCGACAGTATATTGCCCAATTTGATTAGAAAAAAACTCTTGTCGTTTTTGTAGAATGTTTCCAAATAAAGATGAAACGCCGGCCATCCCCACCATACATACAATAAGCGTAATTAATACCTCCGGGCTAATTTGTAGAATTGTAACCAATGCAAAAATGAACAAAACAATATTTTCCACTATCTTAAATAGGGGAAGCAAATAATTTTCTTCAATTATTTTTAAGTCATTTGTTAATGTTGAAATATATTCACCAGCATTTTCTTCGGTATAGGTACATAATTCTTTATTCATTGCACTACTGAAAATATCAGAACGTAATTGGTTAGTTATTCGCTTTATAATGATTTTTTCCAATATACCATATGTATACTTGCAAATTGCCAGCAAACCAAGATAAATACCTGCTCTCAGCAAAGCCATAGAGAAGCCTTCTGCATCACCCTCAGTAGCAATGTTTACAATATCTTGCAATATTATCGCAAGATATACGGTTCCAAAAGCAACTACTATACCAATCAAAAAAATCAGCAGAAGCAACAATTTGTTTCTCTTTAAATATGACTTCATAATTCTACCTCTTTTCCTGCCTATAGCCCTTTAATGAGCTATAGGCATCTCCTATATTAATTTAGCGGTTTTGCAACGGAAATGGCAGCAATATTCTTTTTTTCAATTCCACTCCCTTCATCTATCAAACAGCTTACTTTTCGCACTGTTTTTGCTTCCATTACTGCTTTCAATGATAATCGTACTCCAAAATCTTTTTCGATTTCATTCAATAGCCTTGTCATTTTTAATGAATGTCCACCCAAAGAATAAAAAGAGTCATTAACGTCCACATCATTAACATCTAATACTTTTTTAAATAACTTAGCAACCCTTCTCTCTGTTTCAGTTTTCGGAGCTGAAATTATCTTGTTTTGAACATTAATATTAGCCGGACAAGGCAGGGCACGTTTATCAATCTTACCATTCGCTGTAGTTGGCAAAGTTTTCATTTCTATGTAATATTGGGGCATCATATATTCTGGCAAAAATGTTGCAAGCTGCTCTTTTACGTTATCAGTCCTATGACCCTTAGCCAAAATAATATATGCACAAATTGCTTTGTCCCCATTGACCTCCTGAACTACAACCGCCGCATCCTCAATTCCTTTACATTTCCTTAACATAGAAACTATCTCCTGCAGTTCTACTCTAAATCCACGTATTTTAATTTGATCATCTTTTCTTCCTATAAAGTGCAATAATCCCTTTTCATCCCAATAACCAATGTCACCCGTACAATAAATTCTTTTGTTTCCTAAACTTACAAACTTTTCCTCAGTTAAATTATCATTTTTCATATATCCTTTAGATATTGATGCACCTCCCAGGCAAATTTCTCCCGGAATACCTATTCCACACATATTCTGATTATTATCCAAAATATATACTTCCGTATTTGCTATTGGTCGTCCGATCGGAACTATGCCCTCATCTTCAACATCAGAGAGGTTAATTGCTACAGTAGTAATCGTGGCCTCCGTTGGGCCATAAAAATGGTAAATATCTTTCATTTTACTACGATTATTGCCCAGCATTTTCAAAATTTCCATTTTCATGATTGGTTCTGCTGCAATGTACATTTTATCAAACTTTCGCAGCATACAAGTTTGTCTTGACTCCTCTGCATATCGGATCACTTCTCGCAGTAATGATGGAATAAATGTTATCCTATTACCTTCCATTAACTTTAACAGTTCTTTAGGATCTTTTCTTTGCATCTCGTCAGCAATTACCAATGTGCCTCCGGAAAGTAACACTGGATATACTTCTGAAGCATGTCCGTCAAAGGTAAAAGAAATTGTCTGTACCATGGTAACACTTTCATTATATCTACTATTTTCAATCTGCCAGCAAGTATGATTTATTAAGTTTCTATGCGTAATCACTACTCCCTTAGGCGTTCCTGTGGTTCCTGACGTAAAAATAACATAAGCATTATCGTTGGAATCTATAGAGATGCAATCATCATCTTTTATGTCCCCTTCTACTCGATCAATATAAATAACTTTTTTTACCCTTGGTATATCATGATCGCTCGTTGTTAATACAGTTTCTGAACCCACCTGCTCTAACATATACTTAATTCGTTCCTCAGGCATTTCTGGGTCAATTGGGAGATACGCTGCACCAGTTTCTAATACTCCAAATATACCAATGACCATTTCAATACATGGTTTTACAATTATTGGTACGATTCTATTTTCACCTATACCAGATATGATCAGCTTATTAGCTAAGCTTATGGCTTTCTCATCCATTTCTTTATAAGTCATTGTATCGTCATGAAATTTAAGGGCAATATGGTCTGGTGTTCTCTTCACCTGCTCTTTAAATAATGCAACTATATTGGATTCTAACGGATAAACAGCCTTATTATCGTTAAACTTCCTAATCATCTCCTCTTCTTTTAAGGTAATAAAGCTTAACTCCCTTACCTTTCTATCTGGATTAATAATTACTTGTTTTAAAATATCAACAAATCGTTCCAACAGCATGGTCATTTCATTTTTTCCATAAATTGCGGCATCATACAAAAAACTCAATATAAACTGTTTGCCGGTCTGCGCGCTTACAGAAATCGGAAAAGATGATAATTCCCTCACTTGGTTTATCCTAAAAATCTGGCTACCTGGTGATTCTTGATAGTTTTCAAAAGAAATGGCTGAACCTAATAGCTTATTTTTAATCGGCGTCATTTGCTGTATCTCTTCTAACGAACAGAAATCATAATCATTTGCCGTAGCAGACTGCAAATGTACTTTTTCAAGTAAATGTATCAATTTCTCTTCATAGTTTAAGATTACACGTACAGGAATCGTATTAATATACATTCCCAATGAATCATTGATTTCCGTAATATCGACATTTCTTCCAGACACTACCTTGCCGAACACAATATCGTCTTTTCTCGTATATACACCTAATATCAATCCCCACACTGTTTCAATAACCGTATTTATTGATAGAGCATAGTTATGGGTAAACTTTATTAATCTCTCTTTCAAATCACTATCTAAATAGATTTCAACTTTACCAGGAATATCTTTATTCACTTTATTAGGACACTCCATCGCCTTGATTGTACAAGGCTCTGTATAATTGAATAAAAGTTCTTTCCAATATTCATACGCCGCCCTTTTATCTTTCTGCTTAATATACTTGCCATATTCCCCTTGTATATTTTCATATTTCGAGTCAGTTCGACTACCAGCCAAAAGTCTTTCATAAGTCTCAAACAGTTTCCTAATAAATAGCATGCAACTCCAACCGTCCAGAATAATATGGTGAAATGTAATAATTACCCGCATGCCATCCGCTTGTGTACATACTATTATTCTTAATAATGTTTCATTCTCCAAATCAAATCCCCGATGTATTTCCTGTTTCTTTATTACTTCAATCATATGATCTGAATTTTCTTCCATCGAATAATCATAAACCATACTTTCATAAACTACCCTATCAAGAACAACTTCCCTCGGTTCATTTACTCCAGTATAAATGATATTAGCCCTCAATGAACCATGATTTTCCGCCAAATGATTTAATGCCTTATATAAAGTTTCAATATGTATATCCTCATTCACAGACAAATCAACTTGAACAGTATATTCACTTGAATTTGGATACAGCCGTTTATGGTACAACATGCTTTCTTGCATCGGAGTTAATTCATTAATTGCTACAATTTTCTTTCCAATTTTTTCATATTTTCTGGTGACATATTGCAATTCTTCAAAATTCCATCCGGTTTCTCCATAATCTGAAGGTGTTTTTATCGGTTCATTTATTCCTTTACACATTTCAATGATATTTTCTAATTCTGCCAAAAAATAATGAATTAGCTCTTCAATATACTCTCCACTAAATATGTTATTTTCATAAGTTACCTCCATATGGTATTTTTTGTTAATTATCATTGAATTAATTGTTATTGGGGTCCGAAAAGCATTTGTTATATCCTTATCTCTTGATTTCTTGATTTCACTAATACAAAATCCATAATTGCCTTCTTGCCCAAATTCTCCAAGATAATTAAAAGTAATATCTGGATCAATGGAAGTGAACATGTCGGGATATGTGTTTTGCAAAATAATATATCCAAGTCCTTTATTGGGAATCGCACGAAGGGTTTCCTTTACAGTTATCAGATCCCGACTTGATTCATTACCCACATTTTCAAATACTACGGGATATTCTGTCGTAAACCATCCTACAGTTCTATCAGTATAGGCCTCTTTGTGTATTGGTTCCCTTCCATGCCCCTCAAGATTTATTGCAATCGTTGAATTTCCGCTTTTTTTACTTGCAGCTCGTACCAATGCAGCTAATAAAATATCATTAATTTCAGTATTAAATGCATCTGAAATACTATACAACATATGCTTTGTATGTTCTGAATCCATATCCGCTTCTAACATGGATAATTCAAATTCATTATTTACATTTTTACCAGCAAATTTCCCATTTTTAATTTTATTGTTTACTGACTTCCAATACGCTATTTCTCTATGTAATTCCTTGCTATCTGCATATTCCCATATATCCTCTGACCATTCCTTAAATGAAATTGATTTTTGAGGCAAACAATATTCTGCTTTTTCAATAAATCCATGATAACAATTCAAAAAATCATCAATCAAAATCCTCCATGAAATACCGTCGATTGCCAAGTGATGGATGCAGAAAAACAAATAATTCATTTTTTTGCCTCTAAATATTCCTATTCTCATCAAGGGTCCTGTTTTTATATTTATACTTCGCTCAATTTCTTCCGTCTTTTTAAGTATGAATTCTTCAATATTTCCATTATCAATGTCAAAAATATCTAATCCATAATGCGTCCCCTTGCAAAATGGTAATATCTTTTGGCTTTTTTCCAAATATACCGAACGTAACAAATCATGATGCAGCGTAATTCTATCTAAACTATATTTAACAGCATCAATATCAATAACTTCATCCGTTTCAAGCATATAAGACTGATTAAAATAATTAGGATTATTAATTCTCATTACATTGAAAAAAACTTTCTGAATTGGGCTTAATGAAAACTCTCCAGTAATTTCTTCTTGTGAATATTCAATTTGAACAGTTTTTTTCTTGACACGCTCTAATATTTTATCAATTTTCCTTCCCTCCAATATTTCCCTAACTTTCAGTTCATATCCTTTCCGTCTAAGCGCAGATACAATCTGAATTGCCTTAATTGAATCTCCTCCCATTTCAAAAAAATCGTCACTTGTTAACACTTTAGTAACATTTAAGACCTTTCTAAAGATAGCCATTACAACATCATCCCCACTATCCTCGACCTTACTTTTGTATTCCTCAATCAGTTTATGGCGGTCTAATTTTCCGCCAACCGTATAAGGGAATTCTTCTAATTGATAGATATTATTGGGTATCATATATTGGGGAATATAATTTGAGAGTTCTTTTTTTATATTTTCTTCATCCAGCTTGCTTTGTGCAACACAAAATGCCGCAAAAAGCATCCCCTTTTCATCATTAGAATATAACACCAATGCATCATTTATTTTGTCAATTTTGCGTAAACTCTGCTCAATCTCACCTAATTCAATGCGATAGCCGTTGATTTTGACCTGCGCATCATTTCTTCCTATCAGTTTGATGTTTCCATCTTCCAACCAGTATCCGATATCTCCAGTCTTATATAATCTTGATTCGGAAATTTCTGGAACATAGATAAATTTCTCTTTGGTAAGTATTTCATTATTAACATATCCTGCGGTTACCCCTCTACCGCCTATAATAATCTCACCTGTCTCTCCAATATCACACATTTTATTGTCTTTCAATATATATATTTCTGTATTATTTATGGGACGCCCAATCGTAATATTGTCAAGATCAGAAGTCTCAGTGAATTGATACGCAGTTGCAGCCACAGTGCATTCAGTAGGTCCGTACAGATTATACACACTGTTCAATTTATGCGGCATGATTTTATAAATCTCTTTCATCAGATCCCCTGGTAATGCTTCTGCTCCAAAGTAAAGCTTATCAAAGTTTTCAAGAATATGTACTTTTCCAGAAGCTTTTGCGTATTCAAATATTGCTCTAAAAAATGAGGGAATCATTAACGTTTGTGCCCCCTCAATTTCTTCCAATAATAACTGAGGATCTGTTTTTTCAGTATCATCCAGAATTCTCACCATTCCGCCGGAAATCAAACAGGGAAAAGTCTCAATAATAGACGCATCAAAAATGATTGAAAACATATGCAGCATTTTTGTCTCTTTCCCCATATTTCCATAAGCTGCAAGCCACAATGAAAAATTGGCTAAATTCTTATGTGTTACCTTTACCCCTTTAGGTTTTCCTGTAGTTCCTGATGTATAAATAATATATGCCAAACTGTCTGCTCCAATATTAATTTCAATGTTATTTGCATCTGGAAGAAGCTTAAAATTAATATTAAGCGTAATATAATCACCATTTTCCGGTACAACTACAATATCGTTATTACTTGCTTTTATTAAAATTTCAGCTCCACTGTTTTTTAAGATATATTTTACTCTTTCCTCTGGCTGCTTACCATCAAGCGGCAAAAACACAGCGCCCGCTTTAATGATACCAATCATAGTTATTAGAGAATTCAGCGAACGATCAATCATAATACCAACAACCGGATTCTTTTCATGTGTATAATAGGCAACCAATTCAGCAATTGCATTTGCTTTAGCGTTAAGCTGCTTGTATGTCATTGCATTGTCTTTATATCTCGCTGCAATTTGATTTCCACATTCTGAGACTGTCTTTTCAAAAATGTCTACCACGCTACTATAGAAACTATTATAAGTATTCCCGAAATTAATCTTATCCATTTTTCCTCCTAATCTATAGGCAGCGAGGCTTTGCACCGCACTGCCCATATTACTCTATTTGCAAATTTTAATTAATGTACTTTCAATATCCGATGTACAATTATCAAATATCGGATATGAAAGAAGTAATGCATTTTTGCACCGCCCAATAAATATCTCTGTTGATGGAACAGCTTTTTCTGCTTCCAGCAACCAGACCTCAGCCAACTTTTCATCCATCTCATATTGGCCTTGGAAATTTAGAATTAAGACACTACTGAACATTTCTCTGATTCTATCTGCGTTCATAGAAGAAAGCGAAATATAATTCAGATTGTATAAAGCCTTTTTAGATTGCAAACACTTTATACTTTCTTCTAAGGAACCTATTTTCTCCATGTCCATTTCAACCGGCATAAGATCTAAACATTGCCCTATCAGCATTGCAGTATCTTTTTCAAAATATGTTCTGTCATCCTGTACTACATATAAAAGCAGTTTGTTATCCATTAACAAACCGTTACTTTTTCCAATAGAATAAATAATTTCTTCAACTATCTTCCATGGATTAGCTAAAAACTCTTTTTCTTTGCCATTAGATATACTGAGCCGGACATTTTGGGACTTAACCACTCTTTTAAGCGGCCATTCATCGTACATATTAAATAATTTCTTGTCCGTTTGATTTATTTTCATAACATAATCTGAATATCTTCCATTATCCGGCATATAATTTTCAAGGCTCAAAGAATCCTCTATTAACTCATTAAATATCAACGAACTTGACTTGTCCCATATACAGTGATGAGCTAACAATAAAATCGTAAACTTGATTTTCGATTCACGCAAAATATGTATTTCAGTCAATGGAAATCTGTCGTTTCCAAGTCTTTTCCTATATTCTGCAACAAGTTGACAAATCATAGTGTTTACTTTCTCATATTCAACATCAATAATTGCACTCTTCATATCATGCATATGTTTTATCTCAGAAATAATCCAGTCTGATTTTCTAGTCGCTACACTTCGTAAAACACTTTGTGCTTTTACTATATTGTTAAGGACATTCAGAAGTTTTTCCTCTCCACAACTAACTTCTACAATCTCCTGAATAAAAGTCTTGCTATTCAGATAAAATTTCTGTAATTCTGTTGCAGCATACTCAAATTCAACCTCGTAATTAGAACTTGTTGAAATAGATCCAAATTTATCTTTCCTCCTCTCATTCAAAGACTTTTTCACTATTTCTGTTCCATGTACGTTTTCTTTCTTCATATGCAAAGCTATCATTTCCACGGTTCGATATTTTATAATATCTCTTACCGATATCGAATACCCTTTATTCTTTAGATTTGTCATGACACTTATAGCTTTCAATGAATTCCCGCCTATTACAAAAAAATTATCATCAATACTAAACTCACTAAATCCTAATGTTTCCTCCAACACCTCATAAAGCACCTTTTCTTCGAGCGTCTGCGGAACCTTTATAGATTCTCTTTTGCTATTTATTTTAGGTAGAGCTCTCCGATCTATTTTACCATTAAGAGTTCTTGGAATTGAATCAATACATATGATTTCATCTGGAACCATATAAGCATTCAGATAATTGGATAGCGAGTTTCTTAAATCAGTAATATCAAGCGGAGCAGCGGTTACACAATATGCAATTAACTTTCCAGATTCATACTTATCATAAATTACTGCTGCATCCTCTATTTTGGGATACTTTCTGAGAGTTTGTGCTATTTCTTCAAGTTCTATGCGAAATCCCCTAATTTTTACTTGTTCTCCAATCCTTCCCAGTAATTCAATATTTCCATCAATATTCCATCTGCCTAAGTCCCCTGTCCTATACATTCTTACATTTTCTTTAAATGGATAATATACGAATTTTTCTCTATTCAATTCTTCGCGTTTTAGATATCCCCGAGCAACTCCGTTACCACTTATGCAAACTTCTCCTACCATACCAATTCCAGCCAAATGGCCGTTTTGTACAATATACGCTTGCGTATTATTGATAGATTTTCCTATATATGGGACATGATTACCATCTTTATCCAGTTCGTAATAGGTACAGCATACTGTTGTTTCTGTTGGACCGTATGCATTTATCAATCTTGGAATATTCTTACACTCTCTTCCTGTAACAAAAAAATCATCTACCAGATCTTTAGGCAATTCTTCTGCGCCTAATAATAACGTCTTTAAAGAATGCAATTGCGATAATTTTCCATTCTTTTTTGCATAATTTAAAAGTTCTCTATACATAGACGGTATAATTGTCAAATGCGCTCCTGAGAATACGCTAATCATTTTCTCAGGATTCATCTTTTCTTCGTCTGAAACAATCCTCAAACAGCTACCAGATAAAATAGTTGGAAATATCTCCCAAACAGATCCATCGAAAATAAAAGCAAAATTCTGAATCACTTTGGATTCTTCATTCAACTGCAGTTCTTTTGCCAACCAATCTACCAAATTGATTAGATTTCTATGTTCAATAAGGACTCCTTTTGGTTTTCCTGTCGTTCCGCTAGTATATATCGTATAAGCAAGATTTTCCGGCATAATATCCAGATGGATATTATTATCCATTACATCAGTTTGTTTACTTAAATCAATGATATACTGCTCATCTAATGCAGTTACATTCTGTCTCATATGATCAACAATAACGGTTTTTACTTCAGAATCAGTAAGCATGTAATGGATACGATCGTTTGGCTGATTAGGCGCTATTGGAAGGTACGCTGCTCCAGCTTTTAAAACGGATACTATAGCAACTAACATTTCACATGAGCGTTCCATCAGAATTGCTACAATGTCATTTTGTTTTACTCCTAAATCGATTAATTTCATTGCAATATAGTTGGATCTCTGATTTAGCTCATGATAAGTCAATCGGTCCACTTCACTTTCAACTGCAATTTTTTCTGGAAATCTTTCTACTATTTTCACAAAGCGATCTATAACTGTATCCTTACTGAAATCATTTATTGGTCGATTAAATAGTGTCATAATGTCCGTTTTTTCCTGCTGGCTTACAACACATAATTCTGATACCTTTTTTTCAGGATCAGACAACACATCCTGAATCAAGTTTTTCAGATGTTCCAATAAATAATCCATTTCTATTGTAGAATACTTTCCAACTCTGTACATAAGATTGAACCTTAATCTTTTATCCTGGCTAACAGCCAATGCTAGATCAAAATCAGTTTGCTCTTTCGAATTTTCAACCTCATAGCCATAATCCATCGATGCATCATCTACATAATAATTTTCAAAAGCCAGGACCGTTTGCACAGAATTTTCTCCTATCCCTGCTTCTTCCTGTATTTTCATCAAAGAAATATGGTCATGTTCGCTGCTCTCTACAGATTGATTTTGAATACGTTTTAGCAGATCAATAAATTTAATATCTCTCTCGCTTTTTACTCGAACAGGAATTGTATTGATAAATAGTCCCACCATTTTTTCGATTTCTGGTATATCTATATTTCGACCAGATACAACTTTTCCAAAAATTGCATCGTCAATCCCGTTATACTGTTGCAGAAGTATTCCCCACACCGTCTCTACAAACGTATTTGTTGTTACATGATATTTTCGAGCAAGTTTTTCAATCTTTTTAACATCGGACTCACAAATACTCATTTCCACTTCTAAAATATCATTCTCAAAAGATATATCCTTTTTCAACGGAATAATAGCCGTTTTTTCTTCCACCCCCTGTAATAATTCTTTCCAATATACACAGCTATTATCTTTATTCTTCATATAATTTATATATTCTGCATATCTAGGCCTGTTTAAACGAAGATCTCTATTTTCGTACAGCTTCATTAAATCATTAACAATTATTGGAAAGCTCCACCCATCCATTATTACATGATGAGCTGTAATTATAATTTTATTATCCTTGTCAGACAGTCTGCAGACAACAAATCGAATAAGGCTATCCCGTTCAAAATCAAATCCTCTATTACGTTGATTGTTACATATATCTTCAAATAAATCATTCTTACCTTGTTTATCAGTCAGATCAATGTATTCAAGCCCTATTTTTCTCGTAATTGGAACAACTTGTTTAGGTTTAGCAATACCATCATAAAAAATATGCGTTTTAAGAATACTATGTGCTTCCGATAGCCTTTCAATCGCATCTTCCATGATAGATAGATCAATAGGTTTTCTTAATTTGATAACTGTCTGAAGTACATAATTTAATGAGTCAACATTACGAAGCTTGTCATACAACATTCCTTCCTGCAAGGGTGTCAAACAATAAATATCTTCTAACTTTTCATCAAACATAGTTAATTTTCGAGTGATTATCGACCAGTCTTGCAAGGATATATCATTTTGATAATAATCTGATGGGGTTGTCACTCTTTCTTTCCGAGCTTCTAATGCTATTACATATTTCTCTGCCTGTTCTAAAAACATATTCTTAAACGCCAGATATTCTTTTTCTGTAATCATAGAAATTGGGTAGGAAATATCAACACAATATTTTCCTTTTATAATTTCTGCGTTAACCGACAAAGGACTTCCAAAATGATTCCGTATATCTATATTATTCCCAATTTCATAATTCGATGGTCTTAATGTATACGAGTCTATTCCATTTTCTGCTTCTCTATTGCCAAAATAATTATATGTTATTAATGGCTCATGATAATCAGGATCTAACAGTTTATTCATTCGAGCAACATCATATCCTACCCCATTATTTGGTATAGAGCGCAGTCTTTCTTTTATAATCAATAAATCATCAAAATAATCATCTCCAATTTTTTCAAACAGAACAGGATAAAGTGCTGTAAACCATCCGACTGTCCTTGTAATGTCAATCTGTTCACAAAGTTCAGGGCGTCCATGACTTTCAATGAGAATTGAAATGTCTTTTCGATTAAACAAAATAGTCAATACTCTTATCAGTACAGTAAGTAATACTTCATTTGGATTCATCGATATAATTTCCTGGCCTAATTTAACTAACTTTGACGTAATCTCCTCTGAAAGCCTAAACTGTACTTCTCTTAATGTGCTTATAGATACCTCACTAAATAGGGGCTTACTATTACCAAGCCGTTTACTTATCTTTCTCCAATAAAGAAGTTCCTCGTTATTCCTGCCCTTCTGATAATAATTGGATAAAGTTTCACTCCATTCTTTGAATGAGGTCGTTCTTTTGGGAATATTCACAGTTTTATTTCTCATATATCCCGCATATAGTTCATTTATATCTTCAATTAAAATACTCCATGATATGCCATCTATAACCAAATGATGTATACAAATCATTAACGCATGGAAATCTCGGCTCTCGATAACGGCACAGCATATTAGTTTTTTCTTACTAAGCGATATATGCTTTTGCAACTCATTACCCACTTTTCTCAAGGAGTCCTCTAAATTACTGTCTTTTAAATTAAACAAGTAAAGTGCATACTGCCCCTCGTCAAACTGATCTCGTATCTCTTGATGTTTACCATCGAAAACAGCTCTCAGTTGATCATGGTTTTCCAGAATACATTTCATACTATACTTAATTGCGGATAAATTGATTTGTTCATTAGTAGTAAGAATAACACTTTGATTAAAATGATCCGGATTTTCAAGTTTTGCCTCAAAAAACCTATACTGTATTGGACTAAGCAATACCTCCCCCGTAGCTTTTTGTACTTCTACGTCTGTCATCTTCATTTTTTGTAATTCCTTTGCTATCAATACAGGTTTCGCTAATTGCATAATACTTTTAACAGTTATCTGATAACCGATATTTCTAAGCTTTGAAACAATCCGTATCGCTTTTATAGAATCTCCACCAAGTTCAAAAAAGCTATCATCTCTTCCAACTTCGTCTATTTCCAATACTTCCTCATATATACCACAAATTATTTTTTCCGCAGCAGTAATCGGTTTTGTAGAATTTCTATGATGCCGGATAAGTCTGCTTTCCAAATCCTTTTTATCAATCTTTCCGTTTGGCAGATGTGGTAAACTCTTTATTGGAATCAAATATTCCGGAATCATATACGTTGGCAAGAATCCTGATATTGCATCTCTTAAGTCACTTTCCCGCAATGTCCCTGTATAGTATCCTGCCAAAAAATCTCCGTTAGAATCTTTTTTACGAATTACTACCGCCTCATCCACACCATTTAAACGCATAATCTGCTTTTCAATCTCCTGCAGTTCCACTCTGAATCCCCGTATTTTTACTTGCTCATCAATACGGCCTAAAATCACAATCTCATTATTCTCATTAATATAGCCGGTATCTCCCGTGCGATACATAACACCACTTCCAAATGGATTATCCACAAACACTTTCTCAGTCATTTCTTTATTATTTATATATCCCTCTGATACACCGACCCCTGATATGCATATTTCTCCAACTACACCATGTCCACACAAACTATTTCCATTTAATATAAAAATATTGTAGTTTGTAATCGGTCTGCCGATTGGTATATGCTTATAATCCATATTTTCATTTAGATAATAAAAAGATGCTGTTATTGTTGTTTCTGTTGGTCCATACAAGTTCCAAACATTTTTCAGATTACTCCCATCAATTTGTAAATAACGTTCAATCAAGTCCTCCGGAATTTTTTCAGCAACCAATCCCAATCTATGGTAAGAATTAAGTTCCTTCTCCAAGCCATTTGTAATTGCATAGTCCATTACGGCTCTAAACATGGAAGGTAAAATATAAATATTAGCATCTTTAATCCGTTTTAAAAACATTTCCGGTTCTTTTCTATCTGTATCGCTTACTAATCTTAATCTACCTCCACATAGTAAAGCAGAAAAAATCTCAATAACGGAACCATCAAAAATAAAAGCTGTATTCTGCACAAAAATAGTATTTTCATTTAATTCTGCCTCTTTTATATGCCAGAAAATTTCATTCACAATATTTCTGTTATTTACAACAACTCCTTTTGGATTTCCAGTAGAGCCTGAAGTATATATTACATATGCCGGAATATCAGCCTCATACTTTTCATGCACTATTGCTCCCTTATATGTCACAATCTCCTGTAAATGCAAGGTTACTGCTTCTTCCGCAAATATTTTAGAAATACCTGCATCCTGAATAACAAAGCGTACCCCTGCATTCTTTATCATGTATCTTACACGTTCTATAGGAGCCGCTATATCAATAGGCATATATGCTGAACCAATCTTCAGAATACCTAATACTGCCGCAATTCTTTCAAAAGATGTATCTGCCCATAATGCTATAATTGATTTCTGTTCTGCACCTTCTTTTTTTAACGCTGCTGCTATATTATTAGCAAGTTGGTTAAGCTCACAGTAAGTAAGTGTCTTGTCTTGATACTCTAATGCTATATTATTAGGATATTTCTCAACACACTTTTCAAATTCTGTAATCAGAATTTTATCAGAATACAGTTCTTTATCCTCATTTTCAAACATATGAATCAATTCATTACATTCCACTTTTGATATATACTCGATATCGTCTATAGTCTCTGCATAATGGTCAATAGCATTATTCAGCAATGTTATATAATGTTCTGCCATTCGCCTAATTGTAGATCCCCGGAAAATATCACTATTGTATTCCCAGTATAAGATATACCCATCTTCTTCACTGTCAATCATAAGTGTTATATCAAATTTGGAAACATTTCCCTCTATTTTTGTTGGCACTAAATTGGCATTACCTATTTTTACAATACATGTTCCGCCATTTTGTACTCCAAACATAACATCGAATAAGGGATTTCTTGAATTATCTTTATGGGCAGATAGTTTTCTCACCAGATCGTCAAATTGATAATTCTGATTATCATATGCCAAAAGGCATTTCTCCGCTGTATGCATTAATACTTCTTTAAATGTATAGTTTTTATTAATGTCATTACGTATTGCAACTGTATTGACAAACATGCCGATAAGATTCTGCGAATCAGGAAGAGTTCTACCTAACATCGGTGAACCAATCACAATATCTTCCTGACCAGTATATTTTTGCAATAAGATACTGAAAACAGACATAAAAAGCATAAATTCAGTAACGTGCATTTGAGAACAAAAAGTACGAATTCTTTCAACTGTATCTCTCTCGACAGAAAATTCCAAGCTGTGTCCCTTGAATGATTGCCATGCCGGTCTTACATAATCAGTCCGCAATTCCAAACAATTCAAATCACCCGAAAACTCATTTAACCAATACTCCTCCTGTTCTTGAAATGTTTGCTTCTGTTCCCAAGCACTAAAATTCTTATACTGAAATTTTAATTCTGGTAATTTTGCTCCCCTATAAATTTTGTCTAATTCGCTAAAAAAAATGCCTACAGATTCACCGTCGCAAATAATATGGTGTATATCAAATAGCAAGAAACATTCACCATTTTGAGTATTTCTAATAATTTTCATTCGCATTAATGGAAGTTTTTCTAAATCAAATGGCTGAATAAAATCCTCCATAAGTTCTTTAATCTCTACTTCATTTGTCTCTTGGTATCCTACCTTAAATACTGCACTTTCCTCTATCTCTTGTACAAAATTGTCCTTATAATGTGAAAAATGAGTCCTCAATATTTCATGACGGTTAACTAATTGAATAACAGCATCATTGAGTTTTACTATATTTATCTCGCCTTCAATTTTATATAAAGACGGAATATTATAAGCTATGCTATTTTTGTCTATTTCATATAGTGCAAATAATCTTTTCTGCGCTGAACTCATTTTATATTTTTTTCCCATTGTTTCCTCCTGTTTTTCGGGCCGAGGAGATCAAAAAATCTCCTCAACCAAATCATCAAAACCTGCTTGTTTTTTTGTTTCAATAGATTTAACTTTCTCATAAATCTTCTTAGGGGTACGTTCTTTAAAGATATCTGAAATTTTTAATCTGACGCCAAAATTCTTTTCTACTTCATTAAGTAATCGAGCAGCTATTAGAGAATGCCCACCAAGTTCAAAGAAATCGTCATTGAACGCAACCTCTTGATCCAACACTTTTACAAAAGAATCAATCATCTTCTTTTCATCCGTGCTGAGTTTTTCATAATCCTGGTCTCCATCTATATTCTTAATAACTTCTGGAATTTCCAACTTGTCCATATCTATCTTTCCATTAGATTTTATTGGCAGTTTATCCATAATTTTTATTCTAGATGGAACCAAGTAAATAGGTAGTCTTTTAGACAGCTTTTCATAGATCGTTTCCTTACCGACATCACTTCCCTGCACGTATAGACAAATCACTTTCTCTCCTTTGACTTCTCTTAATAAAGCTGCAGCTTCAGATACTTCTAACTCTTGCTTAACAGCAGCTTCAATTTCACCCAATTCGACACGATATCCTCTAATTTTTATCTGATTGTCAATTCTTCCGTCAAAGATAATGTTTCCATTTTCACACCATCTACCGATATCTCCAGTTTTATATATCCGCCCTTCACCATAAGGATTCATGACAAATTTTTCATCGGTAAGAGCTTGATTATTAATATATCCATCGGTAACTCCATATCCTCCTATACAAATTTCTCCACGGGAATTAAAGCCACATAATCCATTCTCATTCATTATATAAACCATAACATTGGTGATAGGTTTGCCGATAGGAATTATTACTTTATCCTCCGGACAAACCCGATAATAAGTTGCACATACAGTAGCTTCTGTGGGACCATATGTGTTATAAACGCTGGAATGCCCAATAAGATTTGAATAATGTGTGTCTTTTAATTCATCACCACCACTAATATATACTTTTATATTTGGTGTTACATTCAATTGGTTAATCTCATTTAAAACTAACGGGGAACAACTGATAATTGTTACATTATGATCGTTCATATAATTGCATAAATCTTCAAAATCAAATCCCCCCTTTTTGGGATATACTACAACAGTTCCTCCGGTAGATAATGTAGGAAAAACTTCTTCAACAAAAACATCAAATGTATAAGTCCCCTGCTGCAAAATTTTAGTTTCTGTATTTGTACTAAATTCTGCATTAAATGATTCGATATAGGAACAAACATTTTTCTGTGTGACCATAATACCTTTCGGTTTCCCGGTAGTTCCCGATGTATACAAGACATAAGCTATATTCTCTGGAGCAGTTTCATAATAATCACTTTTCATTCCTTCGACCATTAACTCATTAATGTACACTTTTCCATCCAACAGTTCATCCGCAATGTTAGTAATTGTAATACAAGAATGACAATCACTCTTTATTTCATCTTTGCGAGTAACTGGATAGTCAGGATCTATCGGAACGTACCCTGCACCTATTCTCCAGATTCCCAGTATTGCAATGATTGTTTCAATAGAATTATTCATTTCAAGTGCTACAATGTCGTTTTTACACACCCCTATACGAATCAAATTAGCAGCAACCGCACAGGACTTTTCGTACAATTCCTGATATGTTATTTTCTCATCACAACATTCCAAAGCTATATTGTTACTAAAATTTTCAACTACTGTTATAAAGCGATCCCAGAATACCATTTCTTTACAATTGAGTTTTGTATCATTAAATGTGCCTAATATCACTTCTTTTTCTTGTGGCGACAACAATTCCAAATCATTCTCAAGGAGTATGGCCCTGCTACATAATTGCTCCAACAAGGCATTAAATCTATCCTTGACAACTTCGATATCTGATTTGGAATATTTTTCCTCATCATACATAATATCAAAATGCAATGTATCTGTTACTTCAGCAGTCAGAGTAATATCATAATTGTTATCTTCTTTTACTTTTCGTAACGCTGACATAAAATCAATTTTGTTAGTGCTATCTTCCTGGGCAATATAGAAATTCTCAAAAACGATGATTGTTCTAATTAGTTTATCTTTATATTCTGTCTGTTTTTGGATTTCTGCCAAAGAACACATTCCATGCTCTAGTGAATTGATTCCCTGTATTTGCAAATTCTGCAGTGCCTCTTTTATAGTGTTTCCATGAATGCTTTTTACTCTGACAGGTATCGTGTTTATATACAAACCTACAACATTATCCGCCTCACTGACTGTTTCCCGTCCAGAAATAACTTTTCCAAATACAGCATCATTACTTCCTTGATAACTTTGCAATACTCTTCCCCATATATATTCCACAAGTGTATTAACGGAAATATTATATTCTGTCATGCACTGCTTTACCCTATTAAACAATGATTCAGAAATATGCCATTCTATAATCTCATTTCTTTTATTCTTATCTACTAAAAAACCATAATTAATACAATTTGCACCAGAAAAATCTCCCAATAATTCTTTCCAATAATTTAAATCAACACTATTGTTTCCCTTTCCATATTTATGCACATATTTCCGATAACTGCCTTCACCTATCGGCTTTATATTGCAATGTATATTGTTATAAATATTTGTTAAGTCTTTTAACATAACTCCCGTACTCCAACCATCAATAATGATATGATGATATGTCATGAGCAGTAAAAACTGTCTATTTTTCATATGAAAGAGTTTAAAACGAATAAGTGGATCTTTTCCAAATGAGATTCCATCCTTTTTGTCTTGAGCAATCAATTCCAAATAATATTTTTCTGTGGTTTTCCTACAGTCAAAATATTGAAAATCAATGTTGTTCTCTTCAACTACTATTTGATAAGGTTGCTCCAAGCCATCATAGAGAATACGTGTACGTAATACTTCATGTATAGAAAACAGCTTTTCAATTGCTTTTCTTAGGCGGGAAACCTGCAGTATATCCGAAAAATCAAATAATGCCTGTATTATATATCCATCATTACTGTTATTTATTGACTCAAAAAGTATTCCTTCCTGCAAAGGTGTAAGCGGATATATACTTTTAATATGTAACGACTCATTGTTGGCAAATTCCTGTACATATAGGAAATCATTCCAACTCATTCCCGGACACCCTAATTCCATAGGCGTAACAACAGGTTCCGTCTTACTTACGCAATACTCAACAATTCCTTTTAACTCTTTTCGGAATCTTTCTATCAATTCATATATTTTCAGTTTATCCGATAAACTTTCAACATACGAAAAAATTACCTCAAACCTATTATTGATAACCATCCCATCTAAAGAGATTGGAGATCCGAAAATATTCTCTGCTGCCATCGGGATTGCATATTCTTCCCATACTTGTGTAAAATAGAATACTTCGTTCTTATTCACTGCAGCTCCTTGATAATTAAAATTAACTAATGGATGAAGATAATCCGGCTCATTCAACAATTTACTGTTTTTTAATGGAAAATAGTCAGAACCATTATTAGGAACACATAACATTGTCTCTTTCACATTCACTAAATCTAATTGCATATCTGTACCGATATTTTCAAATAAAACAGGATAAAATGAGGTAAACCATCCTACTGTTCTGCCTATATCTAATTCTACATAATCATTCTGCCTGCCATGTGATTCCATTGAAATCACTTGATTTTCATTACCATATGTCTGTGCCATTGCTCTCAGCAATGCGGTAATAACTATGTCCTTTACCTCCATGCTATAAGCTGTAACGGCCTTAGCCAGCAATGCTCTAGTCAGATTACATTCAAAAAGAATGGGAATACACTTAATTTTATCTGTACGTAAATATCTAAATTGAGATATATTTCTTAATATATACTGCTCCACTTTATTCCAATAATCCGCTTCTCTTTGTACCTCTTGCATATCTGCCAGACTTTCAATCCGTTTATTCCATTCTGCGTAAGATGCACTTCGTACCGGCATATAGGTATTCTGATTCAATTGTTTATTTTCACAAAATCCATTAAGGTCATCCAGCAAAATACTCCATGAAACACTGTCAACTATTAAATGATGAATAGTAATATATAAATAATGCTTGTCATTAAATCCAAAGAAGATAGATTTTAATAGCGGACCATTCGCAAGGTCCAAACTTTTATTCAATTCATCCGTTTTTTCCAATATCAGTTTCTTTTTTCTATCGGAATCTTTTACATTAAAATAGTAAAACTCCTGAAGTTCAAATAACTGTTTTTCATCCTGCTTCCTAATCACAGGAACATTTTCCGGAAATTTCGCACGTAACATATCGTGAATTTCTACAATCTTTTGCAAACAATCCGCAATGGAATCGGCGGATATTCTGCTATCAACTTCCAGAAAAATTGATTGGTTGAAATGTTCCGGGCAATTCAAATGGCTATGCCAGAATCTCTTCTGGATAATTGAATTCTTTATTTCGCCTTCAATACTCTGATATTGTATATTTCCTGTTACAATATCTTCTACTGAGGAAATAACTTGTTGCATATCCATTTTCGACATAATTGCTCTAACCGGAATTTTATATCCCATTTCTTTCAATTTGGAAACAATTCGCATTGCTTTTATGGAATCACCCCCTACTTCAAAGAAATAATCACCCAACCCTACTTGCATTCCAAGAACATCTGAAAAAACTTCTAAAATACTTTTTTCTCTATCGCTTCGTGGAGCAATATAATTTCTCGTAGAATTAATATCCGGTACAGGCAAACACTTTTTATCTACTTTTCCATTTGTTGTTAATGGCATTGTTTCTAAGGGAATAAAAAATGTTGGCACCATGTAATCTGGTAGGAATTTGCGCATTTTCTCTTTAATCTTATTGGTATCAGTTATTCCCCCTACAAGATAGGCACATAAATACTCACTTTCTGTATTTTTTTGAATAGTTACACATACAGCCGAAGCTTCAGTCTCTCTCAATGCAACTTTTTCTACTTCTTCTAATTCAATTCGGAAGCCTCTTAATTTTGTTTGCGTATCTTTCCTACCACAATATGTATAATTTCCATCAAAATTTTTATATGCCAGGTCTCCTGTTGCATACATCAATTCACCTTTTTCAAATGGATTCTCTATAAACTTTTCTTTTGTCATGGCCTGATTATTATAGTATCCAACTGCCAAACCATCACCAGCTATATAAAGCTCACCAGTCATACCAAATGGTAGGATGTTCCTTTGAGTATCCAGTATGTACAACTGTGTATTAGCAATAGGTTTTCCAATTGATACATTGATCGCATCTGTCTCTGAATCAAACTGATGAACGCAGCATCCAATAGTCGCTTCTGTAGGACCATATTCATTGATTATAAAAACTTTATGCCTAATCTTATCCTCAGTCTCTTTTGCCGTTTGAGCTGTTAACTCTTCGCCCCCAACAATAAATGTATGAATTCTTGTATTTTTAATATCCATTTGATTGATCATTTTCATATGGGATGGAGTCAATTTTAAAATCGTTACTCTATTATCCTCAATTAAATCCAATAAAGATGAAGCATAGTCGCTTGCGTAATATATGTGCATCGTTAATCCAGTTAAAAGCGGCAAAAATATAGATGTCATGGTCAAATCAAACGAAAGCGGTGAATAAAAGCCAAAACAATCTTCTTTATCACGAATATAGTTGACTACTGCCCAATCTAAATAATTCAGAAGACTTTTTTCATTTATCGCTACCCCCTTAGGATTTCCAGTGGAACCTGATGTATAAATGATATATACCAAGTCATTTTCACTTTCCCGTATTTGGGGGCATGATACTGAACATTTTTCAAATTGCAATTTTAAATCGGCATAAACCAAAGTCTCACAAACAAAATTTTCTTTTCTATCAATATTTGTAATAAGATACTCTGCCTTACTATTAGCAAGTATATAGTTGATACGTTCTGTTGGTAATGATGGTTCAATCGGAAGAAATGCCGCACCTGCTTTGTGAATGCCTATTATAGATATAATCGTGTCTAAAGAACGGTTATACAACATAGCAATGACAGAATTTTTCTTTACTAATTTCTCACGTAACATATTTGCCATTCTGCTTGACAATTCATCTAACTCGGAAAAGGTTAATTGTTGATCACCATCCACCAATGCGACATTATCAGGTGTTCTTTCAACATTTTTTTGGAATTCTTCTAATAAACTCTTTTCTAAAACTTGCCGAGGCTTTCTTGTTATCTTCTCAAATACAAGTTTCTCTTCCTTTACATCCAATAATTTGCACATACCCATTGGGTCTCCATAATTGTTAAGCAGATTTCCAAAGTATGTTGTAAATATCCTATGTAAATACTTTATACTGCTTTCTTTGAACAGATCTGTGCAATATTCCCAGGAAATATCATAACTATCATTTCCTGCATAAATAGAAAATGTTAAATCAAATTTTGATTGATTGTATCCGAAATCTTTAATTTCAATTAATGAAAAATCGTCTGTTTCAAAAAATGGCTCATCATTTCCATTTTCATATACAAACATAACATCAAAAACAGGGTTACGTGAAGGATCGCTATTAACTTTTAGATGCTCAACTAGATTCTCAAATGGATAGTCTTGATATTCTAACACTTGATATAATTTGTCTTGAATATCTATTGCGAAGTCAGCAAATGACTTTTCCAAGCTTACATCACAAGTCAACACGACTGTATTAACAAACATCCCTGGCATATCAAAGGTTTCTTCAATCATTCTATTGGCCATCGGTATTCCTACCGTTATCTGCTTTTGAGAAACACACTTAGCCAGAAAAGATAAGAAACCTGCTAAAAAGACAGAAAATTCACTTAGATCATACTGTTCGCAAAGTGCTTTCACTCTAGCAGTATATAAAACATTGGAAAAATCATAATATGTTTTTCCATGGGAACTTCTTTCAATTGGTCTAAGATAATCTGTATGAAGTTCTACTCTCTCCGGTATATCATTGATCTCTTTTTGCCAAAATGATTCTGCTGCTTTCATATCTTTTGATAACTGCCACATTGCGTAATCTTTATATTGTAACCCTACTGGCGGCATTTCTTCGCCATTATAAAGCTTGATTAAATCATTCAAATAGACCACGACTGATGCGGCATCACAGATTATATGATGAAAATCTAACAATAGATAATCCATATCCAATATATGAACTACTCCTATTCTCATTAAAGGTGCTTTATTCAAATCAAATGGCCTGACAAAGCCACTCACGATAGCCGGAATATCTTGATCAAATTTATATTCCTCGACATGGCAATATATTTCCTCATGTACCACTTGATAAAAATTTTCACCATCATTCTCGAAAGTAGTCCGCAGCAGTTCATACCGTCTTGCTAATTTTTCAAAAGCTCTTTGCAATTTACCAATATCAACTTTTCCATCAATCTTAAAAATTTTGGGGGTATTATATGATACATCATCTATTTTCATACTACATACCACATACAATCTTTTTTGGATTGAACTCATATAATATTTTTCACTCATTTTATCTCCTTTGTATAAATCATTTCCTATACTTTTATAATTTCTATATCATGTGGATATAAATCTTTTTTACAAACAGACAAATGATAATCTCCCATCCGTTTTGAGAAAAAATCATATCCTAATGCTGAGAACCTATGACTATTGAATTTTTCAAAATCATATCTATTTAAATTATCGTCAATTCCTTTACCAAGCATCTTTACATAGCTTTCCTTTAAGGTCCATAGACGCGTAAAATGCCATTGAGGATTATATCTATTTTTTAAACCTTTGATTTCATTTTGGCTTCCAATTATTTCAATAATTTCTAAATCATCCTCTGTAATAATTGTCTGAACATCTGCACCAACTTCTTCGTCTGACACAAAGCATGCTACTATAGGATAGCAATGGCTTATATTAAAATGTATACAAGGATAATCTAACAAATGCGGTTTACCCCTTATTGTGTATCCCATTTTTGTGTTTCTATTAATATGAATTCCATACTCTCTTTTTAATGCGTATTTCAACAATTCAAACGCAGTACAACACATCTTTTTATCCTTTTCATTTTTGTAACTCTTCATTTTTAATACCCTTTCTTCAGGCATATCAAAAACATCAGGCAACAGAATATTATCTATATTTTCACATAAATAAATCACGATACTCCTCCCTACTACTTATTTTAAAGTTAATAATCCCATAATCTATTTTATTATATCCTTTTAAAATACATTTCTTCGTACCAAGTGATAAATGAAAACTATAATGTAACTTTCTCTCATAATTTCATAAAAAAAGAAAATACCTGATATAACTCAAGTACTTTCCTTAATTATAAATAATAGTTTAATATTCCTAATATTCCCTCAATTTCGGCTTTCAATTATATCGCATATATCACCGACTATCTTATCAGGATTTTGAAAAATAAAAAAATGATTACCCGGATACATTTTATATGTTATTCTGCTGCACAGGCGTTCCCAATCAGAAATACTGCTAACATCATCCATAGTACCATTTAGAATAATGACCCTATCCGGTATCTTTCGCGATTTTGGTTTGTATTGAATCAATAATCGCAAATCCTCTTTAATAACTTCAAAAACATATTTTTTAAAGTCATTATCTTGTAGCACCGCTTCCGGTATTCCTCCTAAACTAATGTATTCTTGTTCAAAATTCTGCGGCGGCAATTGAAATAATTTATCATATTCGTTTTTCTCATCATGAGTCTTACATCCTGAAAAAATAATATACAACGGAGGATTAATTCCTTTCTTCCTAATCCATAGATATATATCATAAGCAATTTTTGCCCCCATACTATGTCCAAATAAAATATACTCGTTACTGTCACTATTTATAATTTCATTTACCTGAACACCAACATCTTCAATAAGTTGTTTCCATGTAGAGTAAGACTCATATTCAACACGCTCGCCACGCCCATTCAAATCAATCATATAAATAGTATATTTACTTTTATCAAAATATGGAATTATTTTTTGATATGCATATCCTATACTTCCAGCATACGGAAACATAATAATCTTAACCATTTTAACTTTCTCCTTAAATAATACACTATTGTTTTATATAATTCTATTTCTTATTTTTCTTGAATTTAACAACTTTAATATGCTTATTTTTTAATATGGTCAAACCCGTAACTACACCACAAACAAATAAAAGAAAATAGAAATTTATTCCACGGATTATCAACATCGATGGAAACAAATATGTTTTTGTAAATATGTTAACAAAAACGGTTTGATAGACTAATTCCGTTATTCCTTGTGCCCCGGGTACTGGCAACATATCTACTGATATACAAACCGCAGCTTGAAGGGACATTATGCTAAACATACTGCTTCCAGATAAATGAAAGCCACGGTAAACAATATAAGTCAATAAAAACAAACTACATCGTTGCAACATAGTCATAATAAAAAGTACTAGTAATTTACGTTTGTATTCGACCATGAATTTTACTGTATGATCATAGCTTTGTACAAAATACTGTATTCTTTCTTTCCTTTCACTATCTACATTCCAGATCCGCATTCTGATCATTCCCTTTTCAAAGGCATATGCAATCCTGATTAATATATTAGGGAATCTCATAGCAACAAAAATTGCCAACACTACAATAAAATTCAAAAATAGTCCTACAAAATATAATATAATGTAATCCTTCATAAAATATTTAAGATGACGATACCATAGAAAAAACAAACATACACCTATAAGTACAAGCACTAACTTATACGCTAATGCCACTGTCATCAAGATCACTGAAGAATCTGATGTTTTATATCCATCCCTTTTCATGTAGTATAATTGCACTGGCTGTCCACCTGTTGCAGATGGTGTAATTCCAGAATAAAAGAATCCAATAAAAGAATATTTGATACAACGCCATATACTGCACTTGTTTCCCAAAGAAACTAGTAAATACCAGATTGTTATTCCTTCAGCACTTACAAAAAAAAGCCCTAAACTTATTGCAATTATAAAATTTCCTAATTCCATTCGAATAATCGCATTCCAAATTCCAAAAAGATCTTTTTTTTGAAATACTGCATAAAAAGTTAATAACATAACAGACGCAAATAAAACAATCTGATATTTATTCTTTCTATCATTCATCAAACATCACCACACTACTCATTTATTAAAAATTCATTCTATTTACCAAAATACTTGAGCAACTAGTCATTTGATAATTTATGTCGAAGTGTAACCTCGATATTGCTTCAATAACGAACACAGTTTTATTCGAGTCATGGTATCTGTATCTTTCTGATCAACCAACTCATACAAATAACCCTCAAATACTATCTCTTTTTCTAAATCGTCGTAGAAATCTTTTGGTGTCACAATGGAAGTATGTTTTTTCCAATGGCAAATACCTGTTTCTTCTAAAATTTTTGCCACATAGGATGAACAAGTATAAAAATATTTCTGCTTGAATGGCTTACCAAACAAAATAAGCAACAGTCCTACAATAGTATAATGATATCTAAACCTTATTTTAAAATCATTTCGCAATTTAGTTTGTATACATTCCTTTTGTTTACGGCTACAATTAACCCTGCATACCATATAATTTGCGTTTGGATACTTTTTCAAAATTTTTCTCTTATCTTCTTTTACAAACCCTGCTGAAAGTGGTATACGAGGGTCTCTTCTGCCTACGCTATAAGTCTCTTCTAACTTCGCATCCATAGCAATTGCAACATGAATATATTTTTGTTTTATAACGAAACGAATAATACTCGCAAATAGTCCCGGTGTGTCTACAAATACTATATAAATACTACTCATCACTCATTATCCTCACTGGAATTGAAACACTCTTTTTGCAATCCGATACCCTATTATCGTGCAATAGTCCCCTAATCTTCCAGGAAGATATGTAAGACCGCTTAATGAGAAATACCTTAATTTACAATATAATTTATAATCATAATTTTTTACATCGTTCCATAATTCTGCCCGTTTACAATGCGCTTCAGGTGTGCAAATAAGAATCAAATGAATTGAAGATATTGCCATCATAATAGACATATTCCTACACAAATACTTTTCTAATTTGGGATATTTCTGTCTTATTTGTTTTAAATCGGCACAGTGAATTACCAGTTTTGTTACTAAAATTTGTTGATCTATTCTTTTCATTAGATTCTTAGAATTTACTGATTGATCCTCTCTGCCTAAAAAGTAATGATATAAATCAATATCCATATAATATATTCTTTCTACATAGGATAAGGGTTGATTAGAGAACAAATTATCCACATAGAATGTATATTCTGGCAATTTCACACCCGATGATATTAATATCTTTGTACGAAAGACTAATGAATGCATTATCAAATACTGAGATATACCCAAGTGCCCCATTTGATTCCAATCGCATATTTTTTCCACCGGAAAAGCATTTCTGTAATGAACCTTTTTATATTTTCCTTCATTTTTATGATCATATATATAATTGCAAATAAATAAATCTGGCATTGTTACTTCGTCTGATTTATTCTCAATTTTGCAAAAGTACTTTATTTTTCTTAACAATGTTAAATATGCATTCCTATCAATCCAATCATCCGAATCGACTACTTTAAAATATTTTCCAGCAGCAATTTCCAATCCTTTATTTATTCCTGACCCGTGCCCTGCATTTCTCTTATGTACAACTTTAACAATTTCCGGAAAATTATTTTTATAATAATTTGCTATCTTTCCTGTATTATCTGTAGAACCATCGTCAATAATTATTACCTCTACATCAGTTCCCCCCACTAGCAAAGAATTAATACATCTCTCCATATAATCCTGAGAATTGAAACAAGGAACTACAAAAGTTAAATATTTCATTTATTACTTAACCCCTTTCTAAAAATATTGTTAGAGTTTAGAAAATTGACTTCTTAGAGACCTACAAAAGTGACCAATCTGCGTCCAGTTGAAAAATAACCAGCATAATTTTTTTAACCGAATACACCCAATATGAACTTCAGACAATGCTGCGGAATCTTCACCTGATGACGAAGAACTCAAGAACAATCAAAATAGAACGAACTAAAAATAATGGATATTTCTTTCTGTTGATCTTAGATTGACTGTTTCACACAGGCTCTAACAACATTTCCTTACCTTAAAATCTTATAAATATAGAATATCAAAATATACTTTCAAATCTCTTGACCAAACCTTAAATATTTCTTTCTGCCAAAATAATTAATATATAATCGTTTTCTTCATCATGGAAGAAAGAAATTTAAAAGTAAACAGAACAAAAACATCATAAAAAATGTGGTTTTAAAAACAGAACCAAAATGTACGAATTACGCGATAGACCGGACAGTTTTGCGCAGCAAAATGGACGCGAAGCGAAACTTTTTATCTTTCATAACTGATACTATATAGAAGCAATTGCATTTCTTATGTCAGCATTGCTGTCTATACAGTATCATTCATATGAATCTTACAACAGATAAAATAGGTATTCTCATTTCTGCCTACGTTTCTTTTCAAGAAAGCTAAGTAACGCTATAACAAAACTGCCAAAAGCAATCAGTAGAGCCAAGATACCAATTAAAATAGAAACTACTTCATAACCGGTCATATATGCCGCCTCCTTTCCTTATATGATATATTTCCGCAAACCAGATCACAATTTTCTCTGGAGCTTCTGCAGATAATGAAGCATACAAAATTAGAAAATTATGTTATGATAAAATCATCTGGTTCCTATGGTTTGATTATACGGTCAAAGAAAAATTCAGTCAGGGACACCAACGGGGACAAATAAGGGACAAGGAGACTATTATGATATTAGGAGAAGTATTACACATCCTCAGAGAGGAAGCATCTGCAATCTGCAGTTCCAATACAGCACTTTATGTACTTCTTTTTACAGACGACAGTTTAGAAAATACTGCCATTTATGAGGAAATTGCGAAAAAGAGATTTGGAAAACGCGGACTTCCTAATGAACTTAGGGCACAGTATTGTGAAGAAGCAAGCTTTAACAATTTCTGTGACCAGATCGAAACAAGATATTTAAAAAAAATCCACGATACCAACGGCATTTATAGGAAATTGAAAGCCCTCATTCTTGACTGTCCTTACCTTCCGCAGCAACACAAAAAGCAACTTTTGGGCTCCTGCAATCCGGACATCCGTTTCCAACTTGCCCGGTTCATTGCCGCCTGCATCCTTTGCGGGAGTTATCATTCTTCTATGCTCCAGAGCAAAGAAGCTCACAACCGCTATGGATTAAGTTTGAATTTTATGAATCTGGACCATGAAGAAAAACAGTTTCCTCTACAGCAACGGATATGGGAAGCTGAACAACGCGCTTTTCTTTTTTCCCATAAAGAAGGGAGCCGTTTCTTTGACCTGAACATCATAGAACGGCTTCTGCCCCACGGATATATCACTAAAAATACGTTTCTTCTCCGAGCACGGACCACAGATGGAGAAATCCGCCCATTAATGGACATCTACAAAGATAATCCCCGCCAGGATATAGCTGTGACTGGTGAGGGCGGCATTGGCAAAACCACTTTCCTGCAACAATTACTGGAAGAAGAATTTTGGGATGATAATAAACGCCCCTCCATTTATAAAAGCGGCAGGCCGGTCCCTATTTTCATTGAATTGAAACAATGTCCTTCACAGATCCAGGACTGGTATGAAGAGCATCGCCAGAAAACAAACTTTATTACCCGCTACATCGGACAACTGCTTGAAAACCACCGTTTCCTTGACAATGTCTCTGCGACAACTCTGGAAAGCATAGAAATGGAATTACAGCGGATACCGGAAGATGGAAATCCGCAATATCTCCTGCTCTTAGATGGTTTCAATGAGATCAGTGTGACGGGAAAAGGTAACACTTATTCCTGCCGTTCCATGCTAAGCAATGAAATCAGTATCATCCATAACGATTATGCAAATGTACGTATAATAGCTACCAGCCGTGAAACCCAGGCCGCTTATTTTACTTCCAGTTTCCAAAATATATACCTTACCGGACTGGAAGAAAACGACATCCGGGAACATCTGGAGCTGCAGAACTTTTCAGATACTTCTATCGGAATTACCATGGCAATGAAGCCATTGGTAAAATGCCTGAAAGTACCCCTGTTTTTATGCATGTTCTGCTATGAACACCCAGAAGATGGAGTAAGGCTTCCAGAAACTCCCGGTGAAATTCTGTATAATTTTTTCCATGGCAACTCGACCTTTTATAATGCCAGAAAACGGGCGGCTGATACCCACACAAACCCGCTGAATGAATGGGAAACAGCATTAACATTAGATTTCATCCTGCCTTACATTGGTTGGAGTTTAGAGCGTTCCGATACGTTTTCCATATCAGAATGTCGTCTAAAACAATGTATCTTAGAAGCTCTGGAACTTCTGGAACATATGGTTATTGGTAACGATGCAGCACCCTTTGAAGATTTCCAGTATAATCCGGAATTGCTTTCTGCTGCCCATGCCTCCCTTACACGGGACAAGAACGCTGCCGCCAATATCATAAGCTGCATTTTTGATTACCTCGGAATTTTATATCAATACATGGCTCCTGAAAAAGACATAGCAGAACGCCGGCAGTACTCTTTCATACATCATTACTTTAGGGACTATTTCTCCGCCATGTTCGATATCCAACTGCTTCGTATGCTTCCATACATTGATCCGGATATATTTTCTGCATCCGCAAAATATACCTACAAACACTTTTTGAATTCCAATTTCTGGAATCAGAGCAAAAAGGAAATGATCAGCCAGATTCTTATGGAACATCACAATAAGCCGGTATTGCATCCTGTTACCCAAAACTGGTACCTGCCAAAACCTACAACTGATGAGCAGAAAGTCCTCAGCAATGCCATCTGCTTTTGCCGAACACTCAAACCTGGCCAGCCAATGCACTATCTGCTGCATAATATTCTGTCGGCAATCATATATGGGCGTGGCGAACTATCCGGTATGGATTTAACCAACCTTAACTTTAACCACTGTAATATATTTGCTGTACCCTGCAGCAAAAAAGGGACAACACAAACACTCGCTGCACAATTTGATAATTCCATCATTCCAGATAACTTTCTGGAACCGGATGACCATGTAGACCATATCGAAGAATATGTTTATAATGGGCAGCATTGTTTCACATTGGATGGAGCCGGCGTTATCAAGTGTTGGGATATCCTATCCGGGTGCCTTGAATATATCCTGCAATCTGGAGACCCAAACGGCGCATCCGACTACTCTCCCAATGGGCTTATGAAAGTATCGCCGGATAGCCGGTGGTTAGCTGCGAAAGCATATACTTTTCATGAAGGATGTTATCATCCCAGTTTATATGTCTTTGATCTGGAACATACAGAACAGGAGCCTTATGTCCTGCAGCCACCAGAAACGCATACTACGATTACCAGTTTCTCTTTTACTGAGGACAGCCGCCATATTTTGTATCTCGCAGACCGATACAATCTATATTGTTTTGAAATTAAAAGCAGCTCCCTTGTTTACTCCGGCCACTATAATGCATTTTTAAAATATACGGAGCTTTACGCCGCCAGCGTGGATTCCGATGTCTACGCATTCAGTGGCGAATATGACAATTTTGACTCCGTAGACTTTTATCCGGAAAACGAGGAGGAGGAACCTGTCCCATATGAAGGAGAGGAATGGTATGAAGACGCTATCGATGACGATCATTGGGAGGATTCTGACCTGCCGGTTCCCTGTCTTTTGCTGCAATGTAAGCCGGCTGATTCCTCTGTAGTAGAATTGTATAGTTTTACGGGCGAACCCGGAACGTATCCAGTTGCCAAATATTTTTCTGTTCCTAACTGTTTTCTTTTATATAACCATGGAACGGGGCAATTGGAACGCTTCTCCTGCAGAAGTGGTAATCATAAAGCAGAAACCGTATGGGAAGAACTGACACTTGAAAATGATAACCGAACCCCTACGGCCATCCAGTACTGTCCCGGTCACCCCACAGAGTGTTATATCATTTATCCAAGGCAATGCTACAGCGTGGATCTGATTGCACGAGAAAGAAACGGTATCATTATGAAATATGACATAGACGCATTAAGTAAACTAATTGACAATGAGGACGAAATGGATGAATTGATGTTCTATCCCAATGCGGTCCCGAACTGGAACCGTTTTATCGTCCGTAATTCAGAAAACACCTATGAATGGGATACAGCGAACGATACCCTGCGGCGCCGCTATAATACTGCACTCTATGAATGCCGTGATCTGATTTATGATCGGATGCATCAACTGGCAATCTTAGTACATCAGTATAACGGCATTTCCATTTTTAGCGGGAATCCTGTGCATTTAAGCAATGCACTCTGTTACCCAAATCCAGAATACTATGTTGGCTCCTGCTGTTATCATGAAGCAACCCAATGGCTTGCCCTGATGTTCTGCAAGTCAACCCATGAGTATGTGGAAATCATCAATCTATATTCCGGTGAACGTGAAACCATATATTCTACCCTGCAGCCACATGAAACACTGGAAAGCGTTCAGTTCCATCCTGACGGAAAACACTTGCTAATCTGTTCCGGACATACCTGTGCAGAATATGATATGGTGCAAAAACAAATACATACGATTGAAAATGCAGGAGCCAATGAGTTATATATTGATGCAAATTATACAGATGATAAGAAGCCACAGATTCAGATCGCCATTGTGGAACATTATAACTATGAAGAACCATCCGTCCTGCCTCATTGTGACCACTATTCTATCCTGCGTACACAGCATCGTACCACTTACAAACGGGAATGGAGATATTACATGCCTGAACTTACCAAAGATTCTGCTGCCGGCTTTCTCTTTTACAGCTATGATATTGGCAGTGGCGCATCCTATACCAGGGAAGAATACCAGACCTACTGGTGTACCTGCGGTTTTTTCCTGCATGATTTTCCCAAAGATGATGCCTTTGACAAAATCCGCTGCAGCCGTTTTCAGGGTGGACGGGAACTGCCTATGGAGAAAAAATTTTCCATCCGGCAAATGATCTACTGCAAGCACGATTTTGCCCTGGCAAACCAATACCGTACAGAAAAGAACTGTCATAACTATGCATATTGCTCAGATGATTTTTCAGAGGTGATTGAAATATTTGACCACAAACATATCACTTACTGGAAACATCTGAACACAAATCCCACATCCGATACATTCGTTTATGATGACGGAGAAAACACATCTGAAGAATTAGGGTATGTATTTTTTGATACTGTAATCCCCTGGACTTCTGATTCGCTACTATCCTGTTCTGAACAGTATCGAATGATCCAATTACAGAAAGAAAACCAGGGAAAATCTGTAGAGATTCCTTACAGCCCCGGGATTTCTATCTGTGGCTGCTCTTTATATAATGTATCTGCAAACCAGGTACTTCTTGAGTTGCTACAAAATAATGGAGGGAATTTGTAAAAATACATATTAAACAACTTCTCATTTTATGACATATGCTAAAGCAAGCAGAAAGCAGGACAACCCCTTTCTTTGGGATTTTCCTACTTTCTGCTATTTCTTTTTATATTTTGCCAATCTCCAACTGACTCCTGTATCTTTTCTTTGCTATTCTTTTCCTTCATTTTCTGTTCTTTGCTTAATCACCAGTATCAACCCACTCAATGTTAGATAATAACATATTATCCGTTGATATATAAAACACATAAAACTGAAAGGACTGTCTTCAATGGAAAAATATATTTGGATTGGCCATCGAGAAGCAGAATTATTTAAAACAAATGATTTTTTTAGTAATTCAATTACCACTTGGGGAAGCAATGCAAATGGCAATATATCATATTGTCAAGAATATAAAACAAGAAATTTTGATAACGAATTGCGAAATGAATTTATAGCTAATAAGTTAAAAGGTCTATTAAAAGATAGCAAAAATAAGGTAATGTTTTATAGTTCAACTCTAGCATATAGTCTTATGAAGGAGCATCCGGAATTTGAAGAAAACTTTATATGTTTGAATTCTAAAACACTATTAAATCTATTAAATGACAAAATTAATACGAAACTATGGATTTCAAATCATTTACCTGTATTAGAATTTGTACTTCTTTCAGGACACGACTGCCAATTTGAACAGTTTAAAAATTTTTTTCCAAATCACGAATGCTTTATCATACAAGAAGCTAAATCATCCGGAGGGTTAGGAACTTTTTTTGTTGATGCACAAAATTGTTCGTATGTTATTAGTCAATTAAAAAAAGATACATTATATTTATTGTCTTATTTTGCATATCCATCATTTTCATTGAACTCTCATATATTAATAACAGATAACGATGTAATCGTGCTGCCGCCTTCTATACAGATTATTGAGAAATATGGATGTAATTTGATATATTCCGGTGCTGATTTTGTAAATTATAAATATATAGAGAAAAAACATAGAGAAAAGATATATGGTTATTCCAAAAAAATAGGAAAACTTTTACAAGGAATTGGCTATAAAGGGCTTTGTGGAATTGACTATTTGGTGTATAATAATGAAGTATATTTTGTAGAAATAAATCCCCGTTTTCAGGCATCAACCATACTGCTGAATATTGCACTAAATGATGCAGAACTTCCATGTATACAGATGTTACAGCTATCGATATTTGATGGGAAAACTCTTCCTCCAACTGAAAAGTTAGAAAATATAGATGTGAATTATAGTTTATACAAATATAAGAAAGAATTCCAAGACGATTCAAAACAATATCTTAATAAATTAGCACTTGTGGAGGGGAGTCAAGATACTGAATATATTTTATATGATGGTTTTGTAGATGATGAATTTAGTGATGGAACATATCTTTACCAGGTAATATGGAAACGTCATATTTCATCTTGTGGTAAAGATTGCAAATTACATTTACATCCGAATATTCCGTTAACATATTTTATGGATAGGTCTTTGCCACTGACTCAAAACATTGATGATATTATACGTTTGAAAATTGCTTTGCTTAATCAAGGAGTTAGAATTTTGCCGGATGCTTACCAACAAATATTTAAATCAGGTGGATATAATGAGTCTGTTTTTAACTCTATTGATTTAGTCTTCTTTAATTATTTACGCATAAATTCACCTGTAAATATAAATCTATCTTCCTTGTCACCCTTTTCAATAGGATGGGAAAGTGGTAAATATATATTATATTTTTATCAAATATTAATTTGCGAAATTGGATTAGAATTTACGAAGAGTATTGAAAATTTAAGAACTAAGAATAATGTTCCCTATAAATCTATTGCGTTTATTAGTGGTGATAGATTACGGATTAAACCTGAACGGCGATGCTTCTTTAAAATGAATAAACAAGGTTGTCTATTCTGTCCGGGAAATGGTGTATCTGCAAGTAATGATACATACACTTTATCTGATATTATGGAGGTAATAGATTATTGCATTCAGAACGAAGAATTTCGACATATATTAATTGGTGGTGGATCAGCCAATCCATCTACAGATGATAATAAAATACTTCCAGTTATAAAATATATTCGTTCAAAAACAGATAAGCCAATTTATCTTATGAGCCTTCCACCAAATGATATCTTCTATGTTGACAAATATGTAGAAGCTGGCGTTGATGAAATTGCGTTTAATCTTGAACTATTTGACAGACAGTTGGCCTTGGAATATATGCCTGGAAAAGGAAAAATTTCTCTAAATGAATATGTTTCTAAATTAGAGCGAGCAGCCTCTTTGATTCCCAAAACAGGAAATGTTCGCACAATGCTTATGGTAGGACTTGAAAAGACAGAAAATACTTTAGCTGCAATACATTTTCTGACTGAGAAAGGTATCCAACCCATGATTTCAATTTTTAGACCAACGCCCAACTGTAGATTGTCATATATAGTCCAGCCCTCTAACGAAGAACTATACAATCTTTTTATTGAAGCAGAAAAAATTTGTAACCTGCACAAGCTAAGCCTTGGACCTACATGTCCAAGTTGTCAAAATAATACTTTATCAATAACGTTAAAGCAGGAATAATCTGCTTTAACGTTATTGATTATACTGAACCATTTCTTGTAATGGGGCCATTTTTAAGTTTTTTGAAGTATGACGAACGGAAATTTCAATACCATTTTCAAGTAATATTTTTTTGTAGTTATCAGACTGTCTATCCATATTTTCTATTTCTAAATTTAGTTTCTCTAATTCTGCAATTGATTTCTGATATTCTATCTCAGCCATTTTCTTTTTATATTCTTGATCATATTTCATTGCATCTATTTCTAATTCAAGTTTTTTTTGTTCTAATTTATTAATGTTATGTTGATCGTGATTAGAAACAATACTTTGAGTTGTATCAATAATTTTCTTTATGCCGGAAGCAAATAGTTTAACACCTGCTAAAGATCCATAAACCATAATAAGCACTTGTGAAAATTGTGTTAAATCATTACAGACAACTGTGAGAAAATCAACAAATGCAGAATTATGTCTAAGTTCTATAGAACTTAACGGAACTTCACAAGAAGCTAATACCTGATCTACAATTGTTAAGAAAACCACATGCTTATGAGCCTCATCAGGTTCTATATTTGTTTTCAAATAGAAATGTAAAGTCGGCTTATGGTAGTCACCATTTAATAACATTTCCCGCATAGATCCTGCAAAAAGTTGATAATTATGATATTCTGGCAAAGTTAGACTTTCATTAGACACCCATCTGCTTATATTCTCATACAAATTTCGTCTTTGGTGTACTGTAAATATATCACTTAAATATACTAATTTACAAAAATGACGCAATATTCGAAAGTCCTTAATTTTAATAGTGCTTAAAATACCGGCTTCTATTGCCTTATAACTCTCTTTAATCCTTCCTTGTGAAATATATATGTTGGCTAATGCATAATATTTTTTCTTCTTATAATAAAAACGCTCAAAATCATTTAAAAGAGAAAGATATTCTGGGATGGATATTTCATGCGCTTCGTTTGCGGCCGTATATATAACATTATCGTTACTTAAAGAAGATAATTGTTGTAATAATCCATATGCAGAAGGAACTGTAATAAAAGGAAAGATTGTTTTTGTTGCATTGATATCATTAAATTCTGTATACTCAAGATTAAGGGTTGACATATTAGTATTAACAAAATAGCAATTTTGGAATTGTGCATTTTCTAAAGAGCATAATCTTATTGTACAATTTTCAAATACAGTATTATAGAAAACAACATCTGTGAAACCGCAAGAAAATATATAAAGATTTTGAAAAGTACAATCAGTGAAAGTGCTTTTATGAAATCCTGCACTGACTATTTTAAATTGTGAATCCTTATCACCGACAAAACTAACATTTTTAAAATCGCATGAATGAAGATTAGCATTTTCAAGACTACATTTTCTAAAAATTGTGTTTATAAATTTTGATCCAGAAAAACCAATGCTATTACAAAGTGTAGAATCAAATAGACAATCTTTATAGTATGATTGACGATAATTTTTATTACTTAAATTTCCCGTGACAGTTATACCCAATCCCACATTAGGCATTTGCAGTGAAAATGCTTCTTTTCCATTTACGTGTTTAGATAATTCTTCAGCAGCCAAAATACATTCGTTATCGTTATATATTGGTAAATTCATCCAAGTTACTCCTCTTAAAATTTTACATATGGATTTCTTTTGATTAGTTTTAACGGATAATATGTTATTATCTTCCACTTATTATAGCAGATATATCCAGGCTTTT
>ENA-OXEZ01000002-OXEZ01000002.1-human-gut-metagenome-genome-assembly--contig:-NODE-2-length-211965-cov-31.1803_pt1 | contig 211965 bp, 208 predicted proteins | sample MGYA00249834_ERZ652262 | MGnify/ENA primary metagenome ERZ652262 (study PRJEB26925, sample SAMN05826728) | human gut metagenome | biome: ENVO:2100002; feature: ENVO:00000062; material: ENVO:00002003... | reverse complement strand
GAAACTTATTAACCAAGTAGTCTTGATTGACTACACCATTATTATACTAGGAGGTGTATATTAAATGTTCAAAGAAATTAGTGGAAGAGACCTTTTCATAATTGAGGGGGGAAAGAAAAATCCTGTTTGGAAATTTTTTGAAGGTACAGGATATTTTGTCATTGGTGTTTACAATGGAATTAAGGACTGGTTTGGAGCTTGTTAGGTGATGAACTGAAGAATAAAGAGAGACTAAAATTAGAGTCTCTCTTTAAGGTGGTATTCAAGTTAAATGAAGCAAAATTAAATATAAATTTTTTGTCAGTGATGAGAACTTTTAATCAAGTCATTTATCAGGAGAATAATACAAATGAATAAAAGAAAGAGTAATTATATATATATTGAAATGAGGCATAAAATGCTAATAGTTGGAGTTATAATAATTCATGTTTGTTTTATGCTCATAGGGGCTAGTGGCATTATATCTGGTTTAAAAGAAAAAAATATATTTTATGGACTGCTGATAAATATGATTTATCAGTTGACTTTGATTATCATGATTGGAGTGGCAATGAAGCAATATTTGACCACTTCATTTAAAAAATTCAAAGCTGACAGAATTTCTGTAAATATAAAAAGAGTTTTGGCAGGTGTGGGAATGGCATTCTTGTTAAGCTGCATCGCTAGAATCATTGAAATGACAGTGTGTTCAAATATATCGGTTCCGGCAAATCAGTCAAACGTTAGTGGATATTTTGTGGATTATCCTATTTTGGCTGTTATCATGAGTGTAATTATGGGACCTTTTACCGAAGAGTTAATTTATAGAGGTATATTGTTTCGGTTTTTCAGCAAATATGGAGAACTGTGTGCAGTATTGGTGACAGGATTTTTATTTGGAACAATGCATATGCTTTCTTCATTTGGAAACGCAAATATACTACTATTTTTGTGTCAATGGTTAGACTATTTTTTGTCAGGAATACTTTTAGGATTTATTTATAAAAAATACCAAAATATTTGGATAAATGTTTCTATACACGGCACTTGGAATCTGATTGGTGCTGGAATGATATTAACAAAAATAATGTTAACAAAATAATAAAAGAGTTACAAAAGAGAGTATAAAGTTATGAAATATTACTGTATAAAACAACATGATATAACCGACTGTGGAGCTGCATGCCTTGCAACCATCTGCAGACAGAATGGATATAAAATAGGTATCAGCAAAATACGTGAAGTTGCCGGTACGGACAAGCAGGGAACAAATGCATACGGTGTTATAAAAGCAGCCGAGCAGCTTGGATTTAGCGCCAAAGGAGTAAAGGGAGATAAAGAAGCATTTTTCTCGGAGTTTCCATTACCATGTATAGCACATGTTATCGTAGATGGAGCATTACTGCATTATGTTGTTATTCATAAAATAACGAAAAAGACGGTTGTGATTGCAGATCCGGGAGAAGGTATTGTAAAACTTACCCCGGAGGAGTTTTTTGGAGAAGTGCATGATGAGGGAAAACCTCCGAAATATCAGTGGAGCGGTATCCTTATCCTTCTTGTTAAGAATGAGACATTTGAGAAAAAGGATGAGACAAAAGGAATTTTCTCCAGATTTTTTCATCTGCTCATGCCACAGAAGAAACTTATATTTCAGATCTTTTTAGCATCTCTTATATATACCGTGCTTGGAATATTGGCAGCATTCTATTTTCAGATGTTAATAGACAGTGTTCTTCCGGATGGATTAAAGAAAACACTCATGACTTTATCAATAGGAGTGATATTGCTAAATCTTTTCAGGGTAATCCTTAATGCATTCAGGTCACATTTACTTTTGTATCTTAGTCAGAAACTGGATATTGCGTTATTATTGGGATATTACAGGCATGTAATGGAACTTCCGATGAACTTTTTCGGAACAAGGAAGGTCGGAGAGATTATCTCCAGGTTTAATGATGCAGGAAAGGTAAGAGATGCCATATCAGGCGCAACACTTACCATTATGATAGATACTCTTATGGCAGTTGCCGGAGCAATCATTTTATACATACAGAATTCAAAATTATTTTTTATTACGATCATAATGATCGTACTGTATGCAGTAATCGTACTTGGATTTAATAAATGGTATGAAAAACTTAATCGAAAAGAAATGGAAGATAATGCCCAGCTTACGTCTTATATGGTCGAGTCTCTTAATGGAATACAGACTGTAAAGGCTTATAATGCGGAGAGAAAAGTAAACAGGGAAACAGAAGTAAAATTTGTAAAACTGTTAAGAAGTGTATTCAATCTCACATGGGCTAACAATATACAAGTGTCACTGAAAACTTTCGTAGAACTCATAGGTGGTGTAGTCATCCTGTGGGCAGGTGGTGTCAGTGTTATAAACGGAGACATGACAATAGGTGCACTTATTACATTTAATTCACTGCTGGCATATTTCCTTGATCCTGTAAAGAATCTGGTAGATCTGCAGCCACAGATGCAGACCGCAGTCGTAGCGGCAGACAGACTGGGGGAAATACTCGATCTTGAAGCTGAAAAGCAGGAAAATGAACAAAGAAAAATGGCACCCGAAAGTCTTGCCGGGGATATAAAATTCGAACATGTGAATTTCAGATACGGAACAAGGCAGAGGGTACTTGAGAATATAGATTTTACAATAAAAAAGGGCGAAAAAATTGCCTTTGTTGGAGAAAGCGGTTCAGGAAAAACAACATTATCGAAACTGCTTTTGCACTTATATCAGGCAGAGTCAGGTAATATTCTGATAAATGATAATAATATAGAAGATATACAGATAGAGACACTTAGAGACAAAATCGCATATATACCACAGGAAACATTTTTGTTTAGTGGTTCAATATTTGAAAATCTTACACTGGGACTGGATGATGCAACGATGGATGACATCATAGAGGCATCAAAAAAGGCGCAGGCTCATGAATTTATTAATAAACTGCCACTCAGATATGAGACAAGACTGGAGGAAAACGGAGCAAACCTGTCAGGCGGTCAAAGGCAAAGGCTGGCTATAGCAAGAGCCATGCTTAAAAAACCGGATATATTGATATTGGATGAGGCTACGAGTAATCTTGATGCAATAACTGAAAGAGCACTTGATAAGACAATAAGTGAATTTTCAAAAGATGTTACAACTATCTTTATAGCACACAGACTCAGCACTATAAAAAATTGCGATAAGATATATGTGCTGGAAGATGGAAAGATTATAGAAAGCGGTGATCATGCATCATTGACAGCACTGGGTGGAAAATATGCGCAGCTTGTTAAACAACAGTCGCTTGATACTGTGGATGTTAAAGCAACCGCATAACTTCTATTATGAAAAGAGGAAAATTATGAAACCTATAATTGTGGATTTAAAGGATATAAGTGACAGTACGGAAGTATATGATTCTAAGCCAAACAGATTTGTGCCGTACACAATATATATAATATGTGCAATTCTGACAATAGCCCTGATCTGGATGTATCTTTTCAGGATGGATATAGTAGTAAAAGCTGATAGTGTCTTTAGAGGTGACGATGACAGTACGGCAGTAAGCTGTGCAGTTACAGGAAAGATAACTAAAATGTCGGTAAAGGACGGACAGTATGTGAGTGAGGGGGACGAACTGTATGAGGTAGATATTGAAAACCTTGGAAGTACTATCGAAGATTATAAGAGTAAACTTGATAGTGTACAGCAGCGTCTTGACATACTAAATGCATATCAGAAGAGTCTTGACGGAGATAATTCTGAATTTGATGCAATGTCTGATAACCAGTATTATTCAGAATTTAAAGACAGGAAAGAATTATTAAATACTTCAATTGATGCAGGAAAGGAAAAGAATAAAACTGGGGAGGTATACGATGAAAATATTACAGTTATCAATGATTCTATTGATAAGTATAATGAAAAAATTAATAAACTTAACAATGTAAAGCAATGTATCGTATCTCGTAATAACACATTCGATCAAAACGATACATATTACTATTCAATAGTAAAAAGTTATATTTCATCATATGATTATACAGCACTTCAATATGACAATAAAAAGGATGAAACCACAATGGATTCATCACAACTGACAGATGTGGATACAGAAAAAAATCAGGCATTGTCTAATCTTGAGTCTAATGAGATTTCAACAATAGAACAGCAGATAGAAACTGCAAATGAACAGATAGAAAGCCTTAAATCTAATATATCCTCTGTAGAACTTCAAAAGAAGCAGACAGAAAATTCTAATAATACAGATGAGTCAGATATAAAGATTCTTACGGAAAAAGGAAATGTGTCGGCTGAAATTCTTACTTATGAGGATAAGAAGCAGGAGTATGAGTCTTATTTAAAAGATTATGATATAAAAAATAATAACTGTACCATAAAGGCAGGAACATCAGGGTATTTTTACACAAATAAGGAAATCTCAAATGGAACATATATACAGGAAGGAGATTCTATAGGACAGATATATCCAAAGGAGCAGTCAGGTTATTATGCACAGGTGTATGTGGAAAATTCTGACATAGCAAAAATAAAACCGGATCAGGAAGTAAAATTTGAGATGGCTTCATATCCGTCAAGTGAATATGGATATTTTACAGGAACAGTAAAAGAAATTGCAAAAGATGTGACTGTAGACCAGAATACTGGTAATGCATATTACGTTGTAAAAGTAGAATGTAAAAATATGGAGATAAAGAATAAGGATGGAGAAAAAGGAAATCTGAAAAGTGGAATGGCTGCACAGGCAAAAATTGTTGTTGATGATGACAGTGTGTTGCATTTCGTCCTGAGTAAGATAAATTTAGTAGATTAGTAAAATAAATAAGGTATATTCCGGGATTACCGGTTTATATAAATAAATCCTATGAGCGCGCGTAGGAAAAACAGTATTTTATAAGTAGTAGGAAGGAAAAAGAAAAATGAATGCTTTTGAGAAAATTTCAAATGAAGAAATGATGTGTATTGATGGAGGCTTTAATCCAGGGGTAATATTACCAGGTGTAGCAGCTGTATGGGTTTGCTATGAAATTGGTTATGCTGTGGGAAAGGCATTTGTACATGCCACATCAAGGTAAAATAGGAAGGAGTATAGAAATGAATAATGAATTTATGGTTATGGATGAAGAAGAACTTTTAGATGTTGACGGTGGTGCTGTTTGGCTTGTTGTTGGTGGTGTACTTGTGTGTCTTGGATGTTTTGCACTCGGAGCATATAACGGTTATAAAGATACTAAGGATCAGAAAAAATAAAAATCTAAGAGGTGTATTACATGCAAAAAATTATTAGTTGGTATATGGAACATAAAACTTATGGAAATATATTAATTATAGGGATAATTGGACTTATGCTATACAATATAGGATATGGAGTAGGTACAGCTATTTATAGAATTTTTGGTTGATTAGTAATTGTGTGGTGATGCACAAAAGTAATGGCATCAAATTTTATGTTTGATGTCATTACAATCAAAGGATAATTATGAGGAATATACATGAACAATAAAACTGGTGTATTTTTTATATATTTGAATTTGCAGCATATTTGGCTATAGCAATATATTTCGTTTCTACAAATAGCATATGTTTATTGAAAATTACAGTTTATAATGTTACGGTTATGGGGTAGCGGTAAACATAGTGATTAGTAGAGAAAGGCGATTAATATGGGAAAAGCAGAAAATAATTTTGAGAACAAATGGCTTGAAGAAAGAGAAGATGGATTTTTTTATACTATGAAAAGATTAAGTTTAAAAGATACTCAAGAAATAAATGCAGGAGCGACATATTCTGCAAAATGTAATTATTGTGGTAAAATATTTAAAGCAACGTACTGGCCATTTTTAATAAGTAAAGCCAGTGCTAAGGTGGCATGTGAGGGAAAATTACATAATCATATAATTAATTCACATTATGGAAATTTATAGTAAGGATTCTATGGGAATGTTCAATGAAAAGAAACATATCAATATCTTATCGGACAATTTGTGCAGGGATTTTTGTAATCATAAGTATTATAATACTTGCGATAAATGGAATTTCATTATTCAAATATGATAATGCCACGGATTATGAAAAGTCAGCTTTGCGTCCGGGTGAGTATGTCAAGTTCCAATTAAAGGATTATCTGTCCAAACCGCTTGATGAATACAATTCAGACGTTTCTTCAGGACAGTGTGAGGTAGAGGTGACGTTTTTCGGAGATTACTATGTATACAATATTCCATACATGGATAATACTTATGTGAGAGTAAAGGTATACGATAAGAATCAGGAAGAACAGTTAGAGGGAAAGGTTGATGTAATTGGTAAAGTGTTGCCAGAAAAAGATGTTTCTATGGAATGGTATGAACAGGTGCCGGATTTTTCACTTAGCAGCTTGAAAAAGGGCATATGTATACAGGAAGTAGATTGCAAAAAGTATCAAAACATGCTTTGGCTTGGTGGAATTATGTTGTGTGTAAGTGTGGCTGTCATGTTACATGACTATAGAGTGAATCGGACCACTATTATTACGGAAGAGGGAAGGATTGCACATACAAATCTGCCTGATTATGATTTGGCGTATACTTTAGAGTATAATCTTCGAAAGTATAAGGAACTGGAGAAAATACAGATTCAGAACAGAAAGAAGATATTTTGGATAGTTTTGTTTGAACTGACAGGAGTATGGTTCTGCATAAATTTTTATTATTGGGAAATAAAAGTTATAGGTGTGGTGTTTATTCTTTGCGGGCTGAAAATAGGATGGAATATTTTTATTAATTCGGACTTGAGCGTGGCAGTAAGGTTATCAGAGTTATTTGGTCTAGACACGGTTTCACAGAGAAAAGAGCATTTGTTATCATACATACATGAGCTGGAAAAGAGAGTATTAAGATAAGAAAGATATCGATACAGCGGATCGTATAATTTTCTTGTAAGGCAAATTCCTATTATTATCATAATGCTTATTGTGGCAATTGTCATATTGCACAGAAATAACAGCAACAAATAGTTGGAATTGTACGAGGAGAATAATCTAAGAATGAAAAAAATTAGCCGAATAAGTGGAGCTTTGCTTATATCTATGTTGTTTTCAAGCATATTGAGCGGTGTAGTATTAGTTATTATGGGAACTTTAAATTTACCACTGGATATGCAGTCAATTAAGGTTATCTGTGGTAGCATCGCCAGCGGGGGATATTTTTATTTTTTCAGACTTTTTACTAAAGAAATCGGGAAAATCAATATAAATGAAATATCGTTAAATAAAAAATTCTCGGTTTGGGATGGCATCGGATATCTGCTCGTTTTATTGGGTGGCACAACAATATTGTCAGGAATTACGGATATTATACTTGAGTTTATTAAGCGATATCTGGTTCATACAGAAAATGTGGGTGTTGTTGAAAATTATATAGGAAATGTACCGGCATGGATACTCCTTGTATGTGTTGTAATCATTTCGCCTGTATTTGAAGAACTATTATTCAGAAAGGTGCTGTTGGAAGAATTGCTTCCATATGGCAAGATTACAGCAATTTTAATAAGCAGTATGCTGTTTGGTCTGTCTCATGCAAATCTGGAACAGTTTTTATATACCATTTTTATGGGAATAGTGTGTGCGAATATTGTACTTATTACAGGTAAAGTAAGGTATGCGATTTATCTGCATATGGCATTTAATTTATTTGGAGCGATAATATCGGGTTATATATCGAGCGGGAGATATACAATTTTAACAGAAATTATATTTGTAATAAGTGCTGCCATAATAGTGATACTTAAAGCCAAAACAATGTTTATTATTAAAGATGAAGCCAATATTAATAAATTCAACTTAAAAAAGGAATTTTGTGGAATTGGTTTTATTATGTTTATGGTTTATTGGATTATTAGTTGTGTGGGGCGATAGCATATTAAAATTAAATCAGATATAAATTGGATATGTCATATCATTATTTTCTTTTATTGCATCGATTGTAATTATACCAAACCCAGTAGGAATACTAAGTGTATTGCTACTGTTTACTACATTATATAATGTAGAAATAAAAAAAACAATTTACAAAAAAGTATACTACATAATAATATTATATAGTATAGTATATTGTGATATCGGAATAGCAGTTAATAGGATTGACCATGTTAATTATTTAAATAATGGATTCTCATTGTGTCTGTATATATTAGGAGTAATTATTATAGATATGATATATTCAGGACATTTTAAGAGAAAAAAATGATTCATATAATTGGCAAACAATGCTTTTATCGTGCATTGTTGGTGGTATATATGGGTTTATTTTAGCTTTAGTTTATTCCCATTTTAAGAAAAATGAGTAATTAGTATTGCATAAAAAATTAATGAGAGATTATGGGGTATAGATATGAAAGTGGGTAGAATATATAAAATAAATGTAGGAGTTGCTTTATTATATTTTGTTATTGTTTTAGCTACGACTATACTAACAATGATTATGGGAGTAGCCAATCAGAATAATATGGCATTGAGAATTATATTATGCACATGTTTTTCTATATTAATGATATTTATAAGTTTTGAAAATTACAAAGATGGAAAAAGTATTTTTGATAAAAGAATAGAATCTAAAATAATAAAAACGTGTATTATTTTTTATTATATATTTTTAGCCTTATCTACGATGTTTTATATTTATGAGTCAATAGCGCAGTACAAGGCAAATGGGGCATATATTATGGTGGCAGCGACAACAATTATGTTAGATGTCGTTAACAGGTCTATTCATAAAGAAAATTTTGATAATAGCAAAATGGTATGATGAGGTAAAACAATATTGAATATGGAAAGAAAACAGGAACATGATTTTGATAACAAGTGGATTGAAGAGAGAACAAACGGATTTTGGAAATACTATGTAAAACATTTGGGTGGAGTTGTTATGATTATGTTTGGCATTTTCGTAGCATCATGCATTGCAAAAAAGGAAATAAATGCAATCTATTTACTTGTTTCAATGGTGGTTGCAGGGATATTTCCGTTTTTAGCATGGGCAATTAATGAGATCAGAATAAAAGCCAATGAAAGCAGAAATGGTAATGAAAAAAGAAAACAATAAATGGTATATTGGTTGGATAATCTTTCCGGCCTGGTACTTGATAGGAAAAAAATATATCATATTGCCTGTTATACAATCGGTATTTGAAGCAATGAGTTATTCGGATGCGTATCTGATAACAAACTATTTATGGAATCTTATAGCTATAGTTATTTTATTCATCCTTTATGGAACTGGTATTGTAAGGGATATAAAACAGATAAGACAGTATGATATCAAATCAATAGCTTCGGGATATATCAAATCATTTGCTGTAATAGTATTGTTTACAATATTAGGTGGTATTATGCAGTTTATTTTGTCATCCGGAAATAATGAGCAAAGCATAAATGAAATTACGCTCAGAATGACAATGAAAGAACATTATTGGGCTATTATGATTCTTTCTGCATTTATAGGACCAATATTAGAAGAACTGATTTTTAGATGGTTTATATTCAGCTCTATCAATAAAAGTCTAATAATTAAAGTGATTGTATCATCAGTATTATTCGGATTAATGCATTTTATACCATCTATAGGGGCAATAAGTCTAAATGAGCTTTGTCTGCAAGCAATACAATATGTATTAGCCGGAATTGCGTTTTGTCTGGTTTATATAAAAAGAGGAAATGTTGTTTTTGGGATAGCAGCTCATATGAGCATCAATTTGATGCATAATTTAATGTATTTGGTTAATAAATGGGGTTAAAAAGTGTGCAAAGGACCATAAAAGATGTCTGTATAAATTTGGAAAAAAATGAGGAGTACAAAGAGATGAAAAAAGAGAACAATTATATATCCACTGATATGAATCATAAAAAGCTAATAGTTGGAGTCGTAATAATTCATGTTTGTTTTATGCTCATAGGAGCTAGTGGTATTATTTCTACTTTAAAAGAAAAAAATATATTTTATGGGCTGCTGATAAATATGATTTATCAGTTGACTTTAATTATCATGATTGGAGTGGCAATGAAGCAATATTTGATCACTTCATTTAAAAAATTCAAAGCTGACAGAATTTCTGTAAATATAAAAAGAGTTTTGGCAGGTGTGGGAATGGCATTCTTGTTAAGCTGCATCGCTAGAATCATTGAAATGACAGTGTGTTCAAATATATCGGTTCCGGCAAATCAGTCAAACGTTAGTGGATATTTTGTGGATTATCCTATTTTGGCTGTTATCATGAGTGTAATTATGGGACCTTTTACCGAAGAGTTAATTTATAGAGGTATATTGTTTCGGTTTTTCAGCAAATATGGAGAACTGTGTGCAGTATTGGTGACAGGATTTTTGTTTGGAACAATGCATATGCTTTCTTCATTTGGAAACACAAATATACTACTATTTTTATGTCAATGGTTAGACTATTTTTTGTCAGGAATATTTTTGGGATTTATTTATAAAAAATACAAAAATATCTGGATAAATATTTCAATACACGGCACTTGGAATCTGATTGGTGCTGTAATGATATTAACAAAAATAATGTTAGCAAAATAATATGAACTATATAATAATTTTTTTGATTTCAATGATACCGTTGGCAGAACTAAGAGTTGCGATACCAACAGGAATTGCTATGGGAGTGTCGGTTTTACCGGCTTATGCCATATGCATATTGGGAAATTTACTTCCAATGCCGTTTGTTTACCTTTTTTCGCATAGACTGCTTGAATGGGGAAAAAATAAGAAAGTAATAGGAAAATTTTTTAGATTTTGTATAGAAAAAGGCAAGAGTGCCGGACGAAAATTGCAAGATACCGCAGGAAGGGGATTGTTTATTGCGCTTGTACTCTTTATAGGTATTCCGATTCCCGGAACAGGTGCGTGGACTGGAATACTTGCAGCCAGTATATTGAGAATGGATTTTAAGAAGAGCATTATGGCATGTTTATGCGGTATAATGCTTGCTGGTGTCATTATGGCAATATCTAGTATTGGAGTCTTAAATTTATTAGATATAAATTAACCATAACAGTAGTTTGTGTCAAATGGCACCGAAATCATACCAAATAGCACATTATATTTGTAATAAGTGCTGCCATAATAGTGATACTTAAAGCCAAAACAGTGTTTATTATTAAAGATGAAGCCAATGTTAATAAATTCAACTATTGGTTGTGCGGCAACGGGGGTAGGTATTGGAGGCGCAGCAGGATCTGTGCCAGGTACAGTGATTGGAGGCGCTGTCGGTACTATAGTTGGAATATGGTAAAAAATATATAACAATAGGAGCGGAAGTTTATGGAATTAAATAGAACAATGATATTGCTTTCTGGTTGCTTTTTGATTGTTTGGTCTACTTTTAAATGGAAGATACCACATGTGATTTGGGATGTTAAATTAACCCGAGTATGTTCGGTAATTTTGGGATTATATAATATTATTTTAGCAATTTGTTTTGAAAAAGACCTAAGTATTTTTCTATTTATTGTAGATTTAATCCTCTATATGTTATTGGATATAGGATTTTTAATGGTTAAGCTGAAAAAAGATAAAAAGGGAAAAGTAAAAAATTTTCAACTTGGGATTTGTTCCATTTTTGTAATTTTGGCTATGATTATGGCATGTTTTAATTTGAATGAAATTTATTCTAGCATAATGATTTTATCTGGTATGATGATGGTGATATCAACTCCTTTTCAGGAAATGAAGTCGCTTCGTGAAAACAGTAACAATAGGTAGGAGACAATTGAAAGAAATATTATTTTCACATGATGACTCTAGCTTTTAATTCTTTAGTAAACTTACAGGTCAATTGTAGAAATGGGGGAGATATGAATAGCTCTTTATTATGCGATTCGCTTTACAGCTTTAAGCTTACGATAGGATTGCCATGTGCCGGTGGTGATTGCCGCAACAGCAACCGCTAACAGACTTATAGGGGCAATTGTATTCAAGTTGGTAACAGATGATTTATTTCTTACCCACATACGTTCCTGCCCTGTATTTTTGAAACGTGAATTGTATCTTTCACATTGGAAGTAAAGAAGCGGAATTAGTTTGTATAGAGTTGGAAAATGAATCCGGTAAAATTAAGCAAATTGAACAAATTATAACCCAAAAGATGAAGCGAGAGATAATAATTGATAATGTAACTGAAAAAAGTATTGTAAAAAGAGCAAGTATGATAGATGGCTAACTAATGATATTATATTGAAAATTAGCAAAGATAAATTATATATATATGTACCTAAAATATACGAAAGATATTTTTACAATAATTAGTAAAAAAGGCAGAAACAGAGGAACAATAAAAGGATGAAATCTGATAAATCAATATTGAATAAAGTGATGATATTACCACTTGGTCTGGTAATATTATTCATTGTATACAGGACATTGGTCTTTTCTGTGATAATGAATTGTATACCGATCATGCAGGAACACTATATTATCGCGGAAATGATAAGAAATTGCATTGATATACTGACAATTGTAGTTCTTATGTTTATTTTTAAGGTAAAGACAGGCAGGGGTGGTGTAAAAGGATACTTGAAAGGTGTCGGGATTTATGGCTTGCCGGTGCTGATGTTTACTCTTTTTGAGATTGGAAATTCTACGCTTTGGATATTTGGTGGACATGCAGGACTGTATGGAAGCGGATTGATAGGATATATTGTAGTAAATGTGCTTTTATATATAACGGTTGGAATAGAGGAAGAATTGATGTTTCGATCGGTTGTTACTGAGTGCGTGCTTAGGAAGAATAGCAATATAATAGTATTTGCCAGTGTGTATTCGGGATTGTTGTTTGGTTTGGCACATATCACGAATTTTATATTTGATGCGGATATGACCATGTTTAATAAATGGTGCACAATGATTATGGCTTGTGTCTTTGGTTTTACATTGGCGGTCATTTTTCTTAGGACTAAAAGTATTGGTGCCGTTATTACATTGCACTTTTTATGGGATTTCGCGGATTTTATGAATCACATGATGATAGTGGAACGTTACAGATATGGTGGTTCGTACAATGCGCTTGCATTGCAGATACCTGTTCTGATAGTGATGCTTGTTATTGCGGTTTTTTGTATGTATAAGAGACAGATGAGGTTACAAAGCGTGTAAAAGACCATAAAAGATATCTATATAAATTTGGCAAAAATGAAAGGAGTACAAAGAGATGAAAAAATGTATTTTAGTATGGCAGGTGCCGGTAATAGAAGGAGAGCCGTATAATCCGGTGGAATATGCTGTCCATGTGAGAAAAGCAAAAAAGTTTGCGGAAGCATTGAACCGGTATTTTGCGGAAAAAAATATGGACTATAATTGTGTGCTGGACAAATCAGCCTGCAGTCTTGATGAGATATTTTCTCCACAATATCAGGCAGTGCTGTTTGCACCGGAGGCTAAAACAAGACAGTGGCTCTATAAAAAAGAAGTGCAGAATGAGACCGTGAAAAAGTATTATCTGGAATACATGGAGTACAATAGTGCGCAGATAGAAAAGGTGGCTGAATTTCTGAGCGAATAAACCGGAAATAACGCATTTAAGAAATGAAACAACAAACATTTTGTGCTTTCGTTAAAAACTTGATATAAACATTTCTGTTTTTCGTTAAAAAGCAGGTATAAACATTTCTGCTTTTCGTTAAAAAATAGGCGAAAAAATTTTGCATTTTCGTGAAAAGTGGTAGAATTGAGGTGGAAATATGCTATAATACTACCAAGTAAAATGAAATGAGGAATGCTGAATGATTTTTAAAAGAAAAGTTTATGCCAAATTGATTGAGTGGAAAGCATTGGCAGCAGGAACATCGGCAGTATTGCTTGAAGGGGCTAGACGTATCGGGAAAAGTACCATTGTAGAGGAGTTTGCAAAAAAGGAATATGATGACTATATGATTCTTGATTTTGCAAGAGAAAACCAGGATGTAAAAAATAATTTTGTCGAGAACATGAATGATCTGGATACTTTTTTCAGAAACTTATTTCTTCTGAAAGGAAAAAGTTTAAAAGGGAAGAACTGCGTGATTATTTTCGATGAGGTACAGTTGTTTCCGCAGGCACGGCAGGCGATAAAATATCTTGTCGCTGATGGTCGATATGAATATATTGAGACAGGCTCGCTAATCTCAATCCGGAAAAATGTAAAGGATATACTGATTCCTTCGGAAGAGTACCGGATTAAGATGTATCCGATGGATTTTGAAGAATATTTATGGGCAATCAATGATGAGGTTACAATTCCTACGATCAGAGAAGCTTTTGAAAAAAGAAAGCCACTTGGAGATGCGATTCACCGGAGAATTATGAAAAGCTTTCGTACCTATATGGTTGTAGGTGGGATGCCGCAGGCAGTAGATGCTTATGTTTCAGGGAAAAGTTATGAACAAATTGATTTTGTTAAACGGAATATTCTGAGCCTTTACGAAGAGGATCTGGCAAAATACGATACAGAAAACAGGGAAAAAGCGTCAGTTATTTATCGAACAATACCAGAGCAGCTAGAGAATAAAAATTCACATTTCAAACTTTCTATGGTAGATAAAAATGCGCGTTATCAGAATTATATGGATGCGGTCAGCTTTATTTCTGAAGCAATGATAGGAAATGAGTGTATCAATGTGACAAAACCGGAGGTTGCACTGGAGCTGTTTGCGGACAGAAGCAATTTCAAATTATATATGGGTGATACCGGACTATTGGTTACACAGATTATGAAGAACCGGGACAGTACAGATGAAGATTTATATAAGGCTCTGATTATAGACAATCTGGGAATTAATCAGGGAATGATTGTTGAAAATATTGTAGCACAGATGCTCAGAGCAGCTGGACATGAGTTGTATTTTCATGAATATTTGTACGTGCCGGAGGGAACGACCAGAGAAAAGAAATATGAAATTGATTTTATGATTGTGAAGAAAAAGAAGATATGTCCGATTGAAGTAAAATCTTCAAACTATATGTCGCACAAATCATTTGACTATCTGCTTCAGAAATATCAGTTAAAGTGTGAGAACAGATTCATTATTTATACGAAGGATTTAAAATATCAGGACGGAATTATGTATATACCAATTTATATGACTATGTTACTGTAAGACGATTAGTCGGAATGAACTCATGTTTTTTTATTTTGTCAAGTACAAGCTTGATACCATTAAATTGAAAACAAAATTGTTTGCAGGCAGCAAAAGGGGGACTCTTTTTGCTGCTTTTTTGCAGGATTTTCTAGAATAACTAACTTTTCTATATGCTGAATTGTCATAAAATATAGATTATTAAATTTGAAAGCAGATTGAAGGTGATAAACATGAGAAGTTATAAACGGTATACCAGACGAAAGAGACTTTTGAAGCATATCGTTGTGGTTGCTTTAGTTTTTATATTGGGATTAGTGCTTTTGGGTGGAATCTGATTCTTGTAAATGACGATTATCGTATTCCTCGTAATTATGAGGTAGAACTCACAGAATTATCAAATGGAGAAAAAGTGGATTCGAGAATCTATCCTCAGCTTCAGCAGATGTTCGATGATGCCAGAACTGAGGGACTTGAATTATTTGTAAGGGAAGGGTACAGGACAACCCAGAATCAGAAAAATATTATGAATGAGAGAATTCAAAAGTATCAGGATGAAGGCTATTCACGTTGGGAGGCAAAAGAACGTGCGGAGGAATATATAGAGTCACTGAGGTGAAAATTATAAAAAATTAAATGAATATTAATTTTCCACTAACTTTTTATCACCTTAAGTTGTCTTATTATTATAGAGGACAAGAGAGGTGATATGAGATGATTGCTGATTTTTTATTAGTTCAGAAAATCAGAAACGGTGACAATCAAGCAGGTAATCAGTTGGTTGAAAAGTATTATTCTTCTATCTATCAATATTGTTATTTACATACTCATAATCAGGAATATGCGGAAGATATGGTACAGGAAACTTTTGAGAGATTCTTCGGAGCACTAATAAGCGGGGCAGAGATCAAGAAGACAAAGAGCTATTTGTATAGCATAGCAGGGAATATTATAAAGAATAATTACAAGAAAAAGAAGGAAATAATGACAGACCGGTTGCCGGATATAGAAGATGAGAATCCGAAAAACATAGAAATCCGGATTGATATAGAGAGGGCTCTGGAGCAGCTCCCAGAAGAAATAAAAGAGATTGTAATCCTGTTTTTCTTTCAGGGATTAAAACAAAAGGAAATTGCTGATTTATTAAATATAAAATTGTCGCTTGTAAAATATCGTGTTTCAAAGGCAAAAGAATTGCTGGCAAAACAGTTGGAGGTGGAAAAATTATGAAGCAATATCAGAGAAAAATCGAGGAGTATAAATCCTTGATACAGAAGGAATATATACGGGAAACGGCTGTTCACACAGTAAAAGAGCGGTGTTCAGACATTATGAACAGACAGGATAACAGACGAGCATCATATTTTGAATTTTTATTTGAGCAGTTCAAATTTATCAAAAAGAGATGGTGGGTTCTGCAAGGAGGAATCTTAATTCTGCTTTGGATTCTGCTTGTGGACTCGGATGGGGGAGCAAATACAGAGAGAACACTGGGGGCTATGTCAGTGATGTTTTCGGTAATGATCATACCGGAAATTTGGAAGAATCGGAGCTTTTCAGCAGTGGAAATTGAAAAAACAGCATTCTATTCACTGCGCCAGATCTGTGCTGCAAGGATATTGCTGTTTGCAGTGGTGGATTTACTTATGACTACCTTTTTTTTCGGTGTTTCAGTTTATACATTACAGATTTCGGCATACCGACTCATCATAGATTTCTTAGTGCCGTTTAATGTTTCCTGTTGTATCTGCTTCCGGTTATTGTACAGCAAATGGAATGATATGGAGTATATTGCTGTTTTCCTAAGTATAGCATGTATATTTATCTGGACACTGATTGTATCGACAGATTCTATTTATCAGAGGATTTCGATGCCAATCTGGGTGAGCTTGTTGATCATATCGTTTGGTTATCTTATTTTTTGTGTTCACAAATCGCAATGTAACTGTGAAATAAACTGGGAGGTGAAGTCGAGTGGAACTGCAATTTAAAAATGTAACAAAAGAGTATGGGAATGTACACGCAGTAGAACATGTAACACATTCTATGGGGAAAGGTGTATATGGATTATTGGGAGTAAATGGAGCGGGAAAAACCACTTTAATGCGGATGATATGTACAGCGATAACCCCAACAAGCGGAGAAATCTTGTGGAATGGAAAGGATATCTTTAGTCTGGGGGCATCTTATAGGGAAATACTCGGTTATTTGCCGCAGAGTTATGGGTTTTATCCTGATCTTTCGGTGTATGACTACATGCTGTATATTGCATCTATCAAAGGAATCAGGCCCATCATGGCAAAGAAAAGGGCATTAAAACTGTTGGAGCAGGTCGGAATGGCTGAAAAGAGGAAAAGAAAGATGCGGACTTTATCAGGGGGCATGATCCGGAGGGTCGGAATTGCCCAGGCGATGTTGAATGATCCGCGGATACTTGTGTTGGATGAACCGACAGCAGGTCTTGACCCGAATGAGAGAATCAGGTTCCGTAATCTGATCAGTGAATTGTCGGAAGATCGTCTTGTACTGTTGTCTACGCATATTGTGTCAGATGTTGAATATGTGGCAAATGAGATTATATTAATGAAAGAAGGAAAATTTTTCTATACAGGGACCTCAGATGAGATCATTTTGTCTATGGATATGTTCGTGTGGAATTGCATTATTCCTAAAAGTGAGTTGAACAATTATATGAAAAAATATCTGATTGGAAATGTAAGAACAGTTTCTGATGGAGTAGAGTTGAGAGTCCTTTCAAAGATGCCACCGACCGGAAATGCAGTACAGGTGGAGGCAACATTAGAGGATGCATTTCTTCTGTATTTTGGAGAAAAGGCAGGTGATAAAGATGATGTTCAAATATGAACTGAAAAAGATTTTTTCAAAGAGGATGAATAAGGTTCTGCTTGCGGCAGTACTTGTGATGACGGTTATTTATTCAGGTATGGCAATCGGGAGTATGAGCTATACGGATGCAGACGGACAGAGCCACACAGGTATTGACGCGGGACGGCTTCTGGCTGAAGATGTCAATCAATGGAAAGGGAAACTTACAACGGAGAAAATTTCCGAAGTGATAAATGATTACAAGACATTATCGGCTAAGTATCAAGATGAGATACCCAATACAGAATATGGTAAAACAGTACAGTCATATTACGATATTTATAGTTTTGTAATTGGCGTATTGACTCCGGATTCAGAATGGAATGAAGGTGCAGTGTATCAGCTCTCAGATGAACAATTACAGGACATCTATACAATCTATCAAGATAATATGAAGAAAATGGCAGAAGAGTACGGAACCACACCTGAAAAGAGAAGTTATCTGGAAAACGTTTATAAAAAGATAGAAATACCTTTTACGTTCGAAGCAAAAGGTTCCTGGGCTACGATGACAATGTACGCACAAACTTATGTACTATTAATGGCAGTGATCATAGGTTTTTTGGTAGCCGGTATATTTTCCGGAGAGTTCCGCCCCGGAACAGAGGATGTTTTTTTTGCTACAAAGTACGGGAGATCGAAGGCAATAAAAAACAAGATTATTGCAGGAATCTTCGTGTCAACGGTTATCTATTGGATCGGAGTAGGGATATTGTCTCTTATCTCATTTGCAGTAATGGGAACGAGTGGATTTTTCACACTGTATCAGATTGATGATCCATATAGTATTTATGTTATGACATATGGAGAATATTATTTGCTGATACTTGTGGGCGGATATATTGCAACGATGTTTTGTGCTGCACTGACAATGCTGGTGACAGTTAAGATGCATACACCGAATCTGGCGGTTTGTATCCCGTTTTTCCTGCTTTGTATGATACCGTTTATCGCAAGAGTATTACCGGCATTTGATGCTTTTTTCAATTTGTTGCCGACTGTATTGACTAATATTCTTAATGTAGTGAGGTCGCCAATTCTTTTTCAGGTTGGTCCGTTTGTATTTCGTCAGATTTCGTTTTTGATGTTCTTATACATCTTACTATTTATTGTACTGTTGCCTTTAATATATAGAGGTTATAGTCGATATGGGTTAAGGAAGAAATAGTATGACAAATGTCTGCTATCCTTTTAACTCAGTGCGAAACGCTTGTGGCTCACAACTGTGAAGGTACTGAACAGTTACATAAAATTATAATAAATAGCATATTATTATTGACATACTAATGATGATTACTTATGATAAAAATTGCTAAAAAAATGTCAAGGAAACATATAAACGTGAAAAAACAAAATCCAATAGCCCTGTTACCAATAGCAGTATTTCTCGTACTGTATCTGGGATTGGGAATACTTTTTGAATATGTAATGAAAATTCCGATGGGATTTTATAATGTGCCCATCATAATAGCATTTCTCGTGGCAATACTGGTGGCATGTCTGCAGAATCGTAGTGTGAAATTCGACCAAAAGCTAGAGATAATGGCACAGGGACTGGCTGACAAAAATATCATAACAATGCTGCTCATTTTCCTTACCGCGGGAGCATTCGTGGGTGTAGTGGGTCGAAGCAGTGCGGAGAGCGTGGCATATTTCATGCTGTCACTGATACCGGCAAGGTTCGCGGTGATGGTGCTTTTTGTTGTGGCATGCTTTGTGTCTATTGCGATGGGGACATCGGTTGGAACCATAACACTGATTGTGCCGATAGCGGCAGCAGTATCGGATGCATCGGGTTTTGGTCTGCCGCTTTGTATAGGCTCCGTAATGGGTGGCGCGATGTTCGGAGACAACCTTTCCTTTATATCAGATACGACCATTGCCGCATGTAACGGACAGGGTTGTCAGATGAAGGACAAATTCAGGGAGAATTTTTTTATTGCACTTCCGGCGGCAGTAATGACGCTGGTTGTTATAGCAATTCTGTCATTCAGGACAGATATCGCGGGCGCTGTATCGCAGGAATATCATCTGTTGCAGATAGTACCGTATATTCTCGTGCTGATCGGTGGAATTGCCGGAATAAATGTATTTGTAGTGCTTATAATAGGAATCATATCGGGAACGGTCATAATGCTCGCAACAGGAAATACAGCACCATACGATCTGCTTACCAATATGGGAAGTGGAGCGTCAGGCATGTTTGAAACCTGTATGGTTGCAGTGCTTGTGGCAGCCATGTGTGCGCTGATTCGTGAATATGGTGGCTTTGATGCCCTGCTTTCGGGTATTTACAGGACATTCAAGGGCAAAAGAGGTGGACTGCTCGGTATGGGACTTCTGGTAGGACTTATCGATATTGCCACTGCCAACAACACAGTTGCTATAGTTATGGCAAATCCGATAGCAAAGGAAATGGCTCAGAAATATGACATAACCCCACGTAAAACAGCGTCTATACTGGATACATTTTCGTGCATTTTTCAGGGAGTGATACCATATGGAGCGCAGATGCTCGTGGCCATATCGGCAGTACACGAGCTGGGGCATGATGTGTCAGCCTTTAATATACTGCCGTATCTGTTTTATCCGATGCTTCTGCTGGTAAGTTCGCTGGTGGCGGTTTTTGCTGTTGAAAATGGGAAAAAATTTAATTGAAAATGAAGCTTAAAGCAAAAGAATAATGAGGTTATAAATGAAATGCCGGATAGAAATATGATATTTCATCCGGCATTTATTATGTGAAATTTAGGCTGCATTTTGAAAGTCAATTACAGTTATTTCTGGTAGCATGGATTTTAGTTTTGATATAATGGACTCGATTTTTTGCATTGTGGAGCCATTAATAAACTCTTCACCACACTGTGAACATTTTTGGCATGGAACATTTTTTATAATAATATAACAGTTTTTATATGCAGTCATATAAGTTGTGGTACTTTTGACAGTATCACCTTTGCACAGGAAGCATTTCATAATATCAATTCTCCTTTCTTGTTTTTAAATCGGACTCCCATTTGTCTGAAGACGGGTAGTATGCGGTGATAATCCAGAGCTGTTCGTGATTGGAACCGACTACAACATGTAATGGACATTTTGTATTCAGATTTCCAAGTGTTAAGCAACTGGGATATGGATAGTCATTAGGGTATTCCTCAATTATTTCACCGGTCATGATACATGATATGACATCGTCAATGAGGATACCACGTTGCTCAAGTCTTTTTGACGCATGCAGTGTTAAATAAATATTGTCGGGAGTACACAAACCTCTAAGTTCATCAATTGTAAGACACATCTGTTATTCTCCTCATATGAATTAATTATAATTATAGTAGTATTTGGAGAGATTAGCAATGCTATTCTAAAAATTCACTAATTTACATTAATTAATCTTAATTAACTCCTTGACAATCATTTATGACAAGAATATAATACATTATGACAAACGAAGTTGTCAAACAGACAAAAATAATTGTCACACGGAGGCGCTATATGACACTGAAGAATCGTTTAAAGGAACGCAGGGCCGCACTGAATGTCAATCAACAGGAGATGGGCAGGCTGTGTGGTGTGTCGAGACAGACAATCAGCCTTATAGAAAGAGGCGACTATTCACCATCAGTTACCCTGGCACTGACGATAGCAAAGGTGTGCGGTGTTACAGTTGAAGATGTATTTTATTTGCAGGAGGAAGATGAAGATGGAGAGAAATGATATTAAAAAAGCAAACCGCAAGGCTATGCCGGGATTTTTGCTTATTACACTTGTGGGAGCAATTGTGGGTGGTATTGTCGGATTTTATTCCGCAAAATATGGTGTTGAACGGTTGGCAGGCAGTATGAAAAGCGCGGGAGCATTTTTCGGCAAATATGTTTCCGGTTGGATATTGCTTGCTATAGCCGTCATCACACCGATAGTGGTCATACCTGTTTATCAAAAGGCAAAAAGGCTGCTTTTGGCATGGGATGGAGAGGATGAATCCATATGCGATATCGCAGAGAAGAAGCTTAATGTGATACTCATGATAAGCAGCATTGTATTGATATGTGCATTTTTCCTTATTAGCGCAACATATTCAGGTGGATTTGCAATGATAGATAAAAATTTTAACATGTATGTGCTGGGAATTGTGGCCTTTCTGGTAATACTGGCTGAGGGAATAATCATCCAGCAAAAGGCGGTTGATATTACCAAGATAATGTATCCGGAGAAAACTGCTTCGGTATATGACTTGAAATTTCAAAAGAAATGGGTAGAAAGCTGCGATGAAGCAGAAAAAATCATGATAGGCAGATGTGCCTTTGAGGCATTCAAGGTGACCAATTCAGTATGTGGCGCACTATCTGTTATTCTGGCAATAGGTGCTTTGACGTTTGATATAGGATTTTTACCATCATTTGTCGTCTGCCTGATATGGCTTGTCAGCCAGTGTGCATATTGCAGGGCTGCGATAAAGTGCAATAAAGTGCTTTAAGGTGACCTGATGCGGTAGGGAGGCAAGCTATGGATAACACATGGTTCATTTATTATTTGCTTTTGATGATTATAATATTGTATCTTACGTGGAAAAGACGGAAACGATATGCAGCAAAAAGAATTATGAAAAAAGGCAAAATTAACAATAGTCAAAGGAGTGCAGGAAAAATCATGAGAGAATTAGCAGAGCGTTTTATAGGAAAAGATGTCTATATCAATTTGTTGGATGGAAGAGCTGATGGAGTAATAAAAGAAGTTACAGATAATGGAATTGTGTTGGAAAATAAAAATGGAGTGCAGGTTGTGAATCTCGATTATGTTATAAAGCTGCGTGAATATCCATATAATAAAAAGGGAAAACGTAGCACGATTATAGATATGTAGGAGCAAGCGCCCATCAGCGAAGCTGATTCTAATGAGATTGCGGCTTACAACTGTGAAGGTACTGAACAGTTACGACAAAACATGAAAAGGTGGCTGAATTTCCGGAAAAACAGTCCAAGGCAAATAGTCGCAATATAAATACGATTAAACAGGTGGGAATAGGGGTGTTTTTGAAAAAAAGCATAAAAAATGCTGCATACGTGTTATACTACCATATAGAGATATCGTATGAAATATGAACGATAAACACATAAATAAACACAGGATATGAGAAGTAATCGCAATCACAAATATATTTTGTGAAATATAACAATTGCGTTCTCATAGGGAAAGGAGATAAAATGCCGGAAAACAGTAGCTGTAGCAGCGCGGGAAGCTGCACAAAGTCAAGCTGCGAGGGCTGTCCATCACACAATGGAGGACCACAGAGCTTCCTCGTAGAGCAGAATAAATTTTCAAACATCAAGCATGTAATAGGAGTTGTCAGCGGAAAGGGTGGAGTAGGAAAGTCATTCGTCACATCCTCACTGGCGGTAAACATGGCAAAGAAGGGCTATAAGGTTGGTATCCTCGATGCCGATATCACAGGTCCGTCAATCCCAAAGATGTTTGGTGCACATGACCAGATACTAGGAGACGAAAACGGTCTGATGCATCCGTATGAGACAAAAGAGGGCATCAAGCTCATCTCAGTAAACCTGCTCATGGACAACGAGGAGGATCCGGTTATCTGGAGAGGCCCAGTCATTGCCGGAGTAGTAAAACAGTTCTGGAACGAGACAGCATGGGGCGATATAGACTATCTATTCGTTGATATGCCACCGGGAACAGGAGATGTACCTCTCACCGTATTCCAGTCCCTCCCGGTAGATGGAATCGTAATCGTCACATCACCACAGGAGCTTGTCAATATGATTGTCAAAAAGGCCTACAACATGGCAGAGGCAATGCATATCACAGTGCTTGGTGTGGTAGAAAACTTCAGCTATCTCAAATGCCCTGACTGCGGCAAGGAGATAAAGCTTTTTGGAGAGAGCCATATAGACGAGATCGCCAAAGAGCTTTCAGTACCGGTACTTGGCAAGCTGCCGCTCGATACATCATATGCAGCTATCGCCGATAAGGGAGATTTCTACAGCATAGAAAACGACCACCTCGCAAAAGCAACCGAAGTACTTGAGCACATTTAAATATTTCGTAATGAAGCAGGCATATATCCGCCGGGTGCGGTATATATGCCTGCATTTATGTTTGAATTAATATGTAATTATTCCACAACGTAAGGGGCGAATGCCACGGATTCATGTGCCGCAGACCGCACACCCGGAAGCGCATAGCGAAGCGGTTTAGATTCTGTAGAATTATGCATATGAATCACAGAAATGCCCCTGCATGGACGCAGGGACAAGGAGCTATCGAGCCAGGGAGGGCGAGTAGCGACGGTTTCGTCGGGCATAGAAAACCTTTAAGCATAATTCGTACAGAATCTTAATCGCATAGCGTAGCTCACAGCTGTGTGGTCTGCGGCACATGAATCCGTGGCATTCGCCCCGCACTATTAAATATTAAACTTTCTTTAAATATGCAATTTCCCTATTTACATTTCGTTTCATTGGCTTCATAATCATATTACCCACGGATTAAACAATAGTTTTTATACTCAAAATTTACGAAAACAACCAAAATAGGGAAAAAGAGTTAATTTTATTATCAATATTTACCCAAAAACAATAATTTTAACGTCAATTTTTATAAAAAAATGCCCTTGTTTTTGTGCATATTTTTGTCTATATTATCATGTAGTAAAGAGAAGGTAAAAGAAAGGCAAATAGGAGGAAAATATGAAGAAAATATTTGATGTATTGAATGTCATTAAACAAAAGCTCTTTGTAAAGAAAGACAAGATTCATTCAGAAAAATATTATCGCAGAATTGATTTTTTAAATAAATATTCGCTTTTATTCCATGCAATCATAGCGATGGCTATCGTATTTATAGTGGAGATTATTTCGCGCAGGAGCTTTATCTCTGCATGTAAGTTCGTAGATGCACATACACTTGCGTTCATGTACAACTCATTTTTAGTGTTTGTATCATTTTCACTTGTGTATCTGTTCAGGCGCAGGGCTTTTGCAAGGGTAATAATTACAGGCTTTTGGACTATCCTCGGAATCATCAACGGCTGTGTGCTTTCAAACCGTGTCACACCGTTTGGTTATACTGATTTAAAGTGTATTCCGGAGCTTTTGGCCATGAACAATACCAGCTATTTTACAGCACAGCAGGCTACAATAGTTGTATTTGGACTTGGTGCATTTGCACTGTTTCTTGTGGCACTTTTTATCAAGGGACCTAAATATACAGGAAAAATCCGTTATGCAGGCATTTCAGTGGCATTTTTAGCATTGCTTTTCGTGGCAATCCCTGTCACAACCAATGTGGCACAGAATACCAATGTAGTTGCCAGCTACTATTCAAACATCGCCCAGGGCTATGATGACTATGGCTTTGTATACTCATTCTCATCTACCGTAGTGGACCGTGGAATGAAAAAGCCGGATGACTACAATAAGCAGAATGTGGAAGATGTAGAGCAGAAGGTCAATTCTCAGAAGCAGACCACCACAGTGGACGGAAAGACCGGTCCAAACATCATCTGTGTGCTTTTAGAGTCATTCTGTGACCCGGACGAGATTAATTTCCTTCAGGTGAATGAGGATCCTATTCCTACATTCCATGAGCTTGAGAAAAACTATTCAAGCGGATATCTGAATGTACCTGTAGTCGGAGCAGGAACTGCTAACACAGAGTTTGAGATGCTTACAGGACTCAGCATGCAGTATTTCGGTACAGGAGAGTATCCATACAAGACTATCTTAAAGCAGACAGATTGCGAGAGCATTGCCTCTGATTTATCTAAGATTGGATATGCAACACATGTAGTGCACAACAACGGTGGTAATTTCTACAGCCGTACCAATGCATTTTCTAAGATGGGCTTTGATACATTTACAAGCAAGGAGCTCATGAATATCACAGAGTACACTCCAAACGGAAGCTGGCCTACAGATGATATTCTCGTCAGCGAGACTATGAAGACCTTTGATGCTACACCAAATCAGTCTGATTTTACTTATATCATCACAGTTGGCACTCACGGTGACTATCCAAAGGAGCCTGTTATTGAAAATCCTACATACACCGTATCAGGTGTTGAGGACGAGGGCATGAAAAATGCCTGGACATATTATGTAAACCAGCTCAACGAGGCTGACCGCTTCATCAAGGAGCTCACAGATGAGCTTTCTAAGAGAGATGAGGACACCATCGTTGTTATGTTTGGCGATCACCTCCCTACAATGGGACTTCAGAATTCTGATATGAAGTCAGGTGATATCTACAAGACAAAGTACATCACATGGAACAACATGGGACTGCCAAAGGAGGATGCTGACCTTTATGCTTACCAGCTTCTTGCCCAGACTACAGACACTGTAGGTATCCATGAGGGAACTATCATGAACTATCATCAGACTCAGATGAACAGTACAGATGAGGCATCATATCAGGATGGACTTGACCTGTTACAGTACGATATCCTTTATGGAAAGCGCTACTGCTACAACGGCACAGATTTATATCCGGCTTCAGATCTTGTCATGGGAATTGACAAGGTGGACATCACAAATGTGTCTGATTCATCGACCGGTGATACAGTATATATTTACGGTCACAACTTTACCAACTGGAGTAAGGTTTATATCAACGACTCCAAGGTGGCTTCGACTTATCTCTCAGCAGGTGTGCTTGCTATCAGGAAGGAAGACATCAGTGATGGTGATGAGATAACTGTGTGCCAGGTTGGATCTAGTGATACCATTTTCAGAAAGTCTGAGAATGCGTATACATATGTGGATCCTGCAGTGGAGCACGACAGTGAGTCGGAGACAGATGAACCGACAGAGAACCAGTAGATTTTAATGAATTTTTTCTTGGGTGGACGGGGCGCAGGTCCCGGGTCCCAGTGTGGAGTGGCGGCATGTACTCTCGCGTTCGCTACGCTTCGCAGCCAAGATTCTGTACGAAATTATGCTTTTTAGGGTTTCTATGCTTGACGAAACCGGATTATATGCGCCGTCCATGGCGCATATAATCCTTGCCCCGCCGTCCTTGGCGGGGCATTTCTGCGTTTCATAGGCATAATTTCTACAGTATCTAGGCAGCTTCGCTATGCGCTCACGCGAGAGCACATGCCGCCACTCCACACCGAGACCCGGGACCTACGCCCCTTACGTTGTGGCAAAATTGTCACGTGTGTGCACCGGTCTTCGCCCGGTGCTTACGCTTCGTGCTTGTAAAATGTAGGTATGGTGTGTCTTAAGATATAATTAATGGGTTGAAAATTGTGTATATTGATGATACAATTTCAACGGTTAATGATTACATTAATTTTAGAATTTAAGTATGGAGGTGAATTTCATGGACAGTAGTGATGGTCTTGGGCGAAGTAAGAACAACATCGGTGCTGATATACAAGTGAGTATTGTATTGGCAGGCATAGTGGATTCTGTCCGTGGAAGGATTCATCACCGGACAGTTTTTAGAGGTACAGTGTAGGCATATTAAGGAATATCGGCTTACGCCGTGCTGTGTTTTGCTGTGCACAAATGCATACTTGTTTATATATCAGGGCACCGTTAGGTGCTTTTTTCGTGCGCAAATTTATAGAGTGCACGGGTTTCGTCCTTTCTATCATGGAATGATTTTTATGCTTCAAAATCCCGGGATTTTGGAGAACCACATATGTTTATTTTATGTGGAAAATGCTATCGGAAATGAGAAAGGAGAGAAATGGAGATGAATACAAAGAAATATGAAGAGCTTCTTGAACTATTGAGAAGCCACAAAACGGATAAGGAAATTCTGGAGGTTTTGTCAGATTATCATGAGAATGATATTGCTGATATGCTTGCAGGAATGAACGAGAAGGAGCGCAAACGTCTTTACAGGCTCCTTGGAACACAGCGGACAGCTGAGATTTTTGCATATCTTGATGAGCCGCAGGCCTATTTTGATGAGCTGTCTGTGGAGCAGGCTGCCAGGGTAGTATCGTTGATGGATTCGGATGATGCTGTCGATTTACTTGAAAATCTGGAGGATGAGGACAAGAAGGAGATTGTAGAGCATCTGGATGAGGAAGCGGAAAAGGATGTCATGATGCTTCTGTCATATGACGATGATGAAATAGGCAGCTATATGACAACAAACTACATCTGTATTCCGGGCGGCCTGACAGTGAAGCAGGCTATGAGCCAGCTAGTGAGGCAGGCGGGCGAAAACGACAATATCATGACTATATATGTGGTTGATTCAGATGAATGCTTTGCGGGAGCTATTGATTTAAAGGATTTAATCACAGCCAGGGAGGGCATGAATCTGGAAAGCATTATAGCCCATTCATATCCATATGTGCTTGACCATGAGAAAATCGATGATTGTATCGACACAATCAAGGACTATGCTGAGGATTCAATTCCGGTGCTCTCAAAGGATAAGCATATCCTCGGAGTCATCACATCTGATGATATTGTAGAGATGGTAGACAATGAGATGGGTGAGGACTATGCAAAGCTCGCCGGACTGACCGCAGAGGAGGATCTGAAGGAGACCACGCTGCAGAGCATGAAAAAGAGAATGCCATGGCTTATCATCCTGCTTTTTTTGGGAATGATAGTGTCTTCCGTAGTCGGAATATTTGAGAATGTGGTAGCGGCTTTGCCGATAGTCATCTGCTTCCAGTCGCTGGTGCTTGACATGGCAGGAAACGTAGGAACACAGTCACTGGCTGTCACAATCAGAGTGCTCATGGATGAGAATCTAAGCGGTAAGCAGAAGCTTTTGCTTGTAGTAAAAGAGGTAAGAATAGGCCTTGTAAATGGTGGCTTGCTTGGAATAATGGCACTTGTATTTCTCGGAATATATGTGCATCTGTTCAAGGGCTACACATGGCTTGGAGCATTTGCGGTATCAGGCTGTGTAGGAGTTTCACTGCTTGTGGCAATGGCAATTTCAAGCCTTGTGGGCACAGTGATTCCGATGTTTTTCCACAAGATAAAGATTGACCCGGCGGTTGCATCTGGTCCTCTTATCACTACAGTGAATGATCTGGTGGCAGTTGTGACCTATTATGGACTGGCATTTCTTTTCCTGATTGAATTGTAATATTGGTCGTAGTACATAAACATTTAGAATATATCTTGACAAAGGTGTGCATATACTGTATATATTTATATATACAGTATATGCACACCTATTTTAATTGTGGGAAAGCAAAGGAGAGAGTTATGCTAAGGGTTCATGAATTGGATAAGGAAATGTCCGGGGAGGACAGGTTTCATCTGGAAAACATATCGTTTCATTTGCCAAAGGGTTATATATGCGGCCTTGTAGGAGAAAACGGAGCAGGCAAGACAACTCTTTTGCGCTGCCTGATGGGACTGTATAGGTCAACAGGAGACATAGTGATAGATGGACACAATTTAAACAGCGATGAGGCAGCAGCCAGGGAAGTAATAGCGGTAGTAGGTGATGAGGGATTTTTTGATGAGAATATAAATCTCGAAAAGCTCGGAAAATACTATGGGCAGATGTATGTGCGGTTTGATATGGAAAAGTATCTGGGATATCTTGAAAGATTTAACCTTGATAGAAAGCAGAAATACAAAAAACTGTCCAAAGGTATGAAAATCAAAGCGCAGCTTGCATTTGCACTGTCGTATGGAGCAAAGCTTTTTTTGTTCGATGAGCCTACTGCAGGGCTTGACAAGCACTTCAGGGAGGAGTTTTTAAGGCTGTGTACAGAGCTTGTGTCGGATGGTGAAAAAAGCATTATCATTTCTTCTCATATTACGGAGGATCTGGACAGAATAGCAGACTATATTGCATATATGCAGGCAGGGAGGCTGTTGTTTTTTAAGCCTAAGGATGCTGCGTGTGAGCATTTTCGGATAGTTACAGGACCTGTATATAAATGTAAGCTGATACCCAGGGAAGCAGTGGTTTACATGGAAGAAGGCACATACAGCTCCACTGCCATGGTTATAAGGGATAAATGTATTCTGGTAGACAGAGAGCTTCAAGAGCATACTCCGGATATCAGGGAGCTGATACATTATCTGGTGAAAGGGGGAAAGGAAAATGCCGAAAATATTGTGGAAAAATATTTTGGATAGCAGCAGGCGGGAGCTTGTTTTGGCCATAGTTATGATACCATTATTCTGGCTTGGAATTACAGAAGGCTCATTTGGAGGCCTGAATCAGGTAATGTATATATACAATTTGATGATCAGCATTTTTTCCATTTTCAGCAATCATAATAGAAGCGCATTCGAATTGCCACAGTATATGTATCTGGCTCCGTATTCAAGAGAACAAAGACAGCATTATATACAAAAAATGTTCAAATACAGATTCCGTGTGTCGTATATAGTGCTGCTTTTACCTATATTAATCACAGCAATAATCAGGCCTGATAAGACTCTGACAGTATCAGGAATAGTCTATTATATGTGTGAGATGCTTGTAATGGCAGGTATTTTGTATTGTACTTCATTTGACAATTATCTGGGCAGCGTGAATCCGGGCAGATTAACGATATTTGATGTAATCATGTTTATGTCTGCGGTGGTTGTTGCCGCAAGCTATGACCAGAATGACAGCTCGCTGGATTTGGTTCAGATATTAATTTCTTTAGTGATAGGTGTGTTTTTTATATCGATGATTGTATCCTGCAGGAAAAAATATTATGACGATATTGTTCGCTGTATGGCAGATTACGAGTTTGCGGAATCAAAAAAAGACAAAAAAATTGCATAGAGGTGTGTATGAAAATAGTCATTTCAACAACAGTTAGTATGCCGATATATGAGCAGATTATAAATCAGATACGCGATGCAGTGGTAAGCGGTGAGCTTAAGGCAGGCGATGGCATGCCGTCAATCAGAGTGCTGGCAAAGGAGCTGGCAGTCAGTGTGATTACAACAAAGCGTGCTTATGAGGAGCTGGAAAAGGAAGGTGTAATAGAGTCGGTGCCGGGGCGTGGATTTTACGTGTGCGAGCAGAAAAATGATCTTTTGCGTGAAAAACAGATGATGAATCTTGAGAACAGGATGTCAGAACTGCTTGCAGATTGTGAGAATGCCGGAATGACCTTGAAGGATATAATAGATATGGTTCGTGTATTGGGAGAAAAATAATGGATGAGACAATTATAAAAATAGAAAATGCCGCTTTAAAATTAAAAAAATTTATGATTAAGCCCGCAAATTTAGAAATACCAAAGGGCTACATTGTAGGTGTACAGGGAGAAAACGGTGCGGGAAAGACCACACTGCTTCATATGATGCTTGGAATGTATGACAAAATGAAGGGAAAAATATACATAGACGGTCTTGATGTTGTAAAAAATAAGACCAAGGTAAAAGAGCTTGTAGGAATAGTGTCGCAGGACAGGAAATTTTACCTGTCGCAGGATGCCAATGGAAACGAAAAAATATACAGTCCATTTTATAAGAATTGGGATAGTGAGGAGTATCACAGGATGCTTGCACATTTGGAGCTTTCTCCAAGACGCAGATTGTGCTCGTTTTCTACAGGAGAAATGATAAAGTATCAGTTTGCATTTGCGGCAGCATACAGACCCAAAGTGCTTCTGATGGATGAGCCGACTGCCAATCTCGACCCGGTGTTCAGGGATGATTTCTTAAAATTACTGCAGGAATTTGTGGCAGAGTATGAGATGACAATACTTCTTGCCACGCATCTGGACGAGGATTTGTCGAGGGTGGCAGACTATGTTATAGATATAAAGAACGGAGAATATTCAATGCGTGAGATACTTGAGTAGCTTATAATTGCTGCCGGTAATACCGGGGGTGAATGGTATAATTTTATAGCTTGCATTAGGTGTACAACACGCAATAGAAAACAGATGGAGATGTGAAATGGATATGAGTACCCTGATTAAAACGGAGCATGACAATTGGAAAAAGCGCATGATGGTTGAGACCTGCGGAACGTATATCCTCATGAATATGGGTATGGGGTTTGTGGTAATCGCAGGTGCATTTTGTGGTGTAATGAATACTGAATTTGATCTTTATTATTATAATATGGTGGTGTTTTTTACATTTGGATTGTATTATGCACAGTCCAGATACATTACATATATATGGGAAAATGGTAGAAAAGTTAATATATTTGAGAAATATATATATTTGCCGGTTGATCTTAAAAAGTTGAGAAAAGCAAAGCTTATAGTAGTTGGAAAAAATATTATGATACCGGTCATACTTGGACAGCTTTCAGCAATTCTTATGAGAGGGGTATCTTATGGATGGCATGTAAAAAGCTGGCTCGATTTGGGACTGTATACACCGGTTATGGTGGGAATTGGTTTTTTGATTTTTAAGGAATCTGAGCATAGATGGCTGTGCTTTAAGGCAGTAAAAAATTAAGCCTGCAAATAAAAAGATAATTTCTAATTTGTGTTTTAGATGTAAATCCGCTATACTATTGATATAGTATTGCGGATTTGTTTCTATAGAAAGAGGGTAAAATATGCCTGAGATATCATTATTTTATGGGATTAGAGTCACTATGTATTATAATGACCATATGCCACCACATTTTCATGCTGAATATAATGGACATAAAGCATTAGTAGATATTAATAATATACAAGTAATAAGAGGCTCTTTGCCGAATAAACAATTACGATTGATATTGGCCTGGTGTACGATTCATCAGGATGAATTAATGCAGAATTGGGAATTGGCCAAGGACATGAAACCATTGAACAAAATTAATCCACTTATATAATGAGAGGTGAAATATATGAATGAATATTTTCCTACAGTTGTACAGGTAATACCTTTAGATAATTATCATGTACAGGTTTTCTTTGATGATGGTAAAATAGTTGATTATGATACAACACAGGATCTTAAATCTTCAATTTTTGAGCCTTTGAGAGATATTGAAAATTTTAAAAATGCATGTACGGTAATGAATGGAACGCTTGCATGGGATATTTCCGGAAAAATGGATGAAAGTGATTGTATAGATATTGATCCATTTACATTGTATGAATTGAAGGCTATTAATAGCCTGATTGCGTAAGATTAGAACCATTTTCACGTATCACAGCCTTACAATCCTTTTTAAAGCATGCAATGAGTTTTTATTGGCTTTATTTGGTAACTAGTGTATACTATTTGCATATAACAGCTTCGTTAAGCAGATATAAATACACATAAAAGAAAGGTATAATCATGGACATCGTATTAGGAAATTACAAAGGATTAAAGGCAAACATCCCTTATATTGCATATACAGAGGAGGATGTTAATTCACAGATAGCGACACTTCTTTCAGGAAATCCTGTCAGAGAGCAGAAAACAGGCCCGTTAGCGATGGGCGACACGGCAGTAATAGACTACGAGGGCTTTAAGGACGGAGTTGCGTTTGAGGGCGGAAAGGCTGAGAAATATCCTCTGGGAATCGGTTCAGGCTCTTTTATTCCGGGCTTTGAGGAGCAGCTTGTAGGCATGGAAATCGGTGAGGACAGAGACATCAATCTCTCATTCCCTGAGCAGTATCATGCACCGGAGCTTGCAGGCAAAGCGGTTGTTTTCAAGGTTAAGCTGCACGAGATTTACAATGAGAAGGAAGCAGAGCTGAACGATGAGTTTGCAGCATCTCTCAATTTCCCTGAGGTACAGTCAGTGGAGGATTTAAAGAAATATATCAACGAGTATCTTGAGTACCAGGTAGAGGCAAGAAAGGCAGATGCGGCAAGAGAAAAGCTCTATGACCAGATTCTTGAGAGCAGCTCATGCCTTGTTTCGCCACAGGCAGTAGAGACAGCGGTAAATATGCAGCTTCAGCAGATGGCAGCATCATTTGCACAGCAGGGTGTGGCTATGGAGCAGTATCTTCAGATGACAGGCAAGACTATGGATAGCTTAAAGGATGAACTCAAGCCGGTTGCACAGAAGCAGGTAAAGCTTGAGGCTGTTCTCGATGAAATCATCAGAGTGGAAAATATCACTGTATCTGACGAGGAGATGGATGAGCAGTATGAGCTTATTTCACAGAAGTATGGTCAGCCTGTTGACGTTGTAAAGCAGGTGCTTCCAAAGGCACAGCTCAAGCCGGATTTACTTCGTATGAAGGCATCACAGCTCATCATCGATGCGGCTGAGATTATCATGGAAGAAAGCGGAAAATAATGTATAGAATATTTTTGGTTGAGGATGACGAGACCATAGCAAAGCTTGTCAGAAGACATTTGGAAAAATGGGATTATGATGTGCATGTGGTGCAGAAATTTGATGCTGTAATGTCAGAATTTGCATCATTTGATCCGCAGCTTGTACTTATGGATATCGGTCTGCCGTTTTACAATGGGTATCACTGGTGTACGGAAATCAGAAGGGTATCAAAGGTTCCTGTGGTTTTCCTGTCATCCGCTGCTGATAATATGAATATAGTGATGGCAGTCAGTATGGGGGCTGATGACTTTATAGCAAAGCCGTTTGACCTCGATGTGCTGACTGTAAAGATACAGGCTATCATCAGGCGCTGCTATGATTTTGGCGCAAACAACAGTGTTTTGGAGCATAATGGCGCCATGCTCAATATATCTGATGCCACCATAACCTATGACGACAAAAGGCTCGAGCTTACAAAGAATGAGCTCAAAATATTGCAGACACTTTTTGACAACAAAGAAAGGATTGTATCACGCAGCCTTCTAATGGAAAAGCTGTGGGAGAGTGATGCGTATGTGGACGAGAATACACTTTCGGTGAATGTCAACAGGCTGCGTAAAAAGCTGGATTCTATAGGGCTTGAGAGCTTTATTGTCACAAAAAAGGGACTTGGGTACAGGCTGGGGTGAGAGGTCATGGCAAAAATACAAAACAAACCGCATCTGACAAATTTTATAAAACAAAACTATATATGGATTCTGATGATAGTCACAATGTCATGTATCCATTTGCTTTACATGTACCTGATTGGTGCGCGCAAACAGGATCTGGTGTATGCGGCAGTGCTTGATGCAATACTTCTTCTGATAACAGTTTTGGTTGGATTTTTCAGATATAGCAGCAAGGTAAAAGCTCTAAGCAATGCTTTAAAACGTCCGGTTGAGGAACAGGCACAGCTTCCGGAAGCAACAGATGATGTGGAGATACTTTATCATGGACTGCTGGAAAATCAAAGTATTGCAAGAAGTGAGTCAGAAAGCAGTGCTGCAATCAGACAATCACAGATGAGAGATTATTACTCTATGTGGGTGCACCAGATAAAGACACCGATATCGGCTATGAAACTACTGCTTGAGGCAGAGCGGGAGGAGCTTGGGCAGCTTATATGTGATGATGAACAGAGTCAGTGCCAGACAGCGGATAGAACCGGTGGGAATATCGGTGCTGCCGGATTAAATGCTGCTTTGAAACAACAGGCTGTACTCACAGAGCTGTCAGATAACATGGACTCGTTAGAGGACGAATTGTTCCGCATAGAGGAATATGTCAGTATGGCTTTGCAGTATCAGCGTGTGAGCAGCACAGAAAATGATTTTGTGCTTGAAAAAGTCAGTGTGGATGGTGTCATACGTGATACCATTAAAAAATATGCAAAAATTATGATACGAAGGCATATTGGAATAAATTATTCAGGAACCGGGCAGAAGGTATATACTGACGGAAAATGGCTTGCATTTATGCTGGAACAGATACTTTCAAATGCCATAAAATATACACCGCATGGGGTTGTTACAATAGAAACTGCAGAGGAAAAAGACCGGTTTTTTATTACAATAAAGGATACCGGAATAGGAATCAAAGCCGAAGATCTGCCACGCGTTTTTGAAAAGGGCTACACAGGCTACAATGGTCATGCCGATAAGAAGGCTACAGGAATTGGGCTTTATCTGTGCAGGCAGATGGCAGACAAGCTGGGGCATACAATCCGCATGGAGTCAGAGATTGGAAAAGGAACTAAGGTGTGGATAGGGTTTGATCTGGATTATGCGGATGTGAGAGATTAGGATAAATCGGTGTAATAAGTTTGACTGGAAATTGTATCCAAAATCATATATAATAATATATTATGAGAAATAAAAGAGTATGTGATTATATAGCGGAAGCTATTCAGAATGAAATTTTATCAGGACGTATGTCATCAGGAGTGCCATTGCGTCAGGAAGAGCTTGCGGATAGTCTTGGTTATTCGAGAATACCAATCAGGGAGGCATTGCAGATACTTGAGTCGCAGGGATTGGCAAAGAGACTGGCAACAAGGCATGTGGTTGTGGCTGATTTTTCGGACGAGGTGATAACGGAAATCTATGAGCTGCTTTCAGATGTGGAGATAAAACTGCTAAAGGGCATGCTGCAGTCTGGTATATGTTTGTGGGATAAAGCGGTCAGTGATAACAGTGAGCAGCCCAATTGCGTACATGAGCCATCTGCTATAAATGAAAAATTGTATGCAGAGCTGCAGTTTCATGAGACAATTATATCCAATAGTCATAACGAGTATTTTACACATATTCTTGAAAATGGTCTCTGGTGCTATATCAGGTTTGCGGTTGAAGAGACGGCAGCAGGCAGGGAAAATGCGCGAAGACTTGAGCTGTTATCGAAAATAGCAGAGGCATATTCGGATAAGGATATAAAGATTGTCAGAGAACTTTTGGGAGAATATTTTGGAAGTCTTTGTGAGGCTGTTATAGCAGAGAGGGAAGAAAGCAGCAGGTAATTGGTGACTTATTTTATACTGAATAATGACAGATGATTCGGAAGCATATAAAATTAAAAGATAACAAGAGGAAAAAGTAATTATGATAGGACTTAAACCGATAAAGATTCCGTCAGCGAAGGAGCGTGTAGCATCGGAGCTGCGCAAGGCAATTTTGTCAAAACAGCTAAAAGAGGGAGAAAATCTTACACTGGAAAGTGTAGCGCAGCAGCTTAATGTATCTATAACTCCCGTGCGTGAGGCTTTTCAGATATTAGCGCATGACGGACTTATCAAGCTAAGACCGAATAAGGGAGCAATAGTACTTGGAATTACAGAGACGTACATAAGGGAGCACTATCAGATTAGAGGCATACTCGAGGGCGCATGTGCAGGTTTTGCTGCTTCACCTGATATCGATATCAGCAAGATAGAGCAGTCATACCTGGATGCAAGGGAGATGACCGCTTCCGGAGATTATAGCAGATATGCGGATTTAAACCGTGAGTTTCATAGTGAAATCTGGGCAGCATCTGGCAACAAAAAGATGGAAAATATGATCGCAGAACTATGGAACGGACTTTCAATGGGCAGCATGGTCACAGAGGAGGAATATGCGGGCATTTCTATAAAGGAGCATGAGGCTATATACGAAGCAATCAAGGCTCATGATGTGCAGCTTGCACAGCGGAGGATGTATGAGCATATCATGCGTAGTCGTGATGATATGCTGACATATTATGTGTAGATGTAAGTTATTAATTTAACACATTACTTGTAATAGATGCACAAATTGAATAGGTGGAATATATATAAATTGCCGAAATTGTCAAAAAGGTATTGACGATTTCGGTTTTTTGTTATATCTTAAACTTAGAAATTGGATACAATATCAAATATCAAATAATAAACGGAGGAGGAAAATGATATGAGTCCAGCAACAATAACACTTTTATTCTTATTGTTTGCCGTTGTGATGTTCGTGTGGGAAAAGATTCCGCTTGGGGTTACATCCATGATAGTATGCGTCGGTCTTGTTATCACAGGAGTACTGGATTGGAAAACAGCCTTTTCAGGATTTATTGACAGCAATGTAATTCTTTTCGTAGCGATGTTTATCGTCGGAGGAGCATTGTTTGAAACCGGTATGGCAAACAAAATTGGAGGAGTGGTCACACACTTCGCCAAAACAGAGAGGCAGCTTATCATAGCAATCATGGTGATTGTGGGACTGATGAGCGGAGTACTTTCAAACACAGGAACTGCAGCAGTTCTCATTCCGGTAGTTATCGGAATTGCAGCAAAATCAGGATACTCGAGATCGAGACTTCTTATGCCACTTGTTTTTGCAGCAGCCATGGGTGGAAATTTATCTCTCATCGGTGCACCGGGAAATCTCATAGCACAATCAGCTATGGGAGAGATTGGACTTAGCTTTGGATTTTTCGAGTATGCAAAGGTAGGACTTCCGATACTTATAGCAGGTATTCTGTACTTTGCATTTATAGGATACAAATTCCTGCCTGAAAAGCAGGGCAGTACGGAAAGCTCATATGATGAGCAGAAGGATTTTTCAAATGTGCCTAAATGGAAACAGATGATGTCATTGATTATCTTAATCCTTACACTTTTGGGAATGATTTTCGAGGACAAGATTGGCATCAAGCTTTGTGTCATCGGCTGTGTCGGAGCACTTGCCCTTATCATTACAGGCGTTATTAGTGAGAAAAACGCACTTAAATCAATAGATTTGAAAACCATTTTCTTATTTGGTGGAACTCTTTCACTTGCAGCGGCGCTTCAGGAGACCGGGGCAGGCGAAGAAATCGCAACAGCGGTTATCGGTATACTTGGCAAAAATCCATCACCATACGTTCTCACATTCGTAGTGTTCATGCTTTGCTGTGTACTTACGAACTTTATGTCAAATACCGCCACCACAGCACTTTTGGTTCCAATCTGCGTATCAATTGCCACAGAGATTGGAGCTGACCCGAGTGCAGTACTTATGGCATGTGTTATCGGTGGTTCATGTGCATACGCCACACCTATCGGTATGCCTGCCAACACAATGGTCATTACGGCCGGAGGATACACCTTCAAGGATTATGCAAAGGCCGGTATTCCGCTTATAGTAGTGGCGACCATTGTAAGTATGGTCTTACTGCCGATTTTCTATCCGTTCTTCCCATAAGAACGGATGGGAGTGGGTAAACAATAAATTAATATTTAATTATTTACAAGATTTATATTAGGAGGAAAAACTATGTCAAACGAGAAACAGGTAGAACAGCTTACCACCTATATGGCAAATTTTATCGCTCATATAGCAAAAAAATTACCGGATGATGTCATTGCAAAACTGACAGAACTCCGTGACAAAGAGGACAGTCCTCTTTCAAAAACAATCTATGATACAATGTTTAGAAATCAGGAGCTTGCGGTAAAACTTAACCGCCCAAGCTGCCAGGACACAGGAGTACTTCAGTTCTGGGTTAAATGTGGAACAAAATTCCCACTTATTGATGAGCTTGAGGGACTTTTAAAAGAGGCAGTTGTAAAAGCTACATTTGAGGCTCCTCTTCGTCACAACAGTGTTGAGACTTTCGATGAGTACAACACAGGCAAGAACGTTGGAAAAGGAACACCTACAGTATTCTGGGATATCGTGCCAAACAGTGACAAATGTGAGATCTACACATACATGGCAGGAGGTGGATGTACACTTCCGGGAAAAGCTATGGTACTTATGCCTGGAGAGGGCTATGAAGGAGTTACAAAATTCGTAATGGATGTTATGACTACTTATGGTTTAAATGCATGCCCACCTCTCCTGGTAGGTGTAGGTGTAGCAACATCTGTTGAGACCGCAGCACTTTTATCAAAGAAAGCACTCATGCGTCCAATCGGATCTCACAATGAGAACGAGAGAGCCGCAAAGATGGAAAAACTTCTCGAGGATGGTATCAATGCTATCGGCCTTGGACCTCAGGGAATGGGCGGAAAATACTCAGTAATGGGTGTAAATATCGAGAACACAGCCCGTCATCCATCTACAATCGGTGTAGCCGTAAACGTAGGCTGCTGGAGCCACAGACGCGGACACATTGTTTTTGATAAGGACCTTAACTATACAATCACAACACATTCGGGGGTGGAATTATAATGGTAGAGAGAATTAATGGAAAAACAATTTTAACAACACCAATCTCAGCAGAGGATCTTAAAGGAATAAAAATAGGAGATATTGTATACTTAAATGGAAGCATGACAACATGCCGTGACGTAGCACACCGACGTCTCGTTGAGGAGGGAAGAGAGCTTCCGGTAGACGTAAGAAACAATGCTATTTTCCATGCAGGACCGATCATCCGTCCACTCGAGAATGACAAATTTGAGATGGTATCTGTTGGACCGACAACAAGTATGCGTATGGAGAAATTCGAGTACGAGTTCGTAAAAGAGACCGGCGTACGTGTTATCATCGGAAAAGGTGGTATGAAAGAGAATACAGAGCGTGCATGTAAAGAGTTCGGTGCCATTCACTGCGTATTCCCGGCAGGAAATGCAGTAGTAGCCGCAACAGAGGTTGAGGAAATCGTCCGTGCAGAGTGGAGAGATCTCGGAATGCCTGAGACACTCTGGAACTGCCGTGTGAAAGAGTTTGGCCCACTTATCGTATCTATAGATGCAGAGGGTAACAACTGGTTCGAGCAGCAGAAAGTTGAGTTCAACAAGAAAAAGGATGCAGCAACAGAGGAAATCTGCAAGCAGGTAGGATTCATCAAATAGTTGCCGGAGCCTGGTATCAAATTTATTTAGAACCCAATTGCCATGAAAGTATTCTGGCAAAATATATACCCGCAGAATGCGGGAGAAAACATAAAAAAATATAATTTTTCGCGCAAAGGCTCTCACATAATTTGACTATTATGTGGGAGCTTTTAGATATATGAAATTAGAATAGTATGATAATCATTTCCATAGGATATTAAAATAAATTACTGCAATAAAAAAGATTATTGCCGGTAACTAAAAAAGAGAGGAATAAATGATAATGAAGCAATTCCTGAGAAAAACAATGAAAAATGTAGCAGCCTACGTGGAACTTTTTCTGTCGGCAGTACTGGTGTTTGTGATAGTGGTGCTTATTATAAAGCTTATAGGGCAGTGCTTTTTTGATATATGGCATGATAAAATTAAACTGGAGTATTACATGGAATATATCATGTCGCTTGCAATCGGCGTGGAGTTTGTGAAAATGCTCTGTACTCATAAGCCGGGCACGATCATAGAGGTGCTTTTGTTTGCGACAGCCAGGCAGATGATCGTGGAGCATCTCAATGTATATGAGACACTTGTCGGAATAGGTGCGATAGCGGCGCTTTTTGCCATCAGAAAATTCCTTTTCTGCAGCTTTGATGAGGCAGACCACATGATATGCCGTGGCAGCCAGACGGTAGCGAGGGCGAATTTTATTTCCGGAACAAATATACCGGAGGAAAAGACAAAGCTGCTTAGAGATGTGATAAGCGAAAAATTGCAGGATGAGGGTAAAAATGTGTCAATCGGAGCCTGTGTGTATTACAAGGATTGTGCGCTCAGAGTTGATAATGTGAAGCAGGGCGTTGTCACAAGAGTTGAGGTAATTAAAAATCTGTAGATAAAAGGAGGATCAGCACATCTGTGTCAATCCTCTTTTTTGCTACTCCAGATTAAGTTTCTTTGTCATATTGTATATCGAGCCTGCGACATACACCACAGTGAGAATCAGCGATACGGCAAGTGCACCGATGACTGCTCTGTTCATAAGACCTGCAACCTCCTGTGGGTTTAATACATTTAAAATGTAAGTGATAGATCCCTTTGATGACAGCGGAATAAAAAATGTAAAAATCATCACTATAATATTTGCGACCTGACCGATTACATACAGGATGATGAAAGTAAGCACAGAGTTAGCATCTTTGCTTCCATTTGCCCTGTAGCCGGTAGTAAAGCTGAAAAACAGCATAGAGATCGTGTAGAGCAGGGATATTACTGCAATACTGCCAAACATTACAACAGGACTCATTGTAAATCCGGCATTGGCAAACTCATCAGACATACTTCCTATAATATCTTTAATCCATTCAAAGCCATGGTTCATTATAGAAAATGTTAAAACAGCAACTATCAGATCGAGTATAAAAAGTACAAAAGCTGTCAGGAATTTTGACACATACAGCTTCCATGGCTCGACAGGCAGCGTATTCATGAGGTAGCCTTCGTCTTTTAACAGATTGCGTCTGAAGTAAATAACTATGATCACTAAGCTGCAGATAAACATGGCGATTACTGACAGGCTATGCAGTGCCCAGAAAAATACTGATACAAGATCAAATTCAAAGCTGGCCAAAATTATTTCTGTCAGGGCTGACACAAACACCAGTGCATAAAGTCCGATATGCTCCCTGAATTGCTCCCTGAAATCATATTTAATTAATTTTAACAGCATGCGAACACCTCCCTGAAAAGCTCATCAACACTTTTCTTGTAATTAGTGCGGATATTGTCTACGGAATCGTTTAGGAAAATACCGCCATCTCTGATAAATACCACATCATCGAGTACTTTTTCTATATCACTTATTAGATGAGTTGTGATAAGAATTGTTGAATCTTCATTATAGTTTTCGATTATTGTGCGTAAAATATAGTCTCTTGCGGCAGGATCAACACCGCCCATAGGTTCATCGAGCAGATAAAGCTTTGCATTCCTGCTCATTACAAGCACGATCTGTACTTTTTCACGCATACCTTTAGAGAGACTTTTGATCTTTGCCTGTGGATCAACTCCGAATTTCTCAAGCATGGCATTTGCACGCTCAGGTGAGAAATCAGCATAGAAATCCTTGAAAAATGCAATGATATCACTCACCTTTTTTGAAGGATTAAGATATGTCCGCTCAGGAAGATATGATACCATAGCCTTGCTCTTTACTCCGACAGGCTCACCGTCTATCAGTATCTGCCCCTTGTTTGGCTGCAATACTCCGGCAAGCATCTTTATCAGTGTGCTTTTACCGCTGCCGTTAGGGCCGAGGATGCCGATAATCTTTCCACCGGGAAAAGTCACATTCATATTTTCGATAACTTTATGGCTCTTATAGTTTTTGCTTAGATTTTTGATTTCAATACGTTCTGCCATTTACATCACTCCTTTTTTAAACTTTTAAGATAATTTTCATACACCGTAAGGGACTGTTCAGGTGTAAAACCAACCTTTGACATCCCTTCACAAAACTCACTGCACAGCTTATGTGCCAGATCATTTTTTAGTGAGTCAGCCTGATTTCCCATGTCTGCGACAAATCTGCCTGAGGTACGTCTCGACTCCAGATACCCGTCACGCTCAAGCTCAGATAGAGCCTTTTGCATGGTGTTTGGATTTACACCGGCTGACAATGCCAGCTCTCTTACGGATGGCACTTTGTTACCTGGCTTTAGGCTGCCGTTTGCAATATCCATCTTGAACCGGTCTATGATCTGTAGGTATATGGGTGTTTCGTTGTTAAAATTCCATTCCATCATTTCACCCGCCTTTGTACTACTGTATTATTTGATTAATACAATAATACATGTAAGGTTATTTGTCAACTACAAATTAATTTCTTACAAAAATGTAAGATACGAGGTCGAAATGTAAGCTGATTCGATAGCATACATTCCGGCATTTTGTTATTATAATTACATGAAGCATCAACAATGTAAGTTGTGAAGCCGATTATGACGTCATATTTAAAATAAATGTAACAAAAATAGAAGTTTAAATAACATTTTGAAATCATCGTAAAGGAGCATTGAAATGGCAATCTTAGAAGTAAGTAACCTCAAAAAAATATATACCACCAGATTTGGTGGCAATCAGGTACAGGCATTAAAAAACATCAATTTCTCTGTAGAGGAAGGTGAGTATGTGGCAATCATGGGAGAGTCCGGCTCAGGAAAGACGACACTTTTAAATATTCTCGCGGCACTTGATAAGCCGACAGCGGGAGAGGTACTCTTAAATGGAAAGAACCTTGTCTCATTGAAGGAAAAGGAGATATCTGCCTTCAGACGTGAGCATCTGGGCTTCGTATTTCAGGATTTTAATCTGCTTGACAATTTTTCACTGAAGGACAATATCTTTTTACCGCTTGTGCTGTCAGGTGTGGATTATAGGAATATGGAAAAAAGGCTTGCACCTATAGCTTCGCTGCTTGGAATTGAAAAGCTGCTTAATAAATATCCATATGAGGTGTCAGGAGGACAGAAGCAAAGGGCTGCAGTGGCACGTGCGATAATAACAAATCCCGAATTAATTTTGGCAGATGAGCCCACAGGAGCACTGGATTCAAAGGCAACAGACAGTCTGCTTAGGCTGTTCAACAGGATAAACGAGGACGGACAGACCATTCTCATGGTGACACACAGCACAAAGGCTGCAAGTCATGCCAACAGGGTGCTTTTCATAAAGGACGGTCAGGTGTTTCATCAGGTTTACCGTGGCAATCTTACAAATGACGAGCTCTATGTGAAGATTCAGGATGCACTTATGCTGATTACGACAGGTGGTGAGAAGCATGAATAAAATATATAGCAGGCTGGCATTTACAAATATAAAAAATAATAAGACTCTTTATATGCCTTACATTATATCGGGAATGGTCATGATAGCCATGTTTTATGTGATGATGTTTTTAAACAACTCAAAGGGACTTGGCAAGGTGCCGGGCGCGGATGCACTGGCGTCGATAATGGGGCTTGGATGCGGAACAATAGCGGTTTTTTCATATATATTTCTGTTTTATACAAACAGCTTTATCATCAAAAGGCGCAAGAAAGAGGTAGGAATATACAATATTCTTGGCATGGAAAAGCGTCATATCGCGAGAGTTTTGATAATTGAGACACTTACCGTAGCACTCGCAGCAATAGTATCTGGAATCATAGCCGGTATTTTATTTTCCAAGCTGATGATTATGTTTCTTTATAGGATTATAAATATTAAAGCACAAATTGATTTCGCTGTATCTACTGGCGCTGTCGTAAATACAATACTTATTTTTGGAGTGCTGTATTTTCTTACTCTCATCTATAACCTGATGCAGGTGAAGCTTGCTAATCCGATAGAGCTGCTTCGCGGTGGCAATGTCGGTGAGAAAGAGCCGAAGAGCAAATGGCTTATCGCTATAATCGGACTAGGCTGTCTTGCCGGGGGATATTATATTGCGATTACCACAAAGAGCCCTCTTCAGGTGCTTTCACTGTTCTTTGTCGCAGTGCTTCTTGTCATCGTCGGAACGTATCTTTTATTTATTTCAGGAAGCATTGTGATACTTAAGGCACTCAGGAAAAACAAGAAGTTTTACTATAATAAAAAGCATTTTGCGGCGGTTTCAGGGATGATTTACAGAATGAAGCAGAATGCGGGCGGACTAGCAAGTATATGCGTGCTTTCTACAATGGTGCTGGTTGTTGTTTCCACAACCGTGAGCATGTATGCGGGCATGGAGGGAGAACTTAAGCAGAGATATCCTTCGGATATCAGTGTATATAGCTGGTATAAGGAAGTGCCGGCTGATGTGAATCTGGATGATGCACTTAAAGAAGCTGCTGCAGATTCGGATAAAATAATAGCTGACTCTGCTTGTAATGTTAAAGACAGCAAAAGCTACACTTATTTTAGCTGGACAGTGTTTAGAGAGGGGACAGAGTTTAAGCCGGTGTTAAGTTACGATAACGATATTTCCCTGTTGTATTTTGTCACAGGAGATGAAATTGATGAGATGGAGACCGGCTTTAAAGAGAGTCTGAATAAAAAAATCCCACAGCTTGATACCGGTTCGGTGGCTGTATATGGAACAAAAAAGTTTAATGGCGATATAATTAATCTGTTGGGCAAAGAATTTAAAGTGGCTGCGGCAGAAAAAACTGCTGTAAGTAAAGACAGCTATATGTCCTCTATGTATAGTGGTGTGTACTATGTAGTGGTAGACAGCAAGGCAACACTTGCAGAGATATTTAACCTGAACAGCTCGCTGGGAGAGGATAGTGTGCCGACTATGCTCAACAATGAAATTGATTATAATCTGTACGGCAGCAGTGAGGATAAGCTTGCTGTGGCAAAGGCTCTGGATAAGCATTTTGAGGAAAATAGTGTAAAATCAGATGTGTCAGGCTTCTATGAGGAAAGCCGTGATGCAAACAGAGAACAGATTTATGTATTGTATGGTGGCCTGTTCTTTATCGGAATATTCCTTGGAACGATGTTTCTTATGGTTACTGTGATGATTATTTTCTATAAGCAGATTTCAGAGGGCTATGATGACAAAGCACGCTATGAGATTATGGAGAAGGTAGGCATGAGCAATGACGAGGTGAAGAAATCCATTACTTCGCAGGTGCGTATGGTGTTTTTCCTGCCGATTATCCTTGCAGCGTGTCATCTTGCAGCAGCATTTCCTCTGCTTCGCAGACTGCTTGTCATGTTCAATCTTACGGATATTAAGTTAATTGCAATCTGCATGTCTGCTACGTTTTTGGTGTTTGTGGCTATATACTATATTGTTTTCAAGATTACTTCGAGAGCATACTACAGGATTGTGGGAAACCAGATTTAGGGGTTTCATATGAATTATGAATGCGCTATAATAGGACATAGCTATGATGCATAAGAATATAGAGCGAGAGGAATAAGCAGTATGAGTATGACAGAAACAATTAAACTATACGACAGGGATGCATATGCCACGGAGTTTGAGGCAGATATTATATCCTGCGAGCCGAACAAGGCTGATGATAAGCAGTTTGATATAATATTAAATCAGACTTTATTTTTCCCGGAGGAGGGCGGACAGAGCCCGGACATGGGAATACTTGGAGGCTTTAGGGTCGTTGATGTGCAGATTAAGAATGGAGTCATTACTCATACGGTGGATATTTCCGCAGGTGATTGCTGCGAGGCAGAAAAGGAAACTGGTAAGCAAATCACCGGCAATGAATTTGAGCCGGAGAAAGTGGAGCTTGCAGCAGGAGTCCATGTACAGGGCAAAATAGACTGGCAGCATCGTTTTTACAATATGCAGCAACACAGTGGAGAGCACATTTTTTCGGGAATTGTCCACCGCAGGTTTGGTTTTGAGAATGTGGGCTTTCATCTGAGTGATTCTGTAGTGACAATGGATTTCAGCGGAGTGATTTCACCGGAGGATATAGCAGAGGTGGAGCATGAGGTAAATGTAGCCATTTCAAAAAATATTCCGATAGAGGTGACATATCCGTCAAGGGATGAGCTTGCGCAGCTGGAGTACAGAAGTAAAATCGAGATTGAAGGGCAGGTCAGAATAGTGACAGTGCCGGGGTATGATGTGTGTGCATGCTGTGCGCCGCATGTGAAGCGCACCGGCGAGATTGGCATGCTTAAGGTTATGAATTATCAGAATTATAAAGGAGGCGTCAGAATCAGCATCCTTTGTGGTTTCAGGGCACTGGAGGCTTTCAGACAAAAGTGCGACATTATCTCAGAGCTCATGGGGATATTTACCACAAATCAGGAGGCTATTGTGGATAACGTCACAAAGCTTAAGGCAGTAAACCAGTCACTTAAGTCAGAGCTTGGCACTGCAAAGTCAGCGCTTTTGGATTATAAGGTAGCAGAGCTTCCTGCTGATACGGACAATGCAGTATTGTTTGAGGACGGCATTGATACGAATACAGCAAGAAATTGCGTCAATGGCCTTGTGGAGAAATATAGTGGTTTTAGTGCATTTTTTACAGGAAATGATGAGGCAGGCTATAGCTTTATTATCGGAAGCAAGAATGCAGACTGCAATACAGTTGCCGCAGCACTGAGAAATAAGCTGGGTGCCAGAGGCGGCGGTAAGCCGGTTATGGTGCAGGGCTCTGTCAAGGCAGCAAAGAGCGAGATTGAGGAAGTGCTAAAAGAGGTGCTTTAACTTTTTGAAAATATAGTTTGTGGGACGGATTAAGAACACAAAAGCGGTTTCAGGACATTGCGTCCTGAAACCGCTTTTATTGTAAAAATCATATACAAAGTTAATTATTTGTTAGATCTTCTCCAAATGTGCATCTTCTCAGCCTCTTTGATGAGCTCATCACGGAAATCAGGATGAGCAACAGAGATGATTGCCTCAGCCTTCTGCCATGTAGAAAGACCCTTTACATTTACCATACCATACTCTGTAACGATATAGTGAGTGTTGGCTCTTGTGTCAGTAACGACAGAACCATCTACAAGAGTAGGACGGATACGTGAGTGAACTACGCCCTGCTTGTCGGTGAAAGTTGAAGAGCAGCAGATAAAGCTCTTTCCACCGTTTGACATATAAGCACCGAGAACGAAATCAAGCTGTCCGCCGGCACCACTGATGTGCTTTGTGCCTGAGCTCTCTGAGCTGATCTGTCCGTAGAGGTCAAGGTCTACACAGTTATTGATTGAGATGAAATTGTCAAGTGCGGCAATATTCTTGATATCATTTGTGTAGCTTACCGGGGCACTCATGAGCTCAGGATTCTCATCGAGGTAATCGTACATCTTCTTGGTTCCGGCACCGAAGCCGTAAGCCTGACGATAACGGTCGATGTTTTTCTTTGCTCCTGTGATTTTTCCGGCCTTTGCGATGTCAACGAATGCGTCAACGTACATCTCTGTGTGGACACCGAGATCCTTGAGGTCTGACTCAGCGATGAGTGAGCCTACTGCGTTTGGCATTCCGCCGATACCGAGCTGGAGACAGGCACCGTTTGGAATCTGGTCAACGATAAGCTCTGCAACCTTCTTGTCTACATCTGTTGCAGGACCACCGGCACCAAGCTCTCCGATTGCAGGGTTGTCACCCTCAACAATGTAAGAAACCTGTGAAATATGTACATTGGCTTCTGAACCGCCGTGACAGCGAGGCATGTTTTCATTGACCTCAACGATGATTTTCTTTGAAGTCTCGCATACAGCACCGAGGTGAGATGCGTTAGGACCAAAGTTGAAGTATCCGTGTGAATCCATCGGTGCAACCTGGAACATAGCGACATCGTCAGGTGTTGTTGAATCTCTATAATAACGAGGAAGCTCTGAGTAACGGATTGGTGAGTAGAAAGAACAGCCTCTCTTGATAAGCTTTCTCTCATAACCGCCCATATGCCATGAGTTCCATGTGAAATGCTCGCCGGCATCCTCACGCTCGAAAATGGCAAGTGGCTTAAGCAAAATACCCCCACGTACATTGACATCCTTAAGTTCATCTGTTCTTCTGGCAAGTGCCTTGTCGAGGGCATCAGGTGTGCCTGTGCACCAGCCGTAGTCAACCCAGTCGCCTGATTTGACAATCTTTACTGCCTCATCTGCTGAGACAAGTTTCTGCTTGTACTCTTCTAAAAAGCTCATAAAATCCTCCTTAGATACCTAAAATGATAGTAGCAAAAAGCTACGTTAAAAAAATAACAAACCCTATACTCTCTATATTATCACTTTAGAGAGGATTTTACAAGTTGGTAAATGCTGGTAGAGACTTTTATATGACAGCCTTTGCTAGTCACCATCCGGAAGCATCCATTCCTCAGCCTGCTTCTGGTAATCGGCCGCCTGGCTGCGCAGTGAATCAATCAGCTCCTTATCGCCTTTAAATACATTCCTTGATTTAGGAGGAAGCGAATCAAGCTTTTTCTGCTTCTCATCAGCCCATCTTGAGTAGCACTCAGACAGGGCATGAAGCGCCTTGCCACCGCCGCACTCCACATCAAGTACCGGCTTTGTCTCGAAGGCAGCATTGTAATACCACAGGCTTGCCTCTTCATAGTCTGCCTTGTCGAAATAGTACGCACCGAGCTCACAGCACACCTCGCTGCAGCCGTCAACTGCTACATTTTTTAGGGCAACAGAAAAAAATTTGTCGTAGTCGCCATTCATGCGATAGTAGCGTGATAGCACGCAGGTGGATTCGATGTCGGGGCTGTTGCGGTATTCACCCTGAAAATATGGCAGGGCATTGGTAAAATCCTCGGGGCTTCCGCATTTTAAAAGCTCCTTGGCATACATAGTCGCTATACTTTTTGGCAGGGTGCCGTTTTTTTCAAAGGAGCGTTTGAATATGGTAAAATCACGTTTGCCGTGAGTGCCCTGCGGCAGATGTTGTATACAGATATCGCTGTCATAGACTACAGGCTCTAAGCGCACAGTCTCGTGCACCGGGTTAATCCATGTAAACGTGCGAAGCCTCTTGAACAGCTTCGGACGATACTCTGAGGATGAATTTTGCACTGTGTTGAATTTGCTTGGAGTAATGTATTTCATCTGGACAATCTCAATTTCCGGCAGCAGCGCAGCCTTAAGCATCATGAAACGCCTGCGGTTGGTATCGTCGAGCACCTCGTCGGCATCAGGTGCATATATGTATTCCTGCGTAGCCTTGGAAAACGAAAAATTCCTGGCCGCAGCAAAATCATCGCACCATGAGAAATCATAGATTTTGTCCGTATACCGTGCAGCTATCTCCTTTGTGCTGTCTGTCGAGCCGGTGTCCACTATGATGATTTCATCCATCAGCCCTTTGAGACTGTTCAGGCATCGTTCGAGCACCTCTTCTTCATTTTTTACTATCATGCATAAGCTAATTGTAATCATATTTATCTCCATTTACCGGTCGGATGTTATAATAGTTACGATTATATTATAATATATATATCGGCATGTTTTGCAGAAATATTTGTGTATTGTAAATATTGCCGGGATTTCATATAATTAAAATGGAATGTCGACAGATAAACTTATTTCTAAAGGCTATAGAATTTCAGATAAACTATATAATCAGATTTTAGCAAGGAATAATGAAGTAATTTAGAAGAGGAACAAACATGGAAAATCATACAATTGTAACACTGAAAAAAGGCGAAGGACGCACTATAAAGGCAGGCGGCGCATGGATTTTTGACAATGAAATAGACACAATCACAGGCACCTTTACGAACGGAGACATTGTTGTGGTGCACGATTTCGACGGATATCCGATGGGGCGCGGCTTCATAAACCAGAATTCAAAAATCCGTATCAGAATGATGACAAGAAAAGCAGACCAGCTGATTGATGACAATTTCCTCAGGATGAGAGTGCAAAATGCCTGGGATTATCGCAAGCAGGTGATGACAGGAGGCAATGATAATGTGTCTGATTTAAACTGCTGTCGTGTGATATTTGGCGAGGCTGATTTCCTGCCGGGTATTACAGTGGACAAATACGCAGATGTGCTAGTGGTGGAGTGCCTTGCACTTGGAATGGAGCAGTTTAAGGTGAAAATCGTTGAACTGTTAAAGGAAGTGCTGGCGGCGGACGGAATAAATATTCGTGGAGTATACGAGCGCAGTGATGCAAATGAGCGCAAAAAAGAAGGTCTTCCTAAGGTAAAAGGCTTTATAGGAGCCGAGTTTGACACAAATGTGGAGATAGTAGAAAACGCAGTTCACTATATGGTCGATGTGGAAAATGGACAGAAAACAGGCTTCTTCTTAGACCAGAAGTATAACAGGCTTGCTATGCAGCGTATCTGCAAGGGGAAAAGAGTGCTCGACTGCTTCACGCACATGGGCACATTTGCCCTCAATGCAGGAATTGCGGGCGCAAGTGAGGTCACAGGACTTGATATATCAGAGTATGCGGTTAAGCAGGCTACAGAAAATGCGAAGAGAAATAATCTCTCAGACACAGTGAAGTTTCGCGTTGCAAATGTGCTGGATGAGCTGCCACGGCTCGCTGCAGATGGTGAAAAATATGATGTGGTCATTCTGGATCCTCCGGCATTTACAAAGTCGCGTGAGGCTACCAAAAATGCGATAAAGGGCTACCGCGAGATTAACATGAAAGGACTTAAGCTTGTTAAGGATGGTGGATTTCTGGCTACCTGCTCATGCTCTCATTTCATGACGCAGGAGCTGCTTGCAAAAACGGTCAAGGAAGCGGCAAAGGCAACTCACAAGAGGCTGCGCCAGGTGGAGTTCCGCACACAGGGACCGGATCATCCGATACTGTGGGCCAACTCAGCTAATGTACCGGAGTCGTATTATCTTAAGTTTTTCATTTTCCAGGTCGTTGATGAGAAGTAGATGACAGAAAGTGGCGGAAATGCTTGATTTACAAGGGCTAGAAGGTATTTAGTTGTATGTTGGAGTTATTCCACTTTTATGCTGTGGTCTATACCTCACTATAAAAAAATCAGAAAAGAAGCTATTTGGTATGTCACGGACATATATAGTAATTTGCTTTTAGATTATGTAGTATTGATTAAACGTATTTGAAAAGTATAATGTGAAAATTATTATAAGGGTGAAATTATGCTGAAAAAAAATAAGAATTCTAAATTAAAAAAGTGGATAGAATTTTGGTGTGTATGTGCGATTATAGGATGTATAAGTGGATTTACGTGGTCGGATAATATGGTTATGAATATAATTGTAATTATAATTAGTGCATTAATATTGGCTATAATAAGAGTTGTATTAATATTCTATTCAAATTCAAGAAGGTAGAGGTATCAGGAGCAACACAGATAGGATCTTTAATTCAGCATTCCAAGATAAGAAAAGATTTTAATGTTTGTGATATCTCATAAGAGATATCACAAACTAAATGCAGGGGTGAAGAGTGAAAAAATATATCGTACATTTTATTATATGGGGACTAGGTATAATTAGTTACTATATATTAGACAAGACAACGGCCGGAGATGAGTTTCAGAATATTAGCTTATTATTAATTGGATGTTTGATGTTTTATGCTGTGTATTATATTTCTATGATATCAGAAATCAAGAAAATTGAATGTGAATTGAATGAATCGGGAATATTTGGCGGACGCGGCATGGGGATTTTAATAAACATGTTTAGCTTGCAGTATATATTTGAACTTTATAAGAAACCATTAGTTTGCATTGTTCTTATAGTAGTTTCTGTTATTGTGCTGATACTATCACGTAAATATATAAAATCTTTTTGGTCAAAAAATATATGGAGTAGACAATTTTTACTTATTTTTATTGCATTTAATGTATTGGCGAGCTCTATAGGCAGTGTTCTTGGTTATAAGTGGGATGATATTTTGTTGGTTAATGTAGAAAATGTATCAAACGTAACAAAATTATTTCTTATAATATTTTATATTGTCATTTTTAAAAATACAGAGTTGCCAAACAGTTTTTTTATAAGACTTGCTTCTAAAAATGAGGCTTTGTTAGACAGAAGAAATTAGAAAATAAGCTTTTAATATATAGCATACGAAAGGAACACAATGCAATACACATTTATAAAGGAGCATGATGCAACAGACTGTGCAGTGGCATGCATCGATGATACCTTTTGACCCTTTAATCATCTTATATAAGAGGTAAGTGATATGGAATACTTGAATTTGGAAAAGTCAGGACTTATTACTATCCTGATTCCCCTTAATTTTTTAATTGGAGAATATACATTGTTTTTTCGCTTGAATGGATGGAGCCGGAAAATAATTCACTTAATCACAGGTGTGATTAATCTATTTTTGGTGGTGGCAACAATTGCTAGTGGAGAGCATCCATATTATCCATTTGTGATTTTCGGTGGAATGTTAATTGGAATCATTCAAAGTGAATGGCGTTATAGAGAATTCAGTGAAGAAACAAATTGTTGGGACAAAATAGATATATTGTTTAAAAAGGGGAGAATTTTGTTGGGAGCGATATTAATTATTATTGAAATAGTGATTAGAATGTTGTATCCGTCAATGTTTATGGGATTGCCATTAATAACACGTATCTTTTCGTATATCATTTTAGCTGTGTTACCTATTGAAATAATAGTTTTTAACAGTTTTCTTGTAAAAAAACAAAATGGTATGGCAATTGAATATTTTTAGAAAGCAAGGTAAAAAATTGTGTGAGCATATGTTCGTGTGTGACCTACTTTATTAATTTTAAAGTACATGAAGGGAGTAATGAATTTGAATAAAGAGATTGTTGAAGGAATGTACATAGCTCTGATTTTTATTGCGGGATACTATTTAGTAAAGACGAAAAGAATTAATATTTTGTGGAAGATATTGGCAGCTGTGAATATACTTTCATGGGCGTGTTTATTAGTAATATTAGCACTAGATATAAATGTAAGTGATGATTTTATATCCTTAAATTTAGCAGCATGTATGTTGTTGGCTATTTTTACACCAATAATATGGTTTTCAGATAGAAAAAATATGGATATCTACAGTTTATTTGGAAATATAGGATTTGTATTAGTACTTAACAAGGAAGTAAATCAAATAAAAAATAGTGCCAGACTAAGAGAAAACCTTCAGAAAATTCTAGGTCTTGATTGTTATCATAAGACATGGATCACAATATCGAAAACAAAAGATGAAGAAATTACATTGACTATGTTATTTTTCAGTAAAAAGGAATTTGCCTGCTTTGAACGAAAAATTGATAAGAAGTATATAGTAGAAAGGGAAAATGGATTTGGAACATTGGTTACTATGCAAATACGAGGAGGTATTATATGAAAACGATAAAAATACAGCACTTATTTGGTAGATTTTCTATATTTTTCTTGGTGTTAATTGTGGCAGTATTTGCTGAGGAATATTCAATTAATAGGTTGTGCTTGAATATAAATGGATTTCCATTTATTTTTATGAATGCATTTATGATTGTAGGAATAGCATATATTTATCAAAAAGCAACAAGGAAATTATTCATAAAGGAATTTTTGAGTATGAGATATATGAAGATTTCTTCTATATTGATGGGAATAAATATGAATATCAAGATGTAATAAAATGTGAAATTCATTATTTCGATTATTTTTTTATAAATGTATTGTGTTTGCATATAGACATGAAAAACACCTCTAAAAGCACCATTTTGTTATATTCAGAAGACTTGGATGAAGGAATAGACTGTAAAGACATTCAATTGTTTAAGTTTTATGAATCAGTTAGCAAACATTTGAGAATCAGCTAACTATTGACAGATAGGGTTGAAAGAAAATAATAGGCTTGCTAGGATATAATTAGTGAGCTTATTATTTAATGTGGTGTTTTTGCAGGAGTAATATACCGCGGATTTTCATAACAATACTGTTACCCTCCTAGATTTTGTCCTAATTTTTCTCTACTCCATTGATAACTTACTTTTTTTAACAATCCATCGTTTTCTACTACTACCTTTGCAATCACCTCCCCCTTTTCACATATGTAATAAATACCATTCGTTTCATATACCACGTCAATTTCACTGAGCTGATATCTTTTGTATATAGAATTATTTTCTTGAACAATTTGTTTAATTAAATCATCTAAATTATCTTCATTTTTTTTGATATAGTATACAAGAGTGAAATCACCTTCATGTTTATAATCATGCTCGTCATATATGGACGCCGCCTCAAAATAATCATATTCGCCAAAATTCAATCCATAATAATCCAAAACTCTATCAAATGTATTATTTACACCAGATGCCGAACCCATCATAAGACAAAACAAACCAAAAAATAATGTCCAAAAAACATATAAAAGAACTTTTTTGTGTATTTTGCACATTGGTATTGCTCTTAATTACCCTCATTTTTTCCTTAACAGAGTTCATAAAACACTATGGGAAATTATAATACAAGGGAAAGTTTGAGGAAAAGCTCACCTGCGATAAACTTAGTGTTTTAAAGCATTAGAGATCTTGTAGGATTAAACAAAATGTCCAATACTTTGAAAAAAGTGTCAAAAAAACATAAAATAATAAAAAAGTTTTGAACTAATTGACAATTGTTTAATTAATATATCTTGTGATAAAATATCCGCGAAGATAATGGAGTGCCATTATAAGGAGGTATTCAGAAATGAATAAAATAATAAAAAAACAAGTTCTTGCTACGTTTGCATTAGTTACTATCATGGCAGGAGTGTTAATAGGTACTAATTGTATTTATGCAGCGCAGGACGGAAAAGAGACAACAACTATTCGGCTTATAAACCAGACTTATTTTAATGTTAAGAATATCAAGGTAACCTGGAACGATGGCAAAGAGCAGACTGTCAACACACTTGGCAGCCATGATTCAATTGATTTCTCATCAGATGCCGGAAGCGTATACAAAATGGATGTTACCGGAACAACCCAGTCCGGAGAGAAATTCACCGGACATTTTAAGGGACTGGTCGGCAAAGATACAAGAGTATTTATAGAGCTTGACGAGAATGCTGATGTTCAGGTTTTTATCCCACAGGGAGAAATTGATTAAACATTAATTATTGTTCTTCAAGATCCGCCAGAGTGTGCTTCGGCTTATGCCGAGCCGCCTGGCGGTTTTTTCTTTATTGTCATGTTCTTCGTGTAACACCTGAAGAATGATTTGATAATTTATCTCATCTAGAGTTCCATCAAATTTTACTGAATCATCAAAGACGCGTCCGTAGTCGGGCTCCTGTTTCAGGATGGCTTCTACAGTGTCACAGGAGATATACGGTGTCTTTGTTATTGTGACAAGCTCTTTAAGGACATGCTGCAGCTGGTCGAGATTGTTAGGCCAGTTGTACGAGAGCATTTTTTCCATTGCTTCAACATCAAAGCCTATTATCTGTTTCCCGAGGGAGACATTGAACCGGTGCAGATAGAGCGCGGTTATACCGGAAAAATCGTCAATGCGCTCTCGAAGCGGTGGGAGATTCAGGGTAAGGCAGGAAAGATGGTTCTCCATGAAGGTGCGTATTGTGGCAAATGCAGGCTGATTGGAGTTGTTGGTGGAAAGCGAGACTATGAGTCTCATTCTCGTGCAAAGCTTCGTCTGGTCTATATATTGAAACAAATCACCAATCTGTTCCAGACTAAGAGCATCGGCTTTTTCAAAAAATACTGTGCTGTCCACTTCGTTGAGAGGAGAATTCTCATTGTTTAGCAGGCTGTGCCACTTACGCTCTTTTATCAGAGAACAGTCGATACTGTAAAATGGAGCGTGCTTATAGTTGCTTTGCTTGTAAATAAGTGATGCAGCCTTGCCTTTGCCGGTTCCGTTTTCTCCGAGAATAAGCACAGGCAGATGGCTTTTAGCGTATTCTTCTACTATCTGCGCTATTTTGCCTGCTTTACCGGTTCCGTTGTAAGCGTCAGCAAAGTCGTTGGAGGAGGTGTTGTCAATATTGTAAATCTGAAATCCAGGGTCGTCCTCGGCGGTTAATGCAGGACTCTTACATATAGTAATTGCAGTGTACTTCTGGTCCTCGTAAATCAGGTGGCGGTTGTACAGAGTATAGACGTTATCGCGTATCTGATGCGAAACGGTCTGGTTCGGAACTTTCAAAAATGACTTAATGTATGTCTGTACAAAATTCATCAACGATGTATTCATTTCATCTATTGCGATGCTTGAAAACCACAGAGTACCTGCAGGCGAGTAAATTAAGAATTCGCGGTCATCCTCGGTCAGAAGCGACTGGAACAGATCCTTCTGCTTGTGGACATAATTGGAAGAGTGCACAAGCTTTACAGCCTCGGCAACGGCGTTTTCTATGCTTTCCCTGCCAGAGGTTACAAGATTATAATTTAATCCGATATCCTTTGCGGCTCTGGCACCGGTCACGTCACATAGGACAAGTGTGCAGCCGTTTTCTTTTGCTTTTTTAAGGTGATTGACTGCATCTGCCGAGTCCTTGAAAGTGATTATGTCAATATCATATTGAAGCAGGTCGCACAGCAGATGTGCATTTGCAGTGATTCCGGGAAAACCGGCAATTACAAATTTTCCGTTGTAGCTCTCGGCAAGCTTGATGCTCAGAAGTATATCGTAAACAGAGATGGATATATCTATGACGGGAAGCTCAACAGCAGATTGTATAAGCTCTGCAGTGCCACCTCGCGAAATGATAACATCGTAATTTTTATGTGCAAGCTGCATTGCTATATCACGGCCGGTGAACAGATCGCCGGTCTGGACCGTAAGAGCAATGTCATCGCGCGACTGTGCTATATCGGTAAGTATGTCAGCCATGCCCTCGTAAGGGGCGACTGCAAGAATCTTGGTTTTCTGCATATATTTCTCCTTATGGGATTTGTAAATGTTAAGTGGTTATTTTAATGTTTAAAAATGAAACGTAAAGATAGCGATAGTGATGCTTTGTTACTATTCAACCATATTGTATTACAGAATGTTTCAAAATGCAACAAATAAATGCGGCTTATGTTTCGAAATGGAACAAAAATAACAAAACAACGCGTTGAACGTGGCTCAAAAAACAGATATTATATGATTAGTTCAAAGAGATGTTCAAAAATAAAACACAAGAATAACAATATAACAAAGGAGAGGTAATATATGAGTTATCAGATTAAAATTCCGTCATGTATCTTTGGCGGAGCAGGAAGCATTGAGAATGTGAAAGCGGTAATAGAAAAAGAGAATGCAAAAAAAGTAATAATTTTTACTGATAAAGGCATTCGCTCAACAGGACTTTTAGATCTGCTGACAGACATTCTTGAGGAAAACAAGACAGAGTATCAGGTATTTGATGATCTTGCTTGTGAACCATCATATCAGGATGTTGAAAAGGTTATGAAGGAAGTGGAGAACACATCAGGTGATCTTATCATAGCAATCGGTGGGGGAAGCGTTATGGATGCAGCAAAGCTTTGCTGCGTATTAAAAGATGCAGACTATACTATAAAAGATTTGCTCAATGATCCGATGCTTGCAAAGAAACAGATTAAGACGGTTATGATTCCGACAACATGCGGAACAGGATCTGAGGCAACCTGCAATGCAATCGTTGCGGTTCCGGAGGAACAGTCAAAGAAAGGAATTGTAAATGACAGTATGATTCCGGACTATGTGGTATTGGATTCGAATATGATCAGAAAGCTTCCAAAATCAATTGTGGCAGCAACAGGTGTAGATGCATTGGCCCATGTGGTTGAGTGCTTCACCTCAAAGAAAGCAACACCGTTTTCCGATACCTATGCAGCAGCCGGAGCCAAGCTTATTTTCCACAATATCAGGGAAGCTTATAACAATCCGGACAATATGGAAGCAAAAAGCAATATGATGACCGGAGCCTTCTATGGCGGAGTCGCAATTACAGGAAGCGGAACAACAGCAGTTCATGCGCTTTCATATCCACTGGGAGGCAAATATCACATTGCTCACGGTGTATCAAATGCCATACTTTTTGCACATGTTATGGAATTTAACAAGGACGCATGCAGCAAGAGACTTGCAATACTTTGCGATGCTGTTTACCCTGAGCTTGCAGGAAAATCTGAGGATGAGAAAGCACAGTACATGATCGATCAGATTGCTGACATTGTAAAGGTTACAAACATTCCAACAGATTTAAAGGAATTCGGTGTTAAGCCGGAGGACCTGGATTTCCTTGTTGATGCCGGAAGCAAACAGCAGAGACTTCTTGTAAACAATATGAAAGAATTAAGTCTTGACGATATCAGAAACATATATCTTAAGGTGTTAAAATAAAGGAGGACCTATGAAAAAGCCAATTATCGGAATTACAATGGGAGATCCTGCAGGAAACGGTTCTGAGATTTCAGTAAAAGCGTTATCAAGATCGGAAATATATGAGCAGTGTCGTCCGGTGATTATCGGTGATGCTGCATGCATGGAAGAGGCAGTAAAAATCGCAGGAAAAGAAGGACAAATAAAGATTCATGCGATTAACGATATTAAAGCTGCAAAGTTTGAGTACGGAACGATTGATGTGTACGACATGAATCTTGTGAACATGGACAGACACATATTCGGAAAAGTATCAAAGATGTGTGGAGAGGCTGCTTTTCAGTATGTCGTAAAGGTAATAGAGCTTGCGCAGAGCGGCGAGATTGACGCAACTGTCACAAATGCCTTAAATAAAGAGGCAATAAATATGGCAGGACATCATTATTCGGGACATACAGAGATTTATGCAGAGTACACCCATACAGACAAGTACACAATGATGCTTGCGCACGAGGATTTGAGGGTTGTACACGTATCGACGCATGTTTCTCTCAGGCAGGCATGTGACAAGGTAAAGAAGGACAGAGTCCTTGAAGTTATAAGAATTGCAAATGATGCCTGCAAGGCGATAGGCATTGAGAATCCAAAGATTGGTGTGGCAGGTCTTAACCCACACTGCGGAGAAAACGGACTGTTTGGAACAGAGGAAATTGAGGAAATCCAGCCGGCAATAGATGAGGCAATGGCAGAAGGAATCAATATTCCTGAGAAAAAACCGACACCGCCTGACAGCATATTCTCTAAGGCAATCGGAGGCTGGTATGATATAGTTGTAGCAATGTACCATGATCAGGGACATATTCCTCTGAAGGTTAAAGGTTTTGTATACAACAAAGAATTAAAGAAATGGGATGCTGTAGCAGGTGTAAATGTAACACTCGGAATTCCTGTAATAAGGGTATCGGTAGACCATGGTACAGGCTTTGACCTTGCAGGAAAAGGCGAATCGAATGAGTTAAGCCTTGTAAATTCAATTGACTATGCGACAAAGCTTGCAGTAAACAAAAAATAGCGGGAGGAAATGCGATGGTAAAGCTGTTGATCATAGCAGATGACTTTACCGGTGCATTGGATACCGGAATCCAGTTTGTGAATAAGGGAATTGCCACCCAGGTATTTACAAAAATGCCGGAAGCTATCGGGGATATAGATGAGACAACAGAGGTTCTGGTTATAGATTCTGAGACCAGACCAATGCCTGCAGCTAAGGCATATGATGCTGTGAAAAATATTACAGGATGGGCAAAAGCAATTAAGATTCCTATTATTTTCAAAAAGACGGACTCTGCGCTCCGCGGGAATATCGGAAGTGAGCTTCAGGCAGTTTTGGACGGAAGCAGACACGACAAAGTTTATTTTCTGCCGGGGTATCCGAAGATAGACCGCTGTACGGTAAACGGAACTCACTACATACAGGGACAGCTTCTTGAAAAAAGTGTATTCGGGCAGGATCCGTTTGAACCGGTAAAGATGTCGTACATACCTGATATTATCGCACAGCAGACATCTTTGAAATGTGCCTGTGTTAAGCGGAATGAAGCTTTGAATGATATAAAAAGCGATGAACGTATCGTAATCTGCGATGTGGAAAAACACAAAGACATAGAAGCGAGGCTTGATGAATTGCAGGAAAAAGATGAGCTTTGTATTATTGCCGGATGTGCCGCACTTGCGGAAGCGCTTGCCGACAAGCTCAGATTTGATGCAGTGAAGCCGCAAAGCTATAGGAAGAGTGAAAATTTTCTTGTGGAATGTGGCAGCTTGAATATGATTACGCAAAATCAGCTTGACTATGCCGAAGAACACGGATTTTCAAGAATCCATATGACCGTAGAACAAAAATTGCAGAAGGATTATTACAGCACGCAGGCGGGCTTGGAGTTTTTGCGCAAAATGCAGGAAGAATGTGAAAAAGACAGATGTCTCATCATTGATTCCATAGACCGGGAAGAAGACAAAAAGGGCTTTATGGAAGCAAATAAGCTGACTATGAATGATGTAAGAACCCTGATTCCAACGGCACATGGACACATAGCTGACCATCTGGCAGCAAATAGGCAGGATACGACAATACTTATGACAGGCGGCGATACTTTGATGGGGTATATGAAGCTGATAGGCTGTACCCAGATTACACCGGTATGTGAGATAGAACAGGGTGTGGTTGTTTCCAATCTGAAAAATCACGGATTTGTGCAGCAGATAATATCCAAATCAGGTGGGTTCGGAACCAAAGATGTACTGGTAAAGATTGCAGACAAAATATTAAATCAAAAATAAACAAAATTAAACAAGTTTAAAAGGAGAAGAAAAACATGAAACAGACAGAATTAAAAGGAATTATTACACCAATTTTAACACCAATGAACGCAGATGAGAGCATCAACACTGACGAGCTCAGAACACAGATTGACAGACTTATCGATGGCGGTGTGCACGGAATTTTCCCATTTGGAACAAACGGTGAAGGATATATCTTAAATGAAAAAGAAAAATGCGAAGTCCTTGAAGCTGCAATTGATCAGGTAAAAGGAAGAGTACCTGTATATGCTGGATCAGGTTGCATTTCAACACAGGATACTATCAGGATGAGCAAGGAGGCAGAAAAGCTCGGAGCTGACGTCCTTTCAATAATCACTCCAAGCTTTGCGGTTGCGTCACAGAAGGAGTTATACGATCACTATGTAGAGGTTGCCAAACATGTAGATACTCCAATTGTTCTTTACAATATTCCTGCCCGTACAGGAAACAAGCTGCTTCCTGAGACAGTAAAGAAGCTTGCAAAGGATGTTGACCTTATCATCGGTGCTAAGGATTCAAGCGGTGACTGGGATAACTTAAAGGCATATATCACAGAGACACGTGAACTTGACAAGAAGTTCTATGTATTATCAGGAAATGATTCACTCATTCTTCCTGCGTTAAAAGAAGGCGGAGTCGGAGGAATAGCAGGATGCTCAAATGTTTATCCACATGTTCTTTCATCCATCTACAACCTTTTCAAAGAAGGCAAGCTTGAGGAGGCAGAGGCAGCACAGGATTCTATTGCAAGCTTCAGAGCGGTATTCAAATACGGCAATCCTAACACAGTTGTTAAAAAAGCGGTTGCTATGCTCGGATATCCTGTTGGCGATTGCAGACGTCCATTCAACTATCTGTGCGATGAGGGTGTGGAAGCGCTTGCAAAGGTATTAAAAGAGAATGCTGACAAAGGAATGAACTAGCTCTGGGGAGGATGAATTAATATGAAGTTTGTAATGACACAGGCTGTATGCCATGAAGGAATGCAGCTTTTAGATGGAATAGCTGATGTATATGTAGCTGACAATCAGGATCCGAACAATTATCTTGACGAGATGAGGGATGCAGCTGCTCTTATTGTAAGAATTGCAAAATGTGATGCAAATGCTATAGAAAACAGCCCGAAGCTCAAGGTAATTGGACGTACAGGCGTAGGATATGATTCGGTTGATGTAAAAAAAGCAACAGAGCTTGGTATCCCGGTGGTCATCACACCGGGAGCCAACAACAGAAGTGTTGCTGAGCATGCGGTAGCAATGATTTTTGCATTGTCAAAGAATCTTATCGAGGCACAGAACGAGATGTGCAAAGGAAACTGGGAAATCCGTGGAGCAAAGAAGGCTTTCGAGCTTGAGGGAAAGACAGTCGGAATCCTTGGGCTTGGAGCAATCGGAAGAGAAACAGCCAAAATCTGCAAAGGCTGCGGAATGAGAATTGCAGCGTATGATCCTTTTATGACAAAAGAGCAGGTAGAAGGCTATGGGGCTAAATATTATGAAGATTATGTGGAGCTGTTAAAGGACAGCGATGTGGTATCAATCCATGTACCGCTCACAGATCAGACCAGGAACATGATCTCAAAGAAGGAGCTTTCTGTTATGAAGCCGACGGCACTTATAATAAACTGCAGCCGTGGAGGAATCATCAACGAAGCAGATCTCGTAGAAGCATTAAATAACGGAGTTATCGCCGGTGCGGGAACAGACGTATTCTGCAGCGAGCCACCAAAAACAGATGATCCGTTATTGAACTGCAGAAATCTTATCGTAAGTCCGCACTCAGCAGCCCAGACAAGAGAGGCGGTTATCAAGATGGCACAGATGTGTATCAAGGGCTGTCTGGCAGTCGTAGAGGGTAAAAAGTGGCCATATGTAGCCGACAAGTCAGTATATGAGCACGAGAAATGGAAGGGTGCTGACTGGGCAGAGATTTAAAATAAAAATATATCGGGGGATATAATATGGATTCTAGTATTATTTCAATTATAATTGTATTAATTACAATGGGCTTGTTTGTCTGGAATAGACTGCCGATAAGCGTGGTTGCTATCCTTGGGTCGGTAGCAATGGCAATGTTTATTCCAGAAATGGATTTATCCGCAGTATACAGCGGATTCAGCGCAACAGGCTGGCCGATGGTAGTCGGAATGTGTGTTGTAAGTGCCGCACTTTTTGAAACCGGAATAGCAAGAAAGATAGGAGAAAAAATCGGAAATTCTTTTCTTGCCAAGACGGAGAGGCGGTTTATAGTAACGGTAAGTGCTGTGTGTTCATTGATGTCAGCATTTATGAGTAACAACGGAACAGTTGCTATCTGGATGCCTATCATCGCAATCGTAGCAGCAAACTCATGTGGAAAAATCCGTTCAAAAATGGTTATTTTCCCAGCCGGAACAGCAGCCATTATCGGAGGTGCGTGTTCACTAATCGGCTCAACCTCACAGCTTGCAGCAAACTCGGTATTACAGGGATATGCCGGTTATGAGGAAGGTATGGGAATGTTTGACATGACAAAGATCATGTTTCCGGCAGCAGTTGTACAGATTATTTTCTGGGGAACAATCGGCTACAAGCTCCTCGACAAGGTATTAAAACCGGATAGTCCTGACTTCGACAAGGGAAATATGTATTCAGTTGCAGAGATACATAAGCTCGAGAAAGAACAGGAGTCAGCTGCTCCGGCATGGAAGGGCTATGTGGCACTCGGAACCATGATTTTATGCATAGTATTGTTTGTATTAAGTGGTTTCCAGCCTTTCAAGAGCTATTTTAACATTGGTACAATCGGTCTTATAGGTGCTGCAATGGTACTTGGAACAGGCTGTATCTCGATTAAAAAAGCATATTCGGATCTTCCTTGGGATGTTTTCGTATGTATCGGAACAATATCAGGAATCGGAACAGGACTTGATGTATCAGGTGGTGGAGCATTAATCGCAAACGCTGTACTCAACCTCTTCGGAGGAAAGAACGCATCGGTTGTGCTTCTTACAGTAGTTATCGCAGTGCTTACAAGTGTGCTCACGAATATCATGTCAAACAACGCAACAGCAGCAATGCTTACACCAATCTGTATAGCAATTGCATTATCGCTTGGAATCAGTCCTATTCCATGGGTAATCGTAATCGGTGCCTGCTCAAACCTTGCAATAGCAACATCTTTCGGAACAGCTGTAAATATGCAGATACTTCCGGCAGGATACAAGTTTTCGGATTTCGTAAAAATCGGTGGACCGTTACTTATAATACTTATTGCAGTTGTTTCTATATGCAGTGTGGCATTCCTGTTCTAAGAATTGAGTGTCCTGAAGCGCAAATATTTGCCAGTACACCGAATAATAAATCAGTATGGAAAGTTTGTGTACATAATAAAACAGATACTAACAAAACAAACAGAGCTATCATTTATGATAGCTCTGTTTGTGGATATGAGCATCCCAGGAGCAATTCATTCAATAATACAATAACTGAGAGGAAGACCGAATGATGAAACAATTTTTTAGGAAAACCATGAAAAACATAGCGACCTACGTGGAACTGGTATTGTCTGCATTTCTCGTATTTGTGATAGCGATACTTATTATAAAGCTTGTAGGTCAATGTTTTTTTGATATATGGCATGACAAGCTTGAACTGGAGTATTACATGGAATATGCCATGTCGCTTGCTATAGGCGTGGAGTTTGTAAAGATGCTCTGTACGCATCAGCCAGGCACGATAATAGAGGTTCTGCTTTTTGCAACAGCCAGACAGATGATAGTCGAGCACCTCAACGTATATGAGACTCTTGTTGGAATTGGCGCGATAGCAGCATTGTTTACAATCAGAAAATTCCTGTTCTGCAGTTTTGATGAGGCTGATCACATGATATGCCGGGGCAGCCAGACAGTAGCACACGCGAATCTCATAACCGGAGCCAAAATTCCGGAGGAAAAGACAAGAATTCTTCGCAATGTCATAAGCGACAAGCTGAGTGAAGAGGGAAAGACGGTTGCAATAGGTGCCTGCGTGTATTATAAGGATTGTGCACTTAGAGTGGATAGTATGCGCGAAGGCATGGTAACCAGAGTTGAAGTGATAAAGAACCTGTAATGTATATTTAACCTATATTATAATATTTTTGATTTCTATGCTACCATTATCATTTGTATTTTATTTCCAGCGCAAGCTGTAGTTATGGGGTGTAAGCGGTATCTTTCTTTGCTTGTAATCGTTTCAAAAGAATTATATAATAGGCATATATGATTTTAGGAGAAGAAAGTATGGCACAGACTATAAGCATCGGAAAACAGGATTTTCTATACCTTCGTGAAAACAATTATTTTTATATAGATAAGACTGATTTTATCAGGCAATGGTGGGAGAGTGCGGATGACATCACGCTTATTACCAGACCACGTCGCTTTGGAAAAACTCTGAATATGAGTATGCTTAATTATTTTTTCTCAAATCATTATTCGGAAAAAAGTGAGATTTTTGAGAAACTTTCTATATGGAACAGCGTAAAATACCGCAAGCTACAGGGAGCATATCCTGTTATATTTATAAGCTTTGCTGATGTAAAGCAGGGAAATTATAAGGATGCGGTACAGAAGGTTAAGAAGATAATTGCGGATGTATACAGGCAGTATCGTTATCTGATGGATTATCCTGATTTCACAGTAGCTGACAGGCGTAAGCTGTCAGACATGACAGATAGGATTGATGATGTAACAGCTCAGGATTCCCTTAAAGATCTGTCATATTTTTTAAGCGAGTACTACAAGAAGAAGGTTATTATTCTACTTGATGAATATGATACACCTATGCAGGAAGCTTACATTCATGGATATTGGGATGAATTCGTTAATTTTATGAGAGGATTGCTGAACTCTACTTTTAAGACCAACCCATATATGGAACGTGCAATAATGACAGGAATTACGAGAGTCTCAAAAGAGTCTGTTTTTTCAGATCTGAATAACCTGGTAGTTGTTACGACTACATCAGAGCAATATGCTGATTGCTTTGGTTTTACTGAGAAAGAGGTTTTTGAGTCGATTGAAAAGTATGGCATGAGTGATAAAAAAGCTGTTGTTAAGCAGTGGTATGATGGATTTACCTTTGGTTCGCTCAAAGATATATATAATCCATGGTCTATCACTAATTTCCTGAAAGAAAAAAAGTTAAAGCCTTATTGGGCTGCTACCAGCTCCAATGCTCTTATAAGCAGACTTATACAGGAATCATCTGCAGAGATAAAGAGCCTCATGGAAAGTCTGGTTAATGGAAAGAGTATTGAGGTTAATTTTGATGAACAGATAGTATTCAACCGGCTCGAAAAAGATGAGAGCGCTATATGGAGCCTTCTTCTGGCGAGTGGGTATCTGAAGGTTGATAGCATTGTCCATAAGGGAATTACTCTTGAGCCCTGGTATAGACTTAGTATAACGAATCTTGAGACTATAAGTATGTTTTCTAATCTGTTCAAAGGATGGTTTGCGGATGTATCATCCAACTATAATGAATTTGTGAAGGCTTTATTTAGTGGGGATGTAAAAGCAATGAACGTGTATATGAATGATGTGGCGATGTCTACTTTTAGTAGTTTTGATACAGGCAATCATCCATCAGACCGTAGTCAGCCGGAGCGTTTTTATCATGGCTTTGTGCTTGGACTTTTGGTTGATATACGTGATAATTATGAAGTCCTTTCAAATCGTGAAAGTGGCTTTGGAAGATATGATGTAGTTCTGGTTCCGAGGGAGAAGGGACGTGACGCATTTGTTATGGAGTTTAAGGTGTTTGATGACAGTGAAGAAAGTGGACTCGAAGATACGGTTGCGGCAGCGCTCAGACAAATTGATGAGAAAAACTATGATACTCAATTGCTGGACAGGGGAATATCTGAGAATAATATCAAGCATTACGGATTTGCATTTTGCGGAAAAAAAGTGTTGATCGGATGCTGAGAGAAATTATGATACGAGAATTAGTTTAATTTAAAGGAGGATATTGTATGTACAACGAAAATTATTCAATAATATTCAGTAGTATGACCGGCAACACACGTAAGCTGGCTGATAAAATTCATGAAATACTACCAAAGGAGAGCTGTGATTATTTTGGCACGGCTGATGCCAGTGGGATAGAATCCGAATTGCTATACATTGGATTTTGGACGGACAAGGGAAACGCGGATAGCGATACATTAGATTTCTTATCTAAATTGAAAAATAAAAAGATATTTCTGTTCGGAACAGCCGGTTTTGGAGGAAGTGATGCATATTTTCAAAGGATTCTTGGCAATGTTAAAAGCACCATTGATTCAAGCAACACCATTGTAGGAGAGTATATGTGTCAGGGCAAAATGCCACAGTCTGTGCGGGAGCGCTATGTGAAAATGAAAGAAAACCCGGAGCATCCGGATAATATTGATGCGCTGATTGAAAATTTTGACAAGGCTTTATCACATCCTGATTCAGATGATTTGGAGAGATTAAAAAATATTATTATTTAGCAGGAGGTATTATGTATGTACAATTTTACATTCAACATTCCAACAAAGATTCATTTCGGAAAGGATACCATTTCGAGCTTATCAGAGCTCAAGGCATATGGCAGCAAGGTGCTTTTGGTGTACGGAGGCGGCTCTATAAAGAAAAACGGTCTCTACGATACCGCAATGAAAATCCTTAAGGATGCGGGGCTGACCGTGTTTGAGCTTAGCGGAGTGGAGCCAAACCCAAAGATTGAGACAGTCAGAAAGGGTGTTGAAATCTGTAAAAATGAGGGTATCGACATGGTGCTTGCAATAGGTGGCGGCAGTACAATCGATTGCTCAAAGGTTGTTGCAGCAGGTGCAAAGTATGATGGTGATGCATGGGATTTGGTGCTTGATGGCTCGAAGGTCAAGGCGGCACTTCCGATATTTGATGTGCTTACTCTTTCCGCAACCGGAACAGAGATGGATCCTTTTGCTGTTATCTCTGATATGTCTAAAAATGAAAAGTGGGGAACAGGATCGCCGTATATGGTGCCAACTATGTCAATATTAAATCCTGAATATACTTTTTCGGTATCAAAAAAACAGACTGCAGCAGGAACCGCAGATATGATGAGCCATACAATGGAGAATTATTTTTCTATGGAGAATGCTGACTGCCAGAAATTTATGGCAGAGGGATTATTACGTACAATGATTAAAAATGGACCGGTTGCCCTCGCACAGCCTGACAACTACGAGGCCAGAGCCAACCTGATGTGGGCAGGCACCCATGCAATCAACGGTGTTGTGGGTGACGGCTGTTCACCGGCATGGTGCGTACATCCTATGGAGCATGAGCTGAGCGCTTTCTATGATATTACTCACGGAGAGGGACTTGCAATACTCACACCGGCGTGGATGGAGCACATACTAAATGACGACACACTTCCGATGTTTGTGGAGTTTGCAAAAAATGTCTGGGGACTTTCCGGTGATGATGACTATGCACTTGCACACGCAGGCATTGATGCACTGAAGAAATTCTTCTTTGAGACAATGGGCATTCCGGCAAATCTAAGAGCTGTGGGAATCACAGACGACAGGAACTTTGAGGTGATGGCAAAGAAGGCCTGCGAGGGTTCAAAGGGATCGTTTGTACCGCTTAGCAAGGACGATATTGTGGAGATTTACAGAGCAGCATTCTAATCAATCGTTCATGCAAATACCTTGATTAATAATTTGACTGAAATTCTCTTTGATGTATGAGAACAAAATAAGAGTGTAGGCTATCCAATAAATAACCTGCACTCTTTTTAGTTTGATTTGGCTTTTAAATTTATTTATCTTGATACACCTAGCTTTACCATGAGAGCCTCCTGCAAAACGCGAGATACGTTGATATGGGATTTCTCAGCTTCCTGATTAAGCCAATTAGGGAGAGTGACATTTCTTCGTACCGTTTTATTGTCGGTCTTGCGGCGGTATTCATCAAAATCTATATCCACAAATGAAACATGACTAATACCATCTTTGTCAAAAGTACCATTTTTGATGTCAATATCTGAAATATCACTTGGAACCGGAATTTCCCTGCCTAGATCCTGTAATGTGATTCCATTTGCCCCAATGGCATCGCGAGCCATCTCTATAGCGTCTGACAGACCGAAGCCCTCTGTTAATATACCCATATCAGGAACATTAATAAGCACGGTGTCTTTCTTATCCTTTAATTGTGTAAATATAACTGGATATACCTGTTTCATATATAATATCCCCACTCAATGTATATATAATATATACATTGAGTGGGGATAAGTCAACAGCTTTTATAAATCAAAGAATAAGAAAAGACTTGACATGATTAAGAAAGAATGATATAAATACATACATAACGAATGTATTTATTGCAGGTGAAGATAATATGGCAAGAAATAAGTATCCAGAATTAACAGTGGAGAAGATTTTGGAAGTATCACAAAGACTTTTCTTAGAGAAAGGATACGAGCAAACAACAATTCAAGATATTGTTGATAATTTAGGAGGACTAACCAAAGGAGCAGTGTATCATCATTTTAAATCCAAAGAGGAGATTATAAATGCTTTGGGTGATAAGATGTTTTTGAGTAATAATCCTTTCAATGTGGTCAAAGAACAGAATGAATTAAATGGATTGCAGAAAATTCAGAAAGCTATGATGTTAAATCAGGAAGATTCAGAACGAGCCACATTGTCAAAAAATATGATTCCACTATTGGAGAATCCTCGTATATTGGCTGGAATGATAGAATCACAAAGAAAATACCTGTCACCAGAGTTTTATGAACTGATTGAAGAAGGCATTGAAGATGGTTCTATTAGTACGGAGTATCCGAAAGAATTGGCAGAAATCCTGCCATTGTTGGAATTGTGGCTAATGCCATCTGTATTTCCAGCATCAGAAGAAGAAATGCAACATAAAGTGATGTTTGTAAAAGAGATGTTTGAGCGTATGGGTGTGCCATTATTCAACGACCAAATATTATCGATGATTGATGTAAAAATAAAATAAAATTGTATTATGCAATTTTATTTTATTTTTACATCAATACATACATTCGGAATGTATGAAAAAGGAGGATTAAATGGAACTTAAAGATGTATATATTGTAAAAACAAATAATTTATCGAAGTCTTATAATAAAAAAACGGTTATAAATAGCTGCAATATGAGTGTAAAAAAAGGAAGGATATATTGTTTGGTTGGACAAAATGGTGCGGGAAAGACAACACTATTTAAGATATTGCTGGGATTAACATCAGCCACGCAGGGAACGGCAACAGTTCTGGGAATGGACTGTAAAAATGAAAGCTTGGAAATTCTTGCCAGAACAGGAAGTCTAATAGAAACTCCGGTTTTTTATGAACACATTTCAGCAAGAAAGAATTTAAAAATACATTTAGAGTATATGGACTGCAAAGATGCTGACAAAAAAATTGAAAGTATATTGGAAAAAGTCGGGTTGAAGGATTCGGCAGATCAGCATGTATCTACTTTTTCGCTGGGAATGCGTCAGAGACTTGCTATTGCGAGAGCACTTGTACATGAACCAAGTTTACTAATTCTTGATGAACCAATAAATGGAATGGATCCAGTTGGAATAAGAGATATGAGAGAGTTATTTCGTAATCTTTCAGAACAGGGAGTCACAATTTTGATGTCCAGTCATTTTCTATCTGAGGTAGAATTGGTTGCAGATGATATAGGTTTTTTGGTTAATGGAACAATCGTGCGTGAGGTTCAGTCACAGGATATATCACAACAAAATGCCGGTGGACTGGAAGATTATTTTATGAAAGCGATTCAAGGAGAGTGAGTATATGAAAATAAACAGATTATTTTCTCTGGAATTGGAAAGAAATAGCTTACGACCATATCAAATTGCTGTTGAGGTAGGCACTGTTTTTATACTGGGCTTTATATATTTAATGGCAGCAATACCCAAAATTGATCCAGGGGATAGCGATGCAGAATTATTTAGTTCTTACAATTTTGTAATAGGACTGACATTGGTGGTCATGATGGGAATTTTTTCTGTAATCTCGGCAACGATGTCATCAAAGTTTATTGTGGATGAGTATCGAGGGAAAAAAGCAATTTTACTATTTTCATATCCAATCAGTCGAAAAAAAATAATGGAAACCAAGATACTATTAGTATTTTTATTTACATTTGGTTCGATGTTGATAAGTGGAGCAATAGTACTCGCAGTTTTCATGATAACAGAAAGCTTAGTTCCAATTGGCAATGACATTGCAAGTTTAGGACTTATGTTAACAAGTATTATATATTTAGTATGTTATGCTCTGATTGCTGCATTTTGTGGTATTGCTTCGAGTTGGATTGGGTTCAGAAAGCAGTCTGTTATTGCAACAATAGTTGCATCCTGCATTATTATGGTTACAATGTGTCAGATAGTAGCTATGACATTTTTTTCTGGAGTGGCGATGATATTGCTTTTGGCTGGTATGGGAATTATTACATTTTTAGCCGTTGAGAGCATGTTAAGTCAGGCAAGAAAAATGGAAATTTAATTAAGTGTATCACATTCTTTTGTATACTCTTAAATAGGGACAGAGGAATGTATACATATAAAGAATGTTACCAGTAGTGGGGCATTCAGTATGACTGGGAGGAGGTGAGACTATGAAAAACATTACAGTTCGTCGTGCTGTTAAGGTTGATGCAACAGCATGGTGGATCGTATTCTAAGACGATCCGGTAGGTTGGTAGTGCCAAGAGACAAACTGAGTCTTCAGTTTGTCTTTGGTGCTACATACGAGAATTTGCAAAAGGAGAAGAGTGATAATTATGGATACATTATATAACAGACCAAGAATTAAGCCAATCTATCCATTGTACAGATTAAACCGTCAGGAATTCAGGATTGGAGCACAACTTGGAATTACAGCAGAGTTTGGGGATCCAGAGGGGCAGTTATGGGAATTGGCATCAAAGCTTGATGGCAGACCGGTTATGACGGTCATAGAAGAGGTGCGAGAGGTATTTCCAGAGTTAACAGTGGAAGATGTGATCGATGGAATACAACTTTTGGACAATGAGGGATTTGTAGAAGAAGTTTTAGAGGAAGAAACAGATGTACCGGTTCGATATATGCCCAATATAAATTATTTTAGCAGGTATATAGGAAGTGGTGGTAATAGATATACACCACAAAGAAAAATTAGCGAAACAACGATTCTTTTGTTGGGACTAGGCGGAGGCGGTTCAAATATACTTACAATGCTTGCAGGACTTGGTCCAAAGAAAATTGTAATTGTGGACTATGATAATGTAGAAGAGAGTAATTTAGGCAGACAGCTTTTATATAAAGAATCAGATATTGGTACACCTAAAGCAGAAGCAGCGGCAAGGGCAATTTCTGAGATGAATAAGGATATTGAGATTGAGGCATACAATAAGAAGATAGAAAAGCCGGAGGATGTACTGGATGTGATAGATGGTGTGAACCTTGTAATATGTGCGATAGATGAGCCTCCGTTTGTTGCACAGCGAATAGTAAATGAAGCTATTGTGAAAGCTAATGTGCCTTGCGTGTTTGGAGCATCACAGGTAAGCAGAGGAAGAGTGTTTACAGTCATTCCTGGAGTAACAGGTTGTTTTGACTGCTTAAATCTTCATTATAGTATGAATGATCCGCAGTTTGTGGAGCAATTTGTTGCTTTTAGAAAAATAGATTTTGCTCCACCAACTATAGCATATGCACCGGCAATTTTTCAGCTTACAGCAGCGATTGTTGATGAAGCAGTGCGCGTGATAACGGGATATGCAGAGCCACGCAGTCTGGGAACACAATATGAAATCAATTTTGAAGATGGTTCTTCATTTAGGCATCCTTCATGGAAACGTTACAAAGAGAAGTGTCCTACCTGCGGAAAAGGGAAAAAGGAGGACTGGGAGATATTTCAATATTATGAAAATAGAAAGTAGGCTCAGAGTGTAAGATGGAAGCAAATATAACTTTGAAAACAATATTTTGCAGGAAATTAAAAAATGGGAATTATGTAATTTTGGCTGCTGATTCTGAGCCGTTGGTAGTGGAAGAGGACTTTGCAACGTGCATAAGTCAGGACGGTAACGCATTAGCAAATTTTGACGAGAGCGTTATTTCCGTATTTAAGGATAGCGGTTTTTTTGCTGATGCGTTATCGGATACAGTTATTCCGGAAGAACCGACAGGGAAAAAGTGGAATCTGTTACGACAGGGAGTATTTATAATATCAGTCATGGCATTGCTTGGTGTGTTAATGATTATTCCATTTTCCGGGATTCCGCTTGGAAACAGAATGATACCTGCAAATGTTCCAATGTGGATGTCGGTCATATTTATGATAGGATTTTCGATTGCTACAACAATGATTCACGAACTGTTGCATATGCTGTATGCAAACACATGGAAAAAGCAGAATGGTGGGGTAAAGATAGTATTAAAAAAGTCTATGGCTACAGTTAACATGACACATATATGGGTGTGGTCGTTTTTGGGGAGAGTTGCTGCCGTGTCAGCAGGAATAATGTCCGATTTGTTGATATTATGTATTTGTTCAATACTGGGATTATATAATGACAGTTGGATTATTTTGGCGGCAGCGTCGATCCTTTGGGTAAGAATATTATGGCAGTTTCGTTTTCACAGAAAGACGGATGGGCGTTTGATACTTATGCTTCTGTTAGATAATCCTGTGATTGCACTGGGAAATGAGAATGATGCTGATTTTACTTATGAAAAGGATGTCTTGATATGGAAAGTGTTTCAGGTAATTGGAGTGCTTGTCGAGATAGCAGTAGTTGTCTTTTGGGGTATCCCGTTTGTATTGAGCATATACACTAACCTGTTCGTTTAATTTTAAGAAGAAAGAAAAGGTAATTTATGAAAGCAAATAATTTAATTATTGATTCAATCAGTAAAACATATAAAAAAGGGAAGATAAGAGCCAATGATAATATTTCATTAGAACTGTATCCTTCTGAAATCACTGCACTTATCGGACATAATGGCGCGGGGAAAACGACTCTGCTGAATCAGATTATAGGTAATGCCAAACCTGACAGTGGAGATATTACTTATAAGGGAATATCATTGGTAAAAAATTCAAAAGTAGCCAGAGAACTGGTATCCATAATGCCCCAGTTTCATGCTCCGCTTGAAGGAGTAACACTAAGGCAGTCCATAGAATCTATTTTGAGAATCAAAGGAGTATCTGAAAAGCAGGTGCATTTATGCACAAAACAAGTGTTAAAGGATTTGGATATTGAGCAGTGGGCTGACCAGGCAGGAAATAAATTATCCGGTGGTTTACAGAGACTGACCTCTTTTGCAATGGCAGTGGCATACCCATCAGACATAATTCTGCTTGACGAGCCCACAAATGATGTTGATCCAATAAGACGTAAGTTGACATGGCAGTATATGAGAAAACTAGCAAAAGAGGGGCATATGATTTTTGTTGTCACCCATAATCTACTTGAAGTTGAACAGTATACAGACAGATATATTTTACTGAATAAAGGTCGTATAATTCGTGACGATTCTACGGCTGTTATTAGTAATGACTACGTTTCAAATGTAATGATAGTATCCCTGCATGATACGGACGAGTTGCACGATCTACCGGAAGCCGAAACCAGTGAATATAAAGAAGATGAAATGCAGTTGGTTCTTACCTTGTCTGAAAATCAGGTTTCAAATGCTGTTAATTGGCTGATGGAGCTTATAAGACAGGGAAAAGTTTTGAATTATAAGTTTACATCTGCAACATTGGATATGCAATATGGAGGTATGATAGATGGAGAATAAAGAAACATTATCAAACCCGCAGGCATCTTATTTGACAAAACTTAAAGGAGTGATATTTTGGAGCTTGATAAGACACAAATATCTGGTGCCGGTATTCAGTGTGGCACAGGCTGCATTTGCGATTGCAATAATATGTGGAATGGCACTATTTCTTCCACAGCTTGATGATACATCGGTTGTTTATTTATCGTCAGGGGCATTGACTTTAGGCATGATTGCGGTCGGATGTGTTTTAGCACCACAGATTGTAAGTGAGGCAAAACAAAATGGGATATTTGAATATCAAAGAACGCTTCCAGTTTCAAGAAGCATTATTTTGTTAGCAGATATTATCATATGGGGAATTGCATCAGTTCCGGGCGTGATTATGGGTTGTATTGCTTCGGTACTGCGTTTTGATATAAATCTAAATATAACGGGACAAAGTTGCCTGATTATATTGCTTACACAGTTTACATTGATTTGTATCGGATTTTGTATTGCCTACTGGCTTCCACCTAGTGCAATGGCATTGGCAACACAGGTAATTATGATAGGTGGACTGCTTTTTTCACCGATAACATATCCAGCGGAAAGACTCCCGGAGTGGTCTATGTATATTTATAATGTGCTGCCATTTGTTCCTATAAGTAATTTAATAAGGTCTGCGTTATTTTTGGCGAAGTCTATAAGTCTGTCAGATTTGATAGTAGTTGTTTTTTGGGCTGTCGTTGCATTTATTCTTTCTCTTTGTGCATTGTCAAAAAAAGAATGATAAAGTATTTCGGCGGAAATAATATAACGAATATGCGAATGTCGGGATATGAAAATGATATATTACTGGGTTCTGTGACTTTTTTATATCAGAATAAAAGGAAAAAGTTATGTTATATAAACAGGAAAATATTACATTGGTTGATGAGGTAAGAAAAACAGGAAGAGGAAATAGGGTTTGGATTGAAATATTGAAATTCTTGGCTGTTCTTACACCTATAAATTTGATAATGGTATTTGCGGGGGAGGCAATAAAAGCTGCATTATTTCAGAAGTCGGTGATTAACGAAGAGATATCCATGATTATTCAATTATATGAATGTGCTTTGGGAATTGGTTTGGTTGTATTGTATTGTTGCTGCATTGAAAAAAGAACTTTTATGAGTATGGGTTTTATGAAAAGACATGTATGCAAGCAGTATATAAAAGGTGCGTGTGTAGGTGCCATGCTGATATCAGCCTTAGTATGGATGGGAGTTCTTTTCAATACTTTTATTTTTAATGGATTCAATGTGAATTTGGATAAAAAAAGTATATTCTTATTTCTTGGCGGATTTTTGTTGCAGGGATTTTACGAAGAGTTAGTATTTCGTGGATTTTTCATGATATCTATAATCAGAAAAAATACCATATTTGTAGCGGTGATGGTTAATTCTATTTTATTTGGATTAACACATGGTTTCAATAATGGATTTCAAGTACTTGCTTTATTAAATTTGATATTATTTGGAATATTCGAGTCAATCTATTTATTGAAAACTGGAAATATTTGGGGCATTAGTGCAATACATAGCATGTGGAATTTTATACAAGGAAATATTTATGGTTTTAATGTATCGGGAATGGCACAATCACAAAGCATATTTATATTTAAAATCAGCAATTGTGAAATATTTAGTGGAGGAACATTCGGACTGGAAGGAAGTTTACTTACAACTATAGTATTATTAAGTGCAATCAATATGGTTATATTATATAACACAGCTTTACAGCTTCAATAATAATCTCTTACCAAAAAACTGCTTGTTTTATAGAATTTATGATAGATGCCGATTTTATTGAGATGTTGGCATTTTGCACGAAAGCGGTAAAAATACATGACTGTGAATTTCTTAAATGAACGTAAAATGGAATTTATGAATGCCTTTATTTTGGCAGGCTATATTTTTTTATCCATGTATGGAAGAGGTTTCATTGCTGAATAGCTGATATTAATAAGGATGAATAACATTTCAATACTCTTAAATATATGTTACATCTAGCTTCACAATGACCATAAGGTATTTTGTTTATAGTAGCTCATTTCAACATTTTATCTGAATGAATATATAAAAAGATATATACTGAAACCAATCAATGCTAGTCCTATTTAATGGTGATTTTTTGCCATGAGCTTTTTACTTCTAAGCAAATTTGTAAAGAAATTGCGCACGCTTATATAATAATCACCGATTTTTATCGTAAAGAGTAAAGTCATTATTTATTGATAGTAGTTTTGGAGATTTCATAGTTGTATACACAGCATAAGGCTTACAAAACAGTGGCCATTAAAATAATAGTAGTTGATGTGGAAAATTATGAAATTGGTGATATAGTGGACGCTGGAATTATTCAGATAAAACTAAGTAATTAATGAGACTTATGATTATGAGTGGACAGATGAACAAAAAGAAAAGATATTAACAAAATCAACTGAAAAAATAATATATAAGCCATGTTACCACCACAGCGGTGAGAACATGGCTTATTTTTATGTGCTATGATATAAAAAATCATTTTATAGGGAATGCAACAGATTCTATAATGAACATAATCACAAATAGAGCAAAAATCACTGCCACATCAAGCAGTATTATGCCGACATAGTGCAGGAAGCGGTTTTTGCTCTTGCAAAGTGGCAGTATATTTTGTACATTGAGATAGTTAAAGCCACAGAAAATTGCAAATATGAACATACCAAGGCAAAAAATCCTTTCAAGCCACAGCTTTGCTCCGTAAGTATTTTCTATTTCCAATGTCAGGCAAAGCCATATTATGAACAGATATGCGACTGAGGATAGCAGCATTTTCCATGGAGTTCTCGTGCGAAATCCGGGTGGGAGGAAACGGGAAGCACTGTCGTGGATATCTCGTTTAGCAGTATCGGCATTGGCTGCATTATCATGGTTCTGATGTGCATATTGACTTGAATTACCGGCAGCAGAAGTGCTGTGCTGCGCAGGATAATATGACTGCGATACGGCATTTTTTAACTCTGCCACAGACTGGTATCTTGCGGCTGGTGTCATCTGAGTACATCTTTCTGCAATCAGGTTAAGCCGGTGCAAAATTGGAGCAATGTCGGGAACCGGAGTGATGCTGCCAAGCATTTCGCGCAATACAACGCCGAGGGAATATATGTCTGTTTTTGGAGATGAAGAACCAAAGCCATATTGCTCGGGAGCTGCATATCCGGGAGTGCCAATCAGCACGGTATCAGACTCGTGTTGTCCGGAAAACTGTTTTGCAGCATTGAAATCTAAAAGCATGGCATAGTTATAACTGGTGATTATGATATTTGACGGCTTTATATCGCGATGGATTATAGGCGGAGTCATCGAGTGCAGAGCTTCAAGTATATTGCAGAGCATAATCATGTAGCTTCTGATATCGGAAACACTAGGGTCAGAGTTGTCTATTTTTTCCTGCAGGGAGGTTCCGCTTATATATTCTTCGATTACGATAAGCTGGTTGCTATCTTCATAGTAATTGATAATGCGTGGGATACCGGCCACAGGATTGCGATAAAGGTATTCGTACACGCGGATATTGTATACATCAAGGATTTTTTGGACATAAATATTGCCGGAAAGCGCAGATTGAACCAGATAAACCTTGTGCTCTTCATTTAAGGCTGAGATTATTTTGTAATCGCTCATGGTGCATGTATCCTTTCAGGTATCGCTAATGAGGTAGGAATAGTTACAAGTACAAGTATAACAGATAGGAGAAATTTATGAAGCAAAAAAATACAAAAGAATTGGATGATATCCTTGGAAAAACTCATATATCTGATTTTGACAAATTTTGTGTTGAGCAGAAAGGCAGCATGGATCCGGAGCAAAATGCATTTTCGGAGTACATAAAGGATTTGCTTAAGGAAAAGAGAATAACACAGCAGATGGTGTTTTTGAAGGCTGATATTCCGGAAAAATACGGCTACAAGCTTCTGTCAGGCGAAAAACATACCAGGCAGAGGGATATTATCTTAAGGATATGTTATGCTGCAGAGCTTACATTAGAGCAGACCCAGAGAGCCTTGAGAAAATACGAGATGCCGCAGCTTTATGCAAAAATCCCGAGAGATGCTCTTCTTATGCTTATTTTTAAGGACCGTCCGGGTGGAATTATAGAGGTGAATGAATTACTTAGCAAAAATGGCATGGAAATGCTCAGGACAAGTGGTGTGCAGGAGTAGGTTTAGAATATAATTTTACCACCGCTGCGGGGAGAACGGTATTCATACTGTGATGGTATAATAGTCCCATAATTTACAGAGGAGGACTTAACCATGAAAAAAAGAACTAATTTACTGGCTCTTGTACTGAGTATCACAGCAATCACTTTTACATTATTGGGATGCAGCTCGGATACAGGGCAAAAAAAGAGCATAGTTGCACCGGGAAGCGCAACAGAGGCCGGTGGAGGCGCAGAGAGCAGCGGAACTAATGGAGGCGGCGCAGATCAGGCATCAGCAGATGAGAGCATCAATGAGCAGGTGCTTGTAGACCAGGATGGCATCAAAATAACTGCGACTGAATATGTGACGGACAGCATATGGGGAGATGGAATTAAGCTTCTGGTTGAAAATAATTCGGCCAAGGACTATACAATAGGCTGTGATGCACTTATCGTGAACGATTATATGATCACAGATCTGTTCAGCGCGGATGTTGCGGCAGGAAAGAAGTCGAATGAGGTTATGTATTTATCGTCAACAGAGCTTAAAGCAGCCGGAATAGATACAGTAGGACAAATTGAGATGTATTTCCACGCATACGATTCAAACTGGGATAATCTTTTCAAGAATGTATATTCAAAGCTTGAGACCTCTGAATTTGCAAACATGGATACGACACCAAACGATGAGGGACAGGAGCTTTACAATGCAAATGGTGTAAGGATTGTTGGAAAAACAGTTGATGAAAATTCCTTCTGGGGAACAGCAATTTTACTTTACATCGAAAACACCTCAGGTCAGAATGTCGGAATAAACGTGGACAACATGTCTATCAATGGATATATGATGACACCGCTGTTTTCAACCACAGTCTATGACGGAAAGAAGTCGATAGATGATATAACCATTATGTCAAGTGATCTTGAGGCAAACGGAATCACGTCGGTTGATCAGGTGGAGCTTAAATTCCATATATACAATGCTGAGAGCTACGATACAATAGCGGATTCAGATGCGATAACATTTACGGCACAGTAAATAATTTAAACATCATATGAAAGTATGATTATTAAACAGTAGAGCTACGCAATATTTAAATAGATAGGAGAAATTCATCATGAAGGTTTGGAAATTAGTTTCAGGTATTTTATCAATAATTTTATTTGTTTTTGTATCATTTCAGTCATGCGCTGCAGGAGTATCTAATGCATTGGAGGCCAATGGTGAGGCATCGGGAAGTGCAGGAATAATTGTGGCAATTCTTATGCTTGCAGGTGGAATTGTTTCAATCGCTACGAGAAAATCGTTAGGCAAGGGTGGGAATATCGCACTCATAGTACTCTTTGGATTGGCGGCAATTATCGGATTTGCGGGTTATGGAAGTTTTTCGGATCTGGCTATATGGGCAGGCTGGTGCCTGATAAATGCAGTTCTTGCGGTAGTTGCACTGGTTATGACAAAGAAGAACAATTAAATATTACTATTTGAATTCATATGAGGAAGATTCTAAGGAGAATCTTCCTTTTTTGATATTTAAACTAAGACGAAATATGATACAATTCAATTATTCAGCACTATAAGCTTTATTTCCTAGAGGCTAGGCTTAAAGTTTACATAAGGAAAATTTTAAAGAATTAATGATGAGATGTAACCCCCACCAAACAAAATCCTACATAATATATAGAAGGGAGGTTTGCGGAAAATGTACACACAGGAACAGATACTTGATATGTATTTTGAGCGCAACCCGCAGGCTGTCAGTGCGACCTCGCAGATGTACGGAGCGAAGCTTACCCGGTTTGCAGACACTATGGTAGCACATGAGGATGCGCTGGAATGCGTAAATGACACATACATAGCAGCATGGAACAAGATACCACCGGAGCGTCCTATGCGTTTCCTTTCCTGGCTTTACAGGGTATGCCGCAATATCGTCTGCGACAGGATTGACTGGAATAATGCTTCAAAGAGAAATTCCAACATGAACTGTATGCTTGATGAGCTTGAGGAGTGCCTTGCAGACAGCAATGCAAAATACGAGGGTGAGCTGTCGGACATTGGAAGGTGTTTATCGGATTTTCTGAACGGACTGGAGACGGAAAAGAGAGTGCTTTTCGTGAGACGCTACTGGTATGGCATGACGATTGATGAGCTGGCAGATATGAGCGGCAGGAGCAAAAGCAGCGTAAAGACCACACTGTTTCGGATAAGGGCAGAGCTAAAAAAATATCTGGATGAGGAGGGCGTATATCTATGACGAAAAAGGATTTATTTGATGGTTTAAATTACATCGATGACCAAATAATTGAAGAAGCGCAGCCGTCCGGAGAATCGGCCGGGTACAGTGATGAAATTTATGTAAAAAATCATGAAACCCATCACGGTGGAAAAGAAGACAAAAACAGGAAAAAGCACAAAAAATTTGCACGGGCAGCAAAAGCGCTTGCCACAGTGGCGGCAGTCCTTGTTGTTGCAGTCTTAGGCACGGAGGTTGTGCGGCTTAATAACCGTATAGATGAGCTGGAGACAAAAACTGCAAATGTGATTTCACAGAATAATGCGCAGAATAATGTCTATGCAGGGATAAAGAGCGGTGCAAAGCTTGGGGATTATGAAGCGGCCCCTGATTACGGGAAATTGTATGATGTGGCAAAAAAAGCTGAGGCTTCCATAAGGAATACTGCATCTGGAGACTTGCTGGAGAGTGCGGATGCAACAGGCATTACGTCTGATGCATCGTCTGCAAATAAGCAGGAGTCGGCAGCCAATACAGAGTATTCAACCACCAACGTGATGACAGAGGGCGTTGATGAGAGTGATGTGGTAAAGACGGACGGAAAGTACATTTACATGGTCGAGGATGGTCAGATATCCATCACGGATATTTCAAATGGAAAGCCGGGGGAAGAGACGCTGTTTCGTCCTGATTTTGAGGTACCGTCAGATACTGTAGAGGAACTTTATATCAGTGACGGAAAAATGCTTATCATATCAAACCACGCAGGCGATAAGGATGAGACTATATGCTATAGCTATGATATAGCTGCCCCGACGAAACCGGTGCTTATAGGTAAAGCGCGTCAGGATGGATTTTACAATACATCGCGCAAAATCGGCAATACGGTATATGTTTTTTCAGACACATATATAAAGACCCCCGATATGAATAAAAATGTGGCGCTGCAGGAGGATAATCTGGAGAAATGGGTGCCTCAGGTAAATGGCAAAGTGATAAGCTATGACTGCTTCTATATAGGAGAGGATACATACTCAGGCACAGTTATTTCGAGCTTTGATGTGGATAAACCTGATAAGACGATAGATGCAAAATGTATTATGAATAATAGCGGCGAGGTATACGTTTCTAGCAATGCTATGTATCTGTATCATTCTGATTGGAGTGCAAGCCGTGAGCTTACCAAAATCAGCAAAATTTCGTTTGAGGATGGAGTGATGAAGACCGGGGAGACGACATCAGTGAATGGTTATCTTAACGATAAATTTGCAATAAATGAGCAGGGAGGGTATCTGTATGTGCTTCCAACCTCAAATACCGGCAGCCAGCCTGTCAATTCGCTTCATGTGCTGGATAAGGATATGAATGAGGTCGGTGTGATAAACGAGATTGCACGCGGGGAGAGTATATACGCAGCCCGCTTTGTTGGAAAATACGTATATTTCATCACATACAGGCAGACGGATCCTCTTTTTGTAGCAGACATATCTAATCCGACAGCACCAAAGCTTTTGGGAGAGCTTGAGGTGAGTGGATTTTCTGAATATCTGCATATGTGGGATGATACGCACGTACTTGGAATAGGCTATGGTGATTCGCAGCAGAGTAAGATAAAGCTTACTATGTTTGATGTGAGTGATCCGACAAAGCCGGTTGAGGTGAACCAGAAGCTTATCGACAGTTCTGAGAGCTGGAGTAATGAGTTTGTATACAACTACAAGGCTATTCTTGCTGACCCGGAGAAAAATCTGATAGGATTTACTGCGAATGACTACTATCTGTTTTCGTATGACAGTGAAAACGGCTTTAGTCTTTTGGAGCAGCAGGCACTGACCTATAAAAATACAGAAGGCTACAGAGGCATTTACAAGGATAATGATTTCTATGTGGCAGGAAACGGAGAGATAAAGCATTTTAAGCTGGCAGAATAGCGTAAATAATAGTGTTACGCAATAAGATATAAAGACAGGCGGCGAATACCCAAAGAGGGTGTTTGCCGCCTTTTTTGTATAATTTCATATACAAACGAAATGTAACAGCATATTTAAGTATGCAACTCAAGGCAGTCGGTGATATAATATCTCTGATTTTGTCAAATAAGACGGATTACTAAGGTTACCGGAGACAATGGCAAACGGTAACCTTAAATAGATTTAATAACACGGAGGAACTATTATAATGAATACAGCCTCAAAGACAAGACATGTCTTTATTTTGTTTTTGGCAGATATAGTCTGGGGAATAGCCTTTGTAGCGCAGTCAAAGGGAGGGGATGCAGTTGGAGCATTTTCATTCAACGGCATCCGCTTCCTTATTGGTGCGCTCTGCCTTCTGCCGGTCATAAAAATACTGGATAAGAAAGAGCTGACGGTAAACAGACCTGAAAGCAAAAAGCAAAAGAAAGAGCTTTGGATAGCCGGAAGCTGCTGTGGAATAGCACTTTTCTTTGCGAGCAACCTGCAGCAGCTTGGAATCAGCATGGGCGCAGAATCCGGCAAGGCAGGATTTCTTACAGCTACATATATACTTATGGTGCCTATACTTGGGATTTTCCTCAAAAGAAAATGTGGAGCCAAAATATGGATAGGTGTATTTATTGCACTGATAGGCATGTATTTTCTGTGCATGAATGGGACATTTTCACTTAGTGGCTCGGATTTGCTCCTGTTGGCAGGGGCATTGTGCTTTGCGATACAGATACTTGTGATTGACCATTTCGTATCACAGGTAGATGCGGTCAGACTCTCATGTATTGAGTTTTTTGTCACCGGACTTGGCTCATGTATAGTGATGATTTTTACAGATATGGGACCGTCTACAGGCGGTATAGCGCAGTGGGCACAGTCGCTTTGCACCTGGGATGCATGGATTCCGATTCTCTATGCCGGTATTTTCTCAAGCGGAGTGGGCTATACGCTGCAGATTGTCGGACAAAAGGGCTTAAATCCGGCGGTGGCATCGGTGGCGATGAGCCTTGAATCGGTGGTTTCTGTGATTGCAGGATGGATTCTGCTGGGCCAGATGCTAGGTGGCAGAGAAATTTTTGGATGTGTGCTCATGTTTATTGCGATAATTATTGCACAGCTTCCGGATAGGGAGTATACTAAATAGGTTACAGTATAAAAATGAAATGTGATTATTCAAGTGTGGTTTTGCGAATGTACGTGGGATGAATAGTTACAACGAGACAGGGATTGGATATGAGAAATAATAGTAGAAAAAATTACAGACGCCGCAGACAAAATACAAGAGCTTCACAGATTAAGCTTGTAGGAATAGTGGCTGTGATAGTCGTTATAGCGATTATAATAGTTATATCGTGCTTTAATAAAACAAAAAAAGACAGTAATAAGGCAAAAGACACAGGAACGGCCACAGAAAATGTGACCGGTGTGACTGAGCAGGTAAGTGAGACAGAGGAAGCAAAGGAGCTCTTTGCACCAAAGGAGTCTGATGCTACAGCAGCAATCGGAGATGAGCTTGAGAGCTCTTATGCCGTAGTGATTGATGAGCAGGACGGCACAGTTGTTGCGGGAAAAAATGCTCATGAGAAAATGTATCCGGCTTCCATGACAAAGGTTATGACAGTGCTTGTAGCAGCAGAGCAGGCTGAGAAAAATGCAATTGCTGCAGCGGAGAATGAAAACACCGAAATAGACAGGCAGGCTGTGATAGAAAACAAGCTCAACGAGGTTGTTACAATTACAAGAGAAGCCACAGATTATTCATATGTGCATGATTGCAGTACAACAGGCTTTTTAGACGGGGAGCAGGTGCCTCTTCGCGATGTGTTTAACGGAACCATACTGCCATCAGGTGGAGAATCGGCATATCAGCTTGCGGTTTATACAGCAGGCTCTATGGAAGCATTTGTCGATATGATGAACCAGAAGGCAGCAGAGCTTGGTATAGGCCAGACCACACATTTTGCAAACCCTGTCGGCATATATGATGAGAACAATTACAGCACAGCCTATGATATGGCGGTCATCATGCAGGCTGCGATGCAGGACGACATTTGTAAAACAGTACTTTCAAATCATACATATAGCACGGCTGCAACACCGCAGCATCCGGAGAACCTGAACATATCAAATCTGTTCCTGCGCCGAATAGAGGACAGGATGACAAGCGGCGAGGTAATCGGTGCAAAGACAGGCTTTGTAAATCAGTCCGGTAACTGTGCGGTCAGCTACGAGAAGGCAGCAAGCGGAAAGACATATATATGTGTGACAGCAGGCGCTTCAAGCGGATGGCACTGTATAGATAATCATGTGTATTTATATAATACATACGGCAAGTAGTCAGCAAAGCTGATTTTAAGGAGCGCAGATATGGCGGGAAATCAAGGCAATTACAGGGAAAAAACCACGCGTAATGAGAAGAAATACAAAAAAGCCAACGGACAGCCGAGACTAAAGGAGAAAAGCAGCCGGGCAAAAAGCGATAACGCATGTCCGTATGCAAAGAAATGTGGCGGCTGCGACTATCAGGGCGTAGAATATAAGGAACAGTTAAAAACAAAGCAGGCATACATGAAAAAGCTGCTAAAGCCTTTTTGTTTTGTGGAGCCGATTGTCGGCATGAAAAATCCGCTCTATTATCGTCACAAGGTTCATGCAGCCTTTGACTGTACGAGGCGCGGTCAGATTGTGGCGGGAGCCTACAGGAAAAACACACATGATGTGGTGGATATCGAAAGCTGCATGATAGAAGATCAGGAGTCAGATGAGATAATAAGGGACATAAAGGATATGCTCCGCTCATTCAGGATAAAGACCTATGATGAGGACACCGGCTATGGGCTTCTCAGACATGTGCTCGTGAGAAAGGGCTATGCAACAGGGCAGATAATGGTAGTGCTTGTCCTGGCATCGCCGATACTTCCATCGAAGAACAATTTCGTAAAAGCACTCAGGAAAAAACATCCCAATATCACGACAGTGGTGCTCAACGTGAATGATAAAAAGACAAGCATGGTGCTCGGAGACAGAAACATCACACTTTATGGCAAGGGCTTCATAGAGGATAAGCTGTGTGGCTGCACCTTCCGCATCTCACCAGGCTCGTTTTATCAGGTGAATCCGGTGCAGACGGAGCTTTTATACGAAAAAGCCATTCATGAGGCACACCTCACCGGCAAGGAGCGTGTAATCGATGCATATTGCGGCACCGGAACCATAGGCATCATAGCAGCGAAAAATGCAGGTGAAGTCATCGGGGTCGAGCTAAACCGTGATGCAATCCGTGATGCAGTCACCAATGCAAAGCGAAACGACATCAGAAACATCCGCTTCTACAATGACGATGCCGGAAAATTCATGGTCGAGATGGCACAAAAGGGTGAGAAAGCGGATGTTGTCATAATGGATCCTCCAAGAACCGGCAGCGACGAGGCATTTTTATCATCTGTTGTCAAGTTGTCACCGGAGAGAGTGGTGTATGTGTCATGTGGTCCGGAAACACTGGCGAGGGATTTAAAGTATCTCACAAAGCATGGATATACAGTGAAGCGTGCAACACCATATGACTGTTTTCCATATACAGAGCACATAGAGACTGTGGTGTTACTTTGCAGGTAAAAGGTCAATAATAGTATTCCAATTCGCCGTCAAATGGTGTAGAATAAAAACTACTTTCCATGTATACTAATGAATGATTACAGCCCATATACGGAGGACAAACATGAGAACGCTATATACATTTGACAAACACAATTATTCCGATGATATGGAAGTATTTGAGCGCTTCGCGGTGCGCGCGGTTATTATCAGAGACGGCAAGCTTGCCATGCAGCAGGCCGGTGAGGGCTACTACAAGATACTGGGCGGCGGCATCGATGCAGGCGAGACCAACGAGGTGGCGCTGGCACGTGAGGTGCGCGAGGAGGCAGGGCTTCTTGTCGTGCCGGAAAGCATCAGGGAGTGCGGCAAGGTTATAGAAAAGAGACGCGATATATTTGAGGCTGACAAGATATATTACTGTCACACCTACGTGTATTTCTGTGATGTGAAGAACGAGCATGTGGCAGCACAGATGACAGACAGCGAGATAAGGCTTGAGTATCATCTGTCATGGGCTACGCCGGATGAGATAATAAAGGCCAACAGCGCTTTTCTTGATAAAGAATGGATAGCAAGAGACACTAAGATTGTTGAGTTGATAAAAGAAATGTGTTAAAATAATGCCTGGATGTAAATCCGGGCATTTAATATAAGGAGAAGCAGTATAAATGGATAAAAATAAAATCAAAAATAAATTAAAGGATGATCCGGCCTTCACTCTTGAGGTGCATAACCCGGAGGTTGAGGCGCTGATGACACAGTATTCAAGCGACAAAAAGGCGGAGACGCTCAATAAGCTCATTGAAAAATGCACTAAGAGCAGATTCCTGGTACCTGCAAATGTCGGAGAGAACAACAAGCCGATTCCGCTATTTATTAAAAACGGTGAGGGAGAGACTTTCTTGCCGATTTATACATCAAAGGCGCAGATTTCTAAGGATCATCCGTCACCATGCATTGTAAATATGCCGTTTCTTGCAGTCAACAATATGGTGGCAAGTAAAGAGTTAAAGATTGATGGTATCGCATTCAACCCATTCACTCACAATCTGATTTTCAAAAAGCCTCTTGTAGAAAAGATTGAGGCAGTGGAAAAGGCCAGAAGAGAGGGACATCCTACATCACCGACAAAGGGCAAGACTGTACAGATGACAGCAGAGCAGTATGTCATCTTTGAGCGTATGCAGTATGAGCATATTTTCCTGCCGGCAAAGATGTTTGAGGGCGGAAAAGAGTTCATGGACCGACTTGCCGATGAGAAGGAAAAGCTAATAGATGAGCTGTACGAGGAGGCATATCAGCAGAAGCGTATGTATCCATATATGGAGGAGGATTTCTCTGTTATGTCTATGCAGATTTCTGATACGCTTAATGTCACCAGAGTTGATTTCCCGACAAGGGATATGGCTCCAAACTGCGCAATCCGTGCTTATCTCGTGTGGGATGATGCTACGTCACAGGGCAGATATTTTGTAATTGATGTGAAGGCCGATAAAACTACTGAGCTGGCTGAGATTACAGAAGATCACAAGCGTCTTGGATATGGAGCTGCACCGGTTGAGGGAGCTGAGCTTCAGACTGTTCTTGACCTGGTCAAGAACAGTGCAGAGGCCTGAATTAGAAAAGTAATGTAGGGCATGATATATAAAGGAGGTCGTGTATGAAGGAGTTTTTAGGCAGAATAAAGGCTGATTTTCTATTGTCATCAGTGCTTTGCATAGCGCTGGGACTGGTGTTTATCATATGGAGAGCTTCGGTGCTCACGATTGTGGCCAATGTGCTTGCGGTAGTGCTTATCATCATCGGAGTGGTCTATATGTGCAGCTATTTTTTGAATATAGTCACGAATGGTTTTTCAGCGATGCTGGGGCTTGTGGTTTTGGCAGTGGGTATATGGTTTCTGGTGCAGCCAAAGGTTGTGGTGAGCCTGATACCTATAGTAATTGGTCTGGTGCTCATTTTTCACAGCATCAGGAGCATTATTGAGGCGGTGGATGCCAGAAAATACGGTTACGGAGGCTGGAGTGTCGGCCTGATTTTTTCAATAATCAGTCTGATTTTTGGAATAATCTGTGTGACAAATGCATTTGATGTAATGAAAACAGCCACTGTTGTTGTCGGAATTATATTGATTTTCAACGGAGTGTCCAATATCTGGATTACAAGCCGTGCCACAAAGGCTGAGAGCGCCTACAACAAGCAAAAGGAGTTTGAGGCAACGTTTGTTGAGGATAGAAAAGAGGACAATTAAGCAGTAACAGAAAGGCGGCAGAATGCGTCGGATGGAGTTTAAGATGGAGAGACCCGGACTTACCAAGGTCGGTGACCATCTGAAGGTAACAGAGAGCAAGCTTCCGACTTCATATTATTATACGATAGAGCATGCGATTGCCATGTCGGGAAACTACGTGGTCAGCGAGAGGCTCAAAAGCCGTGAGGGCGATGTCGTGGATGTGAGGGAGACTGAGAAGGGCTACTTTGTCACGATGGAGTTTGATGAGTAATGACACAGCAAGGTAAGAATGCAATAGATATGGTGCTCGCTGAGAGCCTTATAGAGCTTTCGGCGAAAAAGCCAATCGATAAGATTACAATTAAAGAGATAACGGACAAGGCCGGAGTTATCCGCCCTACGTTTTACAATCATTTTCAGGACAAGTACGAGCTGATAGAGTGGATTATCAAAAGCGAGCTGCTTGAGCCCATCAAGCCACTGCTCAATGCCGGAATGATTTTTGAAGCGATTGTGCTGATGCTCAATAATATCTCGGCAAACAGTGTTTTTTACAAGAAAGCACTAAAGCTGGAGGGTGCAGTGACGTTTAATCAGATTGCTATGAAGTGCGTCTATGAGATGTTTATGAATATCATAAGCGAAAAGAGCACAGGAAAGAAATCCAAATACCGCTGGCTCACACCGGAGGTGATTTCTACATATTATGCGCAGTCGTTGTGCTTTATCACGGAGGGCTGGATAGCCCAGGGCATGGATGATATTGAGCCGAAGGAGATGGCTGAGGCGTACATGTATCTGATTACGCGCTCAATGGATGATATACTAAGTGAGCTGTAGAGGACAATTGCCATGGAAAATGACGGCTTAAGCAAGCTCATAAAGCAGAATCATAAAGAGACACCATAAAGAGGCATGTGTTCATATAAATATGAAAATGCTGTGAAAAAGTGTCAGAAATCAAATACAATATCATATATGTGTCATATCGGATATACAAATTGATGGATTTGTATATCTCACATGACAAATCGAAGAGATTGAATATTTATTTATTCGGTCTTTTTTTTTATACTTCAATACGAATAAAAGAAAGAGTGGTGAATCTAATGATTAAATTTGGAAAAGGAGTCGTAAAACATCGTGTGCTGATACTGATAGTTGCATTTGCACTGCTTATACCGTCGGGCATCAGCTTTATCAACACGAGAATCAACTTTGATATCCTTTCTTATCTGCCAAGCCAGATAGAGACTATGAAGGGTCAGGATATCATGGTAGATGAGTTTGGAACCGGAGCGTTGTCATTTGTGATCTTAGAGGATATGAAGGATCAGGACATAGAGACTCTGGCAGATGACATAGAGGACCTTAAGGGTGTAAATGATGTCATCTGGTACGGAACAATCGCTGATTCCACATTGCCAAGAGAGGCAATTCCGGATGAGGTGTACGACGCATTTAACAACAAGGATGCAAACAGCCAGCTCATGCTCGTCACATACAGTGACACAATGGGTTCGGATGAGACAATGGAAGCCGTCAACAAGATGGATAAGATGGTGAAAAACCACTGCTTCGTAGCAGGAATGGCAGCGGTCAACGCAGATACAAAGACACTTGTTATGCAGCAGGCTCCTATATATGTCATCATAGCAGCATTGCTTTCAATGCTCGTCATGGGAATTACAATGGATTCAATAATTGTTCCGATGTTATTCCTCCTAAGCATAGGAATGGCTATTATCTATAACCTGGGAACAAACTTTATACAGGGACAGATTTCATATCTGACACTGGCACTGACAGCAGTATTGCAGCTCGCCGTAACAATGGATTATTCGATTTTCCTGTGGCACAGCTATCAGGAGCAGATAGACAGATATGACGGAGACAAGAAGCGAGCCATGGCACATGCCATTTCCCACACAATTGTCTCAGTAACAGGAAGCTCAATCACAACAATCGCAGGCTTCGTAGCCCTCTGCTTCATGAGCTTTACACTTGGACTTGACCTGGGAATCGTAATGGCAAAGGGCGTTGTATTCGGAGTTATCGGATGTGTAACAATTCTCCCTGCACTGATTCTTGCATGTGATAAGGCAATCGAGAAGACAAAGCACAAGATTCTTATGCCGGATGTTTCCAGGATTGCAAGCTGGGTAACAAATCATTATAAGATACTTGCAGTGATTTTTATCGTAGTGCTCATCCCGGCAATATACGGATACACTCATGATCAGGTCTACTATGACCTTGCAGGAACCATGCCTGACAGTGCATACAGTAAGCAGGCCAATGAAAGACTCGACAAGGAGTATGCTATGGGTGCCACACATATCATCATCGCGCCGAGCGATATGTCAAAGGCAGACAGCATAAGCATGATAGATGATATAAAGAAGGTCGATGGAGTAAAGCTTGCGGTATCGCTTGACTCAATACTCGGACCTACCATACCGGATGATATGGTGCCGGATGAGGCAAAGGAGATATTCAAAAACGGTGATTACCAGATGATGCTTGTTTCATCAAAATATGAGACAGCATCTGATGAGGTAAACAACCAGATAACAGAGATTAAAAAGATAGTAAAGAATTACAGCAAGGACGCAATGCTTATCGGTGAGGCACCTTGTACAAAGGATCTTATCACTATCACAGATACAGACTTTAAGCGTGTAAGTGCGGTATCAATCGTATTGATATTCCTTATCATCCTCGTAGTATTCAAATCGGTATCGCTTCCAATCATACTTGTAGCGGTCATCGAGTTTGCAATCTTTGTAAATATGGGAATTCCGGGATTTACAGGAACGAAGCTTCCGTTTATCGCGAGCATCGTAATCGGAACCATACAGCTTGGTGCAACGGTTGACTATGCGATACTTATGACCACAAAGTACAGAAAGAACAGATACACCGGAATGGACAAAAAGCCGGCAATCACAAAGGCACTTGCAGATTCGACAAACTCAGTTATCGTCAGTGCACTTTGCTTCTTCGCCGCAACCTTTGGTGTAGGACTTTATTCAAACATTGATATGATCAGTTCTATCTGTATACTGCTTGCACGAGGCGCAATCATCAGTATGTTTGTAGTAGTATTTATACTTCCGTCAATGTTTATGATTTTTGACAAAGTAATATGTGCCACAAGCGCAGGCTTTAAAAACAAGAACCTGACAGCTTAGTAATCTGATTAATCATAAATGAGGGATAAAATACTTTTTGGCCCTCATAATATAAAAATATGACCTCAAAAACAAAATCAGGAGGAATAAGACATGAAATTACCAGAATTGAAAGAAAAGTTAAAAAGTAAATATATTGTCCGTGTTGTAGCCGGAGTCCTCACAATAGCACTTGTAGGTACAGGAATCGGAGCAACAGCGGTTTTTGCAGAGAAGAACAGCACCGCAGTCACAGCCGAGGCAGACAGCACAACAGACAGCAGCAAGGATGCTGATGACATAGCAGATAAGCTCATGGACAGCGTATCATTAAAGGATAACGATGCAGACAAGGACGAGAGCGTATACCTCATCTCAGATGCAAACGGCAACGTAAACAAAACAATCGTAGTAGATCACCTTAAAAATAAAGACAAAAAGGATACCTTGGAGGATGCTTCAAACCTTTCAGATATCGAGAACGTAAAGGGCAAGGAAAAATTCACACAAAGCGGTGACAAGCTCACCTGGCAGGCAGGCGGCAAGGACATTTACTATCAGGGCACAGCAACAGAGGAGCCACCTGTAACACAGAAGGTTACATACTACCTCGATGGAAAAGAAATCTCACCTGAGGACCTTGCAGGAAAATCAGGAAAGGTTAAAATCCGTTTTGACTACACAAACACCACATCATATACAGAGACAGTAAACGGCGAGAAGCAGACAGTTTCCGTACCTTTTGCAGCAATAACGGGACTGGTACTCGGTGATGGCTTCGAGAATATTGAAGTGACAAACGGCAAGGCTGAGGTAAGCGACTCATCAAGCGTAGTGCTCGGCTATGCACTTCCGGGCTTAAAGGACAGCCTCGGAATCAAGGACAAAGACCTCGATGGCGATGTAAATATCCCTGAATACATGGAAATGACAGCAGATGTGAAGAATTTCTCAATGCCTGCAGCCATGACCTTCGTGGTAAACGCGTCTGATTATGTAAGCACAGACGGAATTGACACATCAGACCTCGATGACATGATAAATGACTTAAAGGATGCCTCAACACAGCTTCAGGATGGTTCAGCTGACCTTGCAAGTGGCACTGATACATTAAAGGATGGCTTAGGAACATTACAGAGTGGTCTTAAGAGCTATACAGATGGAGCAAATTCATTGGCAAGTGGAGCAAGTCAGCTCGATGCAGGAATTGGAACTCTTGCTAATGGAGCAGGAACACTTGCAAGCGGAGTGACTACATTAAATGATGGAGCAAATAAGATTGCAACAAGCGCAAATAGTATTAATGCAGGTGTTAAGCAATTAAATGATGGATTAAATACACCTCTTACTGCGGAGGAAAAGGCAGAATACCAGCGTCAAGCAAAAGATGAAGTTGATAAGCAGCTTGCTGATGATAAGAACAAAACAAGTTATAGCAATACCAAAGCATATGCGGCAAAAACATATTATGACACAATGACAAGCGCTGATTCAGTGAATCAGACTTATGCAACCCTTAAGCAGAATTCAGAACTTGTTAATATGATAAATGAGGCAGCCAAGACTCAGGTTGATGCAACTTTACAGGAAAAACTTAAAGCTGCTATTCCAGCAGAAAAAATTGGATATGTTAAAGCAAAATATAATTTATCATCAGATGAAGAAGCAATAAAGGCCATATATAATAGTGATGCAAGCGTACAGGAAGTGGTAAAGAATACATTGGGATTAGAGAAGACTGTTGCTGACTATGATACATTAGTGTCAGCAGTAGCATCACAGCAATCAGATGCAAAGATTCATGAAATGGCATTAGGGATAATGACGAATGTAGCAGATGCTTCAAAAGATGAAGTAGGAGAGTCTGTTGCAACAGCTGCAAAGACAGGTGCAGAGACAGGAGCACAGAGTGCTGTTATTACTGGAATAGAGTCAACGAAAGCAAATATTTCATCTCAGATTAATACAAAACAGAAAAATGGCTATAGCCTGGTTACAGGAGCAGATGCCTTAAGTACAGGAGCATCAGATCTTGCTGCTGGAACACAGCAGCTTGCAAATAAGGTACCTGATCTCACAGTTGGAATTAAGACATTAAAAGATGGTTCATCTAAACTCAATGCAGGAGCTAAAGAACTTACATCAAATAATGATACATTGAACAGTGGAGCTTCACAGCTTGCAGATGGATCTAAGACACTTGCAGAGGGTGCACACACACTTGCAGACGGTATGGTACAGTTCAATGAGGAAGGAATCAACAAGATTCTCGACGCATACAACGGCGACTTAAAGCCATTCACCAACAAGCTTCAGGCAGTAATTGACGCAGGTGAGGAATATCAGACATACTCAGCAATTGCTGATGGACAGACGGGCAGCGTTAAGTTCATATATAAATTAGCTTCAATAGATGCTAAGGCAGATAGCGACAAATAATTAATTAAAGGATGTTTAAAGATTATGGGAGGCAAAAATGGGCTGGATAGAATATCTGTTAATCGTGGCGGGAAGCTCGCTTGAGATTTTCGTTGCGATGGAATGTCAGGGATCCCTGATCCAGAAAGTAAATAAGAAACAGCTTACAGCCATTTGCTTCATAGTTGCAGTTTGCCAGTTGTTAGCAATGTATATCGGGTATTTCCTGTCAAGCTTCCTTAATGGGAAATACTCGGTGAAGGATGAAGCACTTTTAGGAGAGATAATTTCTATCGGAATACTGATAGGACTGGGGATCAGGCTTATAGGAAAGGCTATAAGAAACGAAAGGATTGAGGAACACTGTCAGGCGCAGCTTGATATGAAAAGGGTGCTAAGAATAGTAGGAATCACCGCATTTTATACGGTTCTTGCAGGAATAGCATTCGGCTTCCTCGGTACCGGACTTTTCACCATTATGATAATGGTGGCGCTGCTCACTGTCATCTGCATAGTGGCAGGCATTTACACAGGATATCATTTCGGTTTTGAGCAGAAGACAAAGGTATATATCGTGGGGGCGATACTCTTTTGGGCGGCTGGAATTGATGTGATAGTAAGGCTTGTAAGTGCAAAATAATGCATAGGGCTCTGTTCGTAGGAACAGGGCTTTTTTGCTGTCCATTGAAGTATGAAATCCTTTGCTTGCAATGTCAAAGTAAATGCTATAGAATATTTTCATATCAAATTAAACGCAAATGAGGAGATTTAAAGTTATGAAACAGAAATTGAGAAACCTTTCGGCACCGGCAAATATAATATTTGCCATTCTTGCAGTTTTTATTTTCATTGCACCCTTGCAGTGGAGCGGAAAAGTTCTGGGACTGATTCCGGGCATGGAAGAGGCGGATGACTATCTGCTGCAGGCTATCGTGGAGACTGTTGTTTTAGTTATTTTTCTTGGCATCACATATATATTCGGGCTGTGGGATATCTTTAAGGAAAATGCAGCAGGATGGACAAGAAGCTTATACACAGGCGGTTTTTTCATAGTGTATTGTCTGTATGTTGTTGTTTCAGGCATTTATTTGTGCTTTTTGAGTGAGAATGGTGATGTGAAGGCATTTTACAACATTATCTTTTTCTTTATCGCGGTCTGCCTTGTAGGACTCGTTGAGGAGCTGGTGTTCAGAGGCGTGGTGTTTAATCTGCTGCTGAGAGCTTTTCCAAAGACGAAAGGTGGAATCACAGGAGCCGTAGTTTTGGGAGGCGTACTGTTTGGATTGATGCATTTTTCCAATATGGGCGCAGGGGTTAAGTTCAGCAGTTGTCTGATACAGGTTATTTCAGCAGGACTCATGGGCGTGCTGTTTTGTATGATATACGCGTCTACACGCAATTTCTGGATGCTTGCCATTTTCCATACTGTTGTAGATATGGGAGGACTTTTATCATCGGGAATATTTGAGGGAGGAGGAGTGGCCGACAGGATTAATGAGTTTTCGGCAATGAACTGTATCGCGTTTATCGTGCTCGGTATTCCTATGCTTGTTATGCTGCGTAAGTCAAGGCGTATCCGTCTTGAGATGCTTTACAACAATGTGACCATCATAGATGACGAGAGGGAGGGCGCTAAGCTGGCAGTGGTTTCACTGGTGCTTGGCATTTGCAGTATTATTTTCTCGTTTTTTGGCTATCTGATGGGGCTTGGAATTGTCGGCATGCTTGCTTCCAAAATGTCAAAAAGGGCAAAGCAGTATAACAATGCAATAGCAACTGCCGGTATGATTACATCGATAATAGGCTTTGTGCTGTCGGTCATCTGCACGATTGGTATGATGGTGCTGTTTGCAAGCGGCATGTACGACAGGTTTGTTAATATGACGATGTAAATTAAAGTAACTGATTTGACAATATGGTAAAAATACCATATAATATTTTGTAAGAACAATGGAGAAGAGTTATGGGTGGATTTATTGCTGAATTTTATGAGAATGGGGACAAAATTCTGGTAAAAGATTTTTTAGATAGTTTAAATGTTAAGATGCGAGCAAAGCTATTGATGGAAATTAAACTATTGGAAGAAAAAGGCACGTTGCTGAGAGAACCATACAGCAAGCCGCTAGGTGATGGGATTTTTGAATTGCGAGCTAAGGTAGGAACAGATATTTCGAGAGTATTATATTTTTTCTATTATGAAGGAAGAAGAATAGTACTGACACATGGATTCATTAAAAAAACTCAGAGGACACCGGCTGGTGAAATTGAAAAGGCTAAGAAATATAGAAGAGATTATATAGAAAGGCATGGTAAATAATATGAGATATGATGATTATTTACAGGAGCAGCTTAAAAATCCTGACGTAAAAAAAGAGTGGGACGATCTTCAGCCTGAGATGGATGTTATAAGGGCTATGATAGATGCGCGCATTAAAAATAATTTGACTCAAAAAGAGCTTGCGGCACGTACAGGCATTGATCAGGCGGATATTAGTAAGCTTGAGAATGGTACAAGAAATCCATCTTTGAAACTTTTAAAGAGGCTTGCGCATGGAATGGGGATGCAGTTGAAAATTGAATTTGTACCAATGCAGCCGTTAAAAAAATAAAATTGAACGGATGCTGCAATAATACGAAGCAGACCTTTGAATGTCGCATAAAGTCTACATTCAAGGGTCATTTTTTAAGGAGAAACCATGAACATTTTACTGACAGCAATCAATGCAAAATACATACATTCAAACCTCGCAGTTTACTCACTGCGCGCCTGTGCCGGGGAGTACAGGGATGCTGTGGAGCTTGCGGAATACACGATAAACAATCAAAAGGATTACATTCTTGAGGAGCTTTATAAGAGAAAGCCTGACGTACTTTGTTTTTCATGCTATATATGGAATATTGATTATGTGACTGATATTGCACGCGAGTATAAAAAGCTTTGTCCGTCAGTGCCGATATGGGTTGGAGGCCCTGAGGTGTCTTACGAGGTGGAGGCATTTTTGCGGGAAAATCCATACATAGACGGTGTGATGATAGGCGAGGGAGAGGATACCTTTAGAGAGCTGTGCGGTTACTATGCGCATAAAAGAAAGCTGAGTGATATTGCAGGTATTGCTTTCAGAAAACACAGCACAGGTAATAGTACAAGTGTGAACAACATAGGAGGCAATAAAGCTGGTGAAATAGTATTCACAAGTCCACGCCCAATCAAAAACATGAGTGAAATCCCATTCTGCTATGATACTCTCGATGATTTTTCAAACCGCATCATCTACTACGAGAGCAGCAGGGGATGCCCGTTTTCGTGCAGCTATTGTCTGTCTTCGGTGGATAAGACACTGCGTTTCAGGGATACTGAGATTGTCAAAAGGGAGCTTAAGTTTTTTATAGACCAGAAGGTGCCGCAGATTAAGTTTGTGGACAGAACTTTCAACTGCAATCATGCTCATGCAATGGAGCTGTGGCGTTTTATAAAGGCGAATGACAATGGTGTGACAAACTTTCACTTTGAGATATCGGCGGATCTGCTGAATCAGGAGGAGCTTGAGCTGATTTCTGATATGAGGCCGGGGCTTATACAGCTTGAAATCGGTGTGCAGTCCACCAATGAGGTCACGATTAAGGAGATTCACAGGACTATGAAGCTTGAGAGGCTTAAGGAGGTTGTGAAGCTCATTCAAAGCGGCAACAATATCCATGAGCATCTGGATCTGATTGCAGGGCTGCCATACGAGGATTATGACAGCTTTGGACGTTCCTTTGATGAGATTTATGAGCTTAAGCCAAACCAGCTGCAGCTTGGATTTTTAAAGGTACTCAAGGGTTCGTATATGTTTGAGCATGCCGCGGAATATGGTATTGTCTACCATGATAAGCCACCGTATGAGGTAATGTCCACAAAATGGCTTTCGTTTGATGATGTGATAAAGATTAAGCGCGTCGAGGATATGCTTGAGGTGTATTACAACAGCGGACAGTTTGAGATTACGATGAAGCTCATGGAGTGTATTTTTGACAGTGCGTTTGAGTTTTTTCAGGAGCTTGGAGATTTTTATGAGGCAAACGGCTATTTTGGAATGAGCCATTCGCGCATCAGAAGGTGTGAGATACTGCTTGAATTTCTGGCTTTATACCTGCATGGCTGTGACAGCGATGCTATAACTTCTGTGGTATTATCCGAAAATGTCGGAGATAGAGATAATACTGATTTTGACGAAAATACCATAGATAGAGATAATACCGATTTTGATGAAAATGCGCAGATTTACAGCATGATTCAGGAGTCACTCATCTTTGATTTATACTATCGTGAGAACTGCAAGAGCCGCCCGAGGTGGGCCGCAGATATAGGAAGCTTCAAGCATATGACACATGTATACTGTAAGAATGGAAAGCTGTCGCATGTGGAGCCGTTCCACTATATTTTTCCGGACAAGCACACGCGCAAGCTGGATGAACTGCCAAAGTATCATAAGGAGCCGGTGTGGGCGCTTTTCCACTACGACATGAGAGACCCGCTTGACCACCAGGCACTGGTGGAGTATATAGAATAACAGTAACACGATATGGCTATAGCGGAGTATATAAAATAACAGTAACGCAATACGACTATAGCGGTAAAAGCCGGAAAGGTTTACAGACTAAGAAAAATGAGCAACATAGATAATATAAAAAATTACACGGTGATTGACCTTGAAATGACAGGGCTTTCAGCTAAAAATGACAAGATAATAGAGATAGGTGCGGCACGTGTGAGGGGCGGCGAGATAGTGGATACGATATCCACACTGGTAAATCCGAAGCAGCATATTCCACAGCGTGTGCAGGAATTAACGGGAATTACCGACAGTGATGTGGAAAACGCGGCAGATATGGACGCGGCTGTGGATAACCTGCTTGATTTTATCGGGGATGATATCATACTCGGGCAGAATGTGACCTTTGATTACAGTTTTTTAAAGCAGTGGGCGGTAAATCACAAGAGAACCCTCTCGCTAAATGCATATGATACTCTGAAAATAGCCAGAAAATGTCTGCCTGCGGAACAGTCGAAGAAGCTGGAGAATTTGTGCGAGTATTTTGGTGTAAACAGGGAAAATGCGCACAGGGCGCTCGATGATGCGATAGAGACAAAGCAGATATTTGAAAAGCTGCTTGCACTGATGGATGAAAAGGGTGAGCCGGTGGAGTCAAAGCCGCTTGTATACAAGGCAAAAAAACAGACACCCGCCACGGCACATCAGGTCAGACAGCTAAAGGAGCTGATGGCTGAGTATGGGATAGCAGATGTCATATCGTGGGACAACCTGACCAGAAGTCAGGCCTCAAGGCTGTACGATGAATATCGTAGCAGATATATTAATAGGTGTGTGGATGGCTCGGAATAAGTTTCAATACAATAAGTTATAATACAATAAGCTATAACGCAAATTAATTACCGGCCGAGGCGGCATCAGCCTGTAAGCTCTCAAGCATAGAAACGATTCCATCCCTTGAAAGAGAATTGAGCTGCTTTGCTTTCTCGATAAGCTCTGCAAGCCTGTCAGCTTTTGACATGCTGATGAAGGCGTTGGCTAACAGACTGTATACGTTCTTTGAATCGGCACCCTGCTCCACTGCAAGCTCAAGCAGTTCATTGCCCAGCGATTCATAGCCTGCATCCTTAAGCCTATTGTAATAGTACGGCAGCATTGAAACAAATTTTGTGAAATTATCGTCATATTCAGACAGCTTTTTAAAATTGAGAATGCCATATTTAAGCTTTAAATCAGTGTTTGTCATTCCGGTGAGATTGACAAGGGTTTTATCCCTTAAATCATTTATTTTATCATTATTTAATGGAAAAAACTTTTCCGGTATGGTAATATAACACAGGTCAGTGGTATCTCCGCGGAGGGTTGAGTTGGCCTTACGCTCCTTTTCCCAGAACTCCTCGGTGACCTTTGCCTGGGCAGAATCAGCTCTCTTTATGGCAAAAGTAATCACTGCAATAAATAAAATGAATAAAATTAGACAAATTGGAATCATATGTTGGAAAATCCTTTCTCATATATGAAAATAGTATAACTCATTTTTGAACAGAGGTGAATAGTATGTACGATTTTAATAAAAAAAGAAATCAGAAGGTGGTTGCTATAGTGATAATAGTGGTTATAGCAGCGATGCTTGTGACAACATTTGTGTCAAGTCTTGTATAGCTTTTCTTGAAATATGGAAAAAATATGATAATATGATATAAAATGCAGTTCAGTTAAGCGGATGACAGGGGCGCTTTTAACAGCCTCAGGAAAAGGAATCGGAAATGAAGATTAATAAAAAAGCATTATTACTGGGTACAATGGCATTTGTGCTTGTGGCAGCATCAGGCATGGTAAGTGCATATGCAAGCGGTTCGTCAGGCACAAAGAAGGCAAAGGTACAGACAATTACAGAGGGTGTGTGCATTGGCAGTGTGGATGTAGGCGGTATGACAAAGGAAGAAGCAAAAAAAGCAGTTGATGCCTATGTTGACAGCATAAAGGATACATCCTTTTCATTAAAGGGTGCAAATAGTTCATTTGATGCAACAGCACAGGAAATGTCTGTTTCGGCGGACACTGATGCAGCGGCGGACGAGGCTCTTTCAGTGTGCCATGAGGGTAGCCTGATTGACAGATTTGTGGAGTCAGAGGAGCTCAAAAAGGGCAATGTTGCCGTCAATATGTATCTGTCGGTTGATAAACAAAAGACCGCAAAGATGATTTATGATAAGAGCGACGAGCTCAATATAAAGGCAGTTGACAATTCGCTGCAGAGAAACGGCGACAGCTTCGATTTTGTTCCGGGACAGGAAGGCAAAGAGGTCGATGTGGTAAAATCAGTCTATGCCATAAATGACTTTTTGCAGAATAGCTGGGATGGCTCGGCGAATGAGATAGAGCTGGTCACAAATACGGTTCAGCCGAGGGGGTCAAAGGAAGAGCTCTCAAAGATTAAGGATAATCTGGGAGGCTTTTCTACCGATTTCAGCAGCTCGGCAGCAGGGCGTGCAACCAATGTAAAGAACGCGTGCAGCCTGATAAACGGCAGTGTCATATATCCGGGTGAGCAGTTCTCGGTTTACGAGGCTATCAGCCCTATCACAACTGACAACGGCTATCAGATAGCAGGCGCATATGAGAACGGTCAGGTAGTTGACTCGGTAGGTGGAGGTGTGTGTCAGGTTGCGACCACTCTCTACAATGCGGTTATAAGGGCTGAGCTTGACATAGTGCAGCGCTACAACCATTCCATGATAGTAAGCTATGTAAAGCCATCTGACGATGCGGCAATTGCAGGAACCTACAAGGATCTTAAGTTTAAAAATAATCTGGACAATCCGGTGTATATAGAGGGCTATTGCAGTGGTGGAGTCATCACATTCAATGTGTACGGAGTGGAGACGAGACCGGCAAACAGGGAAATTTCCTTCAGGAGTGAGACGATTTCCGAGGAGGATCCGGTCACGCAGTTTAAGTTTGATGCAGGTCAGCCGGTCGGTTATTTCAACACCGAGCAGTCTGCGCACAAGGGAGTGACCGCAAGGCTATGGAAGACGGTCACAGTTGATGGAACAGTGCAGAGTGATGAGGTATTCAACAACAGCAAGTACAAGTCATCACCGAAAATCGTGACGGTTGGTACGGCAGGAGCATCAGCGGAGGTTGTTGCGCAGCTTCAGGCGGCAGCAGCGGCTAATGATGAGGGCTCGGTTAAATCTATTGCTGCGTCCGCGGCAGCAGCGGCTCAGGCACAGGCAGCACAGACTCAGACACAGGATCCGAATGCGGCAGGGCAGACACAGGGTGCGCAGACCCAGACTACAGATCCGAATGCAGCAGGGCAGGCACAGGGCACCCAGACGCAGACGACAGACCAGAATGCAGCAGGGCAGGCACAGGGCACCCAGACACAGCAGCCGGCAGGACAGACGCAGTAAATGCCCGCAGGTAGTTGTTTCTGATGTAGTTATTTGCAATCAATGCACCGGGCTGTAACAGTATACAAAACATATTATTATTAGGAACAGGAAAACACATGAAAAACGGTAAAATATCAGAGTCGGTTTTAAAGCGCTCTGTCTTAAAACAACTTCATACCACAAGCGACAGAATACTTTTTAAACCGGCGGTAGGTGAGGACTGTGCGGTGATTTCCATGCAGGCAGGTGGCCAAACCAAGTTAGTTACTGCTACCCAGACGTTCACACTTGATGTATCGGATAAGCATGTGCGTGCTAACTGCGCAGTTTATGATGCATTGAACAATATTTATGCCATGGGGGCAGGTCCTGTTGGGATAGAGCTGGCACTGCTTGTACCTACCACAGAAAACGAGGCCGTGCTTCGCGAGACGGTGAGAGCGATTGATGCTGTATGTGAGGAAGCAGGCATTGTGGTGCTTGGCGGGCATACACAGGTGAGCCGTGCGGTGAAGAATATCGTGGTGACAGTTACAGCAATAGGTGAGGCCTATGAGCAGGCGCTTACACCATCATCGGCAGCAGCACCGGGCATGGACGTAATAGTGACAGGCTATGTGGGGCTTGAGGGCACCGCAATTCTTGCAAATGAGAAAAGAGCCGAGCTTGAAACGAGATTTTCCAAGGCATTTATAGATAAATCAGCAGCATATATAGACCATATTTCCACCGCAATGGAGGCTGCATCCGCGATTGGCGCCGGTGTGGCGGCAATCCATGACGCTTCGCAGGGAGGCATCTTTGGAGCACTCTGGGATATGGCAGAGGCTTCGGGAATTGGTCTTGACATCGATTTAAAGAAGCTCCCTATCAGGCAGGATACGATTGAAATAAGTGAATTTTTTGACATAAACCCGTATAAGCTTTTGTCAGGAGGAAGTCTGATAATCATAGCTGCAGATGGTACCCGCGTGGTCAGAGAGCTTGAGAAAACAGGACAAAATGCTGTTATAGTCGGTGCCACAACCGATTCAAACGACAGAGTGCTGATTTCCGGCGAGGAGAGACGATTTTTGGAGACTGCCCAGACTGACGAGATATACAAGGTTTTCAACTAATATATTTGAATCAGGAGATTATATATCATGAGAGAAAAGATATTAACATTTATAGAGAAAAACAGCAGGATAAACCTGAAGGAGCTTGCAATCATGCTTGGTGTGGATGAGGCAAGTGTGGCAAACGAGATTGCTGCTATGGAGCAGGAGAATGTCATCTGCGGATATCACACACTGATTGACTGGGACAAGGCAGGCCTTGAGAAGGTCACAGCCATGATAGAGGTCAGAGTGACACCACAGCGCGGCATGGGCTTCGACAAGATTGCCGAGCGTATATACAACTATCCAGAGGTGAAGTCTGTATACCTTATCTCAGGCGGCTTCGACCTCATGGTCACACTCGAGGGCAAGACTCTGCGCGAGGTATCACAGTTTGTGACAGATAAGCTTTCTACACTGGATCAGGTGCTTTCGACAAAGACAAACTTTATTCTGAAGAAATACAAGGACCATGGAACTATCATGGCGGCACCTGTCAAATCCGATGAAAGGGGAATTATGTCATAATGAGAGACCCTTTATCCAGTACCATAAAGACTATCCAGCCATCGGGCATCCGTAAGTTTTTTGATATAGTGAGCGAGATGAAGGATGCGATATCGCTCGGAGTAGGTGAGCCTGATTTTGACACACCGTGGCATATCAGGGATGAGGGCATATATTCCATTGAAAAGGGACGCACCTTCTACACCTCAAATGCCGGACTCAAGGAGTTAAAGGTTGAGATTGCAAGATATCTCGACAGAAGATACGGCATGACATATGATTACAACAAAGAGATCATGGTAACTGTCGGCGGCAGCGAGGCTATAGATATCGCACTGCGCGCCATGCTCGATCCTGGAGATGAAGTGATTATCCCACAGCCAAGCTATGTTTCATATGTGCCATGTACTGTGCTGGCAGGTGGCACACCTGTGATTGTGGAGCTCAAAGAGGAAAATGATTTCAGGCTGACAGCCGAGGAGCTTGAGGCTGTTATCACTCCAAAGACAAAGATACTTATCATGCCTTTTCCTAATAACCCTACAGGCGCTATCATGGAAAAAGCAGACCTTGAAGCAATCGTTCAGGTGGTTAAGGAGCATGATCTGTTTGTGATAAGTGACGAGATTTATTCAGAGCTTACATATGTGGATAAGCATGTGTCTATAGCATCGTTTCCGGGAATGAAGGAGCGAACAGTGCTCATAAACGGTTTTTCCAAGGCTTATGCCATGACAGGCTGGAGGCTTGGATATGCATGTGCACCTGAGACCATTTTAAAGCAGATGCTAAAGATTCATCAGTTTGCAATCATGTGTGCGCCGACCACGAGCCAGTATGCGGCTGTCGAGGCTATGAAAAACGGCGATGAGGATGTTGCACAGATGAGGGATGAATACAACGGCCGCAGACGCTATGTGCTTCACCGCTTTAAGGAGATGGGGCTTAAGTGCTTTGAGCCTTTCGGGGCCTTTTATGCGTTCCCAAGCATCAAGGAGTTTGGCATGACATCCGATGAGTTTGCCACAAAGCTTCTAAATAGCAAGAAGATTGCCGTGGTTCCGGGAACTGCATTCGGAGAGTGCGGTGAGGGCTTTTTACGTATATCATATGCATATTCGCTTGATGATTTAAAGGAGGCGCTCGGCCGCATTGAGGAGTTTGTCACAGAGCTTCGCGCCGGGATGGATAATAAATAGTTTAAATTGACAGGAGACAAAATGGCAAAGCTGAACATAGTGTTACATGAGCCGGAAATTCCGGCAAATACAGGAAATATCGGAAGAACCTGCGTCGCGACAGGCACGAGGCTTCATCTTATAGAGCCGCTTGGATTCTCACTTTCAGAGAAGGCACTAAAGAGAGCCGGAATGGATTACTGGAAGGACCTCGACGTCACCACATATGTGGACTGGGAGGATTTCCTTGAGAGAAATCCGGGCGCAAAGATATATTATGCGACAACAAAGGGCAGACATGTGTACTCTGATGCTCATTTTGAGCCAGACTGCTATATTATGTTTGGCAAGGAAAGCGCAGGCATTCCGGAGGAGATACTAAAGGAGCATCCGGATGAGTGCATCAGGATACCGATGATAGGTGAGACAAGGTCACTTAATCTGTCAAATTCAGTAGCTATCGTGCTCTACGAGGCATTGAGACAGAATAATTTTGATCATATGAGGCTTGAGGGAGCGCTTCATCACCTGAGCTGGGATGACTAAATCAAGCGGCAAAGCGCATATTTTTGGCAGCTATTTGGGCTTTAACAGCTATGATAATTGTAAATACGGTAGATTTTTAGGAAAAAGAAATGGGCATAATTAAAACAAGCAAATTAGTACATGAATTTATACGAAGAGACGAGGAAGGCAATGTAGAGTCAATCACTACAGCACTCGACAACGTAAACCTCGACATAAAAGAGGGACAGTTTATTGCAATCCTCGGTCACAATGGTTCAGGAAAATCAACTCTTGCAAAGCATATCAATGCACTTCTTGCGCCGAGCGACGGCACCATATGGGTGGATGGCATGGATGTGTCAAAGGAAGAGAATGTCATACCTGTCAGGAAAAGTGCAGGTATGGTTTTCCAGAATCCCGACAATCAGATTATCGCCAATGTCGTGGAGGAGGATGTGGGCTTTGGACCTGAGAATATCGGTGTGCCGACAGATGAAATCTGGCAGCGCGTGGACTATGCGCTAAGGGCTGTCGGTATGACAAAGTACCGCACACATTCACCGAACAAGCTCTCCGGAGGACAGAAGCAGCGTGTGGCAATCGCGGGAGTTGTGGCAATGGAGCCAAAATGCATAGTATTTGACGAGCCTACAGCCATGCTTGACCCAAACGGCCGCAAGGAGGTCATAGCCACAGCACATGAGCTCAATAAGAAAAAGGGCGTGACCATTATTCTCATCACCCATTACATGGAGGAGGTGGTCGGCGCAGACCATGTCTATGTCATGGAAAAGGGCAAGGTGGTCATGGATGGCACACCGCGTGAGATTTTTTCAAGGGTGGACGAGCTGAAGGAGCACAGGCTTGATGTGCCGCAGGTGACACTGGTAGCCGATGAGCTCAAAAAGGCAGGGCTTGATATCCCTGATGGAATCCTGACGAGAGAAGAACTTGTAAATGCGCTTGTTGCGCTGAAAAACAGATAGGCGGGAGAAAATATGTCAATAATTCTAGATCACATAAACTATTGCTACAGTGCCGACTCAGCCTACAAGGTGCAGGCACTTAAGGATGTAAGCCTTGAGATAAATGATGGAGAGTTTATTGGAATAATCGGTCACACCGGTTCGGGAAAATCCACACTTATCCAGCATATGAACGGCCTTTTGAAGGCGACAAGCGGTCATATATACTACAATGGACAGGATATATATGATAATGATTATGATTTAAGCAAGCTGCGTCACAAGGTGGGGATGGTGTTCCAGTATCCGGAGCATCAGCTTTTTGAGACAACCAACTTTGAGGATGTATGCTTTGGACCGAAAAATCAGGGGCTCGATAGAAAAACAGTGGAGCTAAGAGCCTATGAGGCACTGCAGAATGTACATTTTCCGGAGGATCTCTACTATCAGCCACCGTTTGATTTGTCCGGAGGACAAAAAAGGCGTGTAGCCATAGCAGGAGTACTTGCAATGCACCCTGACGTACTCATACTCGATGAGCCGACAGCGGGACTGGATCCTGCGGGCAGAGATGAGATACTGGGACTGCTTTTACAGATGAAAAAGGATCTGGGTATCACAATCATACTCGTATCACACAGCATGGAGGATGTTGCGGAGTATGTGGACCGCATCATTGTTATGAATTCAGGAGAGGTGATGTTTGACGGAGTGCCGAAGGAGGTATTCTCACACTACAAGGAGCTCGAGGCAGTCGGACTTGCAGCACCGCAGGTCACATATCTGATGCATGATCTGGCGGAAAAGGGCATACCGGTTGACCTTTCGGCGACGACAGTTGCGGAGGCGAGGGACTCAATACTAAAAGCCTTTAAATAGCTCACCAATGCTGACATTTTGATACAAATTATGAGGAAGGAATACAAAAATGATTCGTGATATTACCATAGGCCAGTATTATCCGGCTCAGTCGCCAATACATAAACTGGACCCAAGAGTAAAGCTTTTCGCAACACTTATATATATTATTGCGCTGTTTTCCTACAAGGGAATAGCCGGTGTGCTGTTTATAGTTGCCGCGCTTGCCGCAGTTATAAAGATTTCGAAGGTGCCCTTTAAGTTCATGGTAAAGGGACTCAAATCCATTATAATACTGCTGCTTTTTACAGCATGCTTCAGCGTGTTTTTCACACAGGGAGAGTACACAATCTGGGAGTACGGTATACTGCACATTTCTGACACCGGACTGATAAATGCAGCAACCATGATGATACGACTTGTGCTGCTCATTATAGGAACCTCGCTCATGACACTCACCACCACACCAAACCAGCTCACGGACGGTCTTGAGAAATCACTGGGCTTTTTAAACAAAATACATGTTCCGGTGCATGCGATAGCCATGATGATGTCGATAGCGCTTCGTTTTATTCCAATCCTTATTGAGGAGACGGACAAAATAATGAAAGCACAGATGGCAAGAGGAGCTGATTTTGAGCATGGAAATATCATAAAAAGAGCAAAGAGCATGGTGCCTCTTTTAGTACCGCTTTTCGTATCGGCATTCAGGCGTGCGGATGACCTCGCAATGGCCATGGAAGCCAGATGCTACAATGGTGGAGAGGGCAGGACAAAGATGAAGCCGCTCGTATATGAAAAGGATGATAAAATAGCATATCTTTTCATATTTGCTTTTTTAGCGGTTGTGATAGTGCTTAGAATCCTTCTGCCGGTGAATCTGGGCAATCTTATTTTCAGATAGTGAAATAGATAGTGCAGGCAAAACAGGAGAGATATATGCGTGTAAAAATGATTGTAGCCTACGATGGCACAAATTACTGCGGCTGGCAGATACAGCCAAACGGCATAACAATTGAGCAGGTATTAAACGAGCACCTGAGCCGCCTGTTAAAGGAGGATATAAAGGTGACAGGAGCAAGCCGCACCGATGCGGGAGTGCATTCACTTGGAAATGTATGTATGTTTGACACCAATACCCGCATGCCGGCGGAAAAGATATCGTATGCACTGAATCAGAAGCTGCCGGAGGATATAGTGGTGGTCGATTCCTGTGAGGTAAGCGATGATTTTCATCCACGCTTCTCAAAGAGCCGTAAAACCTATGAATACCGCATATTAAATGCGAGGTTCAGAAATCCGACACGCAGGCTTGACACATATTTCTATCATTATCCGCTTGACACAGAAAAGATGAGTGAGGCTGCAAAATATCTTATAGGAGAGCATGATTTTGCAAGCTTCTGCTCGGCAAACTCGCAGGCACAGACCACAGTCCGCACGATATATGACTGTACGGTGTCAAAGGCCGGTGACATCATCACAATACGTGTGACAGGAAACGGCTTTTTGTACAATATGGTGCGCATAATCGCAGGAACACTTGTGAAGATAGGTGGAAGCGATATGCCGGCCGATGCGATGAAGGGCATAATAGCCGCAACAGACAGGGCAGCAGCAGGTCCTACAGCCCCGGCCCATGGGCTTACAATGATAGGACTCAAGTACGAGTAACAGCTTTAGATTTTTAATATTATATTAAGATTTTTGGAATATCAGTTTTTAGCTTCAATAATAGGCTATAATGTCGTTACAGTTAATACACGGTACGGTAAAAAGAAGCTTGGAGATGAAGACGGTTATGAGATTTACAAAAGTAAAAGAGAAAATTATAAAAAACAAACCCATAAACAGCACAGACGAAGGAAAAGGCAGACATCGTAAGGTAATCCGTATAGGAGCGTTTGCCTTGGTATTTGTCGTGCTGTTTTCGTTTGTCTCGACATTTTTTAAGATGACGGATGCTGTCAATATTGCGACTATAGAGGGCTTTTACAAGGAGCCGAAGAACACAATTGATGTGATGATGATAGGAGCCAGCGAGGTATACGCTGATTACAGCGCAACCGAGGCCTGGAAGAATTATGGATACACATCATACTCGCTTGGGGTATCAGGGGTGCCCGGCAGTCTGTACAAATCTATGCTCAGAGAAGCTCTCACCAGACAGCATCCGAAGGTTGTGGTTTTTGAAGTGAATGGCTTTTTACAAAATGACAGCTATTACGACAGAACGGTAAAGCTGCATAGCTGGATAGACAATATCCACAATAAGGAAAACAGGCTTGATACAATAAAAGAGATTGTGCCAAAGGATGAGCAGGACAACTTTACAAATCCTTTAAAGCTGCATCATAGCAACTGGAAGGATATAGGCAAGTGTGCACATACCTTTGCCACAAGAGTTGGAATGTATTTTGCAAAAACATCATGCATGAAGGGATTTTCATCTATTGCAAAATATTCCGATTGTCCATCAGGCAAGCAGAAAAAGCTCTATTTTACCGACAAGAGCAGAGAGTATATGACTGATCTGCTTGAGTATTGTAAAGCGCAGGGGGTGGAAAAGGTGCTTTTTGCGAGGTTCCCTCATGAGAAGGAGATAAAGAATCCGCAGGTGCTTTGTGACGTGAAGGAGCTGGTGGAGTCTTATGGCTATGACTTTGCGAGCTTTGAAGGCGATAAGGAATTTATCGGAATCAATGAGAGGGATGATTTCTACAATTCAGAGCACCTGAATATAAATGGAAGCCTCAAATTCACTGCATATATGGGAAAATATCTGTCTGATAATTACAGGCTTAATGCAGAACACTCACCGGAGCTTCAGAGTGCATGGGGCGAGTGCGCAAGGCGCGCTGACAAGGTGATAAGTGCCTGCGCAAAGGATACGGATCTGAGTCTGGGCAATCATTATTTTGAGATGTCCGTGTATCTGCCTTATAATTTTTCGTCAAGCCTTGCGACAAATAAGGTAGCAGATACGAACAACGATGCAAAGCCTGCAAAGGAGTTAAATACCCCGGTAAAAAAATAGCATGATAGTGTATGGACTTTAAAATAAATACTGCCTGTTAATTAAAGTATGTCCGGCAGTATTACATTAGAAAATAGATTTGGAGTAAATAAAATGGAACTCATTTCATTAAAATATGCGATATTTGTAATCGTGTTGCTTGTACTATATTATTGCTTTCCGAAGAAATACCGCTGGTATGTGCTTCTGGCGGGAAGCATGGCATACTATGTGATTATATGTAAGTGGTATGTGCTTTTTATCATTTTCACAATATGCACCACCTATGGCTCAACAATATGGATTGACAAGCTGTTAAAGAAGCAGAATGCTATCGTAAAAAGCCATAAGGAGGACTGGGACAGGCAGACCAGAAAGGACTACAAGGAGAAGGGCAGAAAAAAGAGAGTGGCAGTCATGCTTTTTGCGCTGCTTTGCAATTTCGGCATTCTGGCATTCCTTAAATATATACCATATGCGGGCGAGCTTGGACTTTTGCTTCCACTTGGCATATCCTTCTACACCTTCCAGTCCATGGGTTATGTGATGGATGTATACAGGGAAATTGTCGAGCCTGAAAAGAATTTTCTTAAGGTAGCGCTGTTCGTGTCATTTTTCCCACAGATCATACAGGGACCGATTGCGATATATGATAAGCTTGCGGGACAGCTTTACGAGGGACATTCCCTGAGACTTGAAAATCTGCAAAAGGGTGCGCTTCTGGTGCTCTGGGGAGTCATGAAAAAGCTTGTGATAGCCGACCGCGCGGTAAATATCATCAATTTTGTGATGGATAAGCCGATGGATTTTTCGGGCACTTATGTATTTTTTGCGGCAGTAGTGTATGCGCTGCAGCTATATGCGGATTTCTCGGGAGGAATCGATATAGTGCGCGGTATTGCGGAGATGTTTGGCATAACAATGTCAACAAACTTCAACCATCCGTATTTTTCGCGCTCACTCACAGAGTACTGGCACCGCTGGCATATGACTCTTGGAGACTGGTGCAGAAACTATATCTTCTACCCGCTTTCAATCTCAAAGCGTTTCCTGAACTTTGGCAAATGGCTAAAGCCGAGATTTGGTGCGCATATCAGTAAGGTGCTGCCGGGCTGCATCGCGAGTGTCATCACATTTATCGTCATCGGAGTATGGCATGGTGCCAATATGAAATACCTGTATTTCGGACTCTGGAATGGCATTGTCATTATGCTTGCAGAGCTTTTTGCTCCGGTAAGCAAAAAGGTGGCAGGCGGCTTTTTTAAGCTGACCGGCCTCAGGGAAAAGGGTATATTTGCAACGATTGTATCAGTGATTTGGACCTTTATGCTCATACTGGTAGGCTACTATTTTGACATAGCTGCAAATGCGTCGACTGCATTTCACATGCTTTTTAAATCAGTCACGGATTTCCATATCAGCGAGCTTGGAATAAACAACATCATTTTAAATCTCGGAGCATGCGGACTGGACGAGTACGATATACTTTTACTTATAATATGTACTCTGCTGTGGTTCTTTATCAGCTTCGTTGAGGAAAATAAAAAGCTCGATATGCGCGATTTCATACTTTCAAGAAAGCTGCCGCTTCGCTGGGCGATAATATATCTTGGCATCTTTATAGTAATAATATTCGGTTACTACGGACCGGGAGTGAATCCGGCTGATTTTGTATATATGCAGTTTTAAAAAAAGTATAAACATAAAGAAAAACTTAAAGGAAAAGTTTCAAGAAATAGCTTAAAGAAAAAGCTTAAAGAAAAAGCCGAAAATAAGGGTAAAAAACACTTGACAACAGCCGGTTACGCAAGTATAATATCTAGGTCTGTAAAAGTAGATAAATGGAAGCCAAAGCCCCGGCAACCATTTAGTATAGATAATGATAGTCATCTGAGATGGAACAGAGAACTATAAGATGTCAAAAAGGAAGTGGCGTCCGGACATACGCGATTTCAAGAGGCATCGGCATTAAAAGTAATCGAATCATTTAAGGAGGAAAACCGATGAAAACATTTATGGCTAGTCCTGCTACAATCGACAGAAAATGGTACGTAGTAGACGCTGAAGGTAAGACATTAGGACGTTTAGCATCAGAAGTTGCTAAAGTATTAAGAGGAAAGAATAAAGCAATCTTTACACCACACATTGACACAGGTGATTATGTAATCGTTGTCAATGCTGACAAGGTTAAGGTTACTGGTAAGAAATTAGACCAGAAGATTTACTATCATCACTCAGATTATATCGGTGGTATGAAAGAGACAACATTAAGAGAGATGATGAACAAGCACCCAGAGCGCGTTATCGAGTACGCTATAAAGGGAATGCTTCCAAAGGGACCTCTTGGACGTCAGATGTATACAAAGTTATTCGTATACGCTGGACCAGATCACAAACATGCAGCTCAGAAGCCTGAGACATTAGAGTTTTAATAGGAGGTAAAGTAAATTGGCTACTACAAAGTATTACGGAACAGGAAGAAGAAAATCATCTGTTGCTAGAGTATATTTAGTACCTGGAACAGGAAAGATTACAATCAATAAAAGAGATATCGATGAGTACCTTGGTCTTGAGACATTAAAGGTAGTTGTTCGCCAGCCATTAGTTGCAACTGAGACAGTTGACAAGTTCGACGTTTTAGTTAACGTTCGTGGTGGTGGATACACAGGACAGGCCGGAGCAATCCGTCACGGAATCGCTCGTGCACTCCTTCAGGTAGATTCAGAGTACAGACCGGTTCTTAAGTCTGCTGGATTCTTAACACGTGATCCACGTATGAAAGAGCGTAAGAAATACGGTCTCAAAGCAGCTCGTAGAGCTCCTCAGTTCTCAAAGAGATAATTCAACCGAATATCAAAAGAACATCAAAACCCTTGGAAATCCAGTATTTTCAAGGGTTTTCTTTATGTCTACGTTTTTATAAAAAGTCGTGAAAAGTGGTCGATTTTTTTCAGTAGCACACAAGTAGCACACACGTAGCACACAAATTTGCTTGACAAATTTTGAAAATGCTGATATTATGCGTACAATCTAATAAAAGGCTTTCTTGTGGGGCAACTGTAGAGGATTTAGGGGCAATAATCCAATATGGTACAGGAAAACCAAAACTTAAAGCATATATACAGACAATATGTTATATTAAGTTTACGCAAAAAATAAAAGAGGTATATTCTTTTTGGAAACATACCTCTAGTTAACTATACGGTTTTTATGTAACGGTTTATTTTATTGCAATTTAAATAACTCTGATATAATATAATAGATACAAGGGCATGAAGCAGGCTACAATTAGAACACTATAGTATAGAATAAAACAAAACATATATCCTACCGAATAATTAAAAATTCAGAAAGAAGAGGTATATGTATTATGACAAAATATTCATTAGCAACAATTAGAAAGAAAGCATTTAATGCCGGTTATCGAGTCGAAAAAGGTTTTCAGCATTATCATTACAACAATGCTGTATTTACAAACTATGACGGTGAAAGATTGACCGGGTTTAATGTTTGGAACATGTCAACTGATACGCTTGAATGGGCTAGTGGCTGTTATGATAATAATTATGACCATTTATGCACATTAGAAGATGTTGAGAGCTTCTTAGAATCGGTATATGAAAAAGCCGGTTTAGAATATTAAAATCATAATGCCTGCAATATGCAATATAAAAACCGTTACCCAAAAGTAGGAGAGTAACGGTTTTTTGTATGTGGCATTATACTATACATTACGTTGTTCGTAGGCTTCTAATGTCTTGTAATATAATCTTCGTTGTCTAAGCGGTAAAAAGTCTATAAGGTCTTTGCCGTAATAGCGATTAAGAGAAACAACAGCATACATATAAAGGTAGTCTGCACCTATTCCGGCAGGCAGATAATAGGCGAGTTCGACTAAGTCTTTATGGTGCTTTTCTTCGCTCCTGTTGAATACCTTATTATATTTGTCTGTGGTCTGCTTTTCGGTCTGCTTTGCTCCATTCATAAAACCATAGTTGTATATATCTGCTATTATTTGCATTAATGCTTCATCGTTTCCACTCTGTACTGCTGCCCTTATATTTTCGGCATACTCGCATAATTGCAAGCCCTGCAAATCAAATTTATCTGTTACAGGGTGCTTTGCAGTGAATTTATCGGTTGCACTCTTAATTTCTGCTATGTTCATATTCTTAGTTGCTTTCATTGTTAAATCTCCTTTTACTTAATTCAAGGGATATGATATAATAAAATAATCCCTTATAATGTTTCGTCGTGGTTATGTTATTTTGGGTTGTGCTCTATGGTATTTATTATCATAGAGCATTTTTTGAATCAATCATACTGCATCACGCTCCTTTCAAATTTTGTCGATTGCTTCAAGTAATGTTTCTATTTCAAAATGTGTGTAAACTTGCTGTGTTACTCCTTGCCCTTTATGCCCTACAATGCGCTTTATTGTACGTTCATCGACATTTACAGCCGTTAAAAGTGAAACGCATGTATGGCGGCAGTCGTGCGGTCTATGCTTCATATTAAGCGGTAATAATAGTGGTTTCCAATAACTATCATAATAGTTACGGTATTCAAAGTGTTTACCGTCAGGTGTGCTTAATAAGTATTCGCAATCATTCTTGTTGTACCAATATTCGAAGAACGGCAAGACTTTTTTACTAATCGGTACTTTTCTAATACCGGCTTGTGTTTTGGATTCCGTTACATCAAACCAACGTTCTTTTAGATTTATATTTTCTTTCTTTAAATCCAATAGCTCCGATACTCTGACACCTGTATATATAAGCATTAGTATAACCGTGTAATATTCGTTAGCATCTTTACAATTCCATAATTTAGCGATTTCAGAAGTACTAAACGGCTCGCGATTATATGCGTTAGGGTTTCCGGCTTTATTAATGTCGATATATTGCACTTTGTTGCGGTCGGGCGGTATTATGTCATGAATTACAGCGTATTTGTATAACATGCCTACTAAAACCTTGTATTTTTTAAGCGTAGGTGTATTTTTCCCGGAATTATCAGCAATAAATTGTAAATCGTCTAATGTAATATCAACAAAACGTTTATTGACTAGCGGAGCGCATAGAAGAAATGCGGCCTTGTATCCTTTTATATTGCTTTCTGATACAGTCGGGAAATGTTCAGCGCTCCAACGGTCATACACTTCTTGTAACGTGATTTTAGACGATTCTAAATCAAATGGTGATTTGTTATATTCTGCAAGTGCTTCAAGTGCCTTATTTTTAGTTTCATAATAGCCAATTGTTTTTCGTATCTGCTTTTTTCCGGTTTCTACATCAAACAGCCAACGTTCTGTAACAATAGCCCTATATGGACACCTGCGCTTGCCGGATAATTTGTAGACACTTCCGTATCCATTAGGTAGCTTCATTAATCATCACTCCTTAATTTATATGTTTCAATTATTGATTTGATTTTTAGCAAAGAAGTATCTTTTAATATCGAGTTATCAAGGGTAAGGCAACCGTTAAAGTTGTTATTATTGTCTTTTTGTGCAAAACCTAAAAAAGTATTCGGAGGTAGATTATGACAAAAAGCATTTTCTTTTTCATCTTCAGACATTGTTGCTGTAACAGGAACCCACTCCCATAAATCAAGTAAGATTCCTATATTTCCTAAAATTGCCGAGCATTTTTCTTTTTCTTTCATTAACGTATTTAATACAAGTATTCCTTGTGTCATTCTTGGAACTGTTTGCAAATATTTCAAGCAATCAATAGATTTGTCACTTAATCCTGTTACTCGACTTATCATTTGATAGTTTTCATTAGCATATTTATTCTTGCTATATCCAAGCAAATAATCTGCAGATATGTCTAAATTATATTTTTCACGAAAGAAAGTTTTGTAAGCTTGGATATTAAATAGTGATAAATCTCTATCTCCTTTTTCAAGAGAGGATAGATTAGATTTTTGTATTCCTATTTGTTTACTGAAATCCGTTAGAGAAAGATTAGCTATTTCCTCACGCAGTTCAATAAGATTGGCTATTCGTTGTTTTTTGTAATGGGCTTCGTAGGTTTTTTTTAAACTATCTGCATTATATGGCATAATAACACCACTCCTTTCCTAAAATTATTTGATAACTCACAAGTGAAAAATATCAAATAGAAAATCGTTTGATAAAACACTTGTTCGTGTCAATTTTATATGATATGGTTTAGATAGATAACAATTACATTATTGTTATCAAACTAAATATACATTATCTTGCAAGAAATGTCAATAAAAAAATAAAGAGGTGTAAGTATGCAAAATAGAGATATTAGAGATTACGCTAGAGTTAAAGATGTAAGATTATGGAAAATAGCAGAAAAGTTAAACATATTGGATAGTAATTTTTCCAGATTGTTAAGACACGAGCTGTCAGATGAAAAGAAAGCAGAAATTTACAAAATTATTGATGAGTTGGCAGAATAAAGGCGGTGCAATGTGAATAATGAAACAATGGGCAATGTTCCTGTAAATGTGGCTGCAAAGGTTTTAAAAATGGATTCTCAAACAGTCAGATTGCTAATACAACAAAATCTTGTGCCGTGGGGAATCTGTTTTAAACGAAAAGGAAGCCAAAAATTTACATATCTTATTTATGCAAAACAATTTGAAGAGTTGACCGGCTACAAGTACACCGGGGAAAGCGAGGATAAATAAAATGTTAACAAGAGTCAGATTAAAGCCGTTACGAAAAATATCGCAGTTGAAGAACTTAAGCGCGTTTGATTGTGTGGGATGTGAACGTTCAGGAAACTTATTTACTTTAACGTTTCAGATTATAGACAATGACGGAAACGAGCTATTACAAGATTTATCAATAGAATTTTCAAGGGGTAAAATGCCTAAATTGTATATATCCGATTTGTACGAGTACGGAAATGGAGATAAACAATAATGAAAGATAAGCAGGAATTAAAAGACGAGCAAGAATTTTATCTTAAAACTTGTAAAGAGTTTGGAGAGCAACGAGATCAACAAGACGATAAAAGCCAAGAATGGCACACTTGCGAAGGGATAGCGCAATTATGCAATGAATGCGCGGAAGAGATAAGGCATAAACTATGTGAAATGGGGTGTACCGATTGACTAATAAAGAATTAGCATTACATGCTGTATTATCAAACCTCAAAGAGATAAGTTGTTCAAATGGTGTACACCATTGCATATGTCCATGCCATGATGATAATAAACCATCACTAGATATTGCACTAGGAAATATAAAAGTTGTTGGAGATTGCAAAGCGGGGTGTAAATACAGTGATATTGCCAATAAAATAGGAGTGCCACAGGAACAATGGTATTATGATTATTATGACAAGAAACAAGACGGGTTTAATAGTTTTCAATATAAAGAAAAGCGGAAAATGTATATTGAGAGCAGAGAAAAACGAAAAATAGAAGCAATTTATAATTACTTTTTCCGTAACGGTCAATATGCTTTTACAAAAGTAAGGCTACAAGGAAAACGTATTATTTATGGCAGAGTAGAAAATGAGAGATTTATATATGGTTTATCTCGTAACAAGCCGAGAAAAAGTTATCGGGCGGTATATGGCAATTTAAGAGACATAAAAAAGGCGATTGATGATAATAAGCCTATATTTATTGTCGAGGGCGAAAAAGATGTAGATACGCTAACTAAACACGGCTACACAAGTTTTACATATGGCGGTGTGAACGATTGGCAAAGCGATTTTGCAGAACTTGTAAATGGTGCAATGGTGATAATTCTCGCTGACAATGATAAACCGGGAATAGACATAGCAAATAGGATTTATGAAGATGTCGTGCCTGTTGCAAAGAGTGCAAAAATCATAGTACCAATGCCGGACATACCCAAGGCAGACATTACAGATTATTTTGAGAGCGGAAAAACGAACGCAGATTTTGAAAAATTAATTAATAATGCCGTTACAAGTAACCGTATAGAGGGCAAAAAAGCACCTAAAAAGACTCTTGAAAGCACATTGAAAGAAATACATGCCGAGAATTATGAAACATCAGATAAGGGCAATGCAAGGCTATTTGCGTACATATTCAAGGACAAACATCGGTATTGCTCTACACGTAAAGACTTTATGTTATTTGACGGTAAGCGTTGGATTGATGATTTAGAGGGCTTATCTGCAAGAAAATCTGCAAAGGAGCTTTCAGATGCACTTATTAGATATGCTGTAACAGTTGATACAGACGGAAAATATCTAAAAGCGGTTACACCATTATGCAATCTTAGAAACAGAAATAACATGTTGCAGGATTCAAGGGATTTATCATACTTCACGAATGAGCAATTAGATGTAAATGACTATATTTTAAACGTACAGAATGGCACACTTGATTTATCAGGCGATAAACCTATATTTATGGAACATAGCCCGGATATGCTATTATCAAAAATCTGTAATGTAAATTATGAGCCAGGCGCAAAGTGTGAGGTATGGGAAAAATTTATAAACGAAATCATGCAGAATGATAAAAGCAAAATCGAGTATCTGCAGAAAATAGCCGGATTGTCATTAACTGGCAACACATCGGAAGAAACAGCTTTTATCCTATATGGCAGCACGACAAGAAACGGAAAGTCTACACTTTGCGAAACGCTTATATATCTTTTAGGCGATTATGCTCTAACTATGAGACCGGAAACATTAGCAACTAAACAAAACACAGATTCAAGGCAAGCAAATGGAGATGTAGCCCGGCTTTGCGGTTGTCGCTTTGTAAACGCAAGTGAGCCACCAAAACGAATGTTATTTGATACAGCATTGTTAAAGTCACTGTTAGGTCGAGACTCAATTACTGCGCGCTTCCTGCATCAAAGAGAATTTGAGTTTATACCTAAATTCAAGCTAGTAATTAACACAAATTATTTACCTGTAATTACAGATGACACGATTTTTTCAAGCGGTCGTTTAAATGTGGTTTCTTTTGATAGGCATTTTGAGCCACACGAACAGGACAAGCATTTAAAAGACAAGCTACGCAGAAAAGATGAGCTATCAGGAATTTTAAATTGGTGCTTAGAGGGATTAAGACTATATCGCAAAGACGGATTAAAAGCCCCGGAAGCAGTACAAAAAGCAACGAACGCGTACAGGGCGGATTCTGACAAAATCGGTAATTTTATTAATGAGTGCTTGAAAAAGACAGACACAAACAGCAAAGCAAAAGAAATTTACGATTGTTATGTTAAATGGTGCGCTGATAATGGTTACGGCATCGAAAACAAAGGCAATTTCTTTGCAGAAATGAAGAATAAAGGATTATTTGCGACAAGCGGAACCGTTACAGGAAAAACCGTAAAGAATGTGATTAAAGGTTATGTAATAGATACTGATTTTCAAACTGTAAATGATGATTCTGAAATACCTTTTTGTTAGTAAATGTGCAAAATATGCAATTTACATGTAAAAAACATATAGTAGAAAACATAGAAAATTTACATTAAAAATGCACATTTTGCACAAAAGCCCTAAAATAAAGGCTTTTAGCTAATTATTAAATCTGAATTTAACACATAAAAAATACATGTTTTTTGTAACGGTATTTGAAAGCAGGTGAAACAATGGATTATTTCGAAATGTATAAAGACATATGGGAACTGCATAAAAAGTACATTGATAAAGTCGATTCAAGAGATGATGAGATATGGAAAAGCATTATAGTTGAAGCGAACGAGCTAACGAAAAAATATGATAACTGCAAGTTTATCAAAAATTTAGTCATGGCAGAGCTAGAAGAATTTGAGAGGTTGCATCATGAGCGGACAAAGTAAAGAATACAGAGAATACATGAAATCTGATTCATGGGAGCGCAAAAAACGCGAAAGATTAAAGATAGACGGTTATAAATGCACAGCCTGCGGATATTCTGCAAAACCTAACGTATTAATGGTACATCATTTAACATATGCGAGATTAGGTAATGAAGATGCATGGAAAGATTTAGTTACGTTATGCCCCATATGTCATAGAAAAATACATAATATGCTTAGGCGCAGGCAAGCACCGGAATAACCAAGCTCAACAAGTGTATACACATCATAAAAAGACACAAAATGTGCATGAAATATATAGAAAGTAGGTAAAAACATGGCAAGAGCAAATAATTTTCCACAAGCAGGACTTGAAAAGATAGACCCTAAGACAGTACAAGCGATAACAATGTCATTAGTCGATTTGTATAACAAGGGCAAGCCCAAAACAGATAATGAAGTACGGCAGAGAGTAAACGAATACTTTGAGTATTGCCAAGCTTCAAGCCTTAGACCTGGAGTAGAAACACTTAGAACGGCTTTACATGTGTCAAGGTCAACTTTATATGAATGGTCACAAGGCCGTAATTGCTCATCTGAAAGAGCGGAGATAATACAAGGCGCAAAATCTATTATAGATTCATTTTTAGAACAAGCAATGCTATCAGGCAAAGTAAACCCGGCTACAGGTATATTTTATTGTAAAAATTGGCTAGGTTATCATGATAGCATATCTCTTGAGGAGAGTTTACCAATAACAAGAACACAAGAAGTGTTAAGAGTGGAAGATTTGCCAAAATTAGGCGCAGAAGAATAACACACGGCTTTATTGTAACGGTAACTATTAAAATTTATATATAGCTCAAATGAGCGGAAAGTAGGTTAATTATGAAGTATCAGAATTATTTAAACAATGTATTAAAGCTATTACAGGATTACAGAGATTCAGTTAATGGAGTAAAAGCAATTTACGACAGCGACAAGGCAAAGCATGACAGAGAGTTAAAGGATATGCAAGGCAAATATACAGATGAGTATATAAAGGAATATGACAGCAAATGGAGAGCTTCAAACAATTACAAAGACATGCTCGATAAGGAGAGAGCAAAGAAGCAGAAATTAGCGAATCACAATTTAGACATAATGAAAAATCAGATTGATAAATATTTTCAAGCTCCTGTAAGTGCAGATTTTGCAAACAAGATAATGGCTATTAAGTCAACCGGTATGCAGTTATCAAAAACAGAATACGAGCTTTTACAGAAGCAGGCCACAAGCTATATGGAGCGTAGATTATTAAATGAGTTAGTGGCAAGCAGTGCAGACGATGCGGACAAGCTCGATATGCAATTATCGGCAGAAGTGCCTAATATTGATAGCATATATGGAGCATATAACCATATGAGGGAAAATGTCGATAATGCTTTTAATTTTTATTGTGGGGATGATTTATCGCTAAAAGAGTACATTAATTGTGATTGTAACGATTATATCAATACAAGCAATATAACACATGCAATAAAGTGCTTTGATATTGATAGAAACGATAGTTATAAAACGTTTATAAAGGCAATGAGTGGCGCAAATGACATATTAGATAAAGGCAACAGACCTAATGAGGAATTGTCAGACGATGAAAAATCTTTGATAAATGCTATTTTGCCGGATTATGACAAATACCCTATAGGCTCAAAGCTTCAAGCTGCAGAAATAGCGAAAACAAATGCAGAAATGGCAAGTTTGCTGTTACTCGATGAGCGTTACAGTGAAAGCGTGTCAAAAGCACTTGAAGAAAGCGTTTAAAAAGGTACACCTTTATAAACTACTTTAAAGCATAGAAAAACTAACATATTTATAGTTTATAAAACCCTATATGATTATTTACAAACGTTTATAAAATACATTGACATTTATAAACACTTTGATATAATAGACATATACCACGACAAAACAATATTTAAAAGTGAGGGATTATTATGATTTATGGATATGCTAGGGTTTCAAGCAAAGAGCAGAATTTAGAGAGACAGATTAAGGAGCTAAAAGGCGCAGGTGTAGAAGAAAGAAATATACTCATGGATAAGCAGAGTGGAAAAGACTTTAACAGAAAGTCATATAATCTATTAGTTGGTACAGATACCACAGCCCCACTATTACGTGAGGGCGATGTATTAACAGTATATAGCATTGATAGATTAGGTAGAAATTACACTGAAATAATGAAGCAATGGCAATATATAACACAAGAGATTAAAGCTGATATTAGAGTGTTAGACATGCCGTTACTTGATACACGCAATAATGGCGATAGTTTAGATAGTCGTTTTGTTGCAGACCTTGTATTACAGATATTATCATATGTGGCGCAGAAAGAACGCGAAAACATAAAGGTTAGGCAGTCGCAAGGAATTGCAGTCGCAAAGGAGCAGGGAAAGCATTTAGGCAGACCTGCAGCAGAGTTTCCGGATAATTGGGAAGCTGTATATAATGAGTGGAAATCGCACAATATAACAGCAGTTCAGGCAATGAAGCAAACTAATCTAAAAAAGAATACGTTTTATAATCTTGTAAAGAGGTATGAGAACAAATAACAAAGAGGAACAGAGCTATTATAAAAAGCCCTGTTCTTTTCTTTTATGGGGTGCCCTAGGGGTGTATATGAAAAGTGAAAAAATGCCCCACTTAGCCCCTCAAATATCGACAAAAATAAAAAAGGCGGTGTGCATAATATGACAAATGAAGATATAGTTAAAGCAATACAAAACGGTTTTGATGTAACGGAAAATATGCAGTGGTTATATCAAAAGAATTTACCTTTGATAAAAATAATGATTAGACCGTTTACATTATACGAAAATGAAGAGGATTTATTACAAGAAGCATATTTCGGATTATGGGAAGCAGTACAAAGATATGAAACATCGGAAAATGTGTTATTTATGACATATGCCGGTTTTTGGATAAGGCAGGCCGTAAGACGATATATAGAAAACTGCGGTTCTGTAATTAGAATACCTGGTGTTAAGCAACAAAAGATAATTCGTTACAATAAAGCAATTCAGGAGCTATCGCAGAAATTGGGGCGGACTCCTGCAAATAATGAAATTGCTGATTATATGAAAATTAATGAAAAAGAGCTTGAAGAGCTTGAATATTATTCGCAAAGCATAGCAAGCCTAGATGTTCCGATAAATGAAGATTCAGAATCAACGTTATCGGATAGCGTTAAAAGCGATTTTGAACTAGAAAACAGTGTTATTGATAAAATGTATGATGATTACACAAAAAGCAAATTATGGCGCATTGTAGAGCGTTACACAGGGCAATTAGAAAAACGTGTAATAAGGGAATATTATTTACATAACAAGTCACTAGCAATGATTGCAGATAAAGAGAATTTATCTATTTCACGTATTAAACAAGTAAAAGCGCGCGGTTTCCGTAGATTGAGATCAGGGCAAGCGAAAGAGGAATTATTACATAATTTTGAAAATGCAGAAAGCGGATTATATAGAAACGGAATGCAAAAATATAGTAATAATAATTTTACGTCTACTGTTGAAAAAATCGCATTATCTAAATATGAATTAAAAGAAGAATATGAGAAGAGGTTAGCGGAAATGATACATTGTGAATCATAAAGCGCAGGTGTTTATAAGTGTTAAAACATGGTGATAAATGTTTTTTCGTAGCACTCTTATAGCACACAAAACGGCTAGAAAGCCTTATTTTATGGGGCTTGTAGTTCTCAAAGAGATAATTCAACCGAATATCAAAAGAACATCAAAACCCTTGGAAATCCAGTATTTTCAAGGGTTTTCTTTATGTCTGAATTTGGAGAAAGAAAATATATAAATATAGAAAACCTTTGATTCCTGTATTAGCGGGTCCAAATGGCTTGTAAAAATACACATATTGTGATAACGTAAGGGCGTATGAATGTCAGCGATTTTTGAAGACAGGCATTACAAATAATGAATAAGAGGCAGCAAAATGGATTTTGAAAGCAGAAGACAAAGAATTTTAGACAAGATGGAGGACAATTCTATAGCAATATTGTACTCAGGCATCGAGCACCATGTGAGTGCAGATGAGTATGATTTATTCACAGCACAGGCTAACCGCAATTTCTTCTATCTGACCGGACTTAGACGTGACAACATGGTCCTTGTCATGGATAAATGTGTAGAGCCTGCTAAGACAATGCTCTTCATAGAGGAGGCAGACCCTACGATGGAGCGCTGGTACGGCAGAAAGGTGACTATGGAGGAAGCCGAGGAAATATCAGGAATTGACGAAGTAGAATATATTTATGAGCTTGAGAGCACGCTGGACAGGATAATGACGCGTGAGGATGTATACACAGCATATTTTGACACGTATCGTCATCAGAAAGTGGATTTGCCGGATTACAATGTGGTAAAAGCCAATGAATTTAAGACAGACTATCCGGGAATTGCTGTGAAGAATCTTTTCCCACTTGTGGCAGAGGAGCGTATGCAGAAGGATGAGGATGAGATTGAACTGACCAAAAAGGCAATCGCGCTTACAAAGGATGGACTCTGCAATGTGATGGCCAATTTAAAGCCGGGCATGAAAGAATATCAGACACAGGCTGACTTTGAATATATCATAAGACGCGGTGGGGCAGAGTGGACAGCGTTCCCTACAATCGCAGGAAGCGGAATGAATGGAACCATGCTTCATTATGACACAAATCGTGAGACGATGGAGGATGGAACACTGGTTCTTCTTGACCTTGGAGCCAGAATTGATGGCTACAATTCGGATATTACGAGAACATATCCGGTAAATGGCAGGTTCACCGAGCGCCAGAAACAGGTATATGATATCGTGCTTGCCGCAAACCGAAAGATTGTCGAGGTTGCAAAGCCGGGAATGACTACAAAGGAATTAAATGAAGTATGTAAGGATGTGCTCGCAGACGGGCTTATGAAGCTTGGACTGATAAAGAATTCGGTAGAGATTTCTAAGTATTACATGCATGGCGTATCACACCATCTGGGAATTGATGTGCATGATGTGACAGTTGACTCAAACAGCAGGCTTCGTCCGGGGGCAATCATCAGTGACGAGCCGGGACTGTATATAGATGAATGGGAAATCGGTATCAGGATTGAGGATGATGTGCTTATCACCGAGGACGGTGCAGTGTGTCTGTCGGAGGATATCATCAGAACCACGGAGGATATAGAGGCCTATATGGCAGAGCACAAAAAGAATTAATCGTGGTAAATGATAAATTTTACGGTTTATAATATTTTTATGTGACATAATCTGATTTATGTATTATAGTAGTGCTAGTACATCGAATAATAAGTTTCTGATGCATTGTTATTTCTTATTTGGTGTACTATAGTATAGCAGTTATTTTTTATTGCTGTATAGGTGCAACGAAAATAATTCGTTCGACAGATGGAAGGAGAACAACTATGGTAAAGAAGATTAATAGCAGTGAATTTGAACAGGTTAAAAATAATAAGGCTATCATTGTTGATTTTTCGGCAGAGTGGTGCGGTCCATGCAAGATGCTTGCGCCTGTAATGGAGCAGCTTTCTGATGAAATCACAGATGTGGAGTTTTACAATATTGATGTGGACGAGAATCCTGATCTGGCAAGAGAGTATCGTATAATGAATATTCCAGCAGTTATTGCAATCAAGGGCGGTCAGGTTGCCGGTCAGCAGATTGGTCTTGTGTCTAAGGATGATATGAAGGGCTTTATAGACGGAGTTTTCTAGGACAAAGCGTTTTATGAAGCTTTCTAAGAAGCGAGAAGACACCTGCAATGAGCTTTTGTGTGAATATGTAAGGTGTGATGCTTAACAGTTATTATGGATTGTGTAAACCGGGCAGGATATTATGCCCGGTTTTACATTTTTTACATTTAAATTAGTTCTCTCGGAAGATTTTTCCAAAGATGAATCTAACAAGTGGTCCGGCAACAAAGAGCTGCCAGAAGAAGGCCATTGGAAAGTTCCTTACGACGAGCTCACAGAATGTCGCAAAGATCTGTGAATTAAAACCACCATTGAAAAGGATGGTAGCGATAAAGCTCATCATAGGACACATAAACCAGATTGAGAAGACGGAAATTGCAAGGATTATAGCAATAGGTCTGTCCTTTCCCGGTGTGACTATTTTGAAAGCGCATTTTTTGGCAAGTGGTCCGGCAATGAATGTATCGAGAATAAAACCGGCAACAATCATGATAGGAAATTCGCCTAATGCGGCCTTAAAAACAAAGTTCTTCATACCGCCTGTTTCAAGGGCAATATTGTAGCATATCATGGCATAAACCATGACAAGCACCATCATGATGGTAAAAACGGTTTCCTGTAATCTGTTCTTTGGCATTTTTCTTAAATCCTCCTGTTATGTAAAATAAATATAGCTGTAACGAGTAGTTACAATAGGCTCTTGATAGCTGCGATAATTGAAAAAGGCTTGAAGCGTATACAAGGCTTCATGCACGTAAAAGCGCAAAAAAAATAGACAGAGGGAAACTTTCGTCTCGCTCTGTCTAAGCTGCAACTACCATTAATTGTCGATAGTTTATCACAGATAGAATACAAAAATCAATAGGAAGTTAGTACTATAGAAAATATAATAATAAAAGATATCGAATTTAAATTAAAAGACGGCAGAACTGCCATTTTGCGAAGTGCAAATGAAAAGGATGCCAAAGCACTTATAGAGTACATGAAAAAGTCAACCGGTGAAACGGATTTCTTACTGAGGACACCGGAAGAATGTGAGACACGGACCATCGAGCAGGAGATTGATTTCATAAATAGCTGCAATTTGTCGGATACACATACGTTGCTGGTTTGTGAAGCAGATGGAAAAATTGCCGGAAATTGCATGGTCTGGTGGAATAAACGCGCGAAAACCGGACACAGGGCAAATGTGGCAATCGGTTTGCTGAGCGAATTCTGGAATCAGGGGATCGGAACGAGAATGTTCCGGGAAATGATAAAAATAGCAGAAAGCAATCCGAATATATTGCAGATGGAATTGGATTTTATTGAGGGCAATAGCAGGGCGAGAGCACTTTATGAGAAGATGGGCTTCAGGATAACCGGCATCAAATTTAATTCTATCAGACAAAATGACGGAACCTTGTGCAATGAGTATTCAATGATAAGGGAAATTAGTAGATAAGCAAACTTTTTATAAAAAGCCACAATATGTATTTTAGCGAGTACCAGAGAGTTTATACCTTGTAAACGTTTACTATTATGTTATACTGTAATCATTGCCGGGTATACTAATGTGTGAATGTGAACGGTAAACGGAAAAAGTAATAAGAACAGCAGGAGAAGGATTTTATGCTGTATCATAAATAAAAATGAGGTGAAAATCGTGCTTAAAGCAGAAAATTTAACTTTAAACGTAGATGATGAGGGCGGAAAGAAATGCCTTCTGAACAATATATCATTTCAGGTAGAGGACGGAGAAATGCTTGTCATTACCGGACCAAACGGAGGTGGAAAATCCACTCTGGCAAAGACCCTGATAGGTATTCAGACACCGGACAGCGGAAAGATTATACTTGACGGACAGGATATCACAGAGCTCGACATCAATCACAGGGCAAATGCGGGAATAGGCTTTGCATTCCAGCAGCCACCGAGATTTAAGGGAATGACAGTCATGAAGCTGCTCAAGCTCGCCGCAAAGGATGAGCTTTCAGACAAGGAGTGCTGCGACCTTCTCACCGCGGTAGGACTCTGTGCAAAGGATTACATTTACCGCCAGATTGACGGCACACTCTCAGGTGGAGAGATGAAGCGAATTGAGATTGCATCAGTGCTTGCCAAGGAGCATTCGCTTTGTATATTTGATGAGCCGGAGGCTGGAATCGATCTGTGGAGCTTTTCAATGCTCATACAGAAATTCGAGGAAATCCATACTGAGAAAAAGCAGAGCCTCATAGTGATTTCACATCAGGAGAAAATCATAAATATGGCAGACCGCATCATGATAATTGATGGCGGAGAAATCAAGAAAATCGGCACAAATGACGAGGTGCTGCCTTATCTCAATGGTGTACAGAAATGTCACAAATGCGTAGAGAGACTGGAGGGAAGAGCATAATATGGTAAAGCTTGACAATGTAACAGAGGGCGTATTGGACGTCATAAATGATAATAAATTCAGTCAGACAGGTGCCTTTAATCTGCGTGAAAACGGCACATCAATCTGCCACGGAGACAGCGAGCATATCAAGATAAAGAAAAAGACGGACAAGCCCGGCATTGATATTTATATTGATGGAAAGACGGACGGAGAGGCTGTCTATATCCCGGTAGTACTCAGCAAATCAGGCATGACAGACCTTGTATACAACGATTTCTATGTGGAGGATGGCGCAGATGTAAGGATTGTGGCAGGCTGCGGAATCCACAACAGCGGCTGCAACGAGAGCAGACACGACGGCATCCATACCTTCCATGTAGGCAAAAATGCGAATGTCAGATATGAGGAAAAGCACTACGGCGAGGGAAACGGAACAGGTGCGAGAGTGCTCAACCCTGTAACAAATATATTTGTGGGTGAGAATTCTGTTTTCACTCTCGATACAGCACAGATAAAGGGTGTTGATTCTACAGTCCGTGAGACCAATGTGGAGCTTGGAAAGGACGCAAAGCTCTATGTCACAGAGCGTCTCATGACAGATGGAGAGCAGAAGGCGGAGTCAAATATCGAGGTACAGTTAAATGGAGAGGACAGCTCTGCACAGATTGTTTCCAGATCCGTAGGAAAAGGAAACTCAGTTCAGACCTTCCATCCAAATGCTATCGGTAACAGCAAATGCCAGGCTCATATCCAGTGTGATTCTATCATCATGGATCATGCAGAGGTCGGTTCAATCCCTGAAATCAGGGCAAAAAATATCGATGCGGCTATCATACATGAGGCAGCAATTGGCAGGATAAACGACGAGCAGCTTCTCAAGCTCCGTACACTCGGACTTACAGAGGAAGAGGCAGAGGAAGTTATCATACAGAATTTCTTAAACTAAATCAGGCGTAAATAGAAACCCCGGAGCGAGATATTGATATGCTATCAAAGCATACAATACGCTCCGGGGTTTATTTTATGTTACTGTTCATGCCTGACAGTGTGACCAGTAACTATTTTACAACGGCAACCGGTTACTACAAAAATGCAAATCAGCATAAATGGTTTATATGATACGAATTATCATTAACTGTAATCTTGACATAAACAGTAAACAACAGTAAAATGAAACCAAAACAGTAAACAACAGTAAAAGACAGTAAAACAAATTCAAAACAGTAAACAACAGTAAAAATGGGAGGCTGATATGCAAAATCCATTCACGCTTACATTTGGAAGAAGTCCACTAGAGTCGGTAGACCGTCCGGTACAGATTAATGAGATAATTGAGAATTTTACAGCGGATACAATAAATCAGCAGATGTTTATAATTACCGGTGTGCGAGGTTCAGGAAAAACAGTAATGATGACAGAAATTTCGCATAGGCTAAGAGAAAATGATGACTGGGTGGTTATAGAACTCAATCCGGCAACAGAGCTGCTGCCTGCAATGCTTTCAAAATTGAATAGTGATAATATATGTGCGGGACTTATAAAATCGGCAAAGCTCGATCTATCATTTTTCGGTTTTGGAGTATCTATAGAGGGGACACAGCCGATTACAGATGCAGAGACAGCTATTATAAAGATTTTGGAAAGGCTTAAAAAGGGTGGTAAGAGACTGCTTATTACGATAGATGAGATGACAAATAGTGAGTACATGAAGGTTTTTGCAGGAGCCTTTCAGATATTTGTAAGACAGGAGCTGCCTGTATTTCTATTAGGAACAGGATTGTATGAAAATATAGAGGAGCTTCAGAATGAGAAGAGCCTTACATTTTTGTACAGAGCACCTAAAATCCAGCTCAAACCATTAAATAACGCGGCAATAATCAATAAGTATAAGACTATTTTTAACATATCTCCGGAGAAAGCAGCACAGATGGCGGGACTGACCAAAGGCTATCCTTTTGCATTTCAGGTTTTAGGGTATCTGACGTGGAACAATGATGGTGACTACAATGGCATTTTGGGCGAGTATGAACAGTATCTGAGCGAATTTGTATATGACAAAATCTGGTCGGAGCTTTCTCAGAAGGATCGCATGGTTGCAAAGGGGATTGCAGATATAAAAAGCGGAAAAATAAAAGAAATCAGGGATGCAATTGGGATGGAGACAAACGAATTCAATCCGTACCGTAAGCGCCTTATAAGAAAGGGAATTGTATCGGGAGAGAAACGGGGATATGTGTATTTTACGCTACCGCTTTTTGAGGAATATGTGATTGAAAATTATTAAAATGAGCACAGGTTCAGCAGATTATAATAAGGAGTCAAAATGAAAGCGTATTATCATCTACCGGGATTGTTTGAATTTCATGAATTATACAAAGAATTTCTCCCACTGTACCGCAAGCGCCGGGAATATTTCTATGACTGGTGCGACATAGGCTCAATATACGGTGCACCGGCAGACTGCATATGGGGAGGAGGCCGCGTCGGTTTTGGTGAGCACGATTCGAAGGAAGTGCTTAAGCTGATGCAGGAATATGGGATATCCGCGAGACTTACCTTTAGCAATTCATTGATTACTAAGGAGCATCTTCCTGACAAAAAATGTAACGAACTGTGCAGGATATTTGATATAGGCAGAGATAATGAGCGAAGCAGGGGCTTTGGAAACGGCATAATCATCTACTCAGATATTCTGCTTGATTACATAAAAGAAAACTATCCTGACTTTTATTTTGTGTCTTCAACCACAAAGGTTCTGACGGATTTTTGTGAATTTGAAAATGAGCTAAACAGAGAGGAATTTCGCTATGTGGTACCGGATTTCAGGTTGAACAAATCATTTGATAAACTGAAAGCATTATCACAGCATCAAAAGGAAAAAGTAGAATTTTTGTGCAATGAGTGCTGCTGGTTTGGCTGCACGGACAGGAAGAAATGCTACGAGACGGTTAGCCGCAAAAATCTGGGCGAGGATTGCCCGGAGCACTATTGCACTGCGCCTGATGCGGGGCAGGGATATCTCTTTTCGAAGGCGATGGAAAATCCCGGCTTTATCGGAATAGATGATATAAAAAACACTTATCTGCCGATGGGCTTTAGCAATTTTAAAATAGAGGGCAGAGGGCTTGGAAGTGCCATGGTACTTGAATTTCTGCTTTACTATATGACGAAGCCACAGTATCAGATACATGTCAGAGAGCACATTTATCTCGATAATATGCTGGATTTATTTTGAAATATAAAAACTATACATTAACGACAACAGGAAGGATGATTCTCAAAAATGAATATTAGAAGAGCACACGAAAAAGACATACCAAGACTTATAGAATTGTTAGAGCAGGTGCTTCAGATCCATGCCGATATCAGACCGGATATTTTTATTCCGGGAACGACAAAATATACAAATGAAGAGCTTGCAGAAATGATAAAGGACGATACAAAGCCGATATATGTTGCGGCAGATGATGACGATGTATGCATGGGATATGCATTCTGCCAGATAAGACAGCAGCCGTTTTCCAACAATATGGTACCGTTTACATCGCTTTTCATAGATGATCTGTGTGTAGATGCAAAGACCAGAGGAGCGCATATCGGAGAGCAGCTTTTTGAATATGTCAAGAATGAGGCAAAGCATCTCGGCTGCTACGAGGTCACCCTCAATGTATGGAGTGGAAACACATCTGCTGAGAAATTTTATGAGAAGATGGGGCTTAAGACAAAGGAACGCCAGATGGAGTATATTTTAATGTAAAATGTATGTTGACAAACACAAAAAGGAGTGATAAACTCTAAATAAATTTAGCAAGATAAAGTATTAAATCGTTAAAGAAGTGAAAACAGTTTAAACTGTTTCGACAATTTAATAAGTTGTAAACCGTTGAAGCGGAGATAACGGCAATGATGCCCTTACAGAGAGCCTGTGGTGCTGAGAATCAGGTGTGAAACAAGTTGTCAAATGGACCGCTGAGGGCGCAGTCAAATGGATTTATCATTCATCCGGATATCCAGAGTATTCTGCGACGTGTGGGCATACGTCATTTGCCCGGGATATGTTGGTATCCTGCCAAGCGCACGAGCTTTATCGTGAATTCAAGGTGGCACCGCGGATAGTTAAGATTATTCGTCCTTGACAGAACTAAAATTCTGTCAAGGGCGTTTTTTAGTGAACAAAGAGGGACAATGGAGTTTGCAAGTCTGCATGCTCGCATGCAAGCTTGCGAATGAACATTGGACATTTATTCACTACCACACAAAATTTGGAGGCAAGCATATGAAAATTTCACCTACACTGACCGAAGTTAAAGAAATAGCAAAAACCGGGAAGTATGACATTCTCCCTGTAAGCTGTGAGATATTATCAGATTTTATCACACCTATAGAGGCTATGAGGATTCTGCAGAATGTTTCAACACATTGTTATCTGCTTGAATCAGCACAAGCCAATGAAGCCTGGGGAAGATATACATTTTTGGGATATGATCCAAAGCTTGAAATTAACTGCATAGATGGTCATATGAAGCTTGGAAAGCTTTCGGTGGAGACGGATAATCCTTCAGAGTACATCAGACAGATTCTTTCAGAGTACAAGAGTCCGAAATTTGATTATCTGCCTTCGTTTACAGGTGGCCTTGTGGGTTATTTTTCGTATGATTATCTGGGCTACAAGGAGAAAAGCATCAGAGGAAAAGCAAGGGACACAGAGGATTTCAAGGATGTTGATCTGATGCTTTTTGATAAGGTAATAGCATTTGACAATCTGTGCCAGAAGATAATACTAATCGCAAATATGTCACTTGATGCTCCGGAAACAGGCTACAACAAAGCGATTGTTGAGCTAAAGCAGCTTAGGGAGCTTCTGATGCACGGAGAGAAAAAACAGAATATGGGTGGCAAGCTGCTGGGTGAGGTCACACCGCTTTTTGAAAAGGAGCAGTATTGTGAGATGGTCGAGAAGGCAAAGCACCATATCAAAGAGGGGGATATTTTCCAGATAGTTTTATCAAACAGATTGAGCGCACCGTTTGAGGGAAGCCTTTTTGATACCTACCGCGTGCTTCGAACGATAAATCCTTCGCCGTACATGTTTTATTTTTCGGGAACCGATGTGGAGGTTGCGGGAGCATCTCCGGAGACACTTGTGAAGCTTGAAAATGGAGTGCTTCACACATTCCCGCTGGCAGGCACGAGGCCGAGAGGTGCCACAGCAGATGAGGACAAAAAGCTTGAGGAAGGGCTGCTTAAGGACGAAAAAGAGCTCGCAGAGCACAATATGCTCGTGGATCTTGGAAGAAATGACCTCGGAAAGGTAAGTAAATTCGGAACTGTAAAAGTTGAAAAGCTTCATTCCATAGAGAGATATTCACATGTGATGCATATAGGTTCGACAGTGCGTGGAGAGATAAGGCAAGAGTATGACGCACTCGATGCAATAGAGGCCGTGCTTCCGGCAGGAACACTTTCAGGAGCGCCAAAAATCAGAGCGTGCCAGCTTATCGGAGAGCTTGAGGACAACAAGCGAGGCATTTATGGTGGCGCGATTGGATATATAGATTTTACAGGAAATATGGACACATGTATTGCAATCCGTATTGCCTACAAGAAAAACGGAAAGGTTTTCGTGAGAAGCGGAGCGGGAATCGTTGCGGATTCAGATCCTGAGAAGGAATTTCAGGAGTGCATAAACAAGGCAAAGGCTTCTCTTAAGGCACTGGAAGTCTCACAGGAGGTGGAAGAATGATTTTACTGATTGATAACTACGACAGCTTTTCCTACAATCTGTATCAGCTGATCGGCGAGATAGAGCCTGATATCAGAGTAATCAGAAATGATGAGATGACAGTTGAAGAGATTAGGGCTTTAAAGCCTGACCGCATCATATTATCACCGGGACCGGGAAGGCCTGAGGATGCGGGCGTGATAATAGCAGTGGCAAAGGAGCTTGGAAAGGAAATCCCAATCCTTGGCGTGTGCCTCGGCCATCAGGCGATATGTGCAGCATACGGCGCGACAGTTACATATGCAAAGGAGCTCATGCACGGAAAGCAATCGGATGTATCGTTTGACACAGAAAGCCTTTTATTCAAGGGTTGCCAGAAAAAAGCAAAGGTAGCACGTTACCATTCACTTGCTGCAGATGCGGACACGATGCCTGATTGCCTAAAGATTACAGCCACTACAGATGATGGTGAGATCATGGCTGTTGAGCACAAGGAATATCCGATATACGGAGTGCAGTTTCACCCGGAGTCAATCATGACACCGGACGGAAAGCAGATGCTTAGTAATTTTATCAAAGCTTAATTGAAAATTGCAGCGTTTAATGAATTTATATATTAGTTGTTGAATTGAAAACAAGTAGCAGAACAAAATCATAAACAAAATTATAAACGAAATATTACCGGAATACAGGAGGACATAATCATGATCAAAGAAGCCATAGTAAAAATCGTAAACAAAGAAGACCTCACATATGATGAGGCATATGCAGTGATGAATGAGATCATGGGCGGTGAGACAACACAAACCCAGAATGCAGCTTTTCTTGCAGCTCTTTCCACAAAGAGCGCAAAGGCTGAGACAACAGACGAAATCGCAGGCTGTGCAGCAGCCATGAGAGAGCATGCGGTACAGGTGAAAACAGGTATGGATGTGTTTGAAATCGTAGGAACAGGCGGAGACAATGCACAGAGCTTCAACATTTCAACAACCTCTGCACTTGTTGCGGCAGCAGGTGGCATGAAGGTGGCAAAGCACGGAAACAGGGCAGCCTCTTCATTATGCGGCACAGCAGACTGTCTTGAGGCGCTCGGTGTCAACATAGACCAGAGCCCTGAGAAATGTGTAGAGCTTTTAAATAAAGTCGGCATGTGCTTCTTCTTTGCACAGAAATATCACACATCAATGAAATATGTCGGACCTATCAGAAAAGAGCTTGGTTTTAGAACAGTATTCAATATTTTAGGACCGCTCACAAATCCGGGTTCACCGGCCATGCAGCTTCTGGGAGTGTATGATGAGTACCTTGTAGAGCCGCTTGCACAGGTGCTTGTAAGCCTCGGAGTAAAGCGTGGAATGGTAGTATATGGCATGGATAAGCTCGATGAGATTTCCATGAGCGCACCGACCAAGATATGCGAGATAAAGGACGGATGGTTCAGAACCACAGTAATCTCACCGGAGGATTTCGGCTTTGAGCGCTGTACAAAGGAGGATTTAAAAGGCGGTACACCTGAGGAAAATGCAAAAATTGTACGTGATATCTTAGGTGGACAGAAGGGCCATAAGAGAAATGCAGTACTCATGAACGCAGGCGCATCACTTTATATAGGAGGAAAGGCCGACAGCATGAAAGAGGGTATCGAGCTTGCAGCAGAAATCATTGATTCAGGAAAAGCACTTAAAACACTCGATAAGCTCATCGAGGTAAGCAACAGCTAGGCACACAAAACAGGAAAGGAAAAGCGATGAATATTTTAGACCAGCTTGCAGAATATTCAAGGTTTCGCGTGGCAGAGGACAAGAAAAAAATAAGCCTTGAGGAAATGAAAAATATCGCGATTCAGACGAAAAACGAAAAGCTTTGTGATTTTGCATTTGAAAAAGCACTCAAAAAGGATGGCTTGAGCTTCATATGCGAGTGCAAGAAGGCTTCGCCGTCAAAGGGGCTTATAGAGCCGGATTTCAGATATCTTGAAATCGCAAGGGAATACGAGGCGGCAGGTGCGGATTGCATCTCGGTACTGACAGAGCCGAAGTGGTTTTTAGGCTCGGATGAGTATCTTAAGGAGATTGCGAAAACGGTTTCGATTCCGTGCATCCGAAAAGATTTTACGGTTGATGAATATCAGATATATCAGGCAAAAACACTCGGTGCCGCTGCGGTGCTTTTAATCTGCTCTATACTGTCAGAGGTGCAGCTTGGTGAATACATAAAAATCTGCGACAGCCTTGGCATAAGCGCCCTTGTGGAGATACACAATGAAAAAGAGGCAGGGATGGCGGTAAGAGCCGGTGCCAGAATAATAGGTGTCAACAACCGCAATCTGAAGGATTTTACAGTTGATACAGCTAACAGCAGAAAGCTTCGTGACCTGATTCCCGATGACATCATATTTGTATCGGAAAGCGGTGTAAAGAGCACAGACGATATCAGGGCAATACGTGAAATCGGAGCTGACGCAGTGCTTATCGGAGAGACACTGATGAGAGCGGACGACAAAAAGGCTAAGCTTGATGAATTGCGATTAAGCTAATAGAGATATATAAGTATCTTCATGGTTTTAAGAATATCTGTAACTATTCAGTACAGAAAACAAAATATTTACAAATATACATCAGAAGGGAAAACATCATGACAAATCCAAACGGAAGATTTGGTATTCACGGAGGACAGTACATTCCTGAAACCCTCATGAATGCCGTTAAAGAATTAGAAGAAGCATACAATTATTACAAAAACGATCCTGAATTTAACAGAGAGCTCACAGAGCTTCTCAACGATTATGCAGGAAGACCATCGAGACTGTACTACGCAGAAAAGATGACAAATGATCTCGGTGGAGCAAAAATATACCTTAAAAGAGAGGATTTAAACCATACAGGAGCCCACAAGATCAACAACGTATTAGGTCAGGCACTTCTTGCAAAGAAAATGGGTAAAACCCGACTGATAGCTGAGACCGGAGCCGGTCAGCACGGTGTGGCAACAGCAACGGCCGCAGCACTTATGGGTATGGAATGTGTCGTATTCATGGGCGAGGAGGACACAAAGCGTCAGGCGCTCAATGTATACCGCATGCGTCTGCTCGGAGCAGAGGTTATCCCGGTTACATCAGGTACAGCCACATTAAAGGATGCCGTATCGGAGGCAATGAGAGAGTGGACCAAGAGAATTTCGGACACACATTACTGCCTGGGCTCAGTTATGGGACCACATCCGTTCCCTACCATCGTAAGAGATTTCCAGGAGGTCATCTCAAAGGAAATCAAGGAGCAGATGCTTGAAAAGGAGCACAGACTGCCTGATGCGGTTATCGCATGTGTGGGCGGCGGCTCAAATGCCATCGGAAGCTTTTACAACTTCATAGAGGATGAGGGAGTTGAGCTCATCGGCTGCGAGGCAGCAGGAAGAGGAATAGATACCTTTGAGACTGCAGCTACAGTAAATACAGGCCGTATTGGTATCTTCCACGGCATGAAGTCATATTTCTGTCAGGACAAATACGGACAGATCGCTCCGGTTTATTCTATTTCTGCAGGACTTGACTATCCGGGAGTCGGACCGGAGCACGCATATCTGCACGATATCGGCAGAGCGCAGTATGTACCTGTAACAGATGATGAAGCGGTAAATGCTTTTGAATACCTCGCAAAGACAGAGGGAATCATCCCTGCAATCGAGTCATCACATGCAGTGGCATATGCCATGAAGCTGGCGCCTACAATGGACAAGGACAAGATAATCGTTGTTACTGTTTCAGGCAGAGGCGACAAGGACTGCGCGGCAATAGCAAGATACAGAGGGGAGAATATTTATGAGTAAGATAAGAAGTGCGTTTGAAAACGGCAAGGCATTTATACCATTTATCACCTGTGGTGATCCAAATTTAGAGACAACTGCAAAAATCGTAAGAGAAGCTGTTGCAAACGGCGCAGACCTTATAGAGCTTGGTATTCCATTCTCTGATCCTACAGCAGAGGGACCTGTAATCCAGGGCGCCAACATAAAGGCACTTGCAGCCGGAGTCACCACTGACAAGGTTTTTGACCTTGTGAGAGATTTGAGAAAAGATGTTACAATCCCTATGGTTTTCATGACATATGCAAATGTGGTTTACTCCTACGGTGCAGAAAAGTTTATCAGCACATGTAAGGAAATAGGCATTGACGGACTCATTCTGCCGGATATCCCATATGAGGAAAAGGAAGAGTTTTTACCACTCTGCGAGAGATATGATGTGGACCTTATTTCATTTATCGCACCTACATCAAAGGATCGCATTGCGATGATAGCAAAGGAGGCAACCGGCTTCATCTATGTGATTTCAAGCCTCGGAGTCACCGGTACAAGAAGCGAGATTAAGACAGATCTGGCTTCAATAGTCAAGGTAATCAGAGAAAACACAGATGTGCCATGTGCTATCGGTTTTGGCATTTCAACACCCAAGCAGGCAAAGAAGATGGCAGATATCTCGGATGGTGCCATTGTGGGCTCTGCCATCATCAAGATAATCGATGAGTATGGTGAGGCTTCACCAAAGTATGTCGGTGAGTATGTTAAAGCAATGAAGGATGCGCTGTAGAGGCATTGTATTTTTATGTATGTAAAGGAGATTTTCTAAGGAAACTTAAAATAATATTATAAAATCAGAAAAATGACTTTTATACCCATGTTTCAAAAATAAAATTTATGAAATATGGGTATAAAACTTGAAAAACGAATATATTAATTATATAATAAGTGCAAATAAGACAGTTCGGAGGGAGGAATATCAGGATGCTGTGTCAATTTTCTTTTAAAAATTTTAAATCATATAAAGAAACAACAACATTCGATTTTCAGGCGACATCTATTCCGGAATTTTCAGAATCGTTGTTAAAAAGCGAGAAAGCAGATGCACTTCTTCCCGTAGGGGTTATATATGGTCCGAATGGTGGGGGAAAAACCAATCTGTTACTAGCTCTTTCATGTTTGATTTCTACAGTGGTTAAGCCGATATATGAATTGGAGAAGGCAAGAGAAAAGATTATTATTCAGCAGAAGATAAGTGCGGCACCATTCTATTTTAATGAAATATCTAGGAAAATGCCGACAGAATTTGAAGTGTATTTCCGACAGGGAAAAAATGAATACAGGTACAACTTATCAATATGCGGGGATGACATTGTTGAAGAATCTCTGTATTGGAAATCCATTGGTGGAAAGAGAACGGGTATGGTTTTTGATAGGGAAGGTGCTGAAATTACATTGGGTGCAAGCATCAATAAAGCGAGTATTAACCGCTCGGTAAACCCCAAGATGCCGTATTTATCTTTTCTGGCAATCAACTATGATATACCGGTAATTGTGGAAGTTCAGAAGTGGTTTGAATCATGCATTGTCAAAAACTATGCAAATCCGATTGCAGACAGACAAATAATGTTTTCTGATGATGAATCATATCGAAAGAGAATTGTTCGTGCACTAAATGATGTTGATATTGATGTATCAGGTTATCGGTATGATGAAGAAAATCATGAACTGTATACGCAGCGTATGATAGAGGGAAAAATTTATGAATTAAGTTTTAAGGATGAGTCAGATGGAACAAAGAAAATGATCGCGGCATTACCTGTGATTTTGTTAGCACTGCAAGAAGGCCGGCTGGTGATTATTGATGAATTGGATGCAAAATTGCATCCTAAGCTGCTTCGTTATGTAATTTCATTGTTTAAGAATAAGAATGTAAACAAAAAGGGAGCGCAGTTACTTTTTACTTCCCATGATATGACAACAATGAAAAATACAGTTTTCAGACGGGATGAAATTTGGTTTGCGGCAGAAAATGAAAGGCACGAAAGTGAAATATATTCCCTATATGAAATCAGAAGAGAAAACAATGAACGAGTAAATAGTACTGCAGCCTATGATAAACAATATCTGGAAGGGCGTTATGGTGCAGATCCATATCTTACAAATATGCTGGCAGGAGGAGATTGGCAATGAGTTTAAAACCTCCGAAGAAAAGTGATTTAGGAAAGAGTTGGATGAAACCGCGGCGAGATAAGAATATATTGATATGTCCAGAGTACCATTTGATAGTAACAGAAGGAACTGAAACAGAACCACAGTATTTCGAAGCAATCAGGACAATCATAAACAGTCAGTATCGAGATAAAATTCAGCTTGACATTCATGGTGCAGGAGACAATACGCTTAGTCTTTTGGATAAGGCAATGAATCTGGTTATGAACAATCCGAATGGATATAAGCATGTCTGGATAGTCTATGATACTGATGATTTTCCGGCAAAACGCATCAATAAAACGAATGAATTATGCATTAATATGTCTACAGAGGAAACACAATATCATGCTATCTGGTCAAATCAGTGTATTGAACTTTGGTTTTTGCTTCATTTCAGTTTTGTTCAGTCAGATATTCATAGAAGTGATTACTGGCCAAAACTATCTGAATGGTTAAAGAATATTGGACAGGGAGCATATTCAAAGGGAAGGGCAGATATGTTCCAAATTCTGAGACCTTTCATGGATTTTGCAATAACAAATGCTGAACGCTTGGATGCAATGAATGAAGGAAAAACTCCTGCAAGTTCAGCTCCAGGCACAAAAGTACATGAATTGATTAAACACTTGAGACCATATTTAAAAATCGGATAGGATAGGAAGAAGGAACAAGTAAAATGATGCAGCAAAAAGAAAGATTAGAAAAACAGCTTGATTTCATCAGAGAAATCGACAAGGAAAAGGAGATATTCCGCCAGACTTATTTAGCTGATGCAAGCCGCAAGGAAAATGATGCGGAACATGCCTGGCATATGGCTATCATGACCATGCTCTTGAGTGAGTATGCCAATGAGAAGATAGACGTGCTAAAGACAGTAGGAATGCTTTTGATACACGACATAGTAGAGATTGATGCAGGAGACACATATGCCTATGATGAGGCAGGCAAGGCCACACAGCATGAGCGTGAGCAGAAGGCGGCGGAGCGTATATACGGACTCTTGCCAAAGGAACAGGGCGAGCCGCTTTTAAAGCTGTGGGAGGAATTTGAGGAGCAGCAGACACCGGAAGCCAGATTTGCCCGCACCATGGACAATATCCAGCCAATGCTTCTAAACGATGCATCGGACGGGCTTTCATGGCGTGAACACAGTGTAAAGCTGTCGCAGATACTCGGCAGAAATAAGCGCACAGCACTTGGCTCAGAGAAAATCTGGGATTATGCGTTTAACAATATCCTGAAAAAGCATGTTGAGAGCGGAAATATCATAGATGATGAGGGCGTCTTCTCTGCGGAAGCCGGTGCGCGTGCAAAAGCCAGCGAGCGTAATGGACGGTAATAATGATTTACTGAAAAATCCTTTGAAAAATCACGTATAATTCTATTGTAGACCGTCGTCTTGTATGATATACTTTACTGGATTAAATCGGTGAACTATAAATGAAATGTAATTATTCAAGGTGGCTCGAATTGTTACATGACAATTATATTGAGCTTCATCGAAATCCACAGAATAAAACACACGGAGGAATCAAAATGAATATTGTATGCTTAGACCTTGAGGGAGTATTGGTACCTGAAATCTGGATTGCATTTGCAAAGGAGACAGGCATTCCTGAGCTTGAGAAGACAACAAGAGATGAGCCTGATTATGATAAGCTCATGAACTATAGAATAAATATTTTAAAGGAGCACGGACTCGGATTAAAAGAAATCCAGGAGACAATCGCAAAGATAGATCCAATGCCTGGCGCAAAGGATTTTTTGGATGAGCTTCGTTCAATCACACAGGTAATCATCATCAGTGATACATTTTCACAGTTTGCTGGCCCGCTCATGAAGAAGCTCGGCTGGCCGACAATCTTTTGTAACGAGCTTGAAGTTGCTGAAGATGGCGAGATTACAGGCTTTAGAATGAGATGTGAGCAGTCAAAGCTTACAACTGTAAAGGCACTGCAGTCTATCGGATACGATACCATTGCAAGCGGTGACAGCCACAACGATTTAGGCATGATACAGGCCAGCAAGGCAGGTTTCCTTTTCAGAAGCACAGATGCCATCAAGAAGGACTACCCTGAGCTTCCTGCATATGAGACATATGATGAGCTGCTTGCAGCGATTAAAGCAGCATTATAATTAACCGGATAATTATTTATTCGGCAAGTAATAAATATAGTCGATAAACAGCTTCCCACATGATATTTTGGAATGGATACATCCACCTGTACATGTGGGAAGTTTCTATATATATTTATGATATGAGGGTCACTAAGGTATACATAGAATTGCATGCATCGATGATACTTTTGACCATTTAATCATATTTATGGCATGCAAAATCATATGAAAGAAGGTAGAGTGCAGATGTATACGGTAACACACATATATGAGGCTGATTTTGGCTGTGAGGAAAGAGCAGACGGCGCAAAAGCAAAATGCGTGGTTTATCTCGAGGACGAAAACGGCAGACAGCGTCATGTAGAGGTTGAGGATGAATGGCTTACGGCAAATGGGATAGAAGAGGGAAGCAGCTGGAAAGAAAATATCACAGATGAAGCCTGAATCATAAACTATGAGATTAATTATGTGATTAGAGTATGTGAATAAATTTTGTGTTTAGATGCACATTGTGTATTGACAACAGTACAAAAGGTGCTATAATAAAATTAACATATGAACAATCATTCATATGTTCAATGAAAAACGTACAGTAAAACAAATAATTCATGAAAATAAGGAGAACACCACTATGAAGAAGACTTACAAAATCGATGTAGACTGCGCTAACTGCGCCAACAAGATGGAGGATGCCGCAAAGAATACAGCAGGTGTAAAGGATGCTACAGTCAATTTCATGACACTCAAGATGAGCGTTGAGTTTGAAGAGGGACAGGATGCAAAGGCGGTTATGCAGGAGGTTTTTAAGAACTGTAAAAAGGTAGAGGACGACTGCGAGATTTTCTTATAAATTGCCGGGCGCAGGAATGACAAATGATATTATTTCAATGCCTGCGCTATAGTAAGGGTGATTATCAAGAGATTATAATGAATGGAGCTATGGCGTATGAATAAAAAGCAGAAAAAAGTACTTGTGCGTATCATAATCGCAGCGGTACTCATGATTATATTACATTTCATACCGGTTAAGGGAATTATCAGGTTCCTGCTTTACATGGTGCCTTATCTGGTTATAGGATACGATATCCTGAAAAAAGCATTTAAGGGAATCAAAAATAAGCAGGTATTTGATGAAAACTTCCTGATGGCGGTGGCCACTGTAGGTGCGATAGTGGTTGCACTTTATGAGAATGGTGACTATACAGAGGCTATAGCCGTTATGCTCTTCTACCAGATAGGAGAGCTGTTTCAGAGCTATGCAGTCGGAAAGAGCCGTAAGAATATCAGCGAGCTCATGGACATCAGACCCGACTATGCCAATATTGAGGTGGACGGAAAGCTCACCCAGGTTGACCCTGATGAGGTTGCTATCGGCTCGGTAATCGTGGTACAGCCCGGTGAAAAGGTTCCTATCGACGGTGTGATAGTTGAGGGTTCATCTACATTAAACACCAGCGCGCTTACAGGTGAGAGCGTGCCGAGGGATGCAAAATGCGGTGATGAGATAATCAGCGGATGCATCAATATGTCCGGTGTTTTAAAGATTAAAACCACCAAAGAGTTTGGCGAATCAACGGTTTCAAAGATACTTGATCTCGTTGAAAATTCAAGCTCAAAGAAATCAAAATCAGAAAACTTCATATCAAAATTTGCCAAGTATTACACTCCGGCAGTCTGCTACAGTGCACTTGCACTTGCGATACTGCCACCGCTTGTCAGAATACTTTTCATGTCAGCCGCACCACAGTGGGGCAGCTGGATATACAGGGCACTTACCTTCCTTGTAATAAGCTGTCCGTGCGCGCTGGTCATCAGTATTCCGCTCAGCTTTTTTGCAGGAATCGGAGGCGCCAGCCGCGAGGGTGTTCTTGTAAAGGGCTCAAACTATCTTGAGACCTTATCACAGACCAGATACGTTGTATTTGACAAGACCGGCACCATGACAGAGGGCGTTTTCGAGGTGGCAGGAGTCTACGACAATACGCTAGATAGAGAAAAGGTGCTCGAGTACGCAGCACTTGCAGAGAGCAGCTCATCGCATCCAATCAGCAGGAGCTTACAGAAGGCATATGGAAAGGAAATCGACAGAACACGCGTGACAGACGTTGAGGAAATCAGCGGTCACGGAATCACCGCAAAGGTAGATGGCGTATCTGTAGCTGCAGGAAACTACAAGCTCATGAAAAAGCTGGGCTTAAGCTACAGTGAAACTGACAAGGTCGGCACCATAGTTCATATCGCAATAGACGGCAGCTATGAGGGCTATATCCTTATTTCAGATAAGATAAAACCAACCTCAGCGGCAGCAATAAAGGCATTGAAAAAAGCCGGAATAAAAGGTACAATAATGCTTACAGGCGATTCGAGGACAGTAGCCGACTCAGTAGCAGCAGAGCTGGGAATCGATGAAGTATACAGTGAGCTTTTACCGGGCGATAAAGTAGCAAAGGTAGAAGAACTGCTCGCAAGAAAGGGCAGCAAAGAAAAGCTCGCCTTCGTCGGAGACGGAATCAACGATGCACCGGTGCTCTCAAGAGCGGATATCGGAATTGCAATGGGCGCCATGGGCTCAGATGCAGCAATCGAAGCCGCAGATATCGTCCTCATGGATGATGACCCGCTAAAGATAGCAAAAGCAATAAAAATATCGCGTAAATGCCTGCGAATAGTATATGAAAACACATACTTCGCAATAGGCATCAAGCTGATCTGCCTCGTGCTCGGAGCAGTCGGAATAGCCAATATGTGGCTCGCAATATTTGCAGACGTAGGAGTAATGGTGATAGCAGTGCTAAATGCAATCCGCGCATTATTCGTACACAAGCTCTAAATGCATAGAGCCCAAAAAGCAGATATCAAAGCATGATGAAACTACTATATAAAAAATACCAGACAGAATGCACCCAAGAGGTGCACTCTGTCTTTCGCGTATAAAGAAGTTACTGTTCACACGAAAGTGTGACAGTAACAAAAGACAATTAAACGGCAATAGCTAATAAACAAAAGCTAAGTAAATTCCTGCAGTGCCCTTACACGCATCCGGACCAGCCCCGTAACTGCGAAGGCACTGAGCAGTTACGCTCCCGCCAATACGACGCGTCAATACCTTAAATGAGCCAAAAACTAAGGGTGCTTGTAGAAATTGCATGAGACATCGCGAATATGGAGATATTTAGAGTCTGTTGGAATTATGTCAAAACACAGCAATGTCCGTGCATGGACGCACGGACAAGGCGTTAGCGCCACGGACGGCGCTAAAAGCCGGTTGCGTCCTATAGCCAAAACCTAAATCATAATTCCTACAGAGTCTTAATATCGAAATACTGAGCGAAGGCACATGCAATTTATGCGGAGCACCCGCCCTATAGCCAATAAAGTAAAAATAACGCAATATAGCGCAAAAATAACGCAGAAAGGACACCACCATGAGCGAAAACATAAATGAACAGATAGAATGCTGCGACTGCAACGAAATCCACGAAGACCTTCTGAAAATAGTAAATGATACAATGCCTGAGGAAACCGAGCTCTACGACCTTGCAGAGCTTTTTAAAGTATTTGGCGACTCCACCAGAATCAGAATCCTCTTTGTGTTGTTTGAAGCGGAGGTATGCGTCTGCGACCTTGCAAAGGTGCTCAACATGACACAGTCCGCCATATCACACCAGCTTAGGATATTAAAGGCAAACAAGCTCGTAAACAGCAGACGTGAGGGCAAATCAGTGTTTTATTCACTTGCCGACGGACATGTGCGCACAATCATTGCGCAGGGACGTGAGCATATCGAGGAATAATACAGGGAGGAATATACGTGACAGAATTAGAAGAGTACTATAACAAATTCAACGAGGAAAAGCGCCTGAACAGCCGTCACGGCAGGGTAGAGTTTATTACCTCCATGAAGTATATACACGATTGTCTTGGCAGCCTGATGAATGAGAAGCAGTTTGATCTTCGCTCACAGATTAAAATCCTGGATGTCGGTGCGGGAACAGGCAGATACTCAGTGCCTCTTGCCGACGAGGGCTATGATGTGACAGCACTCGAGTTAGTTAAGCATAACCTCGGCAGACTGAAGCAAAAGAGCGATAAAGTAAAGGCATACCAGGGCAATGCCACAAAGCTTAAAAAGTTTGGAAACGATGAATTTGACCTTACACTCGTATTCGGACCGATGTATCATCTGAAGTCGGCGGAGGAAAAGCTTGCCGCATTGAATGAGGCAAAAAGGGTGACAAAACCGGGTGGTTACATACTTGTGGCATATATTATGAATGAGTACAGCGTGATAACCTATGCCATAAAGGAGAAGCATATAAAAGAGGGCATAGAGGGCGGAATGCTGGATGAGAGCTTCCATTGTACAGAAAAAGCTAATGATTTGTACAGTTTTGTCCGATTAGAAGATATAGAGGCATTAAATGCACAGGCAGCCCTTACACGCGAAAAGATAATAGCAGCCGATGGCGCGGCAAATTATATCAGGCCATTTTTGAATGCTCTTGACGAGGAGGAGTTTGATATGTTTGTACAGTATCATCTTTCAACATGTGAGAGAGCAGACCTGATGGGAGCAAGTGCGCACACGGTTGATATTCTAAGGGTATGAGGAATATGAGGAGAACTATGAAAAACAAGGGATTAAAAATTCTATTATCTGTGCTTTTGGTTTTATGCATAATTATGGCAGGAGCACTCATAGGAAAAGAATATATTGGAGATAATATAAAGGAAGCCTCTAACCGGAATGGCGTTGATGTAGTTAGAGACACATCGGATACCGGAAAAGAAGATGAGAATGCCGTTGACAGTACGGCAGAAGGAACAGCGAATACACAGTCTGATGCAGCCAAAGCTGAGGCAACAGAAGCGGGTACACAGCAGCCACAGATGTCAACCATAGTGATTACGGCTACAGGAGACTGTACACTCGGCAACAATCAGGAGCAAAGCTATGACGGAAGCTTTAATTCTTATTATGACTCAAAGGGACAGGACTACTTTTTCGGCGGTGTGAGAGATATTTTTGAGGCTGACGATATGACACTCATCAATCTGGAGTGTGTGCTATCGGATGCGACAGAGCGCGTAGAAAAGCGCTGGAACCTTAAGGGAAAGCCTGGCTACATTGGAATAATGACGGGCAGCTCCATCGAGGCCTGCAGTCTTGGAAACAATCACACATACGACTATGGACAGCAGGGACTTGACGATACGAGAAATGTGCTCGATAATGCCGGGATAGTGTATGGCTTCAATGATCATACCGGTATTTATGAGACTGCTGATGGGACAAGGATTGGAATAGTGTCGGTCAGCCTTTTGTCACAAAACGGTGACCGAGAGGCATATATCCAAAAAGGTATAGCGCAGCTTCGTGAGCAGGGAGCGGCGATAGTTATCGCATGCTGCCACTGGGGCATAGAGGGTGACCATTACCCTAATGACTATCAGCAGGCGGCAGCACATCGTATCATCGATTGGGGAGCAGACCTGGTAGTCGGAAACCACCCTCATGTACTGCAGGGGATGGAGGTCTATAACGGCAAAATGATATGCTACAGCCTTGGAAATTTCTGCTTCGGAGGCAATAAAAATCCGGCAGACAAGAACACGGCGATTTATCAGCAGGCATTTACTCTGATAAATGGTGAATTGCAGCCGGGCATAGATGCGCAGATTATTCCATGCACCTTAAGCAGCACGAGCGCATACAATGATTTCAGACCGACAGTGGCTTCTGGCGAAAAAGCTCAGGAGATATGCAATTTAATGAACACATATTCACAAAATTGTAGTAATATAGAGATTGATGAGCTTGGAAAGCTGCATGTAAATTAATAGCAGATTTTGCAACTGTGAATGTATTGAACAGTTACGATTTTTTTAACGAATTAAGATAAAAAGCAGTCATGCAACAAATGGCATGTACCATCATACAAATATAGTAAGGGAGCAAAGAGCAATATGTATATGTGGAGAGAGCGCAGTAAAGAAGAAAAGCATGAGGATGTAGTAAATACAGGCTTGCTGCCGCTTGATGTGGTAGAGGGATTTAAGATACGTCCGGGCTTTTTCAGAATGTACGGAGCGTGCGTGGCATCGAACGGAGTGAGCTTTACCATCAATTCCCATGGAGCAACAAGGTGCACTCTTTTATTGTTCAAGCCACAGGCACCAAAGCCGTATGCGAGGATTCCGTTTCCTGATTCATATAGGATAGGAGATACCTACTCCATGCTTGTTTATGATATAAAGCCGGATGAATTTGAGTATGCATTTTCTTTTGACGGGCCTTATGAGCCGGCAAAGGGACTTTTGTTTAACGAGGAAAATGTCCTTTTAGACCCATATTCCAGAGCGGTCACAGGACAACGAAAATGGGGAGAAAAACCGGAGGGTGGCAAGGATTTTGAGTACAGAGCCAGAGTTGTAAAAAGCAGCTTTGACTGGGGCAACATAAAGCAGCTTGAGCAGCCCTTTGAGGACCTTGTGATTTATGAGACACATGTGAGGGGCTATACAAAGGATAAGTCCTCAGGTGTCAGCGCACCGGGCACATTTGCCGGTTTGAAGGATAAGATTCCGTATCTTAAGGACCTTGGAATAAATGCAGTGGAGCTCATGCCGATTTTTGAGTTTGATGAGATGGAGAGCGCGAGAGTGGTCGATGGTGTGCAGCTTTACAATTACTGGGGCTACAACACAGTATCATTTTTTGCACCGAATACCAGCTATGCCTTCAACGAGGAGCACAACCACGAGGGAGACGAGCTGAAATCGCTGATAAAGGCTTTAAAGGAAAATGGCATAGAGGTCATTCTTGATGTGGTGTTCAACCATACCGCTGAGGGAAATGAGATGGGACCGTGCTTCTCCTTCAAGGGAATAGACAATAACGTGTACTATATGCTTACACCGGATGCACACTACTACAATTTCAGTGGCTGTGGAAACGTTATGAACTGTAATCATCCTGTTGTGCGCAGCTTTATCATAGACTGTCTGAGACACTGGGCAATTGAGTACAGAGTGGATGGCTTCAGATTTGACCTGGCTTCCATTCTCGGAAGAGACCAAAACGGTGCACCTATGGCCAATCCGCCGATCCTTGAGTCGCTGGCATTCGACCCGGTACTTGGCAAGATGAAGCTCATCGCAGAGGCCTGGGATGCAGGCGGACTGTATCAGGTGGGAAGCTTCCCGTCATGGAACAGATGGGCTGAGTGGAACGGCAGATACAGGGATGACATGAGAAGCTTTTTAAAGGGCGATGACGGTATGGCGGGAAATGCCATCACACGTATCACCGGCTCACGCGACCTTTACAGCCCGGAGAGCAGAGGACACAAGGCATCAGTCAATTTCATGACCTGTCATGATGGCTTTACACTGTATGACCTTTACTCATACAATGAAAAGCACAATGAGAAAAACGGCTGGAATAACACAGACGGAGACAACAACGGACATAGCTGGAACTGTGGCGCAGAGGGTGAGACAAACGATCCAAATGTAAACGGACTTAGAAGGCGCCTTATAAAGAATGCATTTGCAGCGCTTTTGTGCAGCCGCGGCCCGGCAATGTTTTTTGCGGGCGATGAGTTCTGTAACACCCAGTTTGGAAACAACAATGCGTATTGTCAGGACAATATCATCTCATGGCTCGACTGGAGCAGGCTTGAGGAATTCAAGGAAATCCATGATTTCGTGCGTCATATGATTCAGTTCAGGAAAGAGCATCCTATACTCAGAAAGATGACAAAGCCTTCATCCTGCCAGTTCCCGGAAATCAGTGTGCACAACGGTACACCGTTCAATGCATCAACGGATTACAAGACAAAGCTTATCGGCATCATGTATGCCGGAAGAAATGAGGAGGATACGGAGGATGATATTGTATTCTATTGCATGAATGCATATTGGGAGCCGCTTGTGATGCAGCTTCCGGTGCTTCCGAACGGAAAACACTGGCATGTGGACACCAACACCAATGCAGAGTATTTTGACGGAGAGGACTTCACGGCAAAGACAGAGCTTTTGGGTGTCAACACCATAAGAGTTCCTGCGAGAACCACGATAATACTTGTGGCAGAATAACAAAAAAACAGCCCGGCACACATTGTGATATGTGCACCGGGCTGTTTTTCGTTACAGTTTTGGCTTAGACTGTAACATTTCCCCCTTTCATTTTTCAATATATTTTATGTGACATTTGCATCAGCAGCCGGTGATGGTTGTGAAGTGATACCGGAAGGCCTTGTATATATCACATAATCAGTTGTGAGTTGGACAAATTTCGTCTGTGAATCCAAGAAAATAATTGGGTGTGACACCAAAAATTGTACTTAAATGGCAAATGACAAAAATGTCAGGCACTCTACGGCCTGTCCTGTAGCCTGAAATAGTTGATTCTGCACAGCACATGATTTCAGAAAGAGCAATGTTGGTCAAGTTGTGGAGCCTCATCAGATAATCAAGCCTGTCAGGCACAGTTGTACTAATGGTTGATAGTTGCTTTTCTAATAGAAAGTTATTTATACTATTCATAAGTGAATTGTAACACAATAATTACAAAAATCAACAAATATCTAAAAAATACGAAAATAAAAATTACAATTTTAAATCCAGCCACCGTCAAAAGTGATTATCTGTCCTGTGAGGTAATCAGGTGCAGTGATGACGGAGTAAGCCATATCTGCGACCTCACAGGCTGTGGCAAAGCGTCCGGCAGGGATTTCATCGGCAAGCTCAGCTCTTTCTGCCTCGTCAAAGCAGAGGTTCATATCGGTATCTATGACACCGCAGGCTATGGCATTTACCGGAATATGCGATGGCGCAAGCTCCTTGCCGAGTGCCCTGGTAAATGCATTTATACCGCCCTTGCAGGCTGAGTATGCCACCTCGCAGGATGCTCCGACATTGCCCCAGACAGAGGAAATCTGTAGTATACGGCCACATTTATCGGCAACCATATAAGGGATGACGAGCTTTGAAAAGTTGAAAACACCGGTCAGATTTATGGACACGATATTGTTCCATTCCTCCGGTGTCATGTCGCTCAGCAGCCCGATATGCGATATGCCGGCATTGTTAATGAGCATATCTACATGGCCAAAATGGGAAATGGTTTTCGTAACCATATCCTTGGCAAAGAAAAAGTCTCCTACATTTCCGGTGAAGCATAGCACCTCAATTCCGTATGCACAGTGAAGCTCATCAGCAAGAGCCTTTAGCCTGTCAGATGAATTGCGGCAGCAAAGCGAGAGGTTATAGCCACAGGAAGCCAGCTTTTTGGCAATGGCGGCACCGATACCGCGTGAAGCTCCGGTTATTATAGCTGTTTTATTTATGTGATTTATGTGATTTGTCTGATTTGTCATGATATTCTCCTTATAATTTATATACCGTGGTGCTAAGCCGGTCACTGCGCTGCCGGGCCGGCTTCATAGTATAAAGAAAATAATTATGTGATTAAATTACAGTTCAGTCATGGGTATGATACCTCGCTGTGAGGCTGGGCACAACAGTGTAAATTTTTATCTTATACAGCATAAATCATACCATAAATATATATTATGGGGTAGACAAAATTTATACATTGTGATATTATTTAATAGTTGCAAAACAAATTGCAGACGGCGTGTGGCTCAGTTTGGTAGAGCGCTACGTTCGGGACGTAGAGGTCGCAAGTTCGAATCTTGTCACGCCGATTTATTTATGGATATATCTGAATAGTTATCGACTGTATTATTTTGGAACACGCGCATAGCGTGTTTTTTTGTTACTGTTCAGTGTGAATAGTAACTTTTTTTATTTAATTCTTTGTAAATCAAAATAATATATTGCTTTATTGGTAAAATAACGGTAAAATAGTACTAGTATATTGGTTTGATTTAGGAAAGGTACAGGAAATAGGGGATATGAATATTGTTTCACAAATGTGTGCCATTGCGGTGATGTTCGTAATAATGTATTTTTATATTTCGCAGAAAAAGATTATATTACATACATCGAAGGCTTTTGTTGAGGTATGGATTGCAGGCATGCTGTCACTTTTCTCTGATATTTTTTCACTTGTTGCAATTGAAAAAAGAAGCGGATATCCTCTTACTGCTACCAATATTATCTGCAAATTATATCTCTGGACGGTTACATGGGTTGCCATGGTGGCCTTCTGGTATATTTGTGTGGATATTTTCAGGAAAAAAGAGCTTGAGCGCAAGTGGAGAAAGCGGCTGTGGATATTTGGAATCTCCACTGATATTCTGATAATGGTCGTACCGATTAAAATTTATGATTCGGATAATATGGTTTATACATATGGTCCGGCTGTTATTATAACATATGCAGTAACTGTAATTCTGCTGGCGCTTATTTTACTGCTGACAAAAAAATACAATCAGGCTATAAATCCGAGAAGAAGAAAGAGCATGCAGGTCTGGGTGGCTCTTATGTTTATATCGGCGGTTATTCAGTTTATAGATAAAAAAATATTGATTGTCAGCTTTGCGAGTGTGATAGGTGTGCTTATCCTTTTTATTATGCTTGAAAATCCGATGGCAAATATTGACAGGGATACAGGTTTTTTCAACCTCAATGCCTTTTTTGAATACATGAAGGAGGCATATGGACAGGGGAATGATGTATCGATAGTGTGTATTCGCTATGGAAGCAATGGAAATGATTTTTTCACCCGCGAGATGGAAAAAAGTATTTTTTATGAGGTGGTTTCTTTTATAAATAAGCTGCCTGATAATTATGTTTTTAGAAGCTCGGCAAACGAGTATCTGCTGGTTTTTGAGAATACTGATTGTGCAGAAAAAACAATCGGAATATTGGAACGCAGGTTCGACAAGCCATGGGGCGGTGACAATATGACGATGCTGTTTGGGGAGATATATTATCTAAGGTCTACTGAGCTTGTGCGGAGACCATCGGATATACTGGGGCTTTTTCAATATGCCAAGCGTAACAGAGCTGAGTTTACGGGGCGCGGCGTGATGCTCATAAATAATGAAGTCATTGAGCACATATATGATGAAAATTCGGTTGAGAATGAGATAATAGAGGCATTGCGCGATAACCGTGTTGAGGTATTTTACCAGCCTATTTATAACACTAAAACACATAAATTCACCTCTGCGGAGGCGCTTGTCAGAATAAGGTCGCGCGAGGGAAATATCATACCTCCGGGCAGGTTTATTGCTGTAGCTGAGAAGCGGGGACTCATTTTAAGTCTTGGAGAGCGCGTGTTTGAGATAGTGTGCAGATTTATTGTACAGCATGATATACATGCGATGGGAATTGAGTATATTGAATGCAATCTGTCAGTGGTGCAGTGTGCTTATGACAATTTAGCGCAGGATTTTATTGCAATTATGGAGAAATATCATGTGGATGCAAAAGATATTGTACTTGAGATTACAGAGTCTGCATCTATCACTGAAAAAAAGATACTGCTTGATAATATGAATGCCCTGCGTAAGGTGGGAGTGAGGTTTGCGCTGGATGATTTTGGCACAGGTCAGTCAAATTTAAGCTATATTGTTGATATGCCGATTGACATTGTGAAGTTTGACAGAGGCATGACAAATGCATATTTTGACAACGGAAAGGGCAAGCCGGTTATGGATGCCGCAATGGGCATGATTCAAAAGCTAAAGCTTGAGATTGTTTCTGAGGGAATCGAGGAGAAGGAGCAGTTTGCAAAGCTGGATGAGCTTGGAATAGATTACATTCAGGGCTATTATTTCTCAAAACCTAGAAATGCTGCTGAGTTTATTTCATTCATAGAAAGCAATAATGCATAGTTTATTTCATTCATACAAGATAATAATGCATAGGCAAAATAAAATATTTAAATAGTTACAATATGGATTAAAATCCGACGCTTTTAAACAGCGTCGGATTTTTTAAGTTCATTTAAGGTAGCCATGTTAGTATGTCACCATCAAAACGAAGGGAGACATAAAGCATGGCAGACCAAATGATTTTCAAGAGATTTGAAATTAAATACATGATAGATGAAGCAGTTTTCGAAAAGCTGATGGAAGTGATGGATGGATATATGATAGCAGATGAGCATGGACGAAGCACAGTCTGCAGCTTATATTATGATACACCAAAGCATCTTCTTATACGCAGATCATTGGAACATCCGGTATATAAGGAAAAGCTAAGGCTTAGAAGCTACGGAGTGGCAAAGCCATCAGACACGGTGTTTGTGGAGTTGAAAAAGAAATTCTGCTCTGTTGTATACAAGCGAAGAATTGCGATGACTCATGATAAGGCGCTTTCGTATCTGGCAGGAAATGGGCAGATAGCTGAGTCGCAAATAGCTGAGTCACAAATAACTGATTCACAGATTGCAAGCGAGATAAATTATGCACTCAAAATATATGAAAACCTTGCACCGGCAGTGCTTTTATCATATGAAAGAGAAGCATTTTATGCGAGAAACAATCACGAGTTCAGAGTGACCTTTGACAGAAATATTCTTTGGAGAGACTATGACCTGTCACTTGATAAGGGCATCTTCGGCACACCGATACTTGAGGACCAAAAGGTGCTGATGGAGGTAAAGACAGATGGAGCCATACCGGGCTGGATGGTTGATTTTCTTACGGCCAATAAGCTTTACAAGACATCATTTTCAAAATACGGTACAGCATACCGGGCGATATGTGACCGTGTGAATAATAGAAGCACTAAGCCGGCTTATGGCTGCGATGAGTCTGCAGCAGTGGCAGGAAGTGATGTATATGGTGATGAGCCTATAGCGGTGGCAGGAAGTGAGGTATACAGTGATGGGCGTATAGCAGTGGCAGGAAGTGAGGTATACAGTGATGAGCCTATAGCTGTGGCAGATAGTGAGGTATACAGTGATGGGCGTGTAGCTATGGCTGGGAATTAAAGCAGAAATTGCAAAATAGAGATAAAAAACCAGAGATTAGAAATTATAAAAGAAAAATTATAAGAGAAAAATATAAGAGCAAAAATATAAGAGTAAAAATATGAGGGTAATATTATAAAAGTAATATTATAAAAGAAGTATTCGAAAATAGATATGATGGAGGATTACATATGCTTAGCAACATTTTTACAGGATTATTTGATACAACAGTTACAACGGTCATTTCGGTGTCGGATTTCATAATTTGTATAGTGATTTCACTTATAATCGGAGCCTTTATTACGTGGGTTTACACATACAAAAGCCGCTATACAGCAAGCTTTGCGATAACACTTGCGATGCTTCCTGCAGTGGTGTGCATAGTCATCATGATGGTAAACGGCAATGTTGGTGCAGGAGTAGCTGTAGCGGGAGCCTTTTCACTGGTGCGTTTCCGCTCGGTACCGGGAACGGCAAAGGAGATAGGTACAATTTTCCTTGCTATGGCAGCAGGACTTATCGCAGGAATGGGCTATCTGGCATTTGCAGTGCTTTTTGCATTAATCATGGGCATGGTGATGCTCGTGCTCAATATATCAGGCTTTGGCACACACAAAAGAACTACATGTGACAGAACACTAAGAATTACAATTCCGGAGGATTTAAATTATGGTTCTGTCTTTGATGATTTATTTGAGAAATATCTCACAGCCTGCGAGATTGTTTCTGTAAAGACAACGAATATGGGAAGCCTTTACAAGCTTACCTATCACACAACAATTAAGGATTTGGCGATGGAAAAGAGCTTTATAGATGAGCTTCGATGCCGAAACGGCAACCTCGAAATCGCAATTATGCAACAGGAGGTAAATACGAATGAGCTATAGAAAAGTTAAAAAATATTTTCAAAATATCAAGCTATACGGGATAATCGGTGCAGCTGTAATCATGGCAATGTCCGTAACTGCTTGCTCGACAGTCAAAAATTCAGGTACAGAGATATCAGCTGCCCAGACCTCTGCAGGTTTAGCGGATGAAGCCACGGTCAATGGAATTTATTCATATGATGATATGTTTACAGAGAGAGATCTTGATGTGGGCTATGACGAGAACAGCGCAGTAAAAATCAACCTGGCAGATGATTCGACCACAGTAACCGTAGGGGATGATACAGAGACCGATGCGTCAAAAGCAGACGAAACAAAGGCAGATGATTCAAAAACAGATGAAACAAAAGCAGATGAAACAAAAGCAGATGAAACAAAAGCAGATGAGTCAGAAACAAATGAGACTGAAAATGCTGCAAGTGGTATGTATATATCCGGAAATATCATCACTATAACTAAGGAGGGGACATATGTGCTTTCCGGAGCCTTGTCAGAGGGACAGATTGTCGTAGATGCAGACTCAGCCAAGGTACAGCTTGTGCTTGACAATGCTGACATAACATGCGCATCGAGCGCAGCAATATATGTAAAGAATGCAGATAAGACATTTATTACGCTGGCAGAGGGCTCAGAGAACATTCTCATGAACACGGCAGAGTATGAGACAATTGATGATAACAATATAGATGCTGTGATTTTTTCAAAGGATGACCTGACACTGAATGGCAAGGGGACACTTACCATAAATTCAGAGTACGGGCACGGAATTGTATCAAAGGATGATTTGAAGCTTGTAGGCGGCACCTATAATATCACAGCAGAAAATCATGCGCTTTCAGGAAAAGACAGCGTGCGAATTGCAGAAGGTACATACAATCTGACTTCCGGCAAGGATGGAATTCACTCAGAAAACGCGGATGATGATGAAAAGGGCTTTGTATACATTGCATCCGGTGATTTTACAATTGAGAGCACAGGTGACGGCATAGATGCATCATATGTAGTGCAAATTGACGATGGAGCCTTTGATATAACTGCAGGCGGTGGCGCTGAAAATGCCACAAAAACACACAATGACATGCCGGGAGGCGCAACCAGAGACAATATGGGAGGTGGCGCACCGGGTGGAGCTGCACAAGATGGAGAAGCGCCAAGTGGAGATAAACCGAGCGGAGATAGTTCTGACAAAAGTGATTCTGGCAGTGCTTCAGGTAAACAGACTGGGCAGACACCGCCGGATAGACCGGGCGGTGATAGCTTTGATGGAAGCCGGCCTGATGAAAAAGCTTCGGACAATACAGGAGGTCAGACTGCACAGACACCACCGGATAAGCCTGGTACAGACACATCGGATGGGCAGAAGTCTGATAAGAATTCACAAAGTAAGGATATTGCAGACAAAACAACTGCTTCAAGCGCATCGTCAGATACCGGTTCAGAGTCTTCATCATCTACATCACCAGATGCTGACTCAGAAAATAATTCATCTACATCATCAGATGCTGACTCAACAAGTACCAAGGGAATCAAGTCAGATAGCGCTCTCTATGTAAATGGAGGTACCTTTACCATAAACTCTGCAGATGATTCATTCCACAGCAACTCTGATGCCACAATAAATGACGGAACCTATACCATCAGCTCAGGTGATGATGGTATACACGCAGACAGTGCACTGCTTGTCAATGGTGGAACAATTACAGTCATGGAGAGCTATGAGGGCTTAGAGGGGCTCAATATCACAATAAATGATGGTAAAATAGATATCACTGCAAGTGACGACGGCATGAATGCAGCTGGCGGAAATGATGCGAGCGGTTTTGGCGGCAGGGGAGGAGATGGCTTCAAGGGTATGCAGGCACCGGATTCAGCACAGAGGCCGGATGACACATCAGACAATACATCAGACAATACGCAGAAGCCGAATGATACATCAGATACGGCGCAGACAACCGGCAATATAACAGTTGCAGCACAGAAATCGGACAGTGCATCAGACACAGCGAAGACAACCGGCAACATAACAGTCACAGCACAGAAGCAGGACAGCCCATCAGACACAGCGAAGGATACAGATACTGCATCAGAGGATGAAATGTGGATGGTCATCAACGGTGGCTACGTACACGTGCTGGCAGGAGGCGATGGCCTTGACTCAAACGGAGACCTGACAATAAATGGTGGAGAAGTCTATGTAGATGGCCCATCAGACAACGGCAACAGTGCCATAGATTATGGCGAGAAATCATCATTTTATATCAATGGCGGAACTGTTGTTGCAGTGGGAAGCAGTGGTATGGCAGAGGATGTGAGCAGTGAATCAAAGCAGCAGGCAGCCTTTGTAAAGCTTGATTCACAGGCCGATGCCGGTGATGTGATATTAAAGGATGCTGACGGAAATGAGATTATTTCATATACAGCCCAAAAGAAATATGACTGTGTGATAATAAGTACAGCAGCTTTGAAGGCAGGTCAGACCTATACACTTTCAGCATCAGGAAGTGAATCGGAGGTATCTCTTTAATCATAAATGAGGGGCAAAATACTTTTTGATCATCATATCATTATATACTATGACGCATAGCCTGACAGTGTGATGTCAGGCTGGCGTCAAAACGGAGTGAAGACAAAGCAAGAGTATCATGCGGTTTTGTGAACAATGTGCGTGTGGTTGTTCTGAATAGTTAAATAATATGATATAATGAGTGAAAGTAAGAAGGAGGTCATCATGAGATTATTACTGGCAGAGGACGAAGAGGATTTAAGCCGCGCACTTGTAGCGGTGTTAAAACACAACAACTATTCAGTTGATGCCGTCTATGACGGAGCAGAGGCGCTCGACTATATAGAAAACTCAGATAACTATGATGGAGTAATACTGGACATCATGATGCCTAAAATGGATGGAATCACGGTGCTTAAAACTATCAGAGGTCATGGCAATTCTGTTCCGATATTGATGCTTACCGCAAAGGCTGAGATAGATGACCGCGTGGAAGGACTCGACAGTGGCGCCGATGATTATCTGACTAAGCCATTTTCCATGAAGGAGCTTTTGGCACGAATCCGTGCCATGACAAGGCGCAAGGCTGATACAACAGGCTCAGTGCTGACATTTGGAGACATCACGTTGGATAGGTCAACCTATATGCTGACCGGACCTGCAAGCATTAAGAATGCAGGCAGCATTGAAAACAATACACTACATACAGACGCTAATAATGAGGATAATGGTAATCTGACCGGTAAAATCAAAGGAGATAATACTTCGGACGGACAAGTATCAGGAAATCAAAATGCAGGAAATCCAAGTATTGGAACTCAAGACGTCGGAATCAGACTAGCAAACAAGGAATATCAGATGCTTGAGATGCTTATGACAAACCCGGGACAGATTATATCTGCTGACCAGTTTATGGACAGAATATGGGGATATGATTCAGAAGCAGAACAGAATGTCGTGTGGGTTTACATATCCTATCTGCGGAAAAAGCTGGCATCAGTGGGCTCTGCAGCACAGATAAAGGCAACACGCGGTGTGGGATATTCGATAATTTAGGGATTATTCAAACATCAGTGTAAAAGCTATAATATACAATTATTATCCATATGGCAGGGGCACCTATGAATTTGCGCAGTAACTATTTTATACTAAAATGGGAATTATAGTGCGGTCAAAATCAGAAGTAATTATTGCGACATCCTTGTATGATAATAATATCAAGTTTGAGTATGAAAAACCGATTAAAATATCAGATGTTATTTATTATCCCGATTTTACGGTTGAGAAGAAAAATGGCGACATAATTCTTTGGGAGCATCTTGGATTGATAGACAATCCTGATTATCGAAATAAAGCTTATCGAAAGATATTGAAATATAACGAAAATGGATATTATCAGGGGAAAAATCTTATATTGACATATGAAACAGCGGAAAGTCCATTGGACCCAATGGATGTAGAGCATGAAATAGAAAAAATGTGCAGGTGATAAAATGCTCAAAAAATTACGAAGAAAATTTATAGCCATAGCAATGTTATCAGTTTCAATCGTTCTCATTGCAATTGTAGGCACGATAAACATTGCAAATTATATAAGTACGAATGAAGCATTGGATGCGCGCCTTAAGCTGATTGCTGGAAACGGAGGAACATTCCCGGATCTTTTAGAGCAGAAGAACATGGGAGTGGAAAGCAATAAAAAAAATGATGAAAACACAAACACCGGCACAGAAAGCGCAAACACAGATACATTCGACAATACAGCAGATGAAAGTACAAATAAAAGGATTCCCACGCTCAAAGAGCCACCATCCGGCAGAACAGATGTACAGCCACCGGAGGATATGAATCAGGCTGACTTAAATGAGAACGACATAAATGAGAATGACCTAAAACGCCATGGCATCTCGCCGGAGAGTCAGTTTGATACCAGATACTTCACTGTCACAATAAACAGCAAGGGTGATGTGGAAAATATTGACACAAGTAAAATAGCATCTGTTTCGTCAGAGAATGCAGCACAATACGCGAAAAAGCTTTGGAAATCAGGCAAAAAGGGTGATGGCAAAAATGGATTCTCAGAAAGTTTTAAATACCTGACAGTAGGTGAGGGTGGCTCTACAATGTATATTTTTCTGAGTTGTCAGCGAGAACTTTCAACAATAAGAACATATGTATTAGCCAGTGTTGGAATCAGTGTGTTCGGACTTGCAGTTGTATTTGTTATGATATACTTCTTCTCGGGAAAAATACTAAAGCCTGTATCGGAAAGCTATGAAAAGCAGAAGAGGTTCATAACTGATGCCAGCCATGAAATAAAAACTCCGCTTACCATAATAGATGCAAATACAGAGGTTATCGAAATGATGGAGGGTGAGAATGAATGGACAAGCAGCACCAGAAAACAGGTGGCACGCCTGACCTCGCTCACGGAAAAGCTTGTATTTTTGTCGAGGATGGATGAGGAAGCGACAAAGCTTGAGATGCTAGAATTCTCTCTGTCGGATGCGATACTTGATACTGCAGAGCCGTTCAAAGCGGTAGCTGGGACAAAAGGGAAAAAGCTCACAATAGATGTGACAGATAAAATACTGTATACAGGTGATGAGAAAACTATCAGACAGCTAATATCAATTTTGCTTGATAATGCTATCAAGTATTCAGGATGCAGCAGCGCAAGCCGCGAAAAGGGTAATATCAATAAAAAGAATCTTAATAAGACAAATTTTAATAAAACGTATCTAAATAAAACAACCCAAACACAAAACGATTGTGTCACCACCATAAATCCGGCACCGGAAATAGAAATATCCCTGAAATCATCCGGTAAAAACCGTATAATTACCGTGTGGAACACTGTAGATGAGACAGCAAACATCAAAAAAGGCAGACAGGACATGCTGTTTGAGAGATTCTACCGCACTGATGCTTCACACAACTCAAAAACAGGAGGCTTTGGAATAGGTTTATCAGCAGCCTATGCTATAGTAAAGGCACACAAAGGAAAAATCATTGCAGAAAGTAAAGATGGCAGGTCTATTAAATTTACAATCGTACTGTAAATTAAAAATATTTTTTTACATGCATTTTACACACTAATGATTTTGCATTTTACATTTCCCCATTACTATATCAGTTGTAACAAACAAAGAAACAAATTCAAGAAAGTAATGAAAGAGGAAATTAAAATGAAAAATCGTATGAAAAAACTTTTAGTTTTAGCAACTGCTGCAACAATGATGACAGCAGCATTTACAGGATGTGGCTCAAGCTCAGACGGAGCAGACAACAATGCAGATACAAGCGCAGATGAAGGTACATCAAATGAGAACTTAAGCGGTTCACTTTCACTTGCAGGAAGTACTTCAATGGAGAAGCTTTGTGAGGCGCTCAAGGAGTCATTCATGGAGAAAAACCCTGGAGTAACAGTAACAGTAGAGTATACAGGCTCTGGTTCAGGAATCGAGTCAGTGACAGCAGGAAGCGTAGATATCGGAGATTCATCAAGAGCACTTACAGATGATGAGAAAGCAAACGGCGTTGAGGAAAACATCGTAGCAATCGACGGAATCGCAGTAATCACAGACAAGGATAACTCAGTAACAGAGCTTACATCAGATGACTTAAAGAAAATCTACACAGGTGAGATTTCAAACTGGAAAGACCTTGGTGGAAAAGATGAGGCAATCGTAGCAATCGGCCGTGAGGCAGCTTCAGGTACAAGAGGAGCATTCGAGGAGCTTCTTGATGTAAAGGATCAGTGCAAATATGCACAGGAGCTTGACTCAACAGGAGCAGTTCTTGCAAAGGTAGGCTCAACACCGGGAGCAATCGGATATGTTTCACTTGACGTGCTTGATGATACAGTAACAGCAATGAGAATTGACGGAGTAGAGGCAACAGAGGAAAACATTGTAGCAGGCAAATATCTCCTTTCTCGTCCATTCGTAATGGCTACAAAGGGCAAGATTGACGAGCAGAACGATATTGTTAAAGCTTGGTTTGACTATGTAAACTCAGATGAGGGACAGGCAGTTATCAAGAAGGTAGGTCTTATCCTCCCTCAGTAGAAATTATCGGGCATATTAATGATACGAAATACAGACATCAGTATTAATACATATCGACAAGATACAGGGTTTCCTCAGGAAATGGCAGGTTTCCTGGGGAACTTTTTGAAACAAGGAGTATCAAATGAAACATAAATCCATAGTAGAGAATGTTGCCAAAATAATATTCACGGTATGTGCGGTTGTGGCAATATTCGCAGTATTATCAATAACAATTTATATGTTCCTTAAAGGTGCACCGGCATTTTTCAAGGTCGGAGTGTTAAACCTCTTATTCGGAACAAAATGGGCGCCGACAGCGGCAGACCCAAGCTACGGAATATTGTACATAATCCTCACATCCATCATAGGAACAGCGGTATCTATACTCATAGGAGTACCGATTGCTCTTCTTACGGCAGTATTTCTCACTGAGGTGTCAAACAAAAAGCTCTCAGCGGTAGTGCAGCCGGCAGTAGAGCTGCTTGCAGCCATTCCATCAGTAATCTATGGACTTTTGGGACTTATGATACTTAATCCGGTATTATACAAGCTGGAGAAACATATTTTTGCAAACTCAGCAACACATCAGTTTACCGGCGGATCAAATTTGCTTGCAGCAATCATAGTGCTTGCAATCATGATTCTTCCTACGGTAATAAACATGAGCGTATCATCAATACAGGCAGTACCGCAGCAGATGAGAGCGGCATCCCTTGCTCTTGGAGCAACAAAGATACAGACAATATTTAAAGTGACGGTTCCTGCAGCAAAGTCAGGAATCATGACAGGAATTGTGCTCGGAATAGGTCGTGCGCTTGGAGAAGCGATGGCTATCAACATGGTAGCCGGTGGAACGGTAAGCTTTCCACTTCCGTTCAACTCAGTGCGTTTCCTTACCACACAGCTCGTCAGCGAGATGGGATACGCCAGCGGACTTCACAGACAGGTGCTTTTCTCAGTAGGTCTTGTGCTTTTTGTGTTTATCATGATAATCAATCTCACCCTTATGAAACTCAAAAAGAAAGGAGCTGTGGAAAATGACTAGTATAAATGGAAAACGCCGTAGAATAGGCGATGATGTAGTATACTTTTTCATATATCTGTGTGCGGCATTATCGGTAGTGCTGCTTGCGGGAATCATCATATATGTATTTGTCAGGGGAATCGGCCAGGTAAACTGGCAGTTTCTGACCAGCGAGACATCCGTCTTAAGAGGCACTGTCGGAATAGCGGGAAACCTGCTCAATACACTTTACATCATAATTATCACCATGCTCATAGCAACTCCTGTCGGAGTGGGAGCAGCCGTGTACTTGAATGAGTATGCAAAGCCGGGTAAGCTCGTATCCACAATAGAGTTTGCCACAGAGACACTTGCAGGAATACCGTCAATCATCTTCGGTCTCTTCGGAATGATGTTCTTTGGACAGACAATAGGCTTTGGCTACAGTATCCTGACAGGTTCATTGACACTGACACTCATGGTGCTGCCTCTCATTACCAGAAATACACAGGAGGCGCTTAAAACTGTACCGGACAGCTACAGACACGGAGCAGTCGGACTTGGAGCCGGAAAATGGCACACCATCCGCACCATCCTGTTGCCATCAGCCATGCCGGGAATCATCACAGGTGTTATCCTTGCAATCGGCCGAATAGTAGGTGAGTCAGCAGCACTTCTCTTTACGGCAGGAAGTGCAGGAATGCTTCCAAAGGTTGCCAGCGGTTATTTCTCAAAGATAATGCAGTCAGGTGGAACACTTACCATCAAGCTCTACCTTGCAGCGACAAGTGAAGGAAAATTCGACCAGGCATTTGGAATTGCGGTTGTGCTTCTCGTAATCGTATTCTTAATCAACATCCTGACAAAGGTGCTGGCAAAGAAATTCCAGGCGAAGTAAGCAAATCAACCGGTTATTATAATGATATGAGGGTCAAAAGGTATTTTACCCCTTTAATCATAATAATAAATTAACGAATATAGTAAATAACAAATATAATAATCTAACTAAGAAAAGAAGCTTCGATTTGATATCAGTAAATCGGAGCTTCTTTTTAGTTTCATTAAGATTATTTCTTAAACAAATCTTAATGTGTTACATAATTGGATTTTAATGTTACAATTGATACAATAAGATCAACATAAAACTTCCGGAGGCAATTATGTATAAAGTATTAGTATGTGATGATGAAAAAGACATTGTATCGGCAATCAGCATTTATTTGACCAGCGATGGCTACGAGGTAATCCCGGCGCGAAACGGGCTGGAGGCGCTCGATATAGTAAAACACAATGATGTGCATCTTGTCCTGATGGATATCATGATGCCTGTCATGGACGGCATAGAGGCGATGGTGGAAATCAGAAAAATCTCTAATGTGCCGGTCATACTGCTCACTGCCAAAAGTGAGGATACTGACAAGGTACTCGGGCTCACGGTCGGAGCAGACGACTATGTGACGAAACCGTTTAACCCGGTAGAGCTGCAGGCAAGGGTGAAGTCGCAGATCAGGAGATACATGCTTCTTGGCGCAGGCAATACAAGCGCAGGAAAGCTGGTAATCGGCGGCATTGAGCTGGATGACAAATCAAAGACAGTGACAGTTGATGGCGAGGCAGCAAATCTCACACGTACAGAGTACGATATTTTGAAGCTTCTCATGGAGCATCCGGGCGAGGTGTATTCGCCGAATCAGATATATGCAAAGGTCTGGAAGGATGAGCCGTATGGGACAGAAAACACGGTGGCGGTACATATCCGTCATCTTAGAGAAAAGGTTGAGATAAATCCGGCTGAGCCAAGGTACTTAAAGGTCATCTGGGGTCGCGGATACAAAATTGACGCTGAATAGGTGCATGCTTGATAAAGTTTGTCAGGTGAAGCACTATAAAATGGAAGGTGAATGATATGAAAAAAATATCAAGAAATCTGTGGCTTAAGCTGGCGGCATTTATAGTATGCTCGGTCATGGCGGCAGGGCTTGTTGTAACAACGTTAGTTGCAGTGTATACAAACAATTATGAAAGTACAGCACAGCTAAGGGATGAAATTCATGCGAATATTGCAGGAGCCTATAGCAGACAGATGGTGTACAATTATGAATCCGGTGATGACAATGCATTTTCGCAGATGATGGACGATACCAATCTGCAGGCCGCAGTGGTAAAGAGTAATGAAACATCAGAGGACAAGGTAGATGTAAAATCTGATGCAGCAAAGGTGTATTCAAGTGTGGATGAAATATCAAATCCGGATTATATTTTTAGCTACAAGGCAAAGAACTTAAAGTGGAACAGGCTATCATATCTGTGGGATGCAATGAGCGGCAACTATGAAGAGTCAGACGATGCATCAAACAATATGAACAGTGAGAGAATCAGCTCAATCATGTATTCCAAGACAAATGGGCTCTTTTATCTGTGCCTGAATGATGGTACCGCTTATGTCATTCCAAAGGTGAGGGTGATGACAGGCTCTAACGATAACAGCTCGCTTGGATTATATAAGGCAGTTGAGAAAACCGATGAGAATGGAAATAATTACTTTGCCTACGAGGAGATGTTTACAGGCCAGTCACTCGATATTACAGGCTTTGCCGAGTGGAAAAATGTAAAGTGCTATGATGAAAAAGGAAATCATATAAAGTGTGGCATGAATCTGAGTGATGACGGCGATTCGCGCTTTGATAGTGACGGCTCTTACTACGATTATGATGAGGATATTTATTATGACAGCTACGAAATCATAAAAGTGGTGGAGCAGGTGAATGAGAGCTATGAGCTTTTACCGGATACCTTTAATATATCGGATACCGGAATTGTGTACTATCCATACACCCAAACGGAAGATAAGCCTGAGTACTATTATGTGTATGCAAAGCTTCCGCAGCAGCTTCAGGAAAAGGGCGATTACTTCAATCAGGCAGACAGCTTACTTGACGTCATGGAATTTACAGAGGCTCATTTGAGTGTATTGTTTGTCATATTTATACTTGGTTTTGTGATTACAGCGGGATATCTGCTGACAGTTGCCGGAAAACGTGAGGATTCGGAAGAAATTAAATTACGATTATATGACAGGTTGCCATATGAGGTGATGCTTGGAGTGACAATGCTGGCAGACTTTATGGTATTTCCGGCAGGCTTTTTGCTTATAAAGCAGCTTCCGGTGGTGGCACTCATTTGTCTGGCGGCAACCATGGTTTCGCTTGAAGCAATCCTGTCAACATACGTAAGAATCAGGGCACATGAGTTCTGGAAGCATACACTGTGCTACTATGTTGTTAGATTTTTCTTAAAGCCTGTCAAAAAGCTATGCAGGATGGTATTTGCCCCAATCAGATACGGCTTTTCTTGGATAGAAAGAAATGTACCGCTGTTTCTGATTAGTATGCTGGCATTCGGTTTTATATGCCTGCTTGAGCTTATAGGCTTTGGAATAGGGAGTATTGGATTTATATTCATTATAAAGCTTATAGAGCTTGCGCTGCTTATCGCATTTATCATGCAGTATGACAGGATAAGATGCGCTGCAAAGGCTATAGCAAACGGTGATTTTTCACAGCCTGTTGATACATCAAGGCTCATGCTGTTTTTCAGAAAGCATGGAGAGGATTTGAATAATGTGAGCAATGGAATAGAGGCCGCGGTCTCTGAAAAAATGAAGAGCGAGCGCTTCAGGACGGAGCTCATCACAAATGTGTCGCATGATATCAAGACACCGCTCACCTCGATTATCAATTATGTGGACCTGTTGCAGAAGGAGGACATAGATAACGAGAAGGTACGCGAATATCTTGACGTTCTCGACAGGCAGTCATCACGTTTGAAAAAATTAATTCAGGATTTACTCGAAGCGTCAAAGGCATCTACCGGCAGCATAAATGTAGAACTGGAGGAACTGGATGCGGCTGTTATGCTGTCACAGGTAGCTGGGGAATATGAAGAAAAATTCGAGAAAAATAATCTTGATTTAATTATCAAAAATGACGTTACGCCTGTCATGATTCAGGCAGACGGACGACATCTGTGGAGAGTGTTTGATAACCTGATGAACAACATCAACAAATACGCCCAGCCGGGTACGAGAGTGTACATTGACATCATTCCAAAGGACAGCGGAGCCATCATAACCTTCAAGAATGTATCAGCTACACCGCTTAATATCTCAAGCGATGAGCTCAAGGAGCGTTTTGTCAGAGGAGACAGCTCGCGAAATACCGAGGGCAGCGGACTGGGACTGTCTATTGCAGAAAGCCTCATGAAGCTCATGAATGGTACTTTGGAGCTGACTGTGGATGGCGATCTTTTTAAGGTGACTCTGGAGTTTTAGGCTTTTTAAAACAATATTATGATACCTATTGACCGTCTAATCATATTATATATTGAACTTATAAGACATAAGAAACAACAAAATCTGGGGCAGATGCCCCGGATTTTAAGTCATTCTTTGAGGTTTCAATTCTATATAGAACAAGATCTCTTCTTGTACCAATTTCTACATCATGCTGCTCCATATAGTATAACCCCCTCTTTATGAATATTTGAATAAAATGGATAATTTACTACCCACTTATTAAAAATCTCTTCACATTTGGCAATTGGTTTTATGTCAATGTCATGATCCAGATTAAAGTCATATGTCATATAGGAAAGCTTCTCACCATAAGATTTAAGATCAATATCTGACATATCAACCAAAATCATAATATCTATATCTGAGTCGGGTCTGAAATCGCCTCTGGCATACGAACCATATAAAATAATCTGTCTGACATGTGAACCATAAATTTTTTTGATTTCTTCAATGTATTGTCCAATAAGATTATACATAGCTTTTGGCATATGCAACCCCTCCTTAAAAAATAATTTTCACTCTACTATTTTATTATACCATATATTAAAAAAAATGCATTTTATATTTTACCACAAAAAGTCGATATAAAAATCCGGGGCATCTGCCCCGGCCTCAGACTGTAGACGTGATTTAATTTCCCGATATCATCTCCAAAAACCTCTCATGAATCCGTGTATCATCATCAAGCTCCGGATGAAAAGCCAGCCCAATCTGGTTCTTATACTGCACACCGACAATTTTGCCGTCATACTCTGCGAGTACACGCACATCATTCTTTGCTGAAGCATCAATAGCTTCCACGTAAGGCGCCCTGATAAATGTCATGGTAAAGTCAAAGCTATTGTCAAACCTTGCTGTAGCCTCGAAGCTTCCGAGCTGTCTGCCGTAGGCATTTCTTTTAACAGTGACAGGCAAAGTGCCGAAATATACGTTGTCATCGTTGCTGATATGTGAAGCTAAAAGGATAAGACCAGCGCAGGTTGCAAGCACCGGAAGTCCGTTTGCGATTCTTCTCTTAAGCTCATCAAACATATCAAGCTCACGTAGCAGCTTGCCCTGCACAGTGCTCTCACCGCCCGGCAGCACGAGTCCGTCTATATCACAGATATCTGATTTTTTGCGCAGCTCAACACACTCACAGCCTAAAGATTCAAGCATGCGCTTGTGCTCAATAAACGCTCCCTGAACGGCTAAAACACCAATCTTAAGTCCTGATTTCATTTTATTTGCCTCTTTCTTCCATGATGATTTTAATCTCGCTCTCGTTGATTCCGACCATAGCCTCACCGAGATCCTCAGAAAGCTCTGCGATAAGCTTCGCATCTGTAAAGTTTGTCACAGCCTTTACGATAGCGGCAGCTCTCTTGGCAGGATCGCCTGACTTGAAGATACCTGAGCCGACGAACACACCCTCAGCACCGAGCTGCATCATAAGAGCGGCATCAGCCGGAGTAGCCACACCACCTGCCGCAAAGTTTACAACAGGAAGTTTGCCATTATCGTGAACAAACTTAACCAGCTCGAAAGGCACCTGAAGATTTTTAGCTGCCTCGAAAAGCTCATCCTCACGCATGGAAGTAAGCTTAGCAATCTCAGAATTCATCTTTCTCATATGTCTGACAGCCTGCACGATATCACCGGTACCGGGCTCACCCTTTGTACGGATCATGGAAGCTCCTTCGTTGATACGGCGGAGAGCCTCACCGAGATCTCTTGCACCACATACGAAAGGCACCTTGAAATCTCTCTTATTGATATGGTACACATCATCAGCAGGTGAAAGCACCTCAGACTCATCAATGTAGTCAATCTCGATAGCCTCAAGTATCTGAGCTTCCACGAAGTGACCGATACGGCACTTTGCCATGACGGGGATGCTGACAGCCTCCTGAATGCCCTTAATCATCTTAGGATCGCTCATTCTTGAAACACCGCCTGCGGCTCTGATATCGGCAGGGATTCTCTCAAGCGCCATGACAGCACATGCACCGGCAGCCTCGGCAATCCTGGCCTGCTCCGGAGTAGTGACATCCATGATGACACCGCCCTTGAGCATCTGCGCAAGACCTTTGTTGAGTTCGTATTGAGTATTCTTATTGTTTTCCATTTGTTAAATCTCCTTTTGTTTTTTGTATTGCTTTTATGTCAATTTATATGACGAAAGCAGTCAGGCGTGAGCAAATATGTTTAGGTGGCGCAGGCGGCGTGTGCGCTCTCACGAGAGTGTACTCGCCACCTGCGCCGCCAGGCTGTATTTGCTCATGCCAGCCATATATCATGGTTGCAATATTACGCCACATCTGGTAATATTAAAATATTCAAAATAAGGAAAATAAAAATGCCAGAAAGCGGTGAATCAAATGCTGACCTACGACCTCACAAAAACAGACGGTCCACTCTACAAATGCCTGTATGAGTGCATCAAAAACGATATATCACAGGGAAAATTAAGCTCCGGGGAGAAAATGCCATCAAAACGCACCCTCGCCAAGAATCTGGGGGTTAGTACCATTACGGTTGAAAATGCATATGACCAGTTGATAGGCGAGGGCTATATGTTTGCAAGACCAAAGAGGGGCTATTTCATAGCCGATGTGTCAGATATCAGGGTAATCAAGGCACCGGTGCATAAGGAGCTTAGCATAAAGCTGCCGCCTGAGCAGGATGAAAGTATATTTGACTTCTCATCAAACAGGACAGACTCGGGTAACTTTCCGTTTTCCATATGGGCAAAGCTCATGCGAGAGACGATTTCACTTAGGGAGCAGGAGCTTTTGTCGGTGTCGCCGTGTGGCGGAGTGAGAGAGCTTCGGGAAGCGATAGCAAGCCATCTGTCATCGTTTCGTGGTATGAATGTGGACCCGGACCAGATAATAGTCGGAGCGGGAACAGAGTATCTGTACGGACTGCTTGTGAAGCTTTTGGGTACGGACAAGGTATACTGCGTGGAGGATCCGGGCTATAAGAAAATCAGCCAGATATACGAGTGCAACAATGCAAAATGCCTGCCGGTGCAGATGGATGAGCAGGGTATCAGCGTGGAGCTTATAAAGAAAGCGAACGCGCAGATAGCACATATCAGCCCGACACACCATTTCCCGACAGGAATCACGATGCCTGTGAACCGCCGCTATGAGCTTTTGGCATGGGCCAACGAGAGCAGCGACAGATACATCATAGAGGATGATTATGACAGTGAGTTTCGCATGAACGGACACCCGATACCGCCCATCCTCTCGATTGATGCGTGTGAAAAGGTCATCTATATAAATACATTTTCAAAGTCTCTCACATCCACCATCCGAATCAGCTACATGGTGCTGCCGGAGCATCTGGCAAATGAGTTTTACAGGAGGCTTTCATTTTACTCATGTACGGTATCCACCTTCGAGCAGTACACGCTGGCACGATTTATCAGCGAGGGCTATTTTGAAAAGCACATAAACAGGATGAGACTGCACTACGGCAGAAAGCGCCAGAGCGTGCTTTCGTCCATAAAAGGCTGCTTCACTGAAAAGGAATGCAGGGTAATAGAAAATGACTCCGGACTGCATTTTATCATACAGTTTGACACGAACCTTCCGGACAAAACAGTTGAAGAGCTGCTATTGAAAAAAGGCATAAAGCTTCAGGCGATTACCCATTTCAACCTGATCAAGCCAAAGGAGGACAGGCATCAGTTTATTATCAATTACTCAAATATTGATGCAGACAGGATAATGGATGAGCTTTTAATTATTAAAGATACAATACTTTAACCGGACAGTACTTTAATAAAGCCGATGGTAGTGTATAAATAATGTATACAAATAATAAATACAAACAGTGCGAATAATTTATGTGTGTAAAAATTTGACATAGATTTTACATACATCTGATAGAGCATTTTACAAAGCATCCATATAATGTATTCTCGAAGACAAGAAATTTATTACATGTTGCAGGAGATACAAATGGAGAAAAAAATCAAAATTCAGGTTCGCGACCTGAATCTGTATTATGGCCAGAATCATGCACTGCATGGTGTCAATATGGACATAAAAGAAAACAGCGTGACAGCGCTGATCGGACCGTCAGGATGTGGTAAGTCTACATTTTTAAAGTGCATCAACAGAATGAATGATCTGGTTGACAACGTCAGAATCGAAGGAAGCATAGAGATAGATGGTGAGAATATATATGCACCATCAGTCGATACAACCGTACTTCGCAAAAAGGTCGGCATGGTTTTCCAGCAGCCAAATCCGTTCCCGATGAGCATATATGACAATATCGCATATGGCCCGAGAGTGCATGGCATCAAGGATAAAAAGATACTCGACCAGATAGTTGAGGAAAGTCTTCAGGGTGCTGCGATATTCAATGAAGTTAAAGATAGATTAAAGAAATCTGCTATGGGACTTTCGGGTGGACAGCAGCAGAGACTGTGTATTGCGAGAGCGCTTGCCGTACAGCCGGAGGTGCTTTTGATGGATGAGCCAACATCAGCGCTCGACCCTATCTCTACTTCAAAGATAGAGGAGCTCATGGAGGATTTAAAGAAAAAGTACACAGTTGTAGTTGTAACACATAACATGCAGCAGGCAGTGCGTGTGTCAGACGATACAGCCTTCTTCCTTGTGGGAGATATGGTTGAGTTTGGCGACACAAAGACGATTTTCTCATATCCACAGGACAAGAGAACAGAGGATTACATCACAGGGAGGTTTGGTTAATGAGATCGAAATTCGACGAGCAGCTTAAGAAGCTGAATGAAGAAATGATGCACATGGGAAGCATGATTGAGGAGTCAATCCAGAAAGCAATCGAGGCATTTATACATCAGGATGCCGATAGCGCCAAAGACATCATGGAGGGCGATTCGGAGATAGACAGAGAGCAGAAAAAGATAGAGAGCCTGTGCTTTAATCTGCTCATGCAGCAGCAGCCTGTAGCAAGAGACCTTAGAACAATTTCTGCAGCGATGAAGATGGTTACTGATATGGAGCGTATAGGAGACCACGCAGCCGATATCAGCGAGATGACCATTTTGATGAGCAGTGACAAGCCATACAGGGTCAATATAGAGCATGTCAAGAGCATGGCTTCAGAGACAATGCTTATGCTTATCAGAGCAATCGAGGCATATGTTGAGAAGAACAATGACAAGGCTCACATAGTGATGAAGCAGGATGATGTGGTTGATGATCTTTTTGATAAGGTAAAGGCTGAGCTTATTGATTTCATCAGGGAGCATCCGGAGGATGGTGAGCAGGCAGAGGATCTTCTCATGGTTGCAAAATACTTTGAGCGTATCGGAGATCATGCGACAAATATTGCTGAGTGGGTTGAGTTTGCACTTGATGATAAGGTTCGCAAATCATGATTTAATCTTTATGCTGAAAAATTAAATCATAGTTATATACAGACAAAATTGATACAGACGATGGATTTTACATAAATTTTACATAAAACCATCGTCTGTTTTACATTAGTAATGTATAATCGAAAGTAAAAAGCAGGTAAAAATTTTACATAAGATTTTTTGAAATGGAGAAAGCTATGGCACTTATTTATATTGTAGAGGACGATGAGAGCATACGTGAGATAGAGACTATTGCTTTAAAAAACAGTAATTACATCGTCAGTGCATTTGAAAACGCAAAGGAATTTTACAAGAAGCTGGATGAGCTCGTACCGGACCTCATACTGCTTGATGTGATGCTTCCGGATGAGAGCGGCTACGATATCGTGAGAAAGCTCAGAAAACGTCCGGCAACACAGGATATTCCTATTATAATGGTCACAGCCAAGACCACAGAGATGGATATGATAAAAGGGCTTGACGGAGGCGCAGATGATTACATCAAAAAGCCTTTCTCAATCATGGAGCTTATCACAAGAGTAAAGGCACTGCTCAGGAGAACAGCGAAGGAGGAGCCGAAGCTTTTAAAGCTGGATGATCTGGTGATTGACCATGAGCGCCATGTGGTTACAGTGAACAATGAGCCGGTTGACCTTACATACAAGGAGTACGAGCTTTTAAGGCTTCTGATGGGCAGTCAGGGAATAGTCATGACCAGGGAGGTCATCATGAGAAGCGTCTGGGATACTGACTTTGAGGGCGAGACACGTACAGTGGACATGCACATAAAGACACTCCGCCATAAGCTGGGTGACTATGGCAGCAGGATAAAGACAGTCAGAAATGTGGGCTATGTTATAGAATAATAGCTGTTATAATGATTTCTAATATACATAAGCGGAGCGTACAGCATGAAAAAGAAGATTAATTACTATCTGGTAGCAACAGCACTTTTTGTAGCAATTGCCACTATGGTTTCCATGACAGTAATCAACTATTACCTCTTTCAGAAGCAGGTAAAGGAAGACCTGCAGGTCATGGCAGAGACAATAGAAAGCACCGGAATACTAAAACAGAATATAAATGAAATCCCGCAGATTGACGTGGAGGGTATTCGTGTCACCTGGATTGACAAGGACGGCACAGTGCTGTATGACAATCAAAATAATGTGAAAAAACTTGAAAATCATGGCAATAGACCGGAAGTTGAATCAGCATTTGATAAAGGTACGGGAGACAGCGTGAGAACATCAGCCACCATGAACAGCAATACCTTCTATCATGCCATAAAGCTCAATGATGGAACGGTACTGCGTGTCTCTATTGCAGCAAGAAGTATCTGGAACATGTTTGCAAGCAGTATACCTGCCATGCTTATAGTGACGGTTATAATAGTAGGAATATGTGTGCTTCTCGCAAAGAGCCTGACCAGAAAGCTTATGAAGCCAATCGAGACACTCGCAGGCAACCTGGAGCAGGCCTCTGTCATCCAGAAAAAGACAGAGTACAAGGAACTCGTGCCGTTCATGAATGCGATAAGGATACAGCATGAGGGCGTGCTTGCCGCGGCAAAGAGCAGACAGGACTTCACAGCCAATGTGTCACACGAGCTAAAGACTCCGCTCACAGCCATCTCCGGCTACGCAGAGCTCATAGAAAACGGCATGGTCGAAAAGGAGCAGCAGATTCATTTTGCCACTGAAATCAGAAGAAATGCACAGCGCCTGCTTTCCTTGATCAATGATATCATAAAGCTCTCGGAGCTTGATTCCAGCGAGGCGCAGCAGGGCTTTGAGCAGCTTGATCTGTACGGTCTGGTCAAGGACTGCATGGAAAATCTACAGGTGAATGCCGAGCAGAGAAAAGTAGCACTCAATTTTGATGGCACTGACTGTATGGTACGAGGCAACAGGCAGCTTCTCACGGAGCTCGTTGAGAATCTCTGCCAAAATGCTATCCGCTACAACAATGAGGGTGGCACCGTAAATGTGACGGTACATAAGCTCGGTGGCAAGACAGTTCTCACGGTCGAGGACAACGGCATAGGCATCCCAAAGGACCAGCAGGAGCGCGTCTTTGAGCGCTTCTACAGAGTGGACAAGAGCCGCTCGAAGGAGACCGGCGGCACAGGCCTTGGGCTTGCGATAGTAAAGCATATAGTGGAGCTGCATGATGCAGGGCTTACGCTCGACAGCGAGGTGGGACGTGGCACAACAATAAAGGTGGAGTTTTAGCTCCGCCTTTTTACGTGAAGAGAGGGACACAAGCTCTTGCAAAATCGAGGCGCAGTGTTTATAATCATATGTTAGCAGCGAAAACAAGGCAAAACCAGGAGGAACAGCCATGTATCAGGAAATATCAAAATTACTTATGTATGGAGATTTATCTCAGGATGAGATACTTTATAAATTGGGCCAGCTCTTTGAGCAGTTTGAGGTGGGCGAGTACAACAAGACAGAGCTTGTGCGAGACATCAATACACAGGTCAAGAGAATCCTAAAGGTAGCGACAGACTATGGTTTTGATGACAATCTGTGGCACAACTACCTCACTTTCTTCCTTATGATGAGTGAGAATCCGTTTTCCATCACCTGTGAGAAGGTCGGAGCCAGCGATGGCAGCGTAAACGGGCTTGTGGCAAACGATTTCAGGATTTTTAAGAAGCTTTTCGATTATGATTTCAAGCCAATCGAGTCAGCACTCGGAATCGACTGCTTCACACAGATTAGCAATTATAAGGCCATTGTGAAAAAGGACCTTATGTACAATCACAATGTCAGCGAGAAAGTAAGGGCGCTGAGCAAGAAGCTTGAGGCAGCTAAGGACGAGCAGGAGTTCTTTGATGTGGTAACAGGCTTTTACAAGGCATACGGAGTCGGCATGTTTGGGCTCAACAAGGCATTCAGGATTGAGGAGCATCTGGACGGGGGCTTCTCCTTCATGCCAATCAACAATATGGATGCGGTCATGCTCGATGACCTGATCGGTTATGAAATCCAGAAGAAAAAGCTCACAGACAATACAGAAGCGTTTGTACAGGGCAAAAAGGCCAACAATGTGCTGCTTTTCGGAGACAGCGGAACCGGAAAATCAACAAGCATCAAGGCTATTGTCAATCAGTATTATGATGACGGACTGCGCATGATTGAGATATACAAGCATCAGTTTAAATATCTGTCAAAAATTATCGCAGCAATCAAAAACAGAAACTACAGATTTATCATATATATGGATGACCTCTCATTCGAGGAGCATGAGATTGAGTACAAGTTCCTAAAGGCAGTTATCGAGGGCGGCGTGGAGACAAAGCCTGACAACATACTGATTTATGCAACCTCTAACCGCCGTCACCTGATCAAGGAGACATGGAATGACCGCAATGACCAGGACAACAGCAATGACAAGCACCACTCAGATACAGTTGAGGAGAAGCTGTCACTTGTAAACCGTTTTGGTGTGACAATCAGCTACTCAAAGCCATCGCAGAAGGAGTTCTTCAACATCGTAACAGAGCTTGCGAGAAAGAGCGGCTGCACACTTTCAGACGAGGAGCTGTGCAGGGAGGCAAACAAGTGGGAACTCAGCCACGGTGGTATTTCAGGACGTACTGCAACACAGTTTGTCAACTACATTATGGCTAGCAATTAAGCAGCAGGCATAAGCATGAAAGGATAGTATATGCTCTACCAGATAAGTAATGGCGCTGTCGCATTTGGCGACGACGTCATTTTGCATAGTATAGATTTTGAAATCAGAAACACAGAAAAGATAGCGATAGTCGGCAGAAACGGCTGTGGCAAGACAACACTTTTAAAGCTCATTTCAGGCGAGGTTGAGATGGAAAAGCTCGACAGCGATGAGAGCGCCTTTATTGCAAAGGCAGGAAATCCGGAGATAGGGTATCTGAAGCAGATTGCGTTTGATGATCCTGATGTGACACTCGAGCAGGAGGTGCGTAAATGCTTCGTGAAAATGGACGAGCGAAAGGCAGAGCTTGCGCGCGCGGCGGCAGAGCTCGAGCATGATTATTCCGATGAAAAGGTAGCCAGATATACCGCGATGGAGGAGGCCTTCAAGGATGATGGCGGCTACTATTATGAGAAGGAATATGAGGTCATGATCCGCAAGTTCGGCTTCTCAGATGATGAGCGTAAAAAGCCAATCCGTGACTTTTCCGGAGGACAGCAGACCAAGATAGCATTCATAAAGCTGCTTTTGTCAAAGCCTGACATACTGCTTTTGGACGAGCCGACCAACCACCTCGATGTCACGACGATTGAGTGGCTTGAGGGCTATCTGAAGTCGTACCCGAAGGCAGTGGTTGTCGTATCCCATGACCGTATGTTTCTCGACAATGTGGTAGATGTGGTATACGAGATAGAGTACGGCACAGCAAGGCGCTATCCGGGCAATTATACCAATTTTATCGCCCGCAAAAAGGAAAACTACGACAAGCAGATGAAGGATCACATCGCCCAGCAGAAGGAGATAGAGCGTTTGCAGCGTATGGTTACGCGCTTCAAGGGCAAGCCGACCAAGACAGCCATGGCGCAGTCAAAGCAGAAGGCTATCGACCGCATGGTGATTATCGAGGCGCCGGACAAGTACGACAACAAGACCTTCCATGCCAATTTCCAGCCCGAAAAGGAGACCGGAAACGATGTGCTTTATACATCAGAGCTTGCAATCGGCTATGACCATCCGCTCTCCGTAGTGTCGCTTGATTTGAAAAGAGGCGAAAAGCTTGGCATACTCGGCGGAAACGGACTTGGAAAATCGACATTTTTAAAGACTATCGTGGGTAAGATCCCTGCACTTTCAGGCGAGTACCGCTTCGGAACCAACGTGCAGATAGGATATTTCGACCAGCAGATGGCCATGTATACAAGCAACAAGACTGTGCTCGATGATTTCTGGGATGAGTATCCGAATCTCACGGAAACCGAGGCCAGAAATGCACTCGGAGCCTTCCTTTTTTCAGGGGATGACGTGTTCAAGAACGTAAATATGCTATCCGGAGGAGAAAAGGTCAGACTGGCGCTTTGCAAGATTTTAAAGACCAGACCGAACGTGCTCGTGCTCGATGAGCCAACTAACCATATGGATATCGTAGGCAAGGAAACGCTAGAGAGCATGCTTAAGGACTACAAGGGCACACTGATTTTTGTATCACACGACAGATATTTTGTGAAAAAGGTAGCCACACAGCTGCTTGTGTTCGAGGATGGCACGACCAATCTCTATCAGTTTGGCTATGAGCAGTATCAGGAAAAGCTCGACAGGGAGGCTGAGGAGAACAAAAATGTATACAGAGGCAATGCAATATTTGGCGGCGCGATAAGCCAGAACGGCAGCAGTCAGACAGGCAGTGATGCAAGCCGGAGCACGTCACAAACCGGTGCAACAGGTAATGTGGGCGAAAGCAACAATGCTAATAGCGCAGCACAGGCAGGCGGCATGGCTGTCTCATCAACCGGCAAGGCATACTACAACCCGGGCAAGGAACGCTCAAAGATACAAAAAAAGGTCAAAAAGGCCGAGGAGGACCTGGCGGTCAAGGAAGCAAAGCTCGATGAGCTCAAGGCCGAGCTTATGAAGCCGGAGTATCAGTCAAGCTACTCAAAGCTCACGGAAATCCAGAATGAGATAGACGCTCTCGAGGAAGAAATCCTTATTGATATGGAGGCGTGGGAGGAGCTTTCCTCTCAGCTTGAGGCACTGGAGTAGGTTAGATGCGCTGTGATAGCTTAGAAACGTTGTGATAGCTTAGATGTGCTGTTGTAGTTGAGAAATGTTGCGATAGTGTATAAAAAATCACTCGACTTGATGTTTTTTATTCTAATGAAATCCCTAATCATAGCGAAATCAAGCGATTTCGCTAAAAACCGTAAATAAACCCTTGATTATTTATATAAATTGCATAAAAATGATTGATGAAAATGAAATTTATGGTATAATATTTACATGATATAGACAACGTATCAAATAAACGACAAAGGGGTTGGACATCATGAGAATAACAATTTCAGGAAAAAACATCGAATTAACAGAGGGGCTTAAGCAGGCAGTAGAGGAGAAGCTGTCAAAGCTGGAGAAGTTTTTTAAACCGGACACAGACGTATACGTTACACTCAGCGTAGAAAAGGATAGACAGAAAATCGAGGTTACTATCCCGGCAAAGGGACATGTTATCCGTTCAGAGCAGGTCAGCAGTGATATGTACGTATCAATTGACCTAGTAGAGGAAGTAATCGAGAGACAGCTTCGCAAATACAGAACCAAGATTTCCGCAAAGAAGTATGCACCGGCGATATTCCAGGATGATTTCGTGGAGGCAGACGATGCAGAGGACGAGGAAATCAAGATTGTCCGTACCAAGAGATTTGGTATGAAGCCTATGTATCCTGAGGATGCATGCATCCAGATGGAGCTCTCAGGCCACGATTTCTTCGTATTCAGAAATGCAGAGAATGACGAAGTAAATGTAGTCTACAAGAGAAAAGGACATACATACGGACTTATCGAACCGGAATGTTAGACTCTTGTTTTTCATCATAATTTAACCTTTCTTTCATCGAAAACCGGCAGCCGTTGGCTGCCGGTTTTTTATATTAACCATTTATATAAATTTTAAAAAAATGAAATATTTAGAACAAAAACCTCAAAATATAGTACAAATTTATCATTACAAAAATCCTGAACTAAAAAGAGCGATATTAAACAAAAAACAGCCAAATTAAACCCAACACCATGTCGTATTTTGTCGAAAACTGCTAATCACCAATCAATATTGAAGCTTCTAATAGAAATCTTCAAAATACCAGCGCGTAACGCGCCTAGAATATTGATATATTATATGGAAAAATGAATCCACCAACAAAAACAAAGAGGGAAATTTCGCAAAGACGACAAAATTTCAAAAGAAAGACAAAAAAAGAAGTTATACGAAAAATAAAGTCGATGGAGGGATGAAATATTTGGGAAGAATTTATTATGAACAGAAAGGACTTATTAACCTCGATGATATTGTAGATATATTTATTGAGGTGGGAAATATACACAATTACCTGGAAAATGCAGCCTTGCGGATTTTGCTTTTTGGCAATCCTGAGCTGAATTTTTATCAGTGCCGATTATTAGTATTGAAGTACGGAGAATCACTTTCACAGGATGATTTGCACGGGCGGATGGTATTTATGAGAATGATACAGCTGCTGGAAGCCAACACAGTTTAAAATAAAATGAGAATTTCTTTTTTGACCGGGCAACCGGTCTTTCTTTTTTGCACAAATGGTGTTATAATTTTGGAGAAATTATGTTGATTACTCATAGCTTTAAAAAAGAAGCATTGCATTGTGTTTAATTAAGCCAAAGCATGATAATTCAATCAAAGAAAAGAGGACAAAAATGAACATCGTAGTACTTGCCGGAGGGCTCAGCACAGAGAGAGATGTTTCCTTCAAGACAGGAAGCATGGTAGCTAAGGCACTCAAAGAGAACGGCCACAAAGTTATATTATTGGATGTATTTATGGGATATAGTGACAGGGAAGAGGACCTGACAGGTATATTTGACCGCGCGGACGAGATAAGCGTGCAGGTCAGCGATATTCCGACAGAGGCACCTGACCTCGCAAAGGTAAAGGCTTCCAGAAAGAACCAGTCACCTTGCTTCTTCGGACCAAATGTCATCAAAATGTGTCAGATGGCTGACATTGTTTTCATGGCACTCCACGGAGAAAACGGAGAGAACGGAAAGATACAGGCAGCATTTGACCTCTTCGGTGTCAAATATACAGGCAGCGATTATTTAAGCTCAGCCATCGCTATGAACAAGGAGACATCAAAGCAGTTCTTCCTTGCAAACGGTATACCTACTCCAAAGGGTATTTCCATGACAAGAGTGACCCGACAGGACGATATCACAAAGCTTGACCTGACACTTCCATGTGTGGTAAAGCCATGCTGCGGCGGTTCAAGCATCGGTGTCACCATAGTTAAGGATGCGGCAGAGTTCAAGGCGGCACTTGACGATGCCTTCAAGTGGGAAAATGAGCTGGTTATCGAGGAATTTGTACAGGGCAGGGAGTTCTCTGTCGGCGTTATCGAGGGCAAGGCTCTTCCTATTATAGAGATTGCACCGAAGGAGGGCTTCTACGATTATAAGAATAAATACAAGGCGGGCAGTACAGTAGAGACATGTCCGGCCGAGCTTCCTGAGCAGGTGACAAAGGATATGCAGCACTATGCCGAGGAGGTTGCGCGTGTTATCGGGCTTGACACATATTCACGCTCAGACTTTTTGCTCAATGACAAAAATGAGATGTTCTGCCTCGAGGCAAACACACTGCCGGGCATGACTCCGACCAGTCTTCTGCCACAGGAGGCCGCGGTTATCGGCATGAGCTTTAATCAGCTCTGTGAGCATCTGATTGACATATCTTTGAAAAAATATGAGGTGTAGCATGTCGAATAAGTACATGAAGAATCTTACATTTGCAAATATCGCTAAAGCCTGCGAGGGCACATACATAGGCGATGAGACACAGCTCGATACGACGATCACCGGCGCCGTCATAGACAGCAGACAGGTGAAGGAGGGCTATCTTTTTATCCCGATAAAGGGAGAAAGGGTGGACGGACACAAATTCATTCCGACTGTGTTTGAGCAGGGGGCGGCAATTGTGATCTCTGAGCATGAGCTGGCGGATCCGGCAGGTCCATATGTGCTTGTTGAATCAACCACCGATGCCATGAAAAAGCTCGCGGCATTTTACAGAGAAAGCCTTGATATCAAGGTGGTGGGTATCACCGGAAGTGTTGGCAAGACCAGCACCAAGGAGATGATATCATCAGTCCTTGAGCAGAAATACAGCGTCCACAAGACCGCAGGTAATTTCAACAACGAGATAGGCCTGCCACTCACCATTTTCGGAATCAGGGAAAGCCATCAGGTAGCGGTGCTCGAGATGGGCATATCTGATTTTGGCGAGATGCACAGACTTTCTACTATGTCTTGCCCGGATGTCATGGTCATCACCAATATCGGCTACTGCCATCTGGAGTTTTTGGGCGACAGGGATGGTGTGCTTAAAGCAAAGACAGAGTGCTTTGAGCATATGATGCCGGATGCGGTCGCAGTGCTGAATGCAGATGACGACAAGCTGGCCACAGTGCAGATGGTAAATGGAAAGCCTGCCATATACTATGGCAAGGAATCAGCTTCAGGCGTTCATAAATCAGTATATACCACAAATATCGAAAACCTGGGCTTCGACGGCATGAAGGCTCATTTTGTCACTACGGAGGGTGAGTTTGATGCACAAATCCACATCCCGGGTGAGCACAATGTATACAATGCCATGGCGGCAGCGGCTGTCGGATTGCAGCTTGGTCTCACAATAGCTGAGATTAAATCAGGAATCGAGAAAGCAGAGACAATCGCAGGGCGTACCAATTTCATCAAAACACACGGCATGACAGTGATAGATGACTGCTACAATGCAAACCCTGTATCCATGAAATCCTCTATCGAGGTGCTTTCGCATGCAAAGGGCAGGACAATAGCAGTGCTTGGCGACATGGGCGAGCTTGGAAGCGATGAGAAAAAGCTGCACCATGAGGTAGGCGAAGCAGTTGGAGAGAATCATATCCATACACTTTTTGCCGCAGGAGAGCTTGCAAAGGAATATGCAGCCGGAGCCGCAGAGAAATCATCCGATGTAGACATCCACTATTTCGAGGATAGGGAGACCATGACACAGGAGCTTCTTTCATATGTGAAGGAGGGCGACACCATACTGGTGAAGGCATCACACTTCATGGAGTTTCCTAAAGTGGTCGAGGCACTGAGTGAGTAAAATTAGGTAAAATCAATCAGGTGGAAATTAATTCTATATTTAATAATTGCGAGGAATGGATATTTCCAAGCCTCATAATATTATAAAAGAAAGAGAGAAAAATAATGGCACAGAATCCAATCGTAACAATCACAATGGAAAATGGCGATGTAATCAAGGCGGAGCTTTATCCGGAAATCGCACCAAACACAGTAAACAACTTTATCAGCTTAATCAATCACAACTTCTATGACGGAGTATGCTTCCACCGTGTAATCAAGGGCTTCATGCTCCAGGGCGGAGATCCGGACGGAAACGGCACAGGCGGCCCTGGTTATGAAATCAAGGGCGAGTTCACACACAACGGCTTCAAAAATGACTTAAAGCACACAGCCGGTGTACTTTCAATGGCACGTACCATGATACCTGATTCAGCAGGCAGCCAGTTCTTCATCATGCATCAGGATGCGCCACATCTCGACGGCGAGTATGCGGCATTTGGCAAGGTAATCGAGGGCATGGATGTGGTAAACAAGATCGCAGAGGTGCGCACAGACTACATGGACAAACCACTTGAGGCTCAGGTCATGAAGACAGTTACAGTTGAGACCTTCGGAGTGGACTATCCGGAGCCGGAGACAGTTTAATGATAATAATTATTGATGAGGCAAGCGCAAAACTTGCCTCTTTTTACTATCATGACGAGATATTCAAGCTACAGTGGAGAAATGTGGCAGGCAAGGCATCTATGTCAGAAGAGCTGCAAGAAAAACTGTCTGGTGCACTACTGGGAAAATTGCTGGATGAGTTGCAGAAGAAACTGCCAGATGAACAGCAGAATAATTTGTGTGTGTATGAAATAGAAAATAATTCAGGATATACAGAATCTGCAGATAACACCGCGAAAGCTAATACGGGAAATCTAAGAATACCGAAAGCTCACGCCAACTACATCTGGATAGTATCCGACAGGCAGCAGAAGCAAATAGCTGACTTACTTGGCATAGCATCAGTAGGAGAACCGCAGTGCGGCACGCGCTATGCAGTCGAGAGCCTTGCAGAGCTTGATATTGAGTATCTGGAGCGGGTGCGCAGGCGATATAATCACATCCCGTGGGACATCGGTGAGACAGACAGGTGTCTGATACGTGAACTGTCCCTGTCGGACCTTCCTGCGCTCTATGAGCTCTATGACAAGCCCGGCATGACAGACTTTGTGGAGCCGCTTTACGACTACGAGACAGAGCTTGAATACCAGAAAGCATATATAGAGAACATGTATGGTTTTTACGAGTATGGCATGTGGCTTGTATTTTCCAAGGAAACAGGAAAGTTGATAGGCAGGGCAGGGCTTGAGCACAATGAAATGGGTTATATGATAGCACCGGAATTTCAGAACCAAGGCTATGCCACGGAGGTGTGCCGCTTCATCATAGACTATGCGCGCGAAAACACAGACTTTGAAGAGCTTTATTGCCGGATAGATGAGAGAAATGAGGCATCGGTGCGCCTTGCCAAAAAGCTTGGATTTACAAATAGCGGGCATATGGATAATGATATAAACGCTTCTATATATAGAAAAAATATAAAAAACAATGAAAAACATTGAAAAATATGCAATTAGGCAATAAAATATAAACATAGTTTAACGATTTGGAGGACGAAAAAATGAAACAATACGCATATGGAGTAGATATAGGTGGAACAACTGTAAAGATAGGCTTTTTCGAGACAACAGGAAAGCTTGTCGATACATGGGAGATTCCTACACGCACAGAGAATTCCGGCGAGCTCATCCTGCCTGATATCGCAGCATCCATCAAGGAGAATAACGAGAAGCACGGCATCGAGATGGGTGACATCGAGGGTGTAGGCATGGGAGTGCCGGGACCTATAAAGGATGACGGAACAGTATTGAAGTGTGTCAACCTCGGCTGGGGCGTGTTCAACGTGGCACAGTCACTCTCAGTGCTGTGCGGCGGCATCAAGGTAAAGGCTGGAAACGATGCCAACGTAGCTGCACTCGGTGAGATGTGGCAGGGTGGCGGAAAGGGTCATCAGGATGTAGTCATGATCACACTCGGCACAGGCGTAGGCGGAGGAATCATCCGCGAGGGCAAAATCGTAGCCGGAGTAAACGGAGCAGGCGGAGAGATAGGACATATGCCTATGGTAGATGATGAGTCAGAGTGCTGTGGCTGCGGCAAGAAGGGATGCTTAGAGCAGTATGCATCAGCAAACGGTCTCGTAAGAGTGGCAGAGAGATACATTGCAGCACACAGGGATGTGGCAACAAAGCTTGATTTAAATGCAGGCTTCACAGCCAAGGATGTATGCGATGCGGCAAAGGCAGGAGATGCAGCGGGCATTGCTGCAGTAGAGCAGTCTATGAAGCTTCTCGGCAAGGCAATGGCAGCAGTAGCATGCGTTATGGACCCTGAGGTATTTGTTGTCGGCGGTGGCCTTTCAAAGGCAGGCAGCATCATCATCGATACAGCAGCAAAGTACTATAAAGAGTATGCTTTCCATGCAAGCCGTGAGACAGAGATCAAGCTTGCCACACTCGGCAACTCAGCCGGCATGTATGGCGGAGTAAAGATGGTTATAGGCTAACAACATGAGATTGCAATTTTTAAAGAAATAAAATATAATGGCTACTAAAGATACACTACAATCGAGGTGAGACTATTGGCAGATTACTCAACAGAAGAATTAGAAAAAATAGCGGACAAATTTCGCTCAGATACCAGCGGTATAAGGGGAACAAAGGATTTTACGAGCCCAGAGGAGCTTTACGATGAGCTTAAAAAGGAAATCAAAAAGTACCATCCGTCGGATGACACAAGCCTTGTGGACAAAGCCTACAGGGTAGCTTATGATGCTCATAAGGGTCAGGCGCGTAAGTCAGGAGAGCCTTATATCATACATCCGCTTTGTGTTGCCATAATACTCGCCGAGCTCGAGCTGGATAAGGAAACCATTGCAGCAGGACTGCTCCATGATGTGCTGGAGGATACCATCATGACCATGGATGAGATGCGTGCAGAGTTTGGAGACGATGTCGCACATCTGGTGGATGGTGTCACGAAGTTGAAGCACCTGCACCTGACAGACAGCACCAAGGATCCGAAGGACAAGAATGCGGACAGGCTTGAGATGCAGGCTGAGAATCTGCGCAAGATGTTTCTCGCCATGGCAAAGGATATCAGAGTCATCCTCATAAAGCTGGCAGACAGACTGCACAATATGCGTACACTCAAGTACCAGTCCAAGGAGGCACAGCAGCGTATCGCCAGAGAGACACAGGATATCTACTGCCCTATCGCACAGCGACTTGGTATCAGCAAGATAAAGATAGAGCTCGAGGACCTTTGTATGAAGTACCTCTATCCGGATGCCTACTACGATCTGGTAGAGAAGGTAGCCCTCAGAAAGACGGAGCGCGACACCTACATCCAGGGCCTGGTAAACGATGTCAAGAAGTATGTTACAGATGCCGGCATCAAGGCTGAGATATACGGCAGGGCAAAGCATTTCTTCAGTATATATAAGAAGATGGTCAATCAGGACAAGACTATAGACCAGATATATGACCTCTTTGCCATCAGGATTCTGGTGGATACCATACCGGACTGCTACGCAGTGCTGGGTATCATACATGAGAAGTATAAGCCTATACCGGGCCGATTCAAGGACTATATTGCCATGCCGAAGCAGAACATGTACCAGTCGCTTCACACGACGCTCATAGGCCCGAGCGGACAGCCGTTTGAGATACAGATACGTACCTATGAGATGCATCGTACAGCTGAGTACGGTATCGCAGCGCACTGGAAGTACAAGGAAGCAAACAACGGCAATGCCACTACCACCACTGTCACAGAGGAGGAGAAGCTCAGCTGGCTGCGCCAGATACTCGAGTGGCAGCAGGACATGTCGGATAATAAGGAGTTTATGACTTTATTAAAGAGTGATTTAAATTTATTCTCCGACAATGTATTTGCATTCACACCGTCCGGCGATGTAAAGAACCTGCCAAAGGGCTCCACACCTATAGACTTTGCCTACAGCATACACTCTGCGGTCGGCAACAAGATGGTCGGTGCCAAGGTAAACGGCAAGCTGGTGCCGATAGACTATGTCATCAAAAACGGTGACCAGATAGAGATAATCACCTCACAGAACTCCAAGGGACCAAGCCGTGACTGGCTCAAGGTCGTAAAGAGCACACAGGCCAAGAACAAGATCAACCAGTGGTTCAGAAGTGAGCTCAAGGAGGAGAATATACAGCACGGCAAGGATCTGATAGCAGCCTATGCCAAGGCAAAGGGTATCAACTTTGCTGAGATAAACAAGCCTGAGTATCAGGAGAAAATACGCCGCAAATACGGCTTCCACGACTGGAACTCATGCCTTGCAACCGTCGGCCACGGCGGACTCAAGGAGAGCCAGATAGTCAACAGGATGTACGACGAGTACAAGAAGGATCATGTGGTGCCGGTGACAGATGCAGATGTGCTTGGCAGCATCGCAGAAAAGCAGCAGGCGGCAGCAGGCATACAGCCGGAGCACAAGTCAAAGAGCGGCATTGTGGTACACGGACTCTATGACGTGGCAGTGCACTTCTCGAAGTGCTGCAATCCTGTTCCGGGAGATGAAATCGTGGGCTTTGTCACAAGAGGCCGAGGCATCTCCATCCACAGGACAGACTGTGTGAATATCATCAATCTGTCCAAGATAGAAAAGGACAGGCTCATAGAAGCAGAGTGGCAGGATACAGCCCTCATGGACAACGGTGCCGAGTATCAGGCAGACCTAAAGATATTCTGTCATGACAGGCCGGGACTGCTCGTAGATATCACAAAGATATTTACCGAGAAGGAAATCAATATCAGTGGTATCCAGTCCAAGACCAGTAAGCAGGGCATCGCTACAATCGAGGTATTTTTTAATATCAAAGGCAGGGACCAGATAAAGGTTCTAGTGGAGAAGCTCAGACAGATAGAAAGTGTAATAGACGTAGAGAGGACCACCGGCTAAATCCCGGTGGTTCTTGCGTGAAGCATAACATATAACAGACAAGGAGTACACTCATATGGTAAATATGAAGATAGACCACTTCGTAGTGGGACCGGTGCAGACCAACTGCTACTTTGTCACCAATATAAAGACAAAGGAAATGATAATAATAGACCCGGGCGCGTGTGCTAATCAGCTCGCCAAAAAAGTGGACGAATCAGGCGCAAAGCCAGTAGCAATACTGCTCACACACGGACACTTTGATCATGCCACGGATGCAAAACCGCTCGCAGACCGCTACGGTATCAAGATATATATTCATGAGGCAGACAAAGCCACACTCGATGACCCGCAGCTCAATGTCAGCTACATGATGGGCCAGTCAAAGACTTTTTATGCAGATGTATTTTTGAAGGATAAGCAGGAGCTTGACATCGCAGGCTTTCACATAGTAGTGCTTCACACACCGGGGCATACACCGGGCGGCTGCTGCTATTATTTCCCGTATGAGGACGTGATCTTTACAGGAGACTCGCTGTTTTGCGGCTCAATCGGACGTACGGATTTCAAGGGTGGCAGCATGTCAGACCTCGTGCGCACAGTGAAGGAAAAAATCATGACACTGCCTGAGCATACAGAGGTGTACCCTGGCCATAACGACACAACAACCATAGAAAACGAGAGGATGTATAACCCTTACTTATGATAGTAGTAGTATTTAATAAACCGGATTTTGAATATGATGTGCACTCACTGCTTAAGGAGTTCTTCTCTCAGGAGGATGTGCAGATGTACTATAGCTGCTCACCTGATGAGGTGGAGGGAAAAAACCTGGCCTGCACACACCATGAGATGACAGATGATGGCGTAAAGGAATTTGCGGATGCCTCACAGGTATTTAAGATAGACTATGTGGGCGATGAAATTGCAGTGGAGTGGACGTTGAATAGAGCCGGTGGAAATAATTCCATGACAGGTGAGATGCAGCAGCCTGACGAAAATGATATTAAAACAGCCGGAGAAAGTATCTGCACAAAAATATCCGTGGACAGCACAGACCGCAAGGAGACTAAAAACCGCCTCAAGCTCGCCCTGTATTCCATGATAGAAAAGGGCACAGGAAAGAGCCTTCCGTGGGGCACACTCTCAGGCATCAGACCGACCAAGATAGCCATGAAGTGCATAGAGGACGGAATGAACGATAAGGAAACCTACGACTATCTGAAGGAAACCTACCTCGCAAGCGATGAGAAAATCGACCTCTCAATAGGCATAGCAAAGCGTGAGAAGGCACTGCTCGACAAGGTGGACTATGACAATGGCTACAGCCTGTACATAGGCATACCATTCTGCCCGAGCACCTGTGCATACTGCTCGTTTACCTCATATCCGCTCGGTGTGTGGAAAAACCGCGTGGACGATTACCTCGACGCACTCGAGAAGGAGATAGACTACACGGCACAGAAATTCTACCACAAGAAGCTAAATTCCATATATATAGGAGGCGGCACACCGACCACACTAAGCCCTGCGCAGCTTGACAGGCTTATCAGAAAAATCAAATGCAGCTTTGATTTAAAGAACTGCCTGGAATTTACTGTGGAGGCGGGCAGACCGGACTCCATCACGAGAGAAAAGCTCCTGGCACTAAAGAAAAACGGCATCAGCCGTATATCAGTAAATCCGCAGACCATGAAGCAGCAGACACTAGATATAATAGGAAGACACCACACGGTAGACGATACTATACAAAGCTTCAAGCTCGCGCGTGAGCTGGGCTTTGACAACATAAACATGGACCTCATCATGGGACTTCCCGAGGAGACTCTCGATGATGTAAGGCACACAATGGAGCTGGTGAAGGAGATGGCACCTGACAACGTCACTATCCATTCACTCGCAGTAAAGCGAGCTGCAAGACTCACCATCTTTAAGGACCGTTACAGCGATATGCAGATGGTCAACACTCAGGAGCATATGGATCTCTGCGCAGCCTACTGTAAGCAGATGGGGCTTGAGCCATACTACCTCTACAGGCAGAAGGGCATGGCAGGCAACATGGAAAACGTGGGCTATGCGGCAAAGGGCAAGGCCGGTGTATACAACATACTGATCATGGAGGAAAAGCAAACCATCGTGGCGTGCGGAGCCGGAGCAAGCACCAAGCGTGTCTGGCCTATACCAAATCCCGATGGCACCCACCGCATCGACAGATGCGAGAATGTCAAGGATGTAGGGCAGTATATCGCAAGGATTGATGAGATGATAGAGAGGAAGATAAAGCTCTTTGAGGAGTAGATATTTTCTGAAAAGTGTATAAAAAATGATGTTTACATCATTTATACATCAAAAATTTCTGTAGTGTTACGGAAAGGTTGCTGGGATAATAAAAAAATGATATAGTTAATAAAAATAAGGAAGGGCTAAAGGTAGCGGATAAAATGTGTGAGTTCAAAATTCAAGAGTTAGGCCTTACAAATTATAGAAGATTTGATAATAAAAAATTTGTGCTCAATCCAAGAATGAATGTTTTTGCTGGTAAAAATGGTTCTGGTAAGACTTCCGTATTGGAGGCTGCTAATGTGATGCTGGGAGCTTATCTTGCAGCTTACAAGACTTATGTACCTTCACGGTTTGTATATAATATAAAGTCAACCGATGCAAGAAGAAAAACGTTGATTTCAGATGATAGTATGATTTTGACGACAGGATCAATTGCACAGTATCCGTGTGAAGTGAGTTGCAAGGCGCAGTGGGGCGGAAATAATACAGATAGCAATATTGAATTTAGACGAGTTATTTTAAAAGAAGATGCAAGAACTAAATTTGGGGGTCCTAATCCGATGCAGCCAGCCGTAATTGAATGGGAAAATAAAATATCTAATGCGGATCACTCGGATAGTAAAGTGGTTCTTCCATTAGTACTTTATTTAAGTACAGCCCGTCTCTGGAAAGATGGAAATAAGAAAACGAATATAAAAGGTGTATTTAGTAGGACTGACGCATATAATCATTGTTTAGATTCACAACATGGACTTGAAATTGCATTTCGTTATATTGAAACTCTTAAAGCCGTTTCGCTAGAAGAAAATGGGGGAAAACTATTTCCTGCATATGAGGCGATTTTAAAGGCTGTTAATGAGGCATTTTGTGATGAATTGAAGCCCGGAGAAGAAATTATATCTTCAACCAAATATGAGGATGATATAATTGCATTAAAAACAGTAGATGGAACAATCCTTCCGTTCCAAATGTTGAGTGATGGTTATAGAAATGTAATAAAGATAATGCTTGATATAGCTACGCGAATGTGCATATTGAATCCTTATCTAAAGGGTGATGCACTCAAAATGACACCTGGAATTGTTATAATAGATGAAATTGATTTGAGTTTGCATCCTACATGGCAGAAACGTATTATAGGAATTCTGAAAGAACAATTTCCTAGAATACAGTTTATATGTGCTACGCATTCTCCTTTTATTATTCAATCTTTGGATGAGGGAGAACTTATTACTTTGGATCAACCATTAGATAGTGAGTATTCCGGAGAAGGATTGGAAGATATAGCTGAAGATGTTATGGGCGTAGAAATGCCTCAATATAGTGAGAGAAAACGAAAGATATACGAAGCAGCCTCAAAATATTATACAGCCTTGAAAGAGGCCAAGACTCAAGATGATATAGCAAGGCTTGGCAAAGAATTGGCTGATTTAGAGGCAGAATATAGTGATAATCCTGCTTATATGGCGTGGGTTCATCAAAAATACACTGAACAGGCATGGAAAGTGAAGAAAAATGAGACCAGTAGATAAAGGTGAATCACCATATAATACAATAAAAAAATATCAGGATGCACTGCCATATTTAGGCGAAAAGATAGGTTATTATTGTTCATATTGTGAATTTCCAATTAAGCATGTACCGGAGGTTGAACATGTTGTATCAAAATCAAAGGGCGGAGATATAACAGATTGGAAGAACTTGCTGTTGGGATGTAAATATTGTAATACTAGAAAATTAGCTAACACAACTCCTGAAAATGATGATGATTTTTTATGGCCTGATGTGAATAATACAGCAATTGCATACACATATGAAAATGGTTATCCAAAGGTAAATGAGCAGCTTTTAATGGAATTAGATCCGACAGGTGAGTTAAAAGAAAAGGCAACCAATACGTATGAGCTAGTAAAACTTGGTAATGTTCCTGATTTGAGTAAAGGGGATAAAGATAGGCGGCTTATAGAAAGAAATACTGCTTATTATAAAGCAAAGGAGTCATTGGACGGATGGCTACATATGAAAGATGCGCCAGATAGCTATAGAGAAGATTTAAAAAAGCAAATTATTATGACTGCTTTGGGAGATGGCTTTTATTCTGTTTGGATGACAGTCTTTGCAAATGAGCCACAAATATTATTAGCTTTAATTGATGGCTTTGCGGGAACAAATAAGAATTGTTATGATGAAGAGGGGAATGTTAAAAAGAATATTTCAGTTTAGAAAATTTAGCAGACAGAGTGTAAAAGTGCATAATCATGTAGAGAGGGAGAAGAAAAATTTAGAAATAGTGTCAAAAATTATAAAGAAAACCTAATATTCATTGACAAAGAATTAAAAATGGGTGAAAATATATTATTGAATACCCTGATTAGATACAGAAAAAGATACAAATAACCTAATAAAACATACGTAAAACAAAACAGGTTAAAATAATTCGGGGGGGGGTACAAAGGTACCTCCCCTAGAACAGGTATAAAGGAAAATAAAAGATACCACAAGGAGAATTTGGAAAGAATGTACAGAAAGAAAGGCAGAGGATGGACAAAGCATATAGATTTTATGCTTATAGATATCGCATGCATTGTTATAGCATTTTTTATTTCATATGTGATACGCTTCGGCTTTAATAACCCGTACGTGGACAAGGACTACCGTATACTGGGGGTAGCATTTCTTCTGATAGATTTCTTTGTGGAGATAATGGCAGACTCATTCAAGAATGTCCTAAAGAGAGGATATCTGGATGAGCTTATATTGACCTGCAAGCACGCAATGCTTGTATTTCTGGCGACAGCGCTATTTCTGTTCACTACACAGATGGCTGATATATACTCGCGATTATCATTTTATATCATGTTTCCAATCTATGTGACAATATCATATGCAGCAAGAATTGCACTCAAGAGCTTCCTTAAGAAAAAGGGCTTCGGAACATCTAAGAAATCACTGCTTGTCATAGCACCGGATGCCATGCTTCGTGAGACACTGCGCACAGTGGAGAAAAGCTGCATAGGCTATACAAGGATAGTAGCAGCTTCACTGGATACAGACATGAAGGGCAAGACTATATGCAGCATACCGATAGTTGCAAACCACGATAGCATAGTGGACTATGCGTGTGATGAGTGGGTGGATGAGGTACTCATCCCGCCGTGCAGCGAGGATGAATATCCGGAGAAGATGGCAGATATATTCCTGGAGATGGGAATAGCAGTACACACAGGAATAGCCAAAAACGGCACAGCCCAGGGCGGCTACAAGCAGATAGAAAAAATAGGCGACTACACAGTAGTCACATCAAGCGTGAACTATGCAAGTACCAGCGCACTTCTGGTAAAGAGGGGCATGGATATAGTCGGAGGACTGGTGGGCTGCCTGTTCACACTTATCATTATGATATTTGTGGGACCGATGATATACATAGCATCACCGGGACCGATATTCTTCTCACAGGAGAGAATCGGCAGAAACGGCAGGAAGTTCAAGATGTACAAATTCCGCAGCATGTATATGGATGCCGAGGAGCGAAAGAAGGAGCTTGCGGCACAGAATAAAGTGGGCGACGGAATGATGTTTAAGATGGACTTCGACCCGAGAATCATAGGCAATAAGTTGCTGCCAAACGGAAAGAAGAAAACCGGAATTGGACAGTTTATCAGGAAAACAAGCTTGGATGAATTTCCACAATTCTTCAATATACTAGTGGGAGATATGAGCCTGGTGGGCACCAGACCACCAACACTCGATGAGTGGGAAAAGTATGAACCACATCACAGAGCCAGAATGTCATTCAGACCGGGACTGACCGGACTGTGGCAGGTGAGTGGCAGAAGCAATATCACGGACTTTGAGGAAGTGGTAAAGCTGGATACTAAGTATATTGGGGAGTGGAGTGTTAAGGGGGATATGAAGATTCTCTTTAAGACAATTACAGGCGTATTAAAGAGTGATGGAGCAGTTTAAAGACGTGAACAGACGAAAGAGTAAGCCTAAGGAAAAACTTAATATTGCAATGTTTGGACAAAAAAGGATTCCTTCAAGAGAAGGCGGAGTTGAGATAGTTGTTGAGGAACTTTGCACCAGGATGGTTGCACAAGGACATAATGTAACTTGCTATAACAGAGGTGGCCATCATGTGAGCGGTTCAGAGTATGATTCAAAACGACTTAAAGAATATAAAGGAATAAAGCTTAAGACAGTTCCAACAATAGAAAAGAAAGGTCTTGCGGCGGTTTCGTCCTCTTTTTTTGCAGCATTATGTTGTGCTTTTGGTAAGTATGATGTTGTTCATATTCATGCAGAGGGACCGGCATTTTTTGCTTGGCTACCAAAAATGTTTGGTAAAAAAGTAATTGTTACAATACATGGATTGGACTGGCAGCGTGAAAAATGGAAAAGTGGATTTGGTTCAAAGTTCATTCATCAGGGAGAAAAAAATGCCGTAAAGTATGCTGATGAAATTATTGTGCTTAGTAAGGGTGTACAAGATTATTTTGAAAAAACATATGGCAGAAAAACTGTGTTTATTCCAAATGGTGTAAGTAATCATATAGAAAGAGAACCACAGATTATTAAAAATAAATTTGGATTAGATAAAGATAAATATATTTTGTTCCTTGGACGATTAGTTCCAGAAAAAGGAATCAAGTATTTAATAGAAGCATTTAAACAGGTTGATACAGATAAAAAATTGGTTATTGCTGGTGGCAGGTCGGATACAAGTGAATTTGAAAATGAAATGAAAGAACTTGCTAAAGAAGATAAACGAATCTTATTTACTGGATTTGTTCAAGGGCAAGAGTTAGAAGAGTTGTATAGCAACGCATATGTGTATGTACTCCCATCTGACTTAGAGGGAATGCCTTTAAGTTTGTTGGAGGCAATGAGCTACGGAAATTGTTGCCTGGTATCGGATATACCGGAATGTGTTGATGTGGTTGAAGATAAAGCAATTATATTTCAAAAATCAGATGTAAATAGCTTATATACAAAGCTCGTTGATATATGTTGTAACTCGTCAAATGTGCAATCATTTAAACGTACAGCAGAGGAATTTGTATGTAATAAATATAGCTGGAATAAAATTGTAAAAGATACTTGCTGCTTATACAGATAAAAATAAAAAAGGTTGGAAATAAAATGTCAGAAAAAAAATTAAATGGAACAGTCATAGTAACTTATAGATGTAATGCTCGCTGTAGCATGTGCAATAGATATAAAGCACCTTCAAAACCGGATGAGGAAATCAGCATTGAGACTATAAAAAAACTTCCTAAGATGTATTTTACAAACATTACAGGGGGCGAACCTTTCATAAGAACTGATTTGAAGGATATTGTAAGAGAATTATATAAGAAAAGTGATCGAATAGTTATATCTACTAATGGATTTTTTACAGATCGAATTGTGGATTTAGCAAAAGAATTTCCTCAAATTGGTATAAGAATATCTATTGAAGGACTTGAAAAAACAAATAATGAGATTCGTGGCTTGGAAAATGGATTTCAGAGAGGATATAGTACGTTAAAGAAATTACGTGAAATGGGAATGAAGGATGTAGGCTTTGGAATGACTGTCCAGGATAAAAATGCTCCGGATCTTGTCCCTTTATATGAGCTTTCTAATGAAATGGGAATGGAGTTTGCTACGGCGAGTCTACATAATAGTTTTTATTTTGTTGAGGCAAAAAATATTATAAATGATCGTCCGATGGTTGCAAAGAATTTTGAAAATCTTGTGAATGAACTGTTGAAGAGTAAGAGTCCGAAGAAATGGTTTAGGGCATATTTTAATCATGGACTTATTAATTATATATATGGACAGAAAAGATTATTGCCATGTGATATGAGTTTTGACACATTCTTTATTGATCCTTATGGAGATGTTATGCCATGTAATGGAACAAAAGATAAAGAGGTTATGGGAAATCTCAATAATCAATCATGGGATGAATTATGGAATAGTGTGGAAGCCGAGAATGTCAGAAAAAAAGTACGTTGTTGTGATAGAGATTGTTGGATGATAGGCTCAGTTTCTCCGGCTATGCACAAATATATTTGGAAACCGGCTTGGTGGGTATTTACGCATAAAGTAAAGAGTATTTTTGGTGGAAAGTATTCTATGTATGAAAATAAAATATGCAGAGAATATCGTGATGGTAAAGTGACAAAAGATGAATTAGATAACTGCAGTACTTGTGATAAGAATTGCGTTGTCAATAATGGCTTAAGTGAAGCTAGTAAGGCGCAGTTGGTTGGAAAAACTGGTGAAGAAATAGTTGATGCTGATATTGCACTACAGATGGGAGAAAAGTCATGATAAAAGTTTTAATGACATTACCTGTGAAAATAGGATTTGATGGTATGAGTAAACAGGTATTATCTTATGGAAAATATATGGACAAATCTGATGTTATTATTGATTTGGTTTCTTGTAGAGGATTTGATCCTAAAATGAAATCTTATGTTGATGAGGCTAATTTTCATAATATCTATAGATTAGAATATAGAGATACAAATCAGATAAAATATTTTTTAGATCTTTATAAAATTATGAAAAAAGAAAAATATGATGTTATTCATGTAAATGGACAGAGTGCGACTATGTCAGTTGAGATGCTGGCTGCGAAATTAGCTGGTTGTAAATTGAGAGTTGCACATTCTCATAATTCGAGATGTTTGCATAAAAAGGCTCATAATATGCTGAAACCATTATTTAATGCTACTTATAACGATGCTATTGCCTGTAGTAAGGAGGCGGGCGATTGGCTTTTTGGAGATAAACCATATTGGATTTTAAATAATGGAATTGATATTGATAAATATAAATTTTCAACAACAACAAGAACAGAATTTAGGAAAAAGTTAAAATTATCAGATAAAGATATAGCAGTATGCCATGTTGGAGCATTTGAACCATGGAAAAATCATAAGTTTTTAATAGACGTTTTTGATGAGATTAAAAAGGAAAATTCAGGATATAAATTGTTCCTGTTTGGAATTAATGGAACAACACAAGAAAGCATATTGTCTCTGATTAATGAGAGAAGGCTTGAGGATACGATTAGATTTATGGGAACTGCAGATGATATTAACAATTATTTACAAGCTATGGATTTAATGCTTCTTCCGTCATTATATGAAGGATTTCCAGTAACTGTAGTTGAATGGCAAGCAAATGGTCTTCCATGTATTGTATCCGATACAATTACAAAAGATGTAAAAATTACAGATTTGGTAAAACAGTTATCTATAGAGGATGGAACTACTATTTGGAAAAATGAAATACTAAAGCATAATAATGAAGTAGATGTTGAAACAAGAAAGTCATATTATATAAAGGTTTCTAAGGCGGGATACAATATTAAGAATAATGTGTCATCGTTGAAAGAACACTACATAGAAAGATTAGGTGATAATTAGTGGTTAATATGGTAGTAGACATTATTGTGCCTGTATATAATGTGTCAAAATATTTGAACAAATGTATTGAGAGTTTACTGGCTCAAACTTATAAATATATCAAAATTATATTAGTAGATGATGGGTCAACAGATGGCTCGGAAAAAATATGTGATAACTATGCTAGAATTGATGATCGCATTAATGTAATTCACAAGGAAAATGGTGGTTTGGTATCTGCGTGGACTATGGGCATAAAGAATTCAAAGTCAGAATGGGTAGTGTTTGTCGATGGAGATGACTGGGTGGAATATAAGCATATAGAGTTACTTGTAAAAGAGCAGATAGAATCATCGGCAGATATTGTTGTAACCCGAATGAAACAAATCGATAAAGGAAACGAGAAGTTTATTGAATTTTGTGTTCCAGAAGGAAGATACATTGGAGAAAAACTAAAAACGGAATTACATCCGGTTATGATAAATGCAGGTGGATTTGAAAGAAGGGGTGTACCATTTTCTAGATGTAGTAAACTTATTAGAAAAAGTATTATAATTAGAAATCTTAAATACTCATATGAAAAAGCTACCTATGAAGAAGATTTTAATATTATTGCGCCATGTCTTATGGATGCAAAAGCAATATCAATGCTAAAAGTAGAGGGAGCAGCGTATTGTTATAGAAAAGTTGAAAGTTCTATGCTTCATGGATATGATCGTAATATGTCTAATTCAATATATCATATATATCCAATATTGTTGAAAGCATGTAAATCAAAGAATATGGGGGGATTTGTCAGACAGATTCAATTTGAATATGTTTCTGCGGTTGTCAGATTATTTTTAAACGAAACAAAAAATTCTGAAGGCTATATAAATATGAGTAGAATTATAAAAAAATATTTGACTGATAGATTATTTCAGCAATCTCTTGAAATAGTTGATGCGAGAATGTATCCTGTTAAGTTTCGTATAATACTATATTTTTTAAAACATTATGACAGTTTTATGAGTGAAATCATAATAAAATTGATCTGTTTGATTAGAAGACAAGGAATAAATCATGCATAGATTTCAGATTAAAATTAGAACTATTTTTTTAGAGCTATTGTTAGTATATCCAGTTATAAATATAATGGGATGTGTTTTTTTTCATGGAGACAATATGACAACACTTTCATTGAGTTATTGTTCTATATTGATACTATTATATGTGACTGACGTTAAAAAATTATCACGAAAAAATATATATATTTTAATTATATTTGCTTTTATATTAATTTTAGAGATATATAGAGATCAAAATATGTTTATTCTATTTGTGACTTTTATTTTTGCTAACATAATGCTAAGTATTTATTCTTCTAATAAAATCATGGTAAAAGAATATATTGAATATTTTGTGAAAAAAAAGAACCAGTTTTATATAGTTCAGTTGGTGTTTTTAATAATCCTTTTTTTATTTGTTATGAAAAATGGCCTTACAGCGGGATGGAATACTTGGGTTTTACAGGGACCTTACAATTATCCACATACATTGGCATATCTTTTTTTATTTATGATGATGTTAGACACTTTTTATTTTATAGAGTTTCGAGAAAAGTTTGTAATTCTATTTATAGCAGTAAGCTTTGCTTGTATTATTTTGACAGCAGTAAGATCAGTCTTAATAGCTAGCATTATAGTAATTGGGTATATATTTTATAGAGTGTTTTCAAGAAAGCAATTTATAAAATTTATTTTGTATTGTTTTTTATTATTTGTTTGTATATATATAGCATATAATTATGGATTGTTTGATGCGTTGCTTACAAAAAGTAAATTGGCATTGGAAAATGGATCTATATCTAATGGTAGAAGTAGTATTCTTATTAGCTCATTATATGCGTTGAAACAGGGAAATGAATATGTAAATACAATTTGTGGAGTAGGAATGACAAATTTATTAAAATGGAATGGAATAAATATAAATGCAAATATTCATGCACATAATGATTTTGTTGACGCCTTAGTTGGTTTTGGATTAATTGGTTTAGGAATATACGTCTATAATTTTGTGAAATTCTGTAAAAATAGTTTTATATGGATGATGGGAACAGTGGGATTTTTAGCGTACGTAAATGGACTTTTTGTATATAGTGACATTATTCCAATTTTAATATACGCTAAGCTCTTATTTTCACATAGTAAAATACAAAAAAATAGAATAGGGAAAAGTTTGTAATTATGAAAAGAATTTTTTATTTAAGAACATATTATCAAGTAATTGTTGCACTTCAAATGGTAAATACTATATGCATAGATGATCAAGTTGTTTTTTTGATTTCAGATGATTCAGAAAGCACAGAAATGCTTGTTGAATCGTTGGGAAAATTAGGAATAGTTTATAAGAGTATATTAGTTAAAACAAAAAAACTTACTTATCAAAAAAGTATGATTGATAAGATCAAAGATTTTGTTGAAGTTTGTTTTTTGAAAAAAAATAGATATGTTATATTTTTAAAAGAAGTACTAAATGAAAAGTTTGATGAGTTTATTTTTTTTAATTATGGAGTTGATACGGTTGCTTTCTATAATTTAATGGTTAGAAATAATATTAATCTTAGAGTGTCTTGCATAGAAGAAGGAATTTTGTCATATAATAGTCAATTTGATAATGATCATGGGAAAATAGTTGAAATTTCACATTATACAAGAAAAATATTAAAACGTAAGACATTAAAAGATAATTTACATAATTTTTATTGTTATTATCCTATATTATATAGAGGAAATTTAGTACCTGTACAGATACCAAGAATAAGTGTGGAAGCTAAAATAACAGGTATACTTCGGAATATTTTTAAACCAGATAATACCATCTATACAAAGAAGTATATTTTTTTTACTTCAGTTTATGATTTTGAAGGTGGAAACCCTATTGGGGAATATGAACTTGTGTGCAAAGTGGCAAAATTAGTGGGAATAGATAATTTGTTAGTTAAAACGCATCCACGTGATTCAAGAACAATATATAAAGACCATGGGTTTAATGTAGATGTAAATTCATCTATACCATGGGAAGCAATACAATTATCTGGTGATTTTAGCGATAAAGTATTTTTAACAATAAATTCAGGAAGCGTATTGTCAGGAAGTACAATGTCAGAAAAACCGGTTAAAACTTTTTATATGTATAAATTGTGTGATATTAAAGAGAATAAGAGTTGTCAAAAAAATGCTCAAGATATAGAAGCATTACTTTGCGAAAGTTCTATGAAAGAAGTTTTTAGAAACGTAAGAATTGCAGAAAAAATTGAGGATATTTTATGAGTAAATCCAGCTACTTGATAAAGAACATGGGAATTTTAACTATAAGTAATTTCTCATCTAAGATTTTAGTTTTTTTATTAGTTCCGTTATATACGAGTGTTTTATCGACAAAGGAGTATGGAACATATGATTTGGCAGTATCTACAGCAACGTTACTATATCCAATTCTTACTTTGAATATTGTTGATGCTGTAATGAGATTTTTAATGGATAAAGAAAGTGATAAAAAAGCAATTGCATCTATTGGCTTGAAATATGTATCTATAAGTTCAGTTTTATTTGGTTTTATTATGTTGTTTTTTTATATAACAGGTATTTGGTCAGATATTAATGGACTAGAGGGATATATTTTTTCTTATTATATATCGTATGTGATTAATCAATTTTTTATTCAATTTGCTAAAGGCTTAGAAAAAGTAAAGAATATGGGGGTTGCAGGTGTATTAAGTACAATAGTAACAATAATTGCTAATTTATTCTTTTTATTGGTAATAAAATGGGGACTAATTGGATTCTTTTTAGCAAATATATTGGCACAAATTGTATCAGCAATTTATCTGTTTTTGAAAACTGAAATATATAACTATATAGAAATAAAAAGACAACCTATTGCACTTCGAAGAGAAATGCTTATTTATTCTGTACCATTGATTGCAACTGTTGTTGGTTGGTGGGTGAATAGTTGTGCAGATAAGTATATTGTAACTTTTATTTTGGGTATTTCGGCAAATGGCTTACTTTCAGTTTCATATAAAATACCGCAAATTATAAATACCATTCAAGGTATTTTTACTCAAGCATGGCAGATTTCGGCAATAAAAGAATATGGTAGTAGTGATACAGCAGACTTTTATGGGAAAACTTTTATAGTTATAAATCTTATGATGTGTATTGTATGTTCGTTTCTGATTTTTATGACGAGACCATTAGCATATATTTTATATGCTAATGATTTTTATGAGGCATGGAAGTATGTTCCGTTTTTATTGGTATCTAGTGTGTTAAATTGTGCTTCAGGATTGTTAGGACCAATATTATCCGCAAAAAAAAATTCTAAAGCAATGATGTGGTCGGCAATAGTAGGTGCTGTCGCAAATATTATTATGAATATTGTATTTGTAAATCTTACAGGAATCCAAGGAGCTACATTTGCTACGTTAGTTAGTTCATATATTATTTATATAATTAGAAAGTATGCAGTAGGAGAAGATATATATATCAATAATTATTATGTGATTATTGTAACGTGGCTTATTTTAGTAGTGCAAGGTATTATAGAAAGTAATTTTATGAATTATTATTTGGAAATATTATGCGTAGTAGTTATTATTATTATCAATAAAAATTCGGTGTGGCAAGTACTTAATTTGGTAAAAAACATATATAAAAATATCAAGTGAAAAGAGGGTAAAAAAATGAAAACAGTAGCATTTGTTCCAATTAAATTAAATAATCAAAGGACACCAGGAAAAAATATTAAAAAATTTGACGATGGAAGTTCCTTAATTACAGTTTTTTTAAGAAATCTAATTAAAGTAAAATCATTTGATGATGTATATGTATTTTGCAGTAATCCTAAGATTAAAGAATATATTGTACCAGGAGTAAAATACTTGGAACGACCAGTATATCTTGATACACAGGAGGCTACACCACAAGATATTATGGGAGAATTTATTAAAAGAATTGATGCAGATATTTATGCTGTATGTCATTGTACATCACCTTTTGTTTCTGTAGAGCATTTTGAAGAGTGTGTTGCTGCAACAAAGAGTAGTGAATATGATTCTTCGTTCACAGCCGAAAAACTTCAACATTTAATGTGGACAGATAAAAACGAACCATTAAACTTTGATCCGACAAATGTTCCAAGAACGCAAGATTTGCCAGTATATTATAATGAAGTTTCAGCAGCTTATGTTTTTAAAAAGGAAGTTTATGAAAAATATAAACGGAGAATAGGAATTAAACCTCATATTACGGAAGTTAGCGGAGTTGAATGCGTTGACATTGATTATCCAGAGGATTTTGAAATTGCGAATGCAATATATATGTCTATGATAAAGGGAGGAAAGTAATAATGAAGCATCATACAATGTTGTTAGATTGTACATTAAGAGATGGGGCATACTTATTAGATAAAAAATTTGGTGATAGTAACATTAGAGGTATAGTTTCTGGTTTGGTAAAAGCTGGAATAGATTGTATTGAGATAGGTTTCTTTCAAGATGAAGGGGCTGGTGATGGAAAAACAGTTTATTTAAATTCTGAAGACGCTAAACGATTTATTCCGAAAGAAAAAAATGGATGTTTATTTACTGTTTTAGCTGATTGTAGCAGGTATTCTGTTAGTAATCTGGATAAGTGTGATGGTACATCTATAGATGCCGTAAGGGAGTGTTTTTTTAAAGGAGAACGTTCAAGGGCAGTAGAAAATTGTAAAGTAATTAAAGATAAAGGATATAAGTGTTTTGTTCAACCAGTTGATATTTTAGGATATTCAGATGCTGAACTTATAGATTTCCTACAGGAAATTAATAATGTTGAACCATATTGTCTATCAATAGTTGATACTTTTGGCTCAATGTATCAAGATGATTTACATAGAATTTTTGAAATAATTAATCATAATCTAATTCCGACATGTAAAGTTGGATTTCATTCTCATAATAATATGCAGATGTCCAATGCTTTATCTCAAGAGTTTATTAGAATGACCTATGGTAAAAGAGAGATTGTGGTTGATGGAACAATTTCTGGAATGGGAAGAGGAGCTGGAAATACTCCGACGGAATTAATTGCTCAGTATCTTGTTTCACAAAGAGAATATAATTATGATATAGATGCTATTCTTGATTTAATAGATGATTATATGGATAATATAAGAACTAAGTGTTCATGGGGGTATTCTACACCATATTTTATCGCTGGATGCTATGGTGCTCACGTAAATAATATTGCTTATTTAACCCAAAAGAACAGCATTAGATCTAAAGATATAAGATATATTTTAAATAAGATAGGTGCTATTCCTAGAAAAAGATATGATTACAATCTCTTAGAAAAAACGTATGTTGATTATACATCGTCTGAAATTGATGATTCAAAGACAATTAAGGAGTTGTATGATGAATTAAATGGAAAGGATATATTAATTCTAGTTCCAGGGAGCAGCGTGACAAGTGATTATATTAATGTGCAAAAGTATATTGAGGAAAAAAAGCCGGTAATAATAAGTGTAAATTTTATTCATGATAAAATCGATTCAGATTATGTTTATATGAGTAATGTACGACGTTATTCGTTGATGATTGGAAATGAAAAATTACAAAAATGTAAAAAGATAACTACATCTAATATTAAGACAAAACCAGATGATAATGAAATGATTATTTCATTTAATGATTTAATAAAATGTGGTTGGAATAATCTTGATAATTCGACAATTATGTTACTTAGGTTATTGGATAAATTCCATTTAGATAGTATTGCATTAGCAGGTTTTGATGGATATGATGTTAATATTAAGAGTAATTATGCTACTAATAATTTAGAGTTATCTAATGTAAGAGATAATCCAATGGAGTTGAATGAAGAAATTCATAGTATGCTTGAGGATTATAAAGCAACGAGAAATAGTCATACTAAGATTCAATTTATTACTCCTTCTAGGTTTTCAGAAATATTTGACGGGGGGATACAATGATTAGATATTTAATAATGGATGTTGACGGGACATTAACTGATGGAAAAATATATATGGGAGCTTCAGGAGAAGTTATGAAAGCTTTTGATATAAAAGATGGATGTGGAATTAAAGATATTCTGCCAAGATGTTATATTACTCCAATAATAATTACTGCGCGAGAAAGTAAAATACTTACAAACAGATGTGAAGAGTTGGGCATTAAACATGTCTATCAGGGAATAAGAAACAAACTAGAAAAACTTCATTCTCTTGTAGATGATTTAAGTGAATGCGCATATATTGGAGATGATATATTAGATTTGCAATGTATGGAACCAATAAAGGAGGCGAGAGGTATAGTAGGGTGTCCAGCAGATGCAGCTAAAAAAGTGTTAAAAATTGCAGATTTTATTTCTAAAAAAGATGGTGGAAATGGAGCTGTAAGAGAATTTATTGAATGGTTGGAGATAAATAAATGAAAAAATGTACTATTTTTTTAAAATCATTATTAGTGATATGCTTAGTTTGTATGTCAATAGGATGTACAATGGTAAGTGCGAGTGATCTTGGATTAGCAAATTCTAAGATTGTTGAATTGGGATCTTTCGGTTCAAATGGGAAAAATATATCTTCATCGAATAGAGCAAGAACAAAAAACATCTATAAAACATCTGAGCAGGCATTTAAGTTTGAAAGCAGCAAAGCAGCGGGAATGAGATATGCAGTCGTAGGATTTGATGCAAATGGCAAGAGAGTACTTGATTCAGGCTGGCAGACAGGAGCAACATACACACTTGGAAAAGAAGTGGTAAGCTACAGACTGTTATTTTCATATACAGATAACAGAACAATGACGTCGGCAGATACATTAAAAATTGAGAGCAGCATAACATTCAGTGCGGTGGAAACAAAAAGCAGTGTTATTGAAGTGGGCTCGTTCGGAACAGATGGAAAGAATACAGTGTCATCAAACCGGGCAAGAACAGTAAATAGTTATAAGGTATCTGAAAAGACATTCAAGTTTGAAAGCAGCAAAGCAGCGGGAATGAGATATGCAGTCGTAGGATTTGATGCAAATGGCAAGAGAGTACTTGATTCAGGCTGGCAGACAGGAGCAACATACACACTTGGAAAAGAAGTGGTAAGCTACAGACTGTTATTTTCATATACAGATAACAGAACAATGACGTCGGCAGATACATTAAAAATTGAGAGCAGCATAACATTCAGTGCGGTGGAAACAAAAAGCAGTGTTATTGAGGTGGGCTCGTTCGGAACAGATGGAAAAAATACAGTGTCATCAAACCGGGCAAGAACAGTAAATAGTTATAAGGTATCTGAAAAGACATTCAAGTTTGAAAGCAGCAAAGCAGCGGGAATGAGATATGCAGTCGTAGGATTTGATGCAAATGGCAAGAGAGTACTTGATTCAGGCTGGCAGACAGGAGCAACATACACACTTGGAAAAGAAGTGGTAAGCTACAGACTGTTATTTTCATATACAGATAACAGAACAATGACGTCGGCAGATACATTAAAAATTGAGAGCAGCATAACATTCAGTGCGGTGGAAACAAAAAGCAGTGTTATTGAGGTGGGCTCGTTCGGAACAGATGGAAAGAATACAGTGTCATCAAACAGAGCAAGAACAGTAAATAGTTATAAAGTATCTGAAAAGAAATTCAAGTTTGAAAGCAGCAAAACAGCGGGAATGAGATATGCAGTCGTAGGATTTGATGCAAATGGCAAGAGAGTGTTTGATTCAGGCTGGCAGACAGGAGCAACATACACACTTGGAAAAGATGTGGTAAGCTACAGACTGTTATTCTCATATACAGATAACAGAACAATGACAGTAGAAGATACATTGAAAATAGAAAAGAGTCTATCTATTATACCAGCTAGCGCAATTGATGATTGGGAATTACCTATAATGTAGATATATCAATTTACTATGGTGATTACATTGAAAAAACAAATCAATGTAATCACCATCATATTAATATCTGCGTAAGCGCAAAATAATTCGACGGATTGCAACAAATTAATTATCAACCCATAATAAGTATCAGGAAATGCTAGTGTTTTACTATACTTATGTTTGCTAGATGCTGGCATTTTACTCTAATTATTATGAGGTAAAAGCTATGAGAGCACCAAGAGTACCAGTCGAAGAACAATACCGCCTGATCATGGAATGCCGCAAAAGCGGACTGTCTGATCATCAGTGGTGTTTAAACAATGACATTAATCCAGGCACCTTTTACAACTGGGTTAAGCGTCTACGCAAGAATGGCTGCGGAAATATTCCTGAGAAAAATCAGCTGTCAACTTATGAACAGTCTCATCAGGAAGTTGTAAAAATTGAGATGAATTCCATTTCGGTTCTCACTGACATGAATAAAAATACTGATACAGCCGCAATGGAGTTAATGATTGGAAACGTGAATCTGCGCATTTCAAACGAAACGGATCCACTGCTTCTTGCCAAAACAATCCAGATATTTGCGGAGCTTTCATGCTAGGCGATATAACAGCTGCCGGCGAGCTTTATATTGTGACTGGGTAAAGGCACTTCTATGGGAAAATGATGGCTTTGTACTCCTGTATAAACGCATGGAAGTAAAAGGCAGGTTCCGCTGGCCACGTTCAAGCCTGGAAGTGCGTCAACTTACATGGCAGCAATTCGATTGGCTTATGTCAGGCTTGAAATCGAACAGCCCAAAGCATTTAAAACGCCGTGAAGCCTTGAAAATAGCTGACTTGAAAAAGTAAATTCCAGTGTAAGAGTAAATTCCATCGTGATTTAAATTTTGCTGGTTTAACAAGAAAGTTTTGGACTAAATCTCTCGTTTTCTGCTATAATTAATGTAACTTATCGAAATTTTCTCGATTTCTAGACATGCTAAATAGGCTACTGGAATTCGGTGTGCTAGACTAAATTCCACCAGCCGCATCTTAAAAATGTGAAAAGTTTACATCCAGTCTGACAGCAGATTTCGATTAGTTTTATTAATGGTTAAAGCGTATCAGCTTAGGCGTCAGATTAACCTTATCTGGTTCAATCGGCTTAAGCTGAAATGCTTTTAAGATATCCTCACCAAGCGTTTCTAATGCAACTTCATATGGTGTCCTTCAACTGAGGATTTCTCGCGGAGTGGAGTTGATGTGGTTTACGATGAGATTCACATCCCATTGTGTTAAGAATTCAAAAGAAGTTCCTTTCGGTAAAACCATAAGAAAGCATCCATTTCCACAAAAGACGACAGGTCTAAGGAACAAAAGTCTGAGTAGGTTCTGTCTGTAAAAACAGAACAAACAGTGATTTGTGTTTTATGGCACTTTCGCGGTTTGAATTTTGCCTGTCTTTTCAAATCAATATTTCTTGCTGTGAAGAGTCCTTTGTCAATGTATGTGTACATAGAGCGGACAGATATATCCAGTTCCGGGTGATTTGTAAGGATTTGATAAGGGGATTGCCCCTGCTCAATCAATGGAGATATAATCTGGTCTTTCTGATGGAGCTGGTGCTTGGTCATATTTATTCCAGAACGAGAAGATATCAGCAGTTCACGATATTTTCTGTCAGCAGCACGGCCGTTGTAATAGTATTTATGTGCAATTGTGCAGCGATTTATCTTTTTCGTGCAGCCATTGCAAACATATGGCGCTTTGTCCAATCGTTTACATCGTTCTTTTTCAAAGTCCTTGCAGGTCTGATTACATGTAGGACATGAGGCACATTTAATGCCACAGAGAAGGATTTTTCCACAGGCATTGGTCTTTTGACAATGGTAACGATGAATGCAAAAGTTCTTTGCGTTATAAAAAGTACCTTTGTGATACCAATCTGAAAGCCGATGAGCACGGACTTCTTTAGATATAGTTGTTGGATCTTTACATAGAAATGCTGCAATGTCTTTAAAGGGAGTCCCTTTTGCCAGTTCATTTTCAATATAGATACGATCATTTAAAGCAAGGTGTTTCTGGTTTCCTGGTATATATTTACTCATAATGATTCTTCTTCTACTGCTGTCAGAAGGAGTCATAACCATAACATGATTGTATGAAAGAGTAAATATCTACTGTGCGAGAGTAAATTCCATCACCCTATTGGGCGGTGGAATTTAGAAATTCATTTTAGGATGCTTTTAAATTCGGTATTACTCTATTGAAGATCAACAAATACAGCGGTATACTACTATAAATATATGTTTGAGGAAGTATTAGTATGCCTGAATTTTGTTTGAAAAAAGAAATTGAAAAAAAATTACCTACTAATGATAGATTCACCATTGCATTGATTTTGCTTTGTTGCAACTTTTGTAAAAAAGTCCACGAAAAAAGTGAAATAGATAAGTATTCTAAATTGTTCGTTGAACCGCTATGGATTTCCATGAAAAAGGAGAAGCACGCTTTCTTTAGAGCAATGGGTTCCGCCATCTTAGAACATACAGCCGAACTGTTTCCGTCATCGAGCGATGAGCAGGCAGAAATGCAAAATATTGTTGCATCGGCTAAACGAGCTGCTTCTAGTGGTAACAATAAAGAGCTGATAGATTGTTTCTCTAGCGTCTCGCATAGTACTTACTTAAAAATGATGGCCCAATGGCATTTTTATGAGCTCTATGATGCGGGATTTGCTGCTGCATTATGCTATCTTTCGGCTAAAGCAGATATCCGTTATATGGCTTTTCGAACACAATTTTTATACGCAGAAGATAATACTGTGTTTTTTGATATAGGGGTTTCACTTGATGAAGGATTTGTTGAGTATACAACTCAACAAATTACGCAAATGCTTGGTGAAGAATGTTTGGAAGATGCATACTATTTCGAAGTAGAGTTTTATAAAAAGATTGCCCAAACATTTGGAATTAAACGACAAGAAGAAGGCGAAGTTATATTTAAAAACGGTGGTCCAATGTTACTTTATGAACATACAAAGCATGCGGACAAGTGTGCTTTTTATCAACTATTACAATTGTCTGATTGCCAAAATTGGCGTGAGGCTAGTCAAATACTAAAACATATTGTGGAGACAGAGAGCAATGGAAATGATTTGTAATATCACAAGAAATGATGAAACCAAGTTGGCTAACGCATTACGAAGCATATACTCTTCGGTTGTCATCAATGAATCTTTCAAAGATCAATCAGCATTTTTGCAAAGTGTCATTCTTCTTGTTGATGATGACATAAAATATGGACAATCACTTAGGGAAGTAAATCCTACTTTATCCTATAGAATATCCACTACACACGAATTAGCCGCTGCTTTTATTAGAAAGTATCAAAATGTAATAGACAAGGCAGGTAAATTAGCTTATTCAGCAAACGAAAGATATGGTTACACCGTTGATATCGCCTCTGTTGTAGGACCTTATATATTATATCAATGTGGTATTACCGACGAAAATTTATCATTTTATATTGCTCTTGGAATGACACTATCCAATATTATCTGTGATATTCTTGCAAAACATGAAGAAAAAAATATTGAGCAATTAGAAACCGAACAAATGGCAACTGTTTGTAAAGCAACATACCATCTTTTGAAAAAAACTCAAAAGAGAAATCAGTTACACAAAGTGCATGATCCCCAAATCGAAAAGAGTATAGTAGAGACAAGCAAATTGTTAGAAGAACTCACTAAAAAATAACGTTTTCTAATGGCGCTGTTGGCGGATTTAGCATAATATACTTGAGTGATTTTCCATAATCATAAAGAGAAAATTGGGAGGGGTGCAGACTGTAAAAGTTGCACCCCTCTTGAAGTTACAGCCTATCGCTCTGCCCCTATTACATTGTTCTTTTTACTTCTATATCTACGTTCCCGAAAATGCTGGGTTTTATTATAATACAACTTGTTTAGTGTATCTATTAGATTTCGGACATGTTGACCCAAAGCACCGGGACAGGATTCTTTAATTTTTCGCAACATTTATGTCCTCGGGTAGGCATGATAAAATAGAGATAGAAAGAATAAAGGAGGTTTTGATGATGAAGATACTGCTGAAAATATTGCTTGCGCCCTTCGCTCTGGCGCTGTCCCTTCTGGCGGCTATGCTGGTGTTTCTGTTTGATATTTGTGCCTTCCTGCTGACGATTGCCTCCGTGATCCTGGTGGTGCTGGGTATCGTCCTCTTTTTTACACCGACCCCCATCGGCGGGATTGTATTTCTGTTCCTCGCCTTCCTCCTTTCGCCGTATGGGCTGCAAGCGGCGGCTGGTTCTCTGCTTTGGGCTCTGGACGGAGGCAAGTCCGCTCTGTATCGGTTTCTGGCAAGTTAAACAGCCTCGGGCCATAATGGCCTGAAGTCGGGGCGGTCTGGACAGGCCGCCCTTTTTTCATAGAAGTCCAGCTAATAAATGTCAATAGTTAAATGAGAAAAAATCTATTTTATTTTCTGACTAAAAAAGGGCGGACTTTCCCCTT